>WBZL01003540.1_pt1 | contig 14201 bp, 9 predicted proteins | sample 5204291 | NCBI WGS metagenome assembly WBZL01 (sample SAMN12344345, study PRJNA552823) | activated sludge metagenome | biome: Activated sludge suspended growth; feature: Nitrification reactor; material: Wastewater; isolation source: activated sludge from nitrification reactor of wastewater treatment...
TGATGAAGCGCAGGCTGCGCAGATACGCGAGTTCATCGTCGCTGAAGGTCAGGGTACACAAGTGGTCGAGTTCGGCATCGACGTCGGCCTGCAGCTCGGCCAGTGGATAGACCGGCCGGTTCCGGCAGAAAAAGGCGTATTCGGCCTGCGCTCCCGGGTGGCTGTGCAGCAGCGCCTGCCACATCGTGAACTTGTAGAGATCGTTCTCCAGCAGGCTGCGAACGACGGGGGGATGAATTTTCTGCCAGGTCATGCTCACTCTCCTTTTCGGCAACGCCGACCAGCCGGCGCATGAACACACTGTAGACTACTTCGTTGCATTTTGCAACTAACAGACAAAAATATTTTCTCTGCTCATTCCCTCCTTATGAGGGTAACGTCAGTTCGGGATAAGTTTGGTGAAGGGTGAGAGCCGGCGGAAGTCCTGAAGTGATAGTCCGGGTTTGTCGGGCATGAAGCAATAGGCGATGGGGCCGGCCAGCAAGTTGACGGCGAAATGGAGGGGCGAGCGATGGCGGGTGCACTCGATCTGATCGAGGTCTTTCAGTTCGTCGATGACGGTTTCCACGAGGACTCGTTGCCGCCGCATGGCCGGGTCAAAGGGATCGAGGGCGACGGACTTCCCATTTTTTCGGATCACCCGTATTCCGGGGGTGCTCTATCGAAACTGAGCGGCATACAATACGCTTTTCGGCGCCTATCGCCGGGAGGTCTGGATGCTCGCTAACGGTCATGACTTTTTCAGACAACCTCGATCATGGAAGTCATGACCGTTTCCCTCCCTTGCAGGGCGCATTCCGGCTTGCACGCCGGAATCGTGCGATGGGCGCAGAGCATGCTCAGCGAATTCCCCATCTCACCCTCCGACCCCACCCACGGCCCGCGCTGCATCGCGGGCCGGCGGCGTGGAGCGGTGCTCCGCGAAGCCCCGCCTGCGCCCCCGCGAGTGAGGAGAGGAGATTCATGCGTCGCTGACGCGACTTTGACATTCATCCCCGACGATGCGGAAGCCGCCGGGGCCGGATACAGCGGCCCGCCGGCATGACGAGAGGACGTGACATGACGAGTGCTTTAGCGCGGCTAGCGCGGGGCGGTTTGCGAGGTGGGACACCGCGGACATCGGTTCCCCTTTTCCGCGCGTGCCCCAACTGTCCCCAGCGGGTGCCGGCGCGCCCCTGCCGCGGCTTCGCCGGCGGCCGCTGATGGCGAGCCTGTCGGTTCCACCTACCCTTCGGCAACGCCGCCCGGCGCTCTATGCCGTCCTTGCCCTGCTGGCGCTTGTCCTCGCCGTCGGTGCCTACCGCTACTGGCACAAGGTGCCTCGCTACAAGGGCGTATCGCGCCTGCAGGTCGACCTGCGGCAACCGGAAATGCTGCTCGCCACCAGCCATCTCGCCAGCGTACCGAAGGATGTTGCGGCGGCTCCGCTGCTGTCCGGTCTGGTGGACGAACAGCTGGTCTTTCACTATGAGGAGGATGAGGCGAGGCTATCGCTCGAGGGCAGCCTGCGTCGTCTCGCCTACGAGCACAAAGTCGCCATCGAGGACCGTTTTCTCGCGCTCCTGCTGGCGGGACCTGCGGAGATCGGGATATGGCGTTCGGGCAGGGGACGCCCCGAGCACTTCGTCGCCAGGCTGGAGCGTGGCCTGCTCGCCCGGTTGAGCGAAGCGTTTGCCCGGATTGCGCTGGACGATCGCCAGCTCAAGCTGGTCGGCAAGTTTTCCGTGGCGGGCGACGAGATCAGCCTGTATGCGCTCGATTATGGCGGTGGTCGCCAGTTGGCCTTTGCCGGACGCGGCGACCACTGGGTCTTTCTTTCCGATCCGGCACTGGCTCTCGACGGCGATGGCGCGTTGACCGGCGATGCCGAGGCGGTTCTCGGCGAGCTGCTGCACGGCGCCCACCCCTGGCAGTCGAAGCTGCCCGTCTCGACGACGGCACAGCATTCCTTCGTGATCGGTCCGCAGGCCCTGACCCTGGGCTACGCGCACTTCCTGCCGGCGCTCGCCGGGCTGCGCCTCGACTACGTCGATGGCGGCTGGCATGCCAACCTGCGCTTGCTCCCGACGAACACCAGCGCCGCTCATGACACCGCCGGCATCTGGCGGGCGGTGCCGCTCGGCGCCGCCTTGTGTACCGCCCTGCCGGTCGATTGGCCGGCTACCGCGGAGCCGCTGGCGGCGCTGCTCGGCAAGGACGCCGCGCTGCCGATCACCCTCGCGGCCCTGGACCCGATCGCCGCGGTCTGCTGGTTTGCCGGCTCCCGCCTCTCGGCGCCGCTCTTCGTCGCACGGGCGGCGGCTGTCTTACCGCCCGATGCCGGACAGTTGCTGGCCCGCCTCGCGGAGAAATCCTGGGCTGCCAAGGGCATCAAGGCCTCGGGCAAGGATGGCGAAAGCCAGATTCACGCCGTCACCGTGGCGTCGCGTCACGGCATTCGTCCGCCCGACGGCGGCGCGCGCGCCTTCGAACCCGCGCTGGCCTGGCGCGGTGGGCTGATCTTGTTTTCTCCCGACCGTCGCCAGGTCGACGCGGCGCTGGATGTCGCTGGCAAGCGGGCGGCGGCACTCGGCGACGAGCCCGGCCTGCACGGCCCAGGATGGCTGGTCTTCGACCCGCCGCAACTCGCCCGGCTACTGCGTTCGGAAGTACAGGAAGTGCTGCCGGCGGATGAGGAATCATTCTTTCGTGAGGTCGCCCGGAGCCGCCTCTGGCCACGCCTCGAGGCCTGGGGAAAACAGCACCAGGCGCTTGTCGCCGTTCCGGGGGCCACCGTCAGGGATGGCTTCGTCACGCTGGACATCAGACCGCTGCAGGAGATCGCCCGCTGATGAACCGCCGGCGATTCGTCACCGCCCTCGGGGGGATCATCCTCGGCAGCGCCTGGCGACCAGCGGCAGCACTCACCACGGAGTCTTCGACAGCACCCGTCGCCGGCGCGCTCGACGGTACACAATCCGACCGCTTTCGCGCCTGGATGGCGTTGATCGTCGCCGACCAGATTCGCCGTGGCCCGTCGCCGCGCTGGTTTCATCGCGACTGCGCGGGCCTTGCCCGTTTCGCCGTTGGCGAAGCGCTGCGCCCGCACGACGCACCGTGGCGCCGGGCCAACGGTTTCACCGGCCGTCTGCCGCCGGAAGTGGACCTGCGCCCGGAACAGGCGGCCCTGCTCAACGGCTGGACGACGCTGACGGGGGACCAACAGGCGTTCGTCACCGCCCTGGCGCTGGTGCAGAAGAACAGCCGCTGGCTCGGCCGCGAAAGCGCCATGAGCAAGCCTGGCGATCTGCTGTTTTTTGATCAGGGCGATGATCAGCACCTGATGATCTGGATGGGTAGCTGGATCGCCTATCACACCGGCCAGCCGCCTGCCGCCGCAGCGGCGCAAGGTGCCGGCAGGCGTCGGCGACCTTCCGAGATGGTCGATGACAACGGCCTGCGTGCTGTCACGCCGGCCCAATTGCTGCAATGGAAGGACACACGGTGGCGACCACGCGACGACAACCCGAATTTCGCCGGCTTCTATCGCCTGGCCTTCTTGTCACGCTGATCCTGGCGCTGCTCGGCATCGCCGGAGCCGGCACGGCCGGCGAGATGGCGGCCGAAAACTCGAACTATCGCCCCGCCACTGGCGAGGAGTTCTTCCTGCTTGCCGAGACCAGTTACGCTTCCGACGAACAAGCCTCGGTACGGTTGGAAATCCAGCGCGACTCGGCCGAACTCGAGGAGTACGGCGGCGTCGACATCGCCATTTATCGCGTCCCCGATCCGCTCGCCTTCCTGCGCGCCCAGAGCAACCTGCACCGCGTCAAGGTGCCGGCCAAGCCGCAGCCCGAGGGCATGGCCAACATGCTGAAGCTTTCCTGGGACAAGATCTGGGCCAACAGCCGCTTCGCATGGAAGCGCCTGTTCTCGCCGGCGGCCCGGCTGGCGACGACCGCAGCGGCTCCCGATCTGAAGACGCCGAAACAGATCCTGACGCCGACCCGCCTGCGCCACCCGCCAGCCTACGCGCCCCTGCCGGGCCTGACGCTGGCTGACCGCTTCCGCTACCCGGTGCATCGCGCCAAGCCCATCGTTCCGCCTGCCGACCTCAAACTGGCCGGTAGCAGCAGCGAGTTCCTGCCCAATAACGAGGGCAATGTCCGGGTTCCCCTCGGCCAGCGGGCACCCGGCCTGTATCTGGTCGAAGCCTCGGTCGGCAAGCACCGGGCCGTGACGCTGGTTTTCGTCTCCGACAGCGTTGCCGTGACCAAGAACGCCGCCACGGAGATGCTGGTGTGGACCGCCCGGCGCAAGGATGGCGTCGCCGTCGCCGACGCCGATGTCGTCTGGAGCGATGGTGTCGGCGTCCTGAAGAGTGGCAGGACCGCTGCCGACGGAGTCGTCCGCCTGCCCGCCAGCAGCCCCGAAACCAGTTATGTCTACGGTCAGGATCCGGCGGGCGGGGTCTTCATCTCGGAAAACTTCTACCACGACAGCGAGATTTACAACGCCAAGATCTATGCCGTCACCGACCGCCCGCTCTACCGTCCGGGCGATCTTGTCCAGGTCAAGTTCCTCGGCCGTGAATTCCGGAGCGCCCGTCGCTCGGAACCGGTCGCCAGCGGCGAGCTCAGCGTCACTGTCGTCGACCCGGCGGGGACCGAAGTCCTCACCCGCAAACTGCGCTATGACTCGGCGAAGGGCGGCGAGACGGACTTCCGCCTGCCGGCGGCGGCACAGGCTGGCGGCTGGGAACTCGTCTTCACCAGGGGCGAAGACAGCTACGGCGCCGCCTTCCGGGTCGCCGACTACGTCAAGCCGCACTTCGAGATCGACGTCGTCGTCGACAAGAGCGAATTCAAGACGCGCGAAGCGGTCACCGGGCGCATCCGCCTGAGCTATCCCGACGGCAAACCGGTGGCCGGCGCGCTGGTACGTCTGACGGCGCGGGCGCAACCGCTGACCATGGTCGAGGGCGAGCTGCGCTATGGCGGACAGTTCCCGGTGGCCATCAAGGCCGACGAACTGAAGACCGGCAGCGACGGTTTGGCGGCCTTCAGCCTGCCGCCGGCCGACGATCCTGCCCGCTACATCCTGAGCCTGCTGGCCCAGGACGGTGCCGCCTACCGCGTCCGCACGACCAAGGAAATCCTCATCGAGCGCGGCGCCACGCTGTGGCACTTGAGCGCCCCCGCCTATTTCTCGCGTCCCGGCGAGAGCGTCGATTTCCGCTACACGCCGCAGGGCAACGCCAGTCCGGCCAGCCGGCCGACGCGCTGGGAGATTCTCCGTCTCGAGGACAGGCAGCGGCGCGACGGCGTACTGGCCGAAGGTGACAGCGCCCGACTCGCCTTCCCCGAGCCCGGTTCCTACACCGTCAGTCTGCGTGACGCCAGGGGCAACCTGCTGGCGGCGACCAGCCACTGGGTTTCCGGCGAGGGCATGAAGGCGATTCCCGGCAGCGTCGAGATCGTCTTCGACAAGGAGCATTACCAGGCCGGAGAGACGGCGCACGCGCTGATCACCTTCCCACAAGCGGTCGGCGATGCGCTGCTGACCCTCGAGCGCGACCAGGTCGAGGCGCACGCGCTGCTCAGCGGCAAAGCCGCCTGGCTCGGCGTCAGCCAGGTGGCGCCGGCGCAATGGCGGGCGGACATCCCGGTCCGGGAAGAATACGGCCCGAATGTCACCTTTTCCGTCCTCTACCTGGCCAACGGCGACTACGTCTTCCAGAACAAGGGGCTGCGCGTCGCCGTGCCGGCCGTCGACGTCGCCATCCGCAGCCACCGCGAACGCTATGCGCCGGGAGAAACCGTCACGCTCGAACTGGAAACCCGCGTCGGCGGACGGCCCACGCCGGCACTGGTCAATCTCGGCGTCGTCGACGAAATGATCTACGTGCTGCAACCGGAAATCGCCCCCAGCATCGGCAACTTCTTCTATCACCCCCGCCGCAACAACGTGCGCACCACCGTCAGCCTGTCGTTCATCGGCTACGACCTGGCGCGAATGCCCGGCAAGGGCAGCGCGCCGGTTCGCCGCTCACCGTCGGAACGCGGCGTCAAGGTACTCGAGCGCCCGCGCCGCGACGATACCGACACCGCCGGCTGGTGGCCCAGCCTGATGACCGGTCAGGACGGCAAGGTCAGCGTCAGCTTCCGCATGCCCGACGCGCTGACCCGCTGGCGCATCACGGCGCGCGCGATCACCGCCGCCGGCGTGGTCGGCCAGCAGACGCGGCATATCGAGTCGCACAAGGACTTCTACGCCAAATGGACCGGCCCGGCGAACTTCCGTCTCGGTGACCGGCCGGCCGCCACCATCGTCGCCTTCAACCAGACCGGCGCCGCTGCCAAGGTACAACTCGCCGCCAACGGTGGCGGCCTGGCCGTCCGCCGGGAGATCGAATTGCAACCGGGGGCAAACAACATCCCGCTGCCGATGGACAAACCCGTTTCGGGCGATGTGGCGATCAGCCTCGCCCAGGCTGGCAAGGAAATCGACAGCCTGCGTCAGGCGATCAGCGTGTTGCCCGTCGGCTGGCTCTCGGAGCGCAGCCAGTCGCTCGATCTGCGGGAGGCCGAAACGCGCCTCGCGCTGCCGGCCGATGCGCGCGACCTCAGGGTCAGCCTGGCGCAGGGGAGTGCCGGACAGTTTGCCCGCATCGCCGAGGATCTCCTGGAATTCCCCTGGGGTTGCGTCGAGCAGACCGCCAGCCGCCTGCTGCCGCTCAGCTTCGCCTATCGCGGCCTGCCCGCCGATGCGCCGCGTCTGCGCGAGATTTCCCAGGCGCTCGCCACGCAGCGCCTGCGTCTGGTGCAGATGGCCGGGCCGGAGGCGGTCTTCGGCTGGTGGGGGCCGGCAACCACCGATAGCGGCTGGCTCACCGCCTACGCCTACTACGCCGACTGGCACGCCGCGCGCGCGCTCGGCCTGACGCTGCCGGCGACGCACTGGCGGCAGAGCCTCGAAGCCTACCGCAAGCATGCGGTCAAGGAGCCCTTGCCCCTGCGCGTGCTGGCGGTCTGGTTCATGGCGGAAATGGAGCTGCCGGTCCGCACCCTGGTCGAGGGTCTGCTCCTCGAAGCCGCGGCACTGCCCGCCGTCAAGCCCGTCAGTCCCGGTCGCAACAGCCTCTGGTTGAGCAACACGGCCGCCGCAGATGGCCTGAGCCTGGTCCTGATCGGCCAGATGGCTCGCCAGCAGCAGATCGCCGTGGCGCCCGAAACGGCTCAGGCGATCGATGCCGCGCGCGAATCCCTGCGCGCCCAGCCGGAAGCGCTGGGCCAGGCGCTGCTGGCCATGGAAGGCAAGGGCGTCGCCAAGGAAGACGCGGCGCGCTGGCTGGCGACGCTCGGCCCGGGCGCCGCCACGTTCGATCGTGCCCTGGCGCTGGCCTGGTGGAACAAGGCCCTCGGCGGCAGCGCGCCGGCCGAAAGCGGGGCGCCGGGCCTTGCCGGCAACTGGCAGCGGCAGGGCGGCCCGCTCGGTGCACCGACCTGGCGGTGGACCGACAAGACGCTACCCAAGGTCATCTCCCTGGCCGGCCCAGCGCCGGCACCGCTGACCGCCTTCGTCCGTTACCGCTCGGCCGAGCCGGAAAAGGGCACGCTGCCGATCAAGATCGAACGGCGCCTCTATCGCCTCGTCGCCGCTCCGGCGATCAAGGCGGACCCGGCAGCCGCCAGCCCGTCCGGCGAGCGGGGCCCGGCCAGCGCCTCGCTGGCCGGTGAAGCGGTCGAGTTCCGGGCAGAAGCCGCGAGCGACGGCGATCTGCGCGCCAACGACCTCTATCTCGAAGAGGTCCGGCTCAGTCCCGCGGCCGGCCAAACGCCGCGCTACGGCCTGATCGAGGTGCCGCTGCCGCCGGGTGCCGATGTCGAACGCGGAACCTGGGGTATCCGCGTGCGTGGGCTCGATGGCGACGCCGTCGTGCCGATGGAGAAGGCGCGCTATCAGCCGGGCGAACTGTCCTACGCCGTGCCCGTCGACCAGCTTGCCGACAGCCGGGTTTTCCGTCACCTGCTGCGTTTCGGCAGCCGCGGCAGCTTCGTCGTGCCGCCGGCGCGCTTCCAGCGCATGTATCAGCCGGAGGAGAAGGCTTTCGAGGCGGTGGCGGAACGGCGCCTGCAGGTGAAGTGATGCGCGCCTCGCGGCCGTCACCCCGCCCATCGCCTGCCCGGCAGTTCCTTTGCTGCCTGGCAGCGGGCTTGTCGTTGGCGGCCGCCGAGGCCGCCGCCGGGCCGGCGGTCGAACTGGTTTTCGGCGATCCGCAAGCGCCCACGGCCTTGCGCGTCGCGGCGGCCGGCGGCGAGACGATGGCGGTGCCGGCCAACACACCGCTCGGCAGCCTGTGGAAAGTGTTCATGCATGTCTACCTGAGCGCCAGCGCGCGCAGCGTCGGCGATTACCGCTGCACGGGTGGCGACCCCGGCGAGGAAGCGTATTGCTGCGCGCCCGGCGAAAGCATCGGCCGCGACGAGGCGCTGGCCAGGTCCTGCGGACTCTACTTCAAGCCGCGTCGGCTCGGCGTGTCGGCGGCGGCCTGGCGTGCGTGGTGGACGCGTCAGGCGCCAGGTGCGCCCGCCTGGTTGTTCGACCTCGACAAGCTGCAGCCGGCAACCGAGGTCTCCGTCGCCTCCCTGCTCGCCGCGTTCGCCGCGATCAACGGCGAGCATCGGCGGACGACGATGGCGGCGCTGCAGCGCGTCAGCCTCGAACCGCGCGCCCGCCCCCTGCTCTCGCATCTGGGCAACCGGCTGCGCGTCAAGACCTGGAGCTGGCACGACGGCAAGGGACGGCGAATCGGCGGCTTCGCCGGCTGGCTGAGCGACGGCACGCCGCTGTGGTTGCGCGGCAGCGGCAGTAGCGCCCAGGTCATCGAGCAGACGGCGCCCTGGCTGGCTGGCTCGCTGCCGCAGCCGACACCGCCCGACGAAGACTGCGTTCGCGTCCGTTTCTTCAGCCGTTACCCGCTCTCCGAAGTCCTCGTCGACGGCCGTCCGGCAGCGGAAGGCCCGCTGCGCGGCCGCGTCGAAGCCCGCTTTGTTAACGCCCGGCGGCTGTTCTTCGCCAGCAGCGGCGAACTTGGCCTGAGCCGTCCCGGTGGCCGGCCAGTCATCACCGGCCGCGTCGGACTGAATGACTACGTCGCCCGCGTCGTCCAGCGCGAGGCCGGCGCGGAACCGCCGGCCGCCGCGCGCGCGCTGGCGGTGGCCGCGCGCACCTATCTCGTCCGGCACGCCGGACATGGCGGCGGTTGCTACGAGATCGAAGACGACAGCCGCACCCAGCGGGTTTCGCCGGCGCCGCCGGACAGCGCCAGCCTGCGCGTCGCCCAGTGGAGCGACGGCCTGGTCCTCGGCGGCGTTGCCGGTCGCTACCACCAGACCCGCAGTGCGCCGCAACAGCTTTCGTGGCAGGCGGCCGTTGCCGGCGCGGCCGAGGGCGCGCGCTGGGACCAGATCCTCGAGCACGCCTATGGCGGTGCCGGCTTCACTGTCGCCGGCGACGCCGATGCCGGCGAATGCCAGCCCCTGGCCCGCGCCGAAAACTGGCTGGCTGGCCGCCAGGCCGGCTGGAAGCGGCGGCTGGCCGGCGTCCCCGGTTTCGAGGCACCGGTGCCCTTGCCGCGCGTCTGCCGCCTCGAGCACGGTAACCCCTACGCCGACATCGAACGCGGCCGCATCTACGCGACCGGTATCGGCAGCACCAACGAACGGCTGACACTCGCTCACGAGTACCTGCATTTCGCGCTTGCCAACCATCCGCGCGGCCGCGACGAGGACTTCGTCGAAGAGACGGCGCGTTCGCTGCTCGGCACCCCTTGATCGCGATGCCCATGCTCACCATCTTCCGCCATTCCGTTTCCGCGTTCCTCCTCGCCGCCTCTTGCACGGTTTGCACGGCCTGCGCGGCGGCCGACAGCGGCATCGCGCTCGACGGCCCGCGTGGTGGCTGGCGCAACGGCGCGCTCGCCGAGGACAGGGAATCGGTCATCGCCGCCGCCTATCCGAAGCCGCCGGTCGACCGCGGCGGCCAGAAGAACCGCACGCTGATCGAGGGGCAACTCCGGCAGGCCGGCAAGAATCGCCAGCCCGGCCGGCTGATCGTCAATGGCATCGACATGCCGCTGTACACCGACGAACAGGGGCGCTTCGTCAAACCCTGGGCATTCGGGCCGGGCAGCAACAGTGTCGAGATCGTCGCCCCCGGCGGCGCGCGCCGCCGCCTGCAGTTCTACGAAACCCACGCCGAAAAGACGCGCAGCAAGCTGCGCATCGTCCTCGGCTGGGACGATGCGCGCGCCGAGGTCGACCTGCATATCCTGACGCCCGACGGCGAACACGCCTTCTGGGCGCAACCGCTGCTCCGCCGGGGTGGCGGTCTCGACGTCGATAGCGTCGATGGCGGCGGTCCGGAAATCTTTTCCACCGCCACGCCGGTGCCCGGCACCTATCTCGTCTATGTCAATTATTGGGGCAACTTCAATGCCGCCGGCTACAATTTCGACGCCGACGCGCACGACAAGCCGCTGATCACCACCCGCATCACCATCGTCAGCAACGAGAACACCCCCGACGAGCGCCAGGAAACCCTGCTCGTCCCCCTGCGTCGCGTCGGCGACCTGACCTTTGTCCGCGCCCTGCGTTACGGAGAGAGAAAATGAGCCGCCTCGTCCTGCCGCTGTTCCTGGCCCGGCACCTGGCCTGGTGCGCGCTGCTCGCCGCCACCGCGGCGCCGGCGCAGGTCACACTCGACGCGCCACGCGGCGGCTGGCGGCACTCCGGCGGCGAGCCGGCGCAGCACATGCAGGACGTCCACTACCCCGCCAGCCGGGTCAATGCCGGGGGCGCGCGCAGTGGCGAGGACGGCGGCGAACTCGGCGTGGCGATCCGCGGCAGGATCGCCGGCGCCACCGCGGCGAAGACGATGCAACCGCACCTGCTGGTCGTCAATGGCGTCGCCATGCCGCTCAGCGTCAACCCGGACGGCTCCTTCGCGCGTCCCTACTCCTTTCCGCCCGGCGCCAGCAGCCTCGAAGTGCGCACCCCGGACCGCAAGCAGGGGCGCCGCGTCAACTTCTACGACGCCAACCTGGCGCGCCAGCGTGTCGGTCTGCGCATCGTCCTCAGTTGGGACAGCGACATGACCGACATCGACCTGCACGTCATCTCGCCGGACGGCCAGCACGTCTTCTTCGGCGAGCGTCTCGGCAAGAACGGCGGCGCACTCGACGTCGATGTCACCGGAGGCTACGGTCCGGAGATCTATGCGATCCCCTCGCCACCGCATGGCAACTGGCAGGTCTACGTCAATTACTTCGGCGGCGGCATGGCCGATGGGCAAGCCGAGGCCCAGGAAATCACCATCGCCCAGGTTGCCATCATCACCCGCGAAGGCACGCCCGACGAAAAACTCCAGGTCTTCCGGGTGCCCCTGCGCCGCCCCGGCGAACTGACGCTGGTCAAGTCCTTCGTTTTTCCGTGAACGCGCGCCGCCCGTGGGCGGTGGTTCTGGCGGCCGTGTTGCTCGCCGCCTGCGGGGAGAAGGCAGCGCCGACGCCGATCGTGCACGACGCCTACGTCTGGCAGCGTCGCTGGCAACCCGCGCTGGCCGCAGCGTTGCGCGATGCCGCCGACCTCGTGGGCGCCTGGCGGATCCTCGCCGCCGAGGTCGATCGCCAGGGTCGATGGCAGCCGATTGCCGTCGACCGGGCGGCGATCGCCGCCAGTCACCGCCCGGCGATTCCCGTCGTGCGCATCGCCGCGCCCCTGGCAACGCTCGACCGGGCCGCGCTGATGGCCGACCTCCTCGCCCTGCGCGGCGACTGGCCGACATCGACGACGCTTGAAATCGACCACGACTGCGGCACCCGCCAGCTCGCCGACTACGCGCGCTTCCTCGTCACCCTGCGCCGCGCCCTGCCGTCCGGCCAGCGCCTGTCGCTGACCGTGCTGCCCGACTGGCTGGGCGCACGCGAACTGGATGGCCTGTTGGCGACGGTCGACGAAGCCGTGCTGCAAGTCCATTCGCTCGACAAACCGGCGTACCGCCTGTTCGATGCTGCCAGCGCGCGCGCCTGGACGGCAGGCCTCGCCCGCCGTACCGACAAGCCTTTCCGGGTGGCGCTGCCCAATTACGGCTCCCGCCTCGTGCTTGACGGGCGAGGCCGCATCGCCGCCGTCGAAAGCGAAGTCCCGTGGGCGGCAGAGCGTGTCGGCGAAGTGCCCAGGGAAGGTCGCGAACTGTTCGCGGCGCCAGCCAGCGTCTCGGCCTTCCTGCGCTGGCTCGAGAAGAACGCGCCGCGGCATCTCGCCGGCGTCGTCTGGTTCCGCCTGCCGCTTGCCGGCGACCAGCGCGCGTGGACACCGGCCACCTGGCGCGCCGTCATCACCCACCGCGAAAAACCCGTCCGCCTGACCGGCGAACTGCAGCCGGGCGACCGGCCGGGACAGCAAGTCGTCGTGCTGCAGAATCAAGGCGCCATGGACGGCCCACTGCCGGCCGCCCTGATCGTCAAGGCGCCTTGCCGCGGCATTGCCGGCACGAACGGCTATGTTCTCGAACGAGAAAGCGACGACAGTGTCTTCCTGCGTAGCCAACAGGCGCTGTTGCGCGCTGGTGATCAGGTCATCGTCGGACTGGTGGAATGCTCCTCGGGGAGTGGTCGCGTCCAGATTGACGAGTGATTGATCAAGGGCGCGCGGCAGATCCGGGAAGACGATGAGCGGCGCACCGCCAACGCAAGGCCGGGGGCCGCCACCGCAGGCTGACCCAGTCGACGGTTCATCCGCGACGACTCAGGAGCACGCGTCAGTCTGGCGCCAGGCCGAGAGGCCTGCCGACCAGCTTGATGATTGCCCCGCACACCAGGTACGCGCTGATCAGGCCCGGAATCGCCAGGTAGCGAACAGCCCTTGCTGATCGCCCCGGCGGCAGATGATCGCGGACCGCCAGAAACGGAATGACGTTGATGGCATGGTAGTTGGTCATCGGGTAGGGCAGAAAGAACAGCATGGCCGGCGTATCGATGAAAAAGAACAGCCCCCCGTCGCCCAGCGTCTGCGCCAGGCCCATGACAAGAATGTAGTTCCAGAGACCATAGCGGTAGCGGTTGATGAAGAACCAGAGCAGCGAGAAGATCACCGCGTAGGCCGGCAGGGTGAACAGCAGGTCGAGCGCATAGCGGACCAGGCCCTGAACGAAGGACGTCTCCCCGACGATGCGCAGCGCCGGAAAGACCGGCATCGAGATCATGTGCATGCCCTCCACCGCGGCGGCGAGGACAATGCCCAGGACAAGGAATCGGATTTTCGGCGTCAGTGCGGGCAGTGCCCCGACCAGCGTCGGGCGCAAGGCCAACTCGCCCAGGAGAAGCGCGATCACCAGCAGGCGAGTGACGCTCTCGGGCGACAGGCCGGACAGGCCAATCGACAGGCCGATGGCGACGATCGCCCAAACACAGTAAAGCGCCGGCCCGATTCCCGGCTTGGGAAGCAGGCGGGCAAGAAACGAGGTCATGCTTCCCTTCCTTGGTGCGGCGCGAAAAGCAAATTTAGCGTGCCCGCAAGGCGGAGACAAGGGATACGGTCGGTGTTCCGAACCAAATTCCGATGGATATTGGAGGTTTGGTGTTTCCACTTTGTTTCGGTGGCAGGGCTGCCTGGTGGGACGCGTCGATGCCGATGAGGCGCGCCTGCTGCAGTGGACCGGGACGGCGCTGCGGCCGTGGGCCGAGGGCTTGCCGAGCGCCTGACCCGGCCACGCACGTGATGGCGCTGTCGGGCGGGGCAGCGAGGGAGTGCAGGCGCCCGGCCCCGCGACAGTGCCGCAGCGCCACCAGTCCCACCGCGGCCGGGAAGCGCATCAAAGGCCTCGGCGGGTTGCGCGTGGGCAGCGCCGATCTTCCTGTCGCGCTCGCCGGCAGGCCGGGTCCGGATGGACAATTTTTCTGATTTTGTCATGGACAAAACGACAAAAATGGCTTGACATCCCCGAATTGCGCGCTTATATTTGCGACACACCCTCAAATTGTCCAGGACAAAAAGATGCCTCGCCTGCCAGCCCGCAGTTTCTCCGATGCCCTTCCCTCCCTTTCGCCAGCCCGTCCACGCCTTGGATGGGCCGCTGGGCGGACCTTCGCCGGGAGCGTTGCCAGGGCTTCCGGCGCGGCGTCTGAGACCCCGGCACACCGCTCGATTGGTCCTCTCGTG
>WBZL01003544.1_pt1 | contig 14194 bp, 8 predicted proteins | sample 5204291 | NCBI WGS metagenome assembly WBZL01 (sample SAMN12344345, study PRJNA552823) | activated sludge metagenome | biome: Activated sludge suspended growth; feature: Nitrification reactor; material: Wastewater; isolation source: activated sludge from nitrification reactor of wastewater treatment...
CCATCGTCCGGATCCTGGAGGAAAAAGGCGTACTGGACCACAAGGCCTATGGACGTACTTATGAATATTTTCCAAAGATCAGCAAGGAGGACTATTCACGGGATTCGCTGCAAAAACTGGTGACCGACTACTTTGACGGATCCATGAAAAGATTGGTCTCCTTCCTGGTGGAGGAAAAGGACCTGAGTCTTCGGGAATTGAACGACCTGATCGACAAACTGGAGGACGACCGGCAGTAGGGGCGACCACAAGGGGCGCCCCTACTGCCGGCCTGCCCATAAAAAACGAATATTATGCTCCTTTATCTGCTGAAAGTAAGTTGCTGCTGGCTGGGGTTTTATGGACTCTACTATTGCTGCCTGAGCAAGGAGACTTTTTTCCGGCTCAACCGGTACTACCTGCTGGGTACCCTGGCAGCAGGGTTGATCATCCCCTTGCTGACGCTCCCCTTTTCGATCGAATGGTTAGGTCATACCAAGCCACCGCTTACCACGTCGATTGAAATCGGATCCCCGGGAATGATGCCCGAAGCCATGGTATTGCCCGACCTGCCCCAGGCCGGCGGTATAACCTGGAGCGCATGGTTGCTGACAGGCTATTGGTTGGGGGTTGCGATTGCTTTTTTGCGATTCTCAGCCGGCATGATCCGGTTGAGCCGGGTTTATATGCAAGGCACGAAAGAGCGAAAAGCGGGCTATTCCCTGGTTTTAACCCGGGAAAATCACCTCCCGTTTTCCTTCGGAAAGGCCATCTTCAAATCCTGGTTGAGCCGGTTTTCTGAGGAAGAAGAAGAAAAAATACTGATCCATGAGATGGCCCATGTAAAGGGTCTGCACAGCCTGGACATCCTGGCGGTGGAGATCCTGGGCCTTTTTTTCTGGTTCAACCCGTTGATCTACCTCTACAGGCGCTCCATCAAAGTCACGCACGAATACATTGCCGACGCTGCCGTAACCAGCTTCGGACAAAAGAAACAATATGGCCATTTATTATTGCGGCAATCGTTGTCCGGACCCTCGGTTGCCCTGGCAAATCACTTCATTCATTCACAACTTAAAAAGAGAATCAATATGATGATGCAATTACCCTCGCCGGCAAAAGCCAGGTTGAAATACCTGTTGGCGCTGCCCATATTCATTTCAGCATTGGGGCTGTTTGCCCAATCGGGCGAAAAAATACAGCTGGCTCCGCCCGTTCCCGATCAGCTCAAGGAGGTTGTGGTAGTGGGCTACCCGATCAATGATGATAAACCGCTTTATGTAATCGACGACAGGCTATCAAGCGAAGATCAATTAAACGAAATCTCGCCTTCGGCCATCGAAAGCGTAACCGTATTGAAGGGCGAAGAAGCCGCAAAGCAATTCGGCGATGCGGGCAAGAACGGCGTCATTATCATCATCACCAAGGAAAAAGCCGGTTACGAAGCCCCGCGGTTTCCGGGGTGTGAAGATCTGGATAAGCACACGGCCATCAAAAACGCGTGCGGATCAAAACGCATGCTGCAATATGTCGTCGACAACCTGAAGTACCCGGAAGCAGCCCAAAAAGCGGGCACCGAAGGCACGGTCTATGCCGCTGTCACCATCAGCGAAACGGGCAAAGTAAAAGATCCGAAGATCATCAAATCACTGAGCCCGGAAATCGACCGGGAAGTCCTCCGCGTGATCGGTGAAATGCCGGATTGGATCCCGGCCCGCAAAAACGGCAAAGCGGTTACGGCGGAATCCGTTGTACCGGTGTTCTTCAAACTGCCGACCACCGCAAAAGGTCCGGAAGAGATCTTTAAGGTCGTGGAGGAAATGCCGCGCTTCCCGGGTTGTGAAGATGCAGACACTCCGGCCGGGGAGCAAAAGCAATGCGCCGACCGGAAAATGCTGGAGTATATCTATACCAACATCAAGTACCCTGCTGAAGCCCGCAAACAATCGATCGAAGGCATTGTTGTCGCCGGTTTTGTGGTTGAAAAGGACGGAACGCTTTCCAATTTTGAAGTAAAAAGGGGCATCGGCGGCGGCTGCGACGAAGAGGTCGTCCGGGTGTTGAAGCAAATGAACGAAGACGGCATCCGCTGGATCCCCGGCGTACAACGCGGCCGCAAGGTCAGGGTGCAGTTCAATATGCCAATCCGGTTCATGCTGGACAACAAGGCCGAACAGGCTACTGAAAAACCGGCGCCCGAACTCAAGGCTGCCAAAGCGGCGCCCAAGCTTGAGCTGGAAGATTTTACGGTTTCACCCAACCCCACTTCCGGCCAGTTGGAAGTCCGTTTCCGCGGGCCGGCCCAGGATACCCGCCTGGTGGCGTACGACGCTGCCGGCCGCGTGGTTTACCAGGCCCAATGGCGCAATTTCGACGGCAGCTTCAATGAAACGATCGACCTGACCGATGCACCGGCAGGCGTACTTACCCTTGCCGTCATTCAACAGGATAAGGTGTATACGCACCAATTTGTCAAACAGTAATTAATTGATCATCCGACTGTGGCGCTTCCGGTCCTTTTTTACCGGAGGCGCCTTTTGTTTTCAGGTTAAATAATTAACCTATTGCGCTCAATATCAGTTTAGTGTACAAAATATCCGATTTCATCACCAATCCATGCAAACGTTTGCAGAAAAATCATTATTTTCGTATTTGTCTAAAAATCAGTTATTTATATAAATTATCTCTTTAACGTTCGATGATGAAAATTGGAGGCTGCAAGTCCGGAGGTTGAATTTTCCAGGATTAACTTTTGAAATTTTTGATTTTCCGGATTTTAACAGGCAGGTTATCTTAGCGTCATAATCAATTGCAAATAAGCACGGTATTATATGTAGCCCACTTCCTTATCCAAGGGATTGGGCATTTTTTTTGGGCTCACCTTAGGTAAAAGCTCCGTAAAGGGTACTCCGGCACTGACGGCTTCCAGCCAGGTGGTTATGTGCAAACTGTCGCAAACGTACAGAAAGGCGTCTTTGGGAGCTGCTTTCATTTTTTGGGAATAAACCAGGCAAACAGCAGGCAAAGGCGAACGGGCGGTAACAATTTCGGCCAACAGGTCCAGGAAGATCCGGTACCCGGCAGAATGTTCTTCCTTCAATTGGAGCTTGAGCAAAGCGGCAACTTTATCAAGGTCGCCGGTTATGATATCTAAAATCATCTGGAGCGCGACCAACCCTTGCCGGAAGTGCAGCTCCAGGTTTTCTCCTACGTCCCTGGCCCGCATGATATAGAGTTGCGCTCTGCTGTATTTTTCAATGGCAATATTGAAGACAACCAGGTTCAGGTAAATAAGCCCGGCAATCCGGTCCTCCTCCTGGTTGTATTTCCGCAGGTGCCGGAGTATTGTTTTTTTAAAATCAGGGGGCAGGTTTTTGTACTGACTGGTATAAAGGATCATCTTCAACCGCAGGTACAGGAAGTGGTTGAAGTGGATCTGAAGGGCCGGCTGGCGTTCAACCAGATCAAGGGTTTCTGAAATCACATTTTCAACCTCTTCGTAATAGGCCTTCTCAAAGCAGTAATTGGCGTAGTTCCGCAAGGCGGACAGATAAAGCAGACCCATATTTTCCTGAAATTCGGGATTTTTCCGAAACAGGATTATAGCCTGTTTCCGGTATTTCAGCTGGGCTTCGAGGTCGCCGAGGATCGAGTGAATGAAAATATAAATGGAAAAATAAGTCAACCTGGTCCGAACCGGCAAGGTCGCCAGGTCCACTTTGTCCAGGGTTTGCTGAAGAGACAAGGCGTACTCGACATCTTCTCTGGTATAACTGGAAGGCCGGCTTCTGGCTATATCCTGAATCCGGGTGACCATTTCCATATATCCCAGGTGCATTTGCATATGCTCCACGCTTTGGCGAATGGTCCGGAGGAAATCCGCCGTACCGGAAACGACCTGTTCCAGCCGGTGGTAGAAGATATAGATCTCCTTGTAGGCCACTTCGATGAGGTAAGTGAATTCCTGGTATTTCTCGCAAAGCTTGCGCACCTTGCCCAATTGCTGGGCCGCGTGATCCATCAATTGCTTGCTCAACAGGATGTCCACTTCTTCGAGCCCCAGGCGGATCTTGCTGAGCGCAGATTCCTTGAAATGCTCCGTCACCAGGCTTTTCATGAGCAGTTCGCTCAGCTGGATCTTGAGGACCTTGTATTGGCGGGCGGTTTTAGGGCCGAGCGCAGCTTTGATCTCGTTTTCGTCATAAGCTTTTTGCCCGTTGATCAGGTCAAAAATATCCGACAGTACGGCCTTGTCGGATGCGAAGTGTACCCGGAAAAAACGCTTTTCCGCAGGCGTCATGGCATGTATGAGCTGAAAGATATGATCCTGAGGCGTCCTCATGCTAGGTGGCGGCTCCTTGAGTTGCATCGGCCGCAGCCTGGGCCTGGTTGATCCGTTCTACCTCCTTGTCGATATAATAGAGACTTTGCGGGCCGTCCCCGATGAGTTTGATCCGGTCCAGGATGGTCCGCATCAGGGTTTCTTCTTCCCGTTGTTCATCGACGTACCATTGCAAGAACTGAAAAGTGGCGAGGTCCTTTTCCTCGCTCGCCAGTTCAACCAATTGATGGATGGACCGGGTGACCTTCTGCTCGTGTTCATAAACATTGTTGAACATAGCCTGTACGCTGTCGTAGAAATGAGGCGGTTCGGCTATGGCCGGCGTCAGGGGATGGCCGTCCAGTTCGAGAATATAGTTGAAGATCCTGAGCATATGCTGCCGCTCTTCCTCCGACTGGCGGCGCATGAACGCGGCGCACCCCTGCATGGCTTCCCGGTCGCACCAGGCCGCCATGGATAAATACAGGAAGGAAGCATACCCCTCCATCGCCATTTGTTCGTTCAGCGCCGATTCTATTTTTTTTGAAAGCATATCCTTTTCAATTTTTTTTATTCATGAATAATGGCAATAACCGGCGTTACCACAAGATAAACGCCATCGCAAAACCAATCACCGCGATGATCAGGCCGTACATGAACACGGTGTAACACATGGCCAGGTACCGGTATTTTTTGGCCAGTACGACCCCCAGGTAATAGAGGTCCTTTGTCATGGATGTATAAAGAAAGTCGCTGTCCTTGATCAATTCCATCATGCCCCAGTGGAAATCTTCGATGCCCATTTTATAGAAATTCCCGAAAAACAGGAGGTTTGCGCGCTTGTTTTCAATGTCCTCGCGGGTGAAGCGGCCTTCGGTCACCTTGGGGCGGGTTGACAGGATGGCAAAAACGAGCGCCGTCAGGCAAACCGCCAGCAGGATAGCCGTAGGCACCACCAGTTTGGGCATGGCGTCGAAGCGCGGCACCAGGTTGGAAATGACGATGGAAATAATGATCGCATTGATACTCAGCATGATATTCGCCTTGTTGTCGGCAATGGAACTGAGGCTGATATGGGTCCGGTACGTGGTCCGGTACATGGTTTCCACGCCCCGGCCCAGGTTGATCTGCTTAAGGTCGATCTCGCTTGACGGGGTGTTCTTTTTCTTTTTTTTGCCGTCGGTTTTGTCGTTGGCCGGAGAAGGGCTGAGCCGGAGTTTCTGTTTCAGCAACTGCTGGACATGCTTTTCCTTTCGCTTGCCGAACAACTCCCGCGCTACACCGGTATGGTATTGATGGTTGGCGATGAAGTTCAGTTCAAAATCAACCCATTCCTGTTCGGACATGATCTTCTTGCGGGTCAGCGACAACTCTTGCCGGAGCTTGCCGCAACGATCCCAGTACCATTCGCTGCCGAGGTGGCTCAGGTCGGCATCGCAGACGATCTCTTCCAGCAGGCCGTTGGGCTTTTGCGGCAATTGGGTCGCCATGATGCATCCCGTTATTTCTGCAAGCTCCGCTTCCGGCAGGCCGTATTTCTTCAGGAATTCAACCGCGTATTCCGCGCTTCGGTTTTCATGCCCGTCGGGGCCATTGTCATACCCGATGTCGTGAAACCAGCAGGCGATCTGAATGACTTCCCGCTCCTTTTCGGTCAATTCGTACCCATCTGAGATTTTGATCGCGGAATCCAGTACGTACCTGGTATGGGTCAGGTCATGATAAACATACTCACCGGAGATCTGTTTGTCAAAAAACGATACCACATAGGCTTCCACTGCTTGCAGCAACTGATCTGCTCCTGTTTCCATACTTTAATTTTCGGGCCGGAAAATTAAAAAAATTATGCCATAAGGGCTGTAAATTACAAATTACGACTATTTATATCTTTTCCCATGCCGAATTACGAGGTCAACATCCTGTAAGAACGTGTGATTCCTCAAAATAAACTGCCTTTTTGTCCAGTTTACAGGCATGTGGCCCCAATAAGTGCGTTGCATGGATCGATGGCATAGATCTTGCACAAGGTCCCTGATGCGGATTAATCTGCAATTTACTGTCAAATTGACACGGAAACTGGATTAGGTTTGGTTAATTTCATAATTTGCCAACGGAAAGCCCCCGGAAACAATTGCCGGACAGGGCCTTTCCGAAGCCGGCGGATTCAACCCCGGAGCGTTACCGGTACAAAGCGTTTATATGTTCGAAGAAATATTTGCCCAACAAGGATTTGAAGACGAAGTGGATTTTTTCCCGCTGATGCCCATGGAGGAGGAGGAAGAGATCCAGAATGACGAAGTATTTCCGACCGTTCTGCCCGTTTTAGCATTGAAAAATACGGTACTTTTTCCTGGAATCGTCATCCCGATCACCATCGGCAGGGACAAGTCCATCAAAGCTGTCAACAAAGCCTACGAGGAAGGCCGCATCGTCGCGGTTTTGTCCCAACGCGACAGCAATGTCGAAGATCCCCTCCCCTCCGACCTGTACGATATCGGCACCATTGCGCGGATCCTGAAATTGCTTCGCATGCCCGACGGCTCCATAACGGCCATCCTCCAGGGGCGGCGCCGCTTCCAACTGGAAGAGATTACCCGGGATACCCCCTTCATGGAAGGCAAGATCAGAATGCTGGAGTACCAAAACCCCAAAAACAAACTGGAATTCGAAGCCCTGATCGCTTCCATTCTCGACCTGGCCAAGCAGATCATCGAACTGTCCCCGAATATCCCTTCGGAGGCCATGGTCATGCTGCGCAACATCAACAACCCCGGATTCCTGCTCAATTTTATCGCCTCCAACCTGGGGTCCAAGATCCAGATCAAGCAGAAGATACTTGAGATCAACGACCTCCGGGAAAAAGCCGATACCATCCTCCGCCAGCTCAACAGCGAATTGCAGCTGCTGGAACTCAAAGACCAGATCGAGAACAAGGTCAGGGGCGACATAGAAAAACAGCAACGCGACTATTTTCTCAACCAACAGCTCAAAACCATTCAGGAAGAGCTCGGGCAAAGCCCGCAGGAAGAAGAGATCGATTCGATGATCCTGAAGGCCAAGCGCAAAAAATGGCCCAAGCCCGCTGCAGATACCTTCTTCCGGGAAATCAACAAGCTCAAAAGGATCAATCCGCAAGTAGCGGAATATTCCATCCAGCTCACTTACCTCGAATTGCTGCTGGAGCTCCCCTGGGACGAATACACCAAGGATAACTTCAACCTGAAACGGGTAAAAGAAGTGCTCGACCGGGACCACTTCGGCCTGGAAAAGGTGAAGGAAAGAATCCTCGAACACCTGGCGGTCCTGAAACTGAAAGGCGATATGAAAGCGCCCATCCTTTGCCTCGTCGGCCCTCCCGGCGTCGGTAAAACATCCCTGGGCAAATCCATCGCCAAAGCCCTCAAGCGCAAGTTCGTCCGGATGTCGCTCGGCGGGCTGCACGACGAATCGGAGATCAGGGGCCACCGGAAGACCTATATCGGCGCCATGCCGGGCCGCATCATCCAGTCCATCAAACGGGCAGGCGCCTCCAATCCGGTCTTCATCCTGGATGAGATCGATAAAGTGGGCAAGGATTTCCGCGGGGATCCCTCATCAGCCTTGCTGGAGGTACTGGATCCCGAGCAGAATTCCACTTTCTATGACAATTATCTGGAACTCGAATACGACCTTTCCAAGGTGCTGTTCATCGCTACCTCCAATTCATTGAGTACCATCCAGCCCGCACTGCTCGACCGGATGGAGATCATCCAGATCAGCGGGTACTCTACCGAAGAAAAGGTGGAGATCGCCAAAAGGCACCTGATCCCGGAACAGCGCAAGGAACACGGCCTGGAAAAGAATCACGTCAAGGTACAGCCCAAGGCCATAGAAAAGATCATACAGGACTATACCCGGGAATCAGGGGTCCGGTCGCTCAATCGCCAGATCGCCGGGGTGATGCGCCATGTAGCCAAGAAAGTAGCCATGGAGGAAACCTCATCCGAAACCGTAAAACCGGCCGACCTTAAGGAAATCCTCGGCCCTACCCGGTTTTCTTCGGACATGTACCAGGATGCGGGCACATCCGGCGTAGCCATCGGATTGGCCTGGACGGAAGTCGGCGGCGATATCCTGTTCATCGAGTCGAGCCTGAGTAAAGGCAAAGGCGGCCTTACCCTGACCGGCAACCTGGGCGATGTGATGAAAGAATCCGCTACAACTGCGCTGAGTTTCATCAAGGCCCATTGCCAGGAACTGAATATCGACAGCGAGATGTTCGGCGAAAATGATGTGCACCTCCACGTACCGGAAGGAGCGATCCCGAAGGACGGCCCATCGGCCGGAGTCACCATGCTGACCGCACTGACCTCAGCCTTCACAAAGCGGCCGGTCAAACCCTATCTGGCCATGACCGGAGAGATCACGCTCCGGGGCAAGGTCCTGCCGGTGGGCGGCATCAAGGAAAAGATCCTGGCCGCCAAACGGGCCGGCATCAAAACCGTCATTTTGTGCAAAGAGAATGAGAAGCACGTGGATGAGATCACCCCGGAATACATCCAGGGCATGAAGTTCGAGTATGTTACCCGGATGACGCAGGTCCTTGACCTTGCACTGGCGTAATTTTGGTTAACAGGCCGTTAAATGCGGCGGGTCGGGAGGCTAAACAACGCCTTTATTTGTTATTTAGCTGTCTGATCGAACCTTTTTATTCGGTGACGGGTCTATATTATTAAAAACCCGTTCAAGCAACGGTCAAAGGTCTTTTGCATATGAAATACGGTCTTTTTCTGGTTTCGGCTCTGTTCTTACTGTCTTTCGGCCGGCTGTCCGCCCAGACGCCCGACAGCAGCCTTGTCCAGTTCTCCGGTATGGTGCTCGACGGCAGCAACGAGCAACTGTTCCCTGTCCCTTATGCCAATATCCTGGTCAAGGACCAGCAGCGGGGTACTTATTCCGACCTCCAGGGGTTTTTCTCGATCGTCGTTGAAAAAGGCGATGTGATCGTCTTCTCGGCAGTGGGTTACCAGACGGTTGAGTTCAAAATACCGCAGACCCTCGAAGATGACCGGTATTCGCTGGTACAGCTGATGACCCAGGATACGATCAACCTGCCCGAAACCGTCGTTTTCCCATGGCCGAACAAGGACCATTTCAAACTGGAATTCCTCGCTATGGACGTCACGCCCGAATTGCAGGAACGCGCCGCCCGCAACCTCGCCAATGAAAGCCTGCGGCAAATGCGCAACGAAGTGCCCAAAGACGGTACGGAGAACGGCAGCTATTACCTGCGTCAGCAGGCCCGCGAATATTATTACATAGGCCAGCGGCCGCCGATGAATATCTTCAACCCGATCGCCTGGAAAAAATTCTTTGATTCCTGGAAAAACGGCGATTTCAAAAAGAAAAAATAGCGCCGGATCATCGCGCAGTTACCCTGTATTTCCCCTTCATGCCGGATTGCCAAACCTGAAAGGACCTCCGCCGTCAGGCCCGGGTTGTGCAGATTTACCGCCGCGTGCGAAGTAAAAATGCCTAACTTTAGCCGGCAATACTCAATATCCTATGAAAAAACCGGCTCTTCTTCTTTTAGCTATCTGTAGTTTTTTTCTGACTTCTGCCCAGCAAGGCGCGCAACCGCACGATTTTTCCGTTGAAGAATCCGCAAGAATGGACGATTACCTGGAAGCGGTCCAGCTGCTTTCCCCACCGGTAGCCCCGCCCGCCGGCGTGCGCACCATGGCCGAATGGGAGGAAGTGGAAGCGCTGGTCATTACCTGGACCGGGTACATCGACGTCCTGACGGAGATCGTTCGAAACGCGGTCAACGAATGCCGGGTAATCATCATCGCCGCCGACGTGGCCGAGGTCACCAACCACCTCACCGCGGAAGGCATCCCCATGAACAATGTAGACGTGCTGATCACAGGATACAACACGATCTGGATCAGGGACTACGGCCCCTGGACGGTTTACAAGGACAACGTCGATAGCCTCTATATTGCCGACTGGATCTACAACCGCCCCAGGCCCAAGGACGATGTGATCCCGGAAACGATTGCCCAATACTTCGGGCTCCCTTACTACGGTGCGACTACCCCGCCGTTCGATTGGGTGCATACCGGCGGCAACCACCTGCGGGACGGCATGGGAACAGCGTTCTCATCCGACCTGGTATTTGCCGAAAATCCGGGCAAGACCGAGGCGGAGATCAATAATATCGCCGGCAAATTCCTCGGCGTCAACAAATACGTCAAATTCCGGCGGCTGCCTTATGACGGCATCCACCACCTCGACATGCATATGCTCGTCATTGATGAGGAAACCTTGCTGGTCGGCGAATACCCGCAAGGCGTCTCCGACGGCCCCCAGATCGAAGCCAATATCGCTTATCTGCGCAACAACTTCACTACCCCCTTCGGACACAATTACCGGATCGAACGGCTGCCGATGCCCCCGGAAGGCGGTTTCTACCCGTACCAGAACGGCGCATACCGGACTTATTCCAACGCTATTTTCATCAACAAGACCGTGCTTGTTCCCACCTATGAGGAACAATACGATACTACCGCGCTTCGCATTTACCGGGAAAACCTGCCCGGCTATAATGTGGTCGGCATAACGTGCAACGACATTATCCAGTCGCTGGGTGCGTTGCATTGCATCACCAAGCTGATCGGCACACGGGATCCGCTCTGGATCGCGCACCCGCGGCTCAGAGACACCTATTCCAGCACAGGTTCCTATCCTGTAGAAGCCATATTGAAGCATAAATCGGGCATCCTGGGGGCAACCGTATTTTACAAAACAGCCGATGATGCCGCTTACACGCCCCTGGCAATGTCTGCGGCCGGTGATGACAAATGGACAGCGTCCATCCCCGCTTTTCCGGCCGGTACGGAAGTCCGGTATTATATCCAGGCCCTTTCCAACAGCGGCAAATCGGTTGTCCGCCCGCAGGTGGCTCCCGACGGATATTTCAGGTTCCTGGTAAAAGCGCCGGAAACGCCCAAGGCCGGCATCTTATTCCCCCGCGGGCCGATCTGCCCGGGCGAAACGATTGCCTTCCGGGATGATTCCCAGGGCGGGATCGCTACCTGGAGCTGGAGTTTCCCCGGAGGAGAGCCCGCTGCCAGCAATGAGCCCAACCCCGTGGTCGCGTATCCCGATGCGGGGACCTACGATGTTTCCCTCACGGTAACCAATCAGGAAGGCGCCGCAGCGGAAGTACTGACCGGCGCCGTCCGGGTCGAAGGCGGCATTCAGCCGTTTGTTTCGGACTTTACCGGCGGGATCGACCCTGCGTGGACGATCATCAATGAAAACAACGACAATGCGGTATGGACGACCGCCGAAAACCTGGAATGCGGCGGCACGGCCGTAATGGTCGACAATTACGCGTACAACACGCGCTTCCGCCGCGATTATCTCCGGGCCCGGTTCGACCTTTCCGAACTCGTCGACCCTGTCCTTCATTTTGATCTGGCCTATGCCCCGCGCACAACGCGATACGATGAATTGAGGGTAAACGCCACGGGTTGCTCCGGGGCTGCGCAGATGATCTATGATAAAACCGGCAGCGCGCTGGCCACGGCGCCGTCCGTCAACTCCGCTTTTTTGCCCACGGATTGCAGCCAGTGGCGGGCGGAGGAAGCCGACCTGGGCATTTACGCCGGCGAGGTGGTGGAGATCGATTTTGAGAACATCGGCGGATACGGCAACCGGATTTACCTGGACAATATCCGGATATCGGGGAATTACCTGCCGCAGGTCGCTGTTACGTCACCGTCCGAAGGGGAAGTGGTGCAATTGGAAGACCTGGCGCCGATCAATCTGACGGCTGAAGCTTCCGACCCGGAAGGGCAACTTGCATATGTCGCTTTTTATGTCGACGGTGATTCGGTCGGCGTAGCCGCAACCGCTCCGTATACCCTTTCTTATTTTTTCCCGGATTTCACTTCCTATTCACTGACCGCCAAGGCCGTTGACGCCGGCGGCGCATTCAGGTGGTCCGCGCCGGTGACGTTCCAGATCGATAAGATCACGGGTATTGCGGGCGTTGATCCGGATCATTTCGGGTTCAGCCTCTCACCCAACCCTTCGCAGGGGCATACCCGGTTGTACTTTCAGCATCCGGGCGATACCCGGATCTCCGTCCGGCTGAGCAATGCCGTCGGGCAGACCCTCAGACAATTCAACCGGGACCTGCAGTCATCGCAGTACACCATCGACCTGGATGTCCGCGATCTGCCTTCAGGCATTTATTGGGTCAGTGTGCGGAATGAAGGCGCTGTGATCAGCAGGCAGCTGTTGATCACCAGGTAGACACTGACCTGGAACTTCCTCTTATTAACGCTAAAACCAGTTCATATGAACCCCTTTATCCAAACTTTGCTATTCGTTGTTTTGGTTATGCCGGTTTTCGCCCAGAAAAATTATCGCCCGGCGGAAGTCTATACCCGGAGCGGAGTGATCCAGGGCGAGATTGACTATAAAAACTGGTCGGTTAGTCCTAAAGAGATCCGGTTTACGCCCGAAGGCGGCCAGGGAGGCACCTTCTACGTACCGGACATTTCCGGTTTCCGGGTGGAAAAATCAAAAGGCGTCTGGGAAAAGTACGTGGCTTTTATCGGCGATATCGATCAATCTTCCTACCGTTTTGCGATAGACCTCGACCGTTCGCCCGACCCACATTGGGGCAGGGATTCCTTTTTTGTTCAGGTCCTGCAGGAGGGCGAACTCAGCCTGTATCAGCTCCGCGATCCGACCCGGAAGGTGCATTACCTCATCCGGAAAGGCGATGGCCCCATCCAGGCCCTGGTATATAAAAAGTACATCTCTGACGACCTTGCGCATTCAGGCTACAATTCGCGCTATATCCGGCAGATCGGCTTGCTGGCCGGCGATTGCCGCGAAATGCTTCCGCTCATCGGCCGTTTGAAGTATACGGAAAAGAGCCTGCTGGATTTTTGTACGGCCTATAACAGGAGCAGCTGTAACGCAGGCCCCCCGGTCATCTTTGAGAACAAAAAGGACAAAGCCGTTCTCAGGGCTTATGCGATGGCCGGCGTCAATACGTTGCAGCTCCGGTTCAACAGCTTCGCGGATCCGAACAGGTTGGGGTATCAGGAAATGCCGCCGTCCGTCAATCCCGCAGCCGGAGTGGGGCTGGACCTGGTTTTTGCCCGGACGAACGGAAGATCCATCCTGTCCAATGAACTGTTCTATACTTCCTACAAAACCGGCGGCGATTACCTGGAAGTTACGGACGCCAATCAGCAGCGCTATTTTTCTACCGAAATCGACCTGGCTTATGTCAAACTCCAAACCTTGTACAGGCATTTGCTGAGCAAAGGAAAGTGGAAACCTTACCTCGGCGCCGGCATTTCCAACGGGTTGGCGGTCAAAGAACGCCAAACTACCACCATAGAGTCCACCTTTTTTTCAACGGTGAAAACGGATGTATTCCCGGCTGTGAGAACCTCCGACGGTCAAAACGGATTCAGATCCTATGAAACGGGCTTTATCGGATGCGCCGGCGTCCGGTCTGAAAAATGGGGCGCGGAGGTCCGGTATGAAAGGAATAACGGCTTTTCAAAACTTTTTTCAGTTGCCACACCGGTCAAAGTCTGGCATTTGATGATCCGGTACGCATTTTAAATGGAAATGGTAAAAACGGTTCCTTTGCCCGTTTCCGACTGGGCTTCGATCGTACCTTTATGCAGCCGGAGTATCTGGCGGGACAAGCTCAGGCCGATACCGCTGCCTTCTTTTTTGGTGGTATAAAAGGGCACGAAGATCTGCTCCATGGCTTCGGGGGGTATGCCGCTGCCGTTGTCGGCTACCATGACCATGACCTTTTCGTTGGCGCTTTTCTGAAGGTGAAGGTCAACCCTGGGATTATCGACACAGTGC
>WBZL01003545.1_pt1 | contig 14193 bp, 14 predicted proteins | sample 5204291 | NCBI WGS metagenome assembly WBZL01 (sample SAMN12344345, study PRJNA552823) | activated sludge metagenome | biome: Activated sludge suspended growth; feature: Nitrification reactor; material: Wastewater; isolation source: activated sludge from nitrification reactor of wastewater...
GCAAGGGGCACCCGGGAGCGGTCTACGCGGCGGACGACCCGACGGGCGGCTATCCGCACGTCCTGAAAGAGATCCACGAGTGGATGCTGACCCACCAGGACCTCGAGCCCGGCAAGCCGGGAGCGGAGGAGCTGGCGGGGGCGGACAAGGCCTCGGTGGCGGCCGATCGCCGGATCTCGACCGCGCAGCCCAGCCCGCACAGCGAATCCGACATCAGGATCAACTTCCTGGCCCCCAACCAGATCATCGCCGCCTCCAACAACATCGGCGGCACCGGCCGGCAGGCCCAGTTCTATTCGTCGGACGGCGGCGCGACCTGGGGGCGTACCGAGCTACCCTTGGCGAGCACGGACAGCTTCCACTCGGACCCCGCCGTGGACTGGACCTCCGATGGCACCGCCTGGGCCGTGACCCTCGGCATCAAGGGCAACACTCTCAAGACCCGGGCCTACCGATCGAACGACGGCGGCGTGACCTGGACCTTCGACGGGACGGTGTCGGGCAGCCAGCGCAGCACCGACAAGGAGCTGATGTGGGTCGACCACAGCGCCAGCTCCTCCTTCCGCGACAACGTCTACGTCTGCTACCACAACGGGAACCCGGCCTACGTCGGACGGCGTACCAGCGCCGGTTGGCAGACGCCCGTGCAGGTCAGCGGCTCGGAGTCCACGGGCACGGCGATCGGCTGCGACATCAAGACCAACAGCAGTGGCGACGTCTTCGCCTTTTGGCCCACCACGAGCAACCGCCGGGTCGTCGTCCGCAAGTCGACCACCGGCGGGGCCTCCTGGTCGACGGCGGTGGTCGTCGCCACGATGTACGACGGCTACGACATCGGCGTGCCTTCGTTCAACAGCCGTCGTGCCCTGATCTACACCTCTGGAGCGGCCTATCGCACGGCGACCAAGAACAACGTCTACGTCTCCTGGACCGACCTCTCCGGCGAGACCGGCTGCACCGCTGCCGCCAACGAACCAGGCTCGAATGCGGCCTCGAGCTGCAAGACGCGCATCTGGTTCGCGCGCTCGACCGACGGCGGAGCCACTTGGTCGGCGCCGGTGAAGATCAACAACCAGGCGTCGAAGAACGATCAATTCAACCAGTTCTTGGCGGTCGACGAATCGAACGGTACGGTCGGCATCATGTACTACGACACGGTGGCCGACTCGGCGCGCTTGAAGACCCACGTCTACTATCAGTCTTCCAGCAACGACGGTGTGACCTGGTCGGCGCCGCTGCAGGTCACCACCGCGCAGACCGATGAGACCCAGTCGAGCGCCAACCTCGGCAACCAGTACGGCGACTACAACGGCCTTTCGGGTTTCCTCGGCAAGTTCTTCCCCTCCTGGACCGACCGCCGCAGCGGAGGCAAGGAGGAGATTTGGACGGCACCGATCTCTGACCCGTGAGCCACTGCGTCTCGGGGCCGGAGCGGTCTGGCCCCGCGGCAACGCCGCCCCGGGGATTGCTCTTCGCCGCGCGGTGCCGCAAACTCCTCCCGCCACCATGCCTGCGACGAGCCAGCTGCCAGCCCTCAATGCCCTGCTGAACAGCCTTTCGGCACTCCTTCTCGTCGCCGGATACCTGCTCATCCGCCGCGGTCGGCGCACGGCGCACCGCGTGGTGATGACCGCCGCCTTCGCCAGCTCCATCCTGTTCCTGATCTCCTATCTCATCTACCACGCCGAAACGGGCTCGCGCCGGTTCGCGGGGACCGGAGCGCTGCGCACTGCCTACCTGGCGATCCTCGCCTCGCACACCATTCTCGCGGCGTTGGTGCCGATCCTCGCCGTCATGGTGCTCGTGCTGGCCCTGCGGGGGCGTTTCGAGCGCCACCGCCGCCTGGCCCGTTGGACGCTGCCGATCTGGCTGTACGTCTCGGTGACGGGCGTCGTGGTGTATTGGATGCTGTACAAGCTCTAGGAAGGCCCACCCCCTTCGGCGTCCGCGCGAAGCCAAGATCGTCCGCCCTATCTCATTTCGGCATCCGAAATATTTTCCTGAGCCCGGAACCAACTCCCGGCTCGGGGCCTCCGCAGCGCTCCGCAAGGCCTAGAGCCAGGACCAAATATTCTTTGTACGTGCCTACAAAATACATACAAACAAGCTTGCGCGGAAGTCCGTATCTGTGGCAGGATTCAGCCTCTTTCACACGTTCGATTCACGGGGACGCGGGCGTCCGATCGATGTTGCTTCGCGGTTCGCCGCGCGGAAGGGGACGATGGCCTTGCTCGCAGTCGTGAGCCAGAAGGGCGGAGTCGGCAAGACCACTGTCGCTCTCAATCTCAGCTATGCGCTGGCCCGCCGCGGCTGGAAGACGCTCGTGATGGACGTCGACCCGCTCGGTGCCGTGGGCTTGTCGGTACAGGGTGCCAACCGCCGCGGGCAGGGCCTGCTCGCTCATCTCGAAGGCCGTATCGGTCTCCAGGAAGCGATCCTCCAGACCCATCTCCCGGAGCTGGCAGTGCTGCCGGTGGCCGGCGCGGCCGGCCTGCCGAGCGACCCCGAGCAGGACCAGCTCCTCGCCGACCGCGACAAGATGGGGCGAGTCTTCGACAGCCTGCGGCCGCTCTACGACCTCGTCGTGGTGGACACGCCCTCGGGGCTGCAAGGACCTGCCGCCGTCGCTCTCGAGCTGGCCGACCATGCGCTGGTGCCCCTGCAGGCGGAACCACTGGCGCTGCGGTCGATCACCCAGCTGCTCAATCGTCTCGGCCAGTTGCGCGAGCGCGGCGCGCGCGTCGAGGTGGTGGGCTTTGTCGTCAGCATGCTCAATTCGCGGAGCGACGTCTCACTGACCGTGGCCCAGGAGAGCTGGAGCACGCTTCCCCCCGAGCTGGTGCTCAACGGCTTCGTGCCTCGCGACCCCGCCTTTCTCAAAGCGAGCGCCTACGGCGTGCCGATCGGGCTGCTCAGCCGTCGGCCGCCGCCCGTGGCGGCCGTCTTCGACCAGATCGCTGCCGAGCTCGAGCCTCGCCTGGGGCTCCTGCGCGAGGAAAGCGCCGATGAGCCGATCTCTCTCCTGGATTGAGCCGGCGGAGCTCGCTGCCACGTTGGCGCGAGCAGGCCTCATGGCGCGGCCGCCGGCGTCTCCGGCCCCGGTCGCGGGAGATGGCGGTTTCCAACCCTGGCCGGCCGGCTCTTTGTGGAGCTCGCCGCCGCCGGCCCCGCCGGTTGCCCCACGCGGGGCCATGGCCGGTGAGGCCGAGGGCCTTCGCCTGCCGAGCGGGGCCCCCCTGCAGGTCCGCCTGAAGACCTACTTCGCGTTTATCTTGGAGCTCACTGGCTGCCGCCGGCTCTTCGTGGCGGATGCCGAGGGCTTCGTCCTCATGGAGAAGAACTCCGACCCGGTGATGGTGGCGGTGGCGGCTTCCTTCGTAAGCCTGCTCGACCGGCTCCACTCCTGCCTGGAGTCACCGATCCTGGGTTCGGTCTCGATCGACCTGGATCGCGGCCAGGTCCTCGAGCTGCTGCAGGCCGACACTGCCCTCGGCCGCTACATCCTCGGCTTCGTGGTCAGCCAGCCGGTGCGCCGGGAGTTGGTGCACACACTCCGCGAAGGACTCGTACGAGTCATGAGTGAAGCAGATTGACTTTCTTGGTGTGTCCCGAAAACCGTGAGGGATGAAACTACCTAGGTTGAGCATGGCGATCTCCAATTTCGAGCTGCGCAACCGCATCGAGGTGCAGGACTTCCTCGGCTACGTCCAGGGGATCAGCCTGCCGACCGTGCTGCAGATGGTCTCGATCGAGAAGACCACGTGCCTGGTGTGCGTGTACGCGGCCGATCGGGTGGGCCACCTCTTCTTCCTGGACGGTGCCCTGATCGACGCCGAGGTAGGGGATCTCCAGGGGGAGGACGCCGCCTACGAGCTCATCGGCTGGCGGAGCAACGACATCGAGATCAAGACCTTTGCCGGCGACCGCACGCCGCGGATCGAGTGCTCGCTGACCATGCTGCTGCTCGAGAGCAGCCGGCGCGACGACGAGCGGAAGAAGACGGAGGACCGTCCCGAGCTGGCCCCCGTGGTGCCGATCGAGGATGGCTGGTGGACGGACCTCAAGGAGGAGGGGAGCATGAACACGTTGCACAAGGTGCTGGAGTCGTTTCGCGAGGAGGTCCCTGAGTTCGTCTCGACGGACATCGTCAACGTGGACAGCGGGTTGTCCATCGGCGGCGGCTCCATCGACCCGGACTTCGATGCCTCGGTGGCCGCGGCGTCCTACGCCGAGGTGGTCAAGGCAAACGGCCGGGCCCTCGACCTGCTGGGGATGGGGGCTGGCTCGACGGAGGACATCCTGATCTCCACCGAGAAGATCTACGTCCTCATCCGCCCGATGGGCAAGGACTACTACCACGTGCTGGCGGTGGGCCGGCGTGGCAATCTCGGGCTCGCGCGGGCCATCATGAAGAAGTACGAGCCCAAGCTGCTGGCCGCCGTCGGCGAGCTGAGCTAGACAGCTCCCAGGTCATCATTCGCCACCGAGGGAGTCAACGGTGCACGGATTTATTTTCTCGGAAATAAAAAAATACGTCGAGTCGAAGCTCGGCCGCGAAGCCTGGATCGCAGTGCTCGAGCAGGCCGGGTTGGGCAAGAAGGAGTACGAGAACTTCCTCATGTACCCGGACGAGGAGGCGGTGGGGATCGTCGTCACGGCCTCGAAGATCACGGGGATCCCGGTGCCGAACATCCTGGAGGACTTCGGCCAGTTCATCGGGGCTGATCTGGTGACGATCTACCGGCCGTTGATCGACCCCAAGTGGAAGACCCTCGAGTTCCTGACCAACGTCGAGAGCACCATCCACCACATCGTGCGGACGCGCAACCGCCAGGCCAAGCCGCCGGCGTTGGTCTGCTCGCGCACCGGCGACAACGAGGTGACGATCCTCTATCGGTCGCCCCGCAAGATGGCAGCGTTGGCTCGCGGCATCGTGCGCGGTGTCGCTGGGTACTACGGCGAGAGGGTGGAGATCATCTGTGAGGGAGGCGACGACGCGCCTTCGACGCAGATTCGTGTCCGCGTCCTGTCAGCCTGAAGGTGCCGGCTCATTGCCGGTCGTGGGCGCGCCGATGCGCCTCGTGAGAAAGGCCCCCAGCAGGGGGCCTTTCGCTTGCTTGAGGCGCGGTGGCGGAAGGCGGAAGCGGCGGGCTAGAAGTAGTAGACGCTGAAGATGTGGAAGCCCAGCAGGGCGACCAGCACCGTCGCCAGCATCATGTGGAGCCGTAGCCAGTAGGTATGCATGGGCGCGCGCCGCCGGCCTCCCTCTTTGCCGGCCTCGGCCTTGGCACTCTGGACGTTGCGCTGCAAGTGAATCGCTTCGATCAGCTTACCGGCCACCCCGATCAGCACGACGGCCATCAAGCTCAGCAGCAGGGCGCCGTTGAGGTTGCTCCCCCAGCGGCCGCCGGTATGGATGACGACCAACGGGATCAGCGACGCGCCGACGAAGATGTGCGCCGAACGCCAGCTAATGCGGTTGCCGGGCATGAACGGTAGCTTGCCCCGCTTGTGGAGGATGAGCAGCCCCTCGAAGGCGACCAGGGCAAGAGCGCCGTAGCCCGTGAGCTCGCGGAAGCGGTGGCTCTCCGAGAGCTTGCCGAGGAGACGGATGTTCTCCGACAACGGCAAGGCTCCCAGCAGGGAGATGCTGAGGGGTAGGAGAGCCAGCACGATGACGCCGAGCAACGCCAGCCAAGGCAGGACCCGAAATTCCCAACGCAGAGTTTCCGTACGCATGTCCGATCTCGCTCCAGGTCAGTCGAGGGGAAGGGTGACGACGACGCCGCCCATCACGTCGCCGGGTGTGAAGTCGTGGCGCGGGCTCTCTTGGTGCTCGTTGTGGCACTTGACGCACGCCGGGGAGACGGCGCGGTCGGCGTAGATGGCCATGAAGTAGCGGCGACCATTCACCGTCAGATAGCTGCGATAGGGCTTGGAGGGATCGGCGATCACCTGCTCCATCCCGGCTTTCTCGGCATCCGTCTTCGGCAGGTTGGCTTTGTTGATCGCCCACTGGCTGATCAGGGCGTAGCGGAAGTCGCCCTTCTCGGCCGCCGCCTGCGAGCCCATGCGCAACATCTGGGCCGGCAGTGGCAGGGCCTTGTCGGCCTCGAAATGCTCGCTGGCCTTGATCACGCCCTCGGTGTTCTGCAGGCGTTGCACCACGCGTTCGGCGTAGACACTGCGATCAGCCTCGATCACGGCGTGGATGTAGTCGACCGCCTGCTCGGGCGCGATCCCTGCCGGTTTCGCAGCGCTGCCACCGCAAGCGGTCAGGCAGGTGATCAGGGCTGGGCCGACGACGCCGGCGACGACGCGACCCTTGCTGCACCAAGCTCTTGCCATCATCGTCCTCCTCCTTCCGGCTGCCGACCCAGGCGGGCAGCCTCCACCATCAGGAAGCTGCGCGCCCGGGAAGACGGCTTCGCAGCGAAATTGCTGGCCCCGGCCTGCGGGTCGAGCAGGCTGGCGAGGGACAGCTCATAGCCATGGCAGCGGTTGCAGACCAGGCGGGCCATGCGATCGATCGGTCGCATGGTCAGGCTGTTGTTGTGGTTGGTCGCCACCCTCACGGCGCCCTTCTCCTCGACCTCGACCCGGGGCAGGTGGCAGGTCGCGCAGGTGACGGCCCGCCCGTCGTGAGGATCGAGCTGGGTTGCGCCGCGGGCGTGGGGAGAGGAGCCGAAGGCCAGGCTGTGGCGGTCTGCATGACAGTCGAGGCAGGCCTCGGTGGCCGCGTGGCGGGTGTCGACCGAGTGCACGTCGTGGCAGGAGCCACAGCCATGCTCGGGGTGCAGCCGCGACGCCCCGGCAGCCATCGGGGATCGCGCGTCCGCCGGCCGCAGCGGCTCGAGGTCGAGGCGTGTGCGCACCCCGTGCTGCCCAGCACCGAAGGTATCGACCTCGAAGCCGTGGCAGGTCTTGCAGGCGGCGAAGCCAGGCCGCAAGGCGAAGGCCTCGCCCTTGCCATGGCAGTCCGAGCAGCCGACCCCGGCTCGCCGATGGACACTGCCGTCCCAGGCCTGGACGAGGGCGGCCGGAGCGGTCACGCCGGCAGGAGCGTCGGGAGCTAGGTGCGGTCCGGCGGGCTCCGGGACGAGGCGCCGTGCCAGCACTGCGGGCTCCGCCAGCTGGTCGGGTTGCCCCAGGGCAGCGGTGAGCACCGCGGTGTTGAGGCCAGAGTTGTCATGGTAGTTGTGGCAGCCGGCGTCGCCGCAGGACGAGGGGGAGAGGTCCTTGTGGCTGGCCCGCTTGGCAACCACGTCGTCGTGGCAGGGGTAGCAGAACTCGCGGCGGATGGTGACGCCACCGGCGGCCACCTTGTGCTCGTGATGACAGGTGACGCAGCGAAGGGCGTTAATTTCCTTCAGGTCGCTCGCCCACCGTGGATCGTCGAAGGTGCGCACGGGGTGGGTGTCGCTCGCCAGCTCCGGGCGATGGCAGCTGACACAGTCGTCGTTGGCGATCGGGGCGAAGCCCTTGTGACAGGAATTGCAGGATGGCTCAAGGAGGTGGTGCCCGTCGGAGGTGGTTCCGGGCACGAAGAACTGCCGATGCCCGGAGAGGAACAGGCCGCCGAGGGTGAGTGCCAAGGCCAGGCCGACCATCCACAATCGGGAGACGAGCCAGTTCCGCAGCCGCGTGCTCTCGAGGCTTCGATCCGCTTGCTTGCTCACGCGGCCCCTCTCACCCCGTCGCTCCCTGGATCATCGATCAGCTCCACTTTGAACTTAATCAGTCAACAATCCAACTTTTGGAAATTACTATTTCGATTGGGATTCTAGCGCACATCTTCTCGTCAGTGCAATTTGGGTGCATTGCATCTACGAGCGTTCCAAGTTGTCTCTCTTGGGTCTCTGCTAGCAACGTAAATGCCAGCTCGTCGAGGATGCCTTTTCTGGGGCGTCAAGCAGCCTGCACCAGGAGAAGTTGGCGGGTAGCATACCCGAATCTGGGAAAATTGGGTGGTAGAAATGCCCATTGGTGGTGAACTTCTGGCAAACTTGCCAACACCGGGCAGAACGCCCGTTCAGCTCAGCCGCCGCCTTCCGCACTGTTCTCTCCCCCCGCCTCGGCCGTAGTACTCTCGCCATGACATCCAGAAGCGTCCTGTCCACTCCATCGGACGCTCGCCGAGCCGGCCTCTTCGGCCCCGCAGCTCGGCCTCCTGGGAGGCGTTGATGACGTTGCCCCTGATTACCTTCGTGCTCTTCGCCCTGCTCGCCGCGGTGGGGGCCTACCTTGCTGCCGTCGGCCCCAAGGGGCGGCGCTTCGCGCTGTGGGCCGCCGTGACCGTGCTGGCCTTCTTTGTCGCGCTGGGTTACGGGGTCTGGTGGTTGCTGCGCCAGGCCCCACCCGGCCTCTAGGGCAGCTCGCCGGCGGCGGCGAAGTGCTCCGCCAAGAGGCGGTTCACCTCGGCCGCGGCTTCCATGGACAAGCCGTGCCCGCAGCCGGCCACGAGCTCGAAGCGAGCGCCGGGGATGCGTCGTGCCAGCTCGCGGGCTCGCGAGACGGGCACCAAGCAGTCAGCCCCACCGTGGACCACCAGCGTGGGCACGGCGGCAAGCGCCCCGAGCTGGCGGCCGGCGTCGTAGCGCAGGAGTGACCAGAACTGCCCAAGGGTGTTGCGCGCCGACGGCCGAGGGCCGAGGCCGGCGCTGAGGCGGGCGATGACCTCGGCCTCGGCGAGCGAGGCCCGAAAGCGGCGCGAGAAGAGCTGGCGGGCGAGCGCCCGGTAGTGGGGTGGACCGCTTCGCAAGACGACGGCTGGCGTCCAGCGCAGGTTGGCGAGGGTCGGTAACCAGAGCGTGCGGCCGCTCCAGGTCGAGAGCAGAGTGAGCGAGGCAGCCCGCGCCGGCGCCGCGAGGGCCGTCGCGAGAGCGATCTGACTCCCCATCGAGATACCGACGAGGTGGACGGTCCGCGCGCCGAGGTGTGCGAGGAGGGTGCCGAGGTCGGCGGCCAACTCGGGTACCGAAGGCAGGCCGGGGAGGGCGTCTGAGGCGTGGATCCCGGGGTGGTCGAAGGTCAGCAGCCGGTAGGACGGCCCGAGGGCGGAGATCTGCGGTGCCCAGGCGGCGCCCGGCATGCCCAGGCCCATCACCAGGGCGACGAGGGGGCCTGAGGAGCCGTGGAGCTCGTAGGCCAGCCGGCGGGACCCGAAGTGGAGGAACGCCACAGTGCGATGGTAGCAACCGGGAGCGCTCCTCAGTGGGTCAGGTAGACATAGAGGTTCACCTCGGCGCTCCGGTTCGTGGTGTTGTAGAGGAAGGCTCGGTAGCGTGGGAAGGCAACTCCCGCCGCGGTCGGGGCCGAGCTGAACCGTGCTCCCGCGCTGGGCGCGGCCGCCGCGACGGCCTCGAGGGCGAGATCGATCCGCCCGTGGCGCCGCAGGGCGTCGAGGATGGGTGCTTCATCGGGGATGAGCAGCACGCCGACGTCGCCCGCCGAAAAGAAGCTGTCCTGCACCTCTCCCTGGAGCGAGAGCACCGCGCCCGTGAAGCCGGCGCTCTCGACGACGCCGGCAAAGACCAGGTCGTTGCTCTCCGTGCGGCGGGCCGGCGGCACGATGAGGCCCTCGCGACGCAGGAACACGGCATGGGGCACCGGCTCCGTCACCGTCACGCTGCCGCGGACCTGCTGGGTCTCCGGGAAGTTCTGCACCCACACCTGTTCGAGCTCGGCCGTGCCAGCGGCGGCGAGGCCCACGAGGCCCGCTCCGACGGCGAAGACGCCAGCGACCACCAAGCCACGTTGCGCCATGTTTCCTCCTCTCTGCTGGTCGTGGATACGGTTGAGCCGGCGGCGGCGTTGGCGCTGCCGTATGCTCGTCCGCAATGGAGATCGAGAGCGAAGCATCCCTCGCGCCCTGGACCAGCCTCGGCCTCGGGGGTGCTGCCGAGCGGCTCGTCCGGGTGGAGAGCGAGGCGGAGCTCGCCGAGGCCCTCGCCCTGGCCCGGCACGAAGGTTGGCCGGTGACGCTCCTCGGCGGCGGCACCAACGTCGTCGTCGCCGACGCCGGGGTCAGGGGCTTGGTCGTCCGCGTCGGCCTGCGGGGGCGCCGGGTCCATCGCCACGACGACCGAGTCCAGATCGAGGTCGCCGCCGGCGAGCCCTGGGACGATCTCGTGGCGTGGATGGTGGAGGAGGGCTGGGCCGGGCTCGAATGCCTCTCCGGGATCCCGGGGACGGCCGGGGCGACGCCGATCCAGAACGTCGGGGCCTACGGCCAGGAGGTCGCTGAGCGGCTCGTCGAGGTGAGCGGCCTCGATGCGACGACGGGCGAGCGTCGGTGCCTGAACCGCGAGGGGCTTGGCTTCGGCTATCGCACCAGCGTCCTCCGCCGCCGGCCGGGCGCGCTCGCGGTCTCCACGGTTCGCTTCGAGCTCCACCCCGGTGGGGCACCCACGCTGCGCTACCCCGAGCTGCGCCGGGCCCTCGGCGCCGGCGGGGGTGCCTTGCCGCGCCTCGCCGAGGTGCGGCAAGCGGTGCTCGACCTGCGCCGGCAGAAGTCGATGCTGCTCACTCCCGACGACGAGAACCGGCACAGTGTGGGCTCCTTTTTCGTCAACCCGCAGGTCAGCGCCGAGGTGGCGGCCCGGGTCGTGCGCGTGGCCTTGGGCGAGGGACTGGTGCGCGAGGCCGACGAGGTGCCGCGCTTCGCGGGTGAGGGTGGCCGCGTGAAGCTCTCGGCCGGCTGGTTGATCGAGCGGGCCGGCTTTGCACGCGGTCTGCGCCGTGGCACCGTGGGGATCTCGTCGCGCCACGCTCTCGCCCTCGTGCACTACGGCGGCGGGACGAGCGCCGAGCTGGTCGCCCTGGCGGCCGAGGTGCGCGCCGGTGTCGCGGCGCGCTTCGGCGTTTGCCTGGAGCCGGAGCCGGTCTTTCTCGGCTTCGCCGCGCCACCCTTGGCCGGCTAGCCGCCCTTCGGCCGCTGGTGGCGGTGGGCGGATCGGATAAGCTCCCGCCGTCATGTTTGGTCGCCAACGCCAGGGCGCCTTCATCTGTCGGTCCTGCGGCAGGCTCGTGGGGGTCAACGACGCCCAGTGCCTCAACTGCGGTGCACGCAACCCCGCGCTCTGGGGCTTCGCGCCGGCCCTGCGGCGCCTCGGCGTCGAGGTGAGCTTCTTCCAGCTCGTGATGCTCGTCTGTGGCGGCCTCTACGCCGCCTCACTGGTGGCCGCTCCCGAGGCCATCTCGTCGCGCGGGCTGCTCGGCCTGCTCTCTCCCGGCAACGAGTCGCTCTTGCGCTTCGGTGCCAGCGGCGCCTGGCCGGTGCGGGCCCTCGACCGCTGGTGGACGGTGCTCTCGGCCGGCTGGCTCCACGGCAGCTTGCTCCACCTGGTGTTCAACATGATGTGGGTCAGGCAGGTCGGGCCGCTGATGCTCGAGGCCTACGGCACGGCGCGGACCATCCTGCTCTACTGCCTGAGCTCGGCCATCGGCTTTCTCTTCAGCTCCTACGCGCCGAGCCCGCCGATCGTCTCTCTGATCCTGGGTGGGGGTGGTACGACGGTGGGGGCCTCGGCGGCCATCTTCGGCCTTCTCGGGGCGCTCATCTACTACAGCCGCCGGGGCGGCGCGAGCGCCCTAGGTCGTGAGGTCTGGGGTTGGGCGATCTTCCTCTTCGTCTTCGGGCTGATCGCACCGCGGGTCGACAACTGGGCCCACCTGGGCGGCTTCGTCGGTGGCTACGGCCTCGGGCGGGTGCTCGATCCCCTCAAGCCCGAGCGCCTCGACCACCTCCTCGGAGCCGTCCTCTGCCTGGTAGCGACCGTCGTCGCCGTGGTGACCTCGCTGCTGGTGCCGTTGCCGCAGGTGTAAGACGAAGGGCTCGCTAGACCTCGGCTACGCTCCCTAGCCATCCCCCGGCAGGCGCTCGACGACGCCGGGCCCCCGCGCGCCGCGGGGCTCGCAGGCGGCCTCGACGGTGCCGTCCGGGAGACGGCGCACGGCCTCGACCTTGGCCGTCACCGGCGTGACGATGACCTTGTGGCCCCGCCGCTCGAGCTCCAGACGGGTCTCGGGTGCAAAGGTGTCGGATTCGCCCTGGAGCTCATCGGGCAGCCACTGGTGGTGGACGCGAGGTCGGTTGATCGCCGCCTGCAGCGGATCACCGTCGACCAGCACGTTGAGCAGCACCTGGTGCGTGTTGGTGGGGATCCGCGAGCCGCCGCGACCGCCGGCAGCGATCACCTCGGCGCCGCGCCAGACGATCGTCGGGCTCATCGAGGAGAGCATCCGTTTGCCCGGCCGCACGGCGTTGGCCTCGCCCTGGATCAGGCCGAAGAGGTTGGGGCGGCCGGGGGCGGCGGCGAAATCGTCCATCTCGTTGTTGAGGAAGCCCAGCCCGGGAAGATAGAGGCCGCAGCCGAAGAGGCCGTTGAGGGTAGCGGTCAAGGCCACCACGTTGCCGGCACCGTCGACCACCGAGAGGTGGGTGGTGTGCATCACCTCGGCCGGCTCAGCGGCTGCCGGCATCAGCTGCGCCGAGGGGGTGGCGCGAGCACGGTCCAGGCTTGCGGCCCGGCTGGCCAGGGCCTCGGGGGTGAGCAGGTCGGCGAGCTCGACCTCGGTGGTGCTCGGGTCCCCCAGGCGATAGCGATCGGCGTAGGCCCGGCGGTAGCTCTCGGCCAGCAGATGGGCGCGGTCGGCACCGAAGCGGGGCATCTCCGCCCAACCCCAGCGAGCGAGGAGAGCCGAGCTCTCGGCGAGGATGATGCCGCCCGAAGAGGGTAGCGGCATCGAGGCCCACTCCCAGCCGAAGGCCGAGAAGAGCAGGGGCTGCCGCCACTCGGCGTGGTAGGCGGCGAGGTCGGCTGCCGTGAGGATCCCGCCGTAGCGCCGCGAGGCAGCCTCGATCTCGTTGGCGAGCTCGCCGTGGGTGATCGCTGGTGGCCCGTCCGCCTGATAGCGAGCGAGGGTGCGCGCCAGCGCCGGCTGCACCACGCGGCTGCCGGGCGCGAGCGGCTCATTGCCGGGAAGCCAGAGGGCGGCCGTCTCCGGGAAACGGGCGAGGAGCTCACGGGCGGCGGCCAGGCGTGCGGTGAGCGAGGAGTCGACCACGAAGCCCTCGGCGGCCAGGCGGCGGGCCGGCTCGACGACCTCCTGCCAGGGCCGGGCGCCGAAGCGCTGGTGGAGGGCCCAGAGGCCTGCCGGGGAGCCGGGCACCCCGGCAGCGAGCGGCCCGACCAGCGAGGCGTCCGGGATGGGTTCGCCAGCCGCGTCCAGGTACATGTTGCGGGTCGCGGCCGCCGGCGCCACCTCGCGGAAGTCGAGCGCCGCCACCGTGTCCCCCATCTTGATCACCGCGAAACCGCCGCCGCCAAGGTTGCCGGCCTCGGGGAAGGTCACCGCGAGGGCTAGGGCGGTCGCCACGGCCGCGTCCACGGCGTTGCCACCGGCGCGCAGCAGGCACAAGCCCGCGGCGGTGGCGGTGGCGTCTTCGGAGGCGACGGCGCCGCCCTTGCCGCGGAGCGCCGGCGGCGCGCCGGCGGCGAGCGGCCAGCTGAGGGTGACGAGCAGAAGGACGGCCAGCAGGCGGCGGAAGCGCATCAGAGACCTCCGGGATCTGGATGACAACGTGAGCGGCGCAAGCCTCGCTCAGCCGGCGGCCCGGCGCAAGCTAGACGCGGGTCCGCGCAGAGCTTGCTCGCGTAGACTGCCGGCATGTCCGCAGCGCAGCTTCCCCTTGTCGCCCGTGCACGTTCCTGGGCCGAGCGCCCGGCCCTCGTCGCCGCCGACGGTGCCTGGACCTACGGCGAGCTGCTCGCGGCCTCGGCACGAGTGGCGGCGGCCCTCCTTGCCGATCGCGGCGACCTCGCAGAGGAGCGCGTTGCCTTCCACGTCGCCCCTGGCCTGGCGCACGTCGCCGTGCAGTGGGGGATCTGGCGGGCTGGCGGGATCGCCGTGCCGCTCTGCCCGGCACACCCCCCGGCGGAGCTCGCGCACGTCCTGGCGGATAGCGATCCGGCGCTCGTCGTCGGCGACGCGGCGGGCGGCGCGGCGCTCGCCGAATTGGTGGCGGACCGCGGGCTGCCCCTGCTGGCGACGGACACTCTGCTGCGCTCGGAAGTGGTGCCGGTGGCCTTGCCGGCCGTGGGCGATGAGCGGCGCGCGATGCTCCTCTACACGAGCGGCACCACCGGCCGGCCCAAGGGCGTGCGCCGCGCGCCCGCCGACGCGCAACAG
>WBZL01003546.1_pt1 | contig 14193 bp, 14 predicted proteins | sample 5204291 | NCBI WGS metagenome assembly WBZL01 (sample SAMN12344345, study PRJNA552823) | activated sludge metagenome | biome: Activated sludge suspended growth; feature: Nitrification reactor; material: Wastewater; isolation source: activated sludge from nitrification reactor of wastewater...
ATGAATTCGTCGTGTTTCTGATGATGACATCGTTCTTCCTTGTAAAAAGTTCAAGGATAGCGATGATGTGTCTGGGTGTTAATGTGGAAGGGTTGGAGGCTTACGAATTGGCAGTGTTCTATTGTGAACAGGCAACCGCTTTTTGTAATGATTACGGACTACAGGATGAAGGTTACTTCGATGCCACGGTGCGCATGTTCAAAACCGCGCTAAAAACCATGGCCCAATTACCGGAAACCCAGCGGCAGACATTCTGGCCGCGTCTGGATACCGTCCGCCGCATCAGCCATAACTTCGGCTATTACGTCGGCGATGACATGGATGAATTGCTTGCCGGGCATGGGGTTAAGGAAACTCTGAATAACCCTCATATGTCATCCCAAACAAAGTGAGAAATCTCTGCCAATTAATACGATAGATTTCTCGTTCCACTCGAAATGACCGTTAATAAACAACTCCGTGGCAAGACCGCGGAGTATTAGAAAAGCTCAAGTTGACGCAGTTCTTCTTTTTTTGGTTTGCCTCAATACCATCTACGACTTCGCAGAGCAAGTATTCGCCATTATGTGGATCTGACCCCATTATGAGTATGAGAGCCATAACACTATTCATAGCCCGTGGTGTATTCACTTCTTATCTGCTCTTCAGTTTCACCTAATAGTTCCGCGAGTATTTGATAATCTACTTCAGGCGATTTCTTGATAAGGGTTAATAATTTATCATTACCCTCAGCACTATAGGTTATTACAGGACCATAATTCTCAAGAGATTTTTTGTTTATGAAAGATTTACCTACTTCTGGAAATTCTGTCATGAAATCTTTTATTTCGATTATTAGATCATCTGTATACTTTATCGCTCTTTCTGTTAAGTCCATTAAAACGATAAATTCAGAAGGATTTACACTTTTGAATATTTGCCCTCTATCAACCTCTGCAAATGCCAAAGTGCCGTAGTCTTTCACTAACTTTTCTTTGATTGGCCTTTCTATTTCACTACGCTTGTCCCATAGCTCAATAATAAAGTTATAATTTTCAATCATTGCTCTAATGCGAGGAAGTTGGCGCCACTTTATTTCTTGCGATTTTTTATCTTCTTTTCTTGGGATTATAAAAGAAAGGCTCGAAAGGTTTGTATCAAGCTTCTTCGTGCTATGTATTATCGAGCGAGTACTTAATGTTCTTTGAAAGGGATTGTTTCCCAGTTTTCCATGATAATTGGCTTTTATTGCGACTAGCGAAGCACTAGCACCCTCAGCCAATAGCATCCAATCATTGATGGTCTTTATTCTTTCTTTTTGAGTTTGGGTATTTTCCTGATATTTCAACGTAAAATAAGCGACGATAAAACCAAGCAAAGAAGAGAAAGCGCCGGTGATGATAGGGAATAGGTAATCCTTAAATGGATTAGTTTCCTGCCTCAGGCTTTCTATGGCATGTACTAATGGTTCTATTTCGTGCGACATAACTATTTTTTCATTTAGCTCTAACTGGAATTAGACAGATAGCTAAAAAAGCAAAATATCTGCATAGGTTTGTTAATCATTATAATGATCACTGATAATCAGCTCATTATAAATCATGCTGTTTTTATTTCACCCTAAAATTTAACAGATAGAATCATTTCTGAGTTTATTCGAATCATCGGGATCGTACCTTACATCTTACGAATTACAAATCCCAGGATAGAAATGTAAGGCTTGTCCCCGTTGGCCGGATGGGGTTGTTACACTCATGAATCATGGAAAATACCTGTCGATATCAAGCGCTCCGTGAAATACGCCTAGAACATCAATACTGGTTGGTGACCGGAGAAGATAGGCGATCCGGTAATGTCCATAGAGAAGAATTCTGATTTCACCCTCCGCCTCGATACGATATCGGTATCCGATTCCGGGAAAGTCCTGCAATACCTGGGTCTTTTGGTAAATTCCAGCCACAACTTTCTGTGCTGCGTCTGGATTGTCTGAAGCGATGTAATCGTAAATATCCCGAAGCCAACGATATGCTTCCTCAGTCCACCTTATTTCTGCCATGACCGGATTCGGTGATCCATATCCTCATTCGATATGACACGCCCATTACGGGAATCTTCCAAGCCACGCTCGATCATGCGTTCGAAGGCTAGCTCCCGCAAGATTTCGTCGTAGCTTGCATCTTCCGGTTGTGATTGGATCACCTCTGTCATTTTCTCTTTCACGTTTGACATATTACATGACACTCCTTTTAGAGTAAGCGGCAATAGGGTGCAATGCACTTTAACACCATCCATCACCCCAGCCCCGGCCAATAATGACTATCCGGCAGCGGCCGTTTGCCGAAAATCGCCTGGCCGACACGCACCACGGTGGCGCCTTCTTCGATCGCCAGTTCGTAGTCGCCCGACATGCCCATCGACAGTTCGTCGAACGATAGTCCGGCAGGGGCTTCCTGGCGCAGCATGGCTTGGATGTCACGCATTTTGACGAAGCATTCGCGCACGCGGTCATGGTCGGATGAAAAAATGGCTAACGTCATCAGGCCCTTGATACGCAACGATGAGAATTGTGGCAAGTGTTGCACGAAATCGCGCACAGCTTCTGGCGGCAGGCCGAATTTGCTTTCCTCGCCGGAGCTGTTCACTTGCACGTATACGTCGATAGCACGGCCTTCGTTTTGCAGGCGTTTATCAAGTTCCGCCGCGACTTTGAGGCTGTCGAGCGCTTGGAACTCATTGGCAAAGCGCGCCAGGTATTTGGCTTTATTGGTTTGCAGATGTCCGATGATTGACCATTTGATGTCCAAATCGGCGAGTGCTTCAGATTTTTCGCGCGCTTCCTGGATTTTGTTTTCACCCATTTCATGAACACCGGCGGCGTAGGCAATGCGCAGCCGCTCCGCGGATACGGTTTTGGTCACGGGCAGCAACCGCACGCTGGCAGGATCACGGCCTGCTTTCTTGCAAGCATCGATAATGCGTTGCTTGACGGTAGCAAGATTGTTTTTGATGTCGGTCAGTTGTTGTTCTGCGTTGAATTCCACGGCGGTCTCCTGGTTCATGATGCGGATGCTCCTGCTAATTTTGTTGCTTGATGAAATACCATTTTCCAATGCCTCCCCTGGCGATGCCAAAGCGAGGTTCTGATTGATCCTGCACTTCCGGTATCGGGTTGCCCGGTTTTTTGCAGCGAATAAATCGCCAGTACCCAGTCATCGCTTAATACTTTGACACGAAAACTCTCAAACACCCAAGGCAAATTGGGATCTTTACGTTTCAGCCAATGGATCACGTCACTTTTAGTATGAATTTGTCCGTGATTATCGATTTCTTCAAAATTTTCCGCCAGTAATTCATCAATGTATTCGGGGTGCGCGTTCAGATCCGCTTGTAACAACTTAAGTTCCAAACGCTGAATTTGTTCGGCGATAGCTTCCATTTTCTAGTGAAAATGATTACTTGACCCGCATACCGGGCTGCGCGCCGGAGTCCGGCGATAAAATGAACAATTCACCCGGATTGCCGCCCCCAGCAGCCAAAACCATGCCTTCCGATAAGCCGAATTTCATTTTGCGCGGCGCGAGATTGGCAACCATGACGGTTAAACGGCCTTTGAGTTGTTCAGGGTCATACGCGGATTTGATACCGGCAAAAACAGTGCGCTGTTCGTTGCCGATATCGAGCGTCAATTTCAATAATTTTTCAGCACCCTCTACATGTTCGGCATCGACGATTTTGGCGACGCGCAGGTCGATTTTGCTGAAATCGTCGATGGAAATCGTTTCGGCAATCGGTGCAACGGCTACGCCAGCATGCTGCTGTTTTTCCGCATGCCGTGCAGGCGATCCCGGCTCAGGTGCGGTCAAGCTTTGCCTGTTGGCAGCGATGAGCGCATCGATTTGTTTGGCTTCGATGCGTGTCATCAAATGCTGATAGGCATTGATCGCATGTCCAGCAGGCAGTAACAAGCTGGATACCGGTTGATCAGCACGCAGTCGCGGCCAGGTCAGCGGTTCGCAATTGAGAAACGCTTCGATCTGCTGCACGGTTGCGGGCAGAATCGGTTTCAGATAACACGCAAGCAAATAAAACAACTGGATACCCAAGCTGCTGGCACGGTGCAAGTCATCCGCGCGATCCGGTTGCTTGGCGATTTCCCATGGGGCCAGGGTGTGGATCATTTCGTTGGCTTCGTCAGCAAACTTCATAATTTGGCGAATCGCAGTCGAAAATTCGCGGTCTTCAAACGCTTGTTCAATCGCATCCGGCCGCCAGCCCGAAAAATGCTCATCGATCATTGCTTGCAGTGCTTGGTAGTGTTCCCCCGCAACCAGTTTGCCATCAAAACGCTTAGTGATGAAACCGGCACAACGGCTAGCGATGTTGATGAATTTGCCGATCAAATCGGAGTTGACGCGTGCAACGAAATCGTCCAGGTTCAAGTCGATATCTTCCAAAGTACTATTCAATTTAGCGGCGTAGTAATAACGCAGCCATTCCGGACTCAACCCCTGCTCCAGGTAACTTTCTGCGGTAATGAAAGTGCCGCGCGATTTGCTCATTTTTTCGCCGTTCACGGTCAAAAAGCCGTGCGCGAAAATCTTGGTTGGCGTGCGGTAACCCGCATTTTGCAGCATGGCTGGCCAAAACAACGCGTGGAAATACAAAATATCCTTGCCGATAAAGTGATACAGCTCTGTATCCGATTGCGGTTGCCAGTAGTCGTCGAAACGGATGTTTTCACGTTCGCACAAATTCTTGAAACTGCCCATGTAACCGATCGGCGCGTCGAGCCAAACGTAGAAATACTTACCGGAAGCACCGGGAATCTCAAAGCCGAAATACGGCGCATCGCGCGAAATATCCCAGTCTGAGAGTTTATTTTCGCCCGCTTCACCGAGCCATTCGCGCATCTTGTTGGCAGCTTCCGGCTGCAAATGACCGCATTCACATGTCCATTGCCGCAAAAAATCGGCACAGCGTTTATCGGACAAACTGAAGAAATAATGTTCGGATGATTTATTAATCGGTTTCGCTCCCGAAACTGCGGAATAAGGATTTTTCAGCTCAGTGGGTGCATACGCCGCGCCGCATACTTCACACGAATCGCCATACTGATCTTTGGCGCCACATTTCGGACATTCGCCTTTAACAAAACGATCCGGCAGAAACATGTTCTTGACCGGATCGTATAATTGCTCGATACCGCGTACCGCGATCAAACCGGCAGCTTTCAATTTATTATAAATATCTTCGGAAAAATGCCGCGTTTCGGACGAATGGGTACTGTAATAATTATCGAACTGGATGTGAAAACCGGTAAAATCTCTCAAATGTTCTGTATGAACACGCGTAATCAAGGCTTCCGGCGTGATACCTTCTTTCTCGGCACGCAACATGATCGGTGTGCCGTGCGTATCATCGGCACATACATAATAAACCGCATGTCCACGCATTTTCTGAAAGCGCACCCAGATATCCGTTTGAATATATTCCACCAGATGTCCCAAGTGAATACTGCCATTGGCATAGGGGAGCGCAGAAGTAACCAGGATTTTTCGCTTGTTCATGAACTATTCGCAAACCAAATTGAATAAAGGGTAATTGTAACAAACTGTGTGCAATTTCCTGATATTTGTTACCATCCCGGAATTGAATGATTCATGCCAAGCGGCAGTAAAAAGGAGTTTTGCAGTGACTATTTCCGAACAACAAATACAGGCTATTCTCAAGCAGACCATTGATCCAACCACAGGCAAGGATTATGTCACCGGAAAATCGGTAACTCATGTACAAGTTGATCAGAATAACGTATCGGTTGATATCGAACTGGGTTATCCGGGCAATAGCGTCAAGAGCAGCGTTCAACAACAAATCACTGATGCGCTGCGATCCTTGCCGGGCATTGGCAATATTCATGTTACTGTCAGCAGCAAAATTATTCCGCATAGCGTTCAGCAAGGCGTGAAGTTGATTCCCGGAGTCAAGAATATTATTGCAGTGGCATCCGGCAAGGGTGGTGTTGGAAAATCGGCTACCGCAGTCAATCTCGCTTTGGCTTTAGCAGCGGAAGGCGCATCCGTGGGTATTCTGGATGCGGATATTTATGGTCCTTCGCAACCCCAAATGCTGGGAATAACCAATCATCCGGACTCACTCGATGGTAAAACCATGGAACCGGTACAGGCACATGGCATTCAGGCGATGTCGATCGGTTTGCTGATTGACGTGGAAACGCCTATGGTGTGGCGTGGCCCGATGGTGACCCAAGCCTTGCAGCAACTGTTAAACGATACCAATTGGAAAGACTTGGATTATTTGATCGTTGATTTACCACCCGGCACCGGCGATATCCAACTGACACTGGCGCAAAAAATACCCGTTACCGGCGCCGTTATCGTCACCACCCCGCAAGATATCGCCCTGCTCGATGCACGCAAGGGATTAAAAATGTTTGAGAAAGTAGGCATACCGATTCTCGGCATTGTGGAAAACATGAGCACCCATACCTGTTCAAACTGCGGTCATACTGAACCGATTTTTGGTACTGGCGGGGGTGAAAAAATGTGCCGTGATTATAACGTTGAATTTCTGGGTGCACTGCCACTCGATATCAAAATCCGCGAGCATACCGATGCGGGAAAACCCAGCGTTGTAGCCGAACCGGATGGAAAAATAGCTGAAACCTACCGTCTGATTGCGCGGCGGGTTGCCGTCAAGGTTGCCGCATCTGCTGAAGATCACTCGGAATTGTTTGCCAAAATCATCATGGAAAACGACTAGGAAAGATTGAACGATGACGATTAAATCGGACAAATGGATACGCCGTATGGCGTACGAACACGGCATGATCGAACCATTCGAGCCCGACCAGATTCGCCGCAAAGATGATCAACGTATCGTATCTTATGGAACCTCGAGTTACGGCTACGATATTCGCTGCTCGGATGAATTCAAGTTGTTCACCAATATCAATTCCACCATCGTTGACCCCAAGAATTTCGACTCCAATTCATTTATCGATGTCAAAAGCGATGTTTGTATCATTCCACCCAATTCCTTTGCATTGGCACGTACGGTGGAATATTTCCGTATTCCGCGCAATGTGTTAACCATCTGTCTAGGCAAATCCACTTATGCGCGTTGCGGCATTATTGTCAATGTCACGCCGTTTGAGCCGGAATGGGAAGGCTATGTCACACTGGAATTTTCCAATACCACCCCTCTTCCCGCCAAGATCTACGCCAATGAAGGGGTTGCGCAAGTTATTTTCTTTGAGTCGGATGAGATCTGTGAAACTTCTTATAAAGATCGGGGCGGCAAATACCAAGGACAACATGGTGTAACATTGCCGAAAATTTAAAGCGATTGACCTCATCACCCTTACGGAAATATTTTGAAGCTGACACAAAATATTTTAAAGCCAGCACCACAACTTACTGCTATTTTTGTATTTATTCTCATTTGCATAGCTACACCCATAAAAGCACAGCAACATATCTCACTACCGCGTACCGGATTTACACCGAACGACATTGCAATCATCATTAATGACGACGACCCTCTATCGCGGGAAGTTGGATACTATTATCAGCAAGCACGGAAGATCCCTGAAACTCATATGATCCATGTGCGCTTCCCAGCGCAGCGCAACACTCTATCGCCAAAAGAATTCAAGCAATTAAAAACCACCATTGATCAGCTTACTCCAAACCATGTGCAAGCCTATGCGGTTGCCTGGACCGCCCCATACCGAGTAGGCTGTATGTCACTGACCTCTGCGCTGGCTTTTGGTTTCGATAAAAAATACTGTGCCACAACATGTGCTCCGACAGCATCCAGCTCATACTTCAATACGCAAAGCCTACTTCCATATGATGATTATAAGTTGCGTCCCGCCATGATGTTAGCCGGTACCTCCTTCAAATATGTAAAAGCGCTGATTGATAAGGGTATTGCTTCCGATCATAGTTTCCCAACAGGACAGGCCTACTTGTTAAAAACTTCAGATAAAGCACGTAGCAGTCGCGCTGCGGGATTTGCGCGAGCCATCCATGATTTAGCAGATGTTTTTTCTATCCAGGTGCTTGAAACCAATTTCATTTCTGATCGCAGCGATATTCTTTTCTATTTTACTGGATCAACCAACGTACCCATGCTGGAAACACTTGATTTTCTACCAGGCGCATTAGCTGATCACTTAACGTCTACCGGCGGTATGTTGACGGATTCCCTGCAAATGAGTAGCCTCAGATGGCTAGAAGCTGGCGCTACTGCAAGCTACGGTACCGTTGTAGAACCTTGCAGCTATCCACAAAAATTTCCATTCCCGCTCATTGCCATGTTTCATTATGCATTGGGAGCCAGCGCCATTGAAGCCTATTGGAAAAGCGTGGCATGGCCAGGACAAGGTGTATTCATTGGCGAGCCATTAGCAAAACCATTTGCACCGTTACTACAGAAAGTAGGACCTGATCAAATTGAAGTTAGAATCTTTTCACCTCATGCAAGCCACCTAAAAATTGAAGAATCACCATTTGCTGCAGGGCCCTTTAAACGAATTCCGCAGCATCTCACCATCCATCGAGGGAAAAATTTATTTCGATTTAAGTTTGATGAGAAAAACGATGATTATCTAAGGCTGCAATGGAACTAAAAATTCCATCTTGCAAGTAGAAATTCGTAATTAAACCGCCATGGTAAGAAATTAACAAAGTTATTTAAACTTTTTTGAAAAAAAACCGTCATATCCAGCAGAATTAAGAGTCATGCAACGCGTTGTTTTAAATGATATATGCATGTTCCACAATAATTTTCATTACGTGCAAGAAAATACTTGATTTGCCTGAAATGCAGACTATAATGCGTGCAATTAGAAACAAGTAATCTCTCTATTAAAAGGAGGTCATCATGAAAAGTATCAAGAACTATTTTGCTTCAGTTGATTTAGTTAATGCTCATATTCCTGAAACGTAGCCATTTTTAAAGGAAAACTCACATGCGTACATTTGCTTCTACACTTCCAAAAGTCGATCAATCTGAAGTTTTATTTGATTCCCACCCAGAAATTAGTCTGAATTTTAAACATGTGCAAAATGCACTGAAAAAAGGCTATCAACGCCCGTTTTTATTAGTCGATAGTAATATCGTCCGACAAAAAGCCCGACGATTTATGGCTGCAATGCCACGAGTTCATCCCCACTACGCCGTTAAAGCTAATCCTGATCACCGCGTATTAAAAACGCTCATTAAGGAAGGTGTCGGTTTTGAAATTGCTTCTATTGCTGAGCTTGATCTATTATTAAAGCTCGGTGTGTCTGCTGCTGAAATATTTTATAGCAATCCAATGAAATCCCGTGCATATCTGGAATATGCAGCAGCCAAGGGTGTCGAATGGTATGTAATCGATAGTGTAGAAGAACTACGCAAAATAGTGAGTGTAAAGTCAGATGCAAAAATGTATTTGCGCATAGATACTCCTAATATTGGCAGTGATTGGCCATTAGCCGGCAAGTTTGGCACGCATCTGGCCGATGTCAGTGAAATTATTCAAGAGGCTGTAAAACTCAAAGCAGATCTTGCTGGCGTTACGTTTCATGTCGGTTCTCAATGCCGCAATCCCCAAAACTGGCGAGTTGGTATTGAACGTGCAAAGAAAGTTTTTACCGAAATGCAAATAGCTGGGCTAAATCCAAGATTATTGAATATCGGCGGAGGTTATCCCGTTCGTCATGTCAAGCCTATTCCTTCGATTGAAGTCATTGCTGAAGTAGTCAATGAAGCGATCGCTGATCTGCCTGACAGTGTTCGCATCATGGCTGAACCTGGCCGTTATTTGGTATCGGATTCTGCTTATTTTGTTTGCCGGGTAGTAGGTACAGCAACTCGCAATGGCAAGCGTTGGATGTATTGGGATGCCGGTATGTTCGGAGGCGTAATAGAAATTACCGAAGGTTTACGTTATGAAATTCTGACAGACCGCCACGGCAGTAATATTCCTTGGTCAATTGCAGGTCCAACCTGCGATTCAGTGGATATTCTCACTCACGACCTGATGCTGCCCAATGATATGCAAGAGGGTGATTTTATTTATATCCCTAATGCAGGTGCTTATACCACGGCTTATGCTAGCAATTTCAATGGATTTCCATTGCCTGACGTGAAAGTGATATAAGCATAATACCTGCTACATCGTTTTATCTAACACTAAAATGGCGAGGTTGCATAGAATGCACCTCGCCATTTTTTGTACGTTCACAACAATTGCTGTCTATCCTAACTTTGGGATTTCCGGTTCAGTACAACAAAATGATATTCCATGTTGTCACCGCTATCAGAAAAATATTTATCTCGTCGAATCTCTTCCCAATCATTAATATCGAATCGTGGAAAAAAAGTATCTCCTTCAAAATATTTTTGAATCTCAGTAACATACATGCGCTGACATAGTTTAATGGTTTGCCGGAACACGTTTTCACCACCAATAATAAAGCTTTCACTATCGCATGTTTCAACCTCTTTACAAGCCAGGAATGCATCTTCAATGGAATTAACAACAATTGCACCTGGCACCTCATAACCTGGTTGATGGCTAATAATAATATTAGTTCTTCCAGGCAAAGGCTTACCAATAGACTCATAAGTCTTACGGCCCATAATGATGGGATGTCCCATGGTCAATGATTTGAAATGCTTCAAATCAGCAGGCAAATACCAAGGTAAGTTATTATTCCTCCCAATCACGCGATTTCTGGCCATCGCAACCAGTATAGATAAACGTGGCAATATCATACGGCTACCGTTGCCTTTATGACTGGGTGAGGATCATAATTTTCCAAAACAAAATCTTCATACTTAAAATCTAATATGTGGCGTATCGCTGGATTCAGTTTCATAGCGGGCAAGGGCTTAGGTTCGCGTGATAACTGTTGATGCGCCTGCTCAAGATGATTTAAATAAAGGTGTGCGTCGCCAAGGGTATGCACAAAATCGCCAAGTTCCAGTTCGCATACCTGCGCAATCATCATCGTTAACAATGCGTATGATGCAATGTTAAAAGGTACACCTAAAAAAATATCTGCGCTGCGTTGATAGAGCTGACACGTTAACCGCTTATCAGCGACATAAAATTGGAAAAAAGCATGACATGGCGGTAACCGCATTTTATGCAGATCACCAACATTCCAGGAAGAAATCAGCATACGCCGGGAATCCGGTGTTTTTTTTATTTGCTCGATCACTTGCATAAGCTGATCGATATTTTGTCCATCGGCTGTTTGCCAGGAACGCCATTGGTGGCCATATATAGGACCCAAATTTCCATCTGCATCAGCCCATTCATCCCAAATCGACACACCGTTTTTGCGCAGATAATCAATATTTGTGTCACCATTTAGAAACCACAACAACTCATGAATAATTGATTTTAAATGGCATTTCTTTGTCGTTACCAATGGAAAACCGTCCAGTAAATTAAATCGCATTTGATAACCAAAAATTGACAGAGTGCCGGTACCCGTACGATCTGATTTCTTCAGACCATGATCAATCACGTATTGCATGAGTTCGAGATATTGGCGCATTTCGTATCTAATACTCCTTTTTGAATGAGAAAAAACTAATCTGTTGAAGCGATCTCAGCCATCCTGTAAATAAGACGTATATAATAGAGCACAAATTAATTAACAATAATCATTCTTCACGCAATGACTCCAAATTTTGTCATGCAGAAAATAATACTTGACAGGAAAGCTTTCAATGCTGGCATCACTCTTCCAGAACTTATCACCTATTGATCAATCAACTAAAGCATCTCATCTTCTCGTAATACTCCCGAAATTAGAAAAGATTCCCAAGAAATATGCTATTCCTGGTGAAGAATCGCTAAAAAAGCTTTTGTTGCGACGTGAAATACTATTAACTGATCTATATAAAACTCCAGTCTGTGCGACGCTTGCTGATGGCGAATTGTGCACATGGGTTATGATTGATATTGCTGAACCTATTTTCAATCAGCAAACGCTTATTCGCAAAGCAATTAAATTACTTCTGATAGAAAATCCCAGTGAAATATATATTGCAGTATATGGGACAACACATCAGAAAAAATGTTTTTCTGAACTGGCAGTATATTCTGCCTGGGTTAATGGCGCCATTCTTCCTGCGCGCAAAAAAAAACCTATGAGAAAACCACTGGCGAAAATATTTCTGCATGGTTATCAAGATGCCCAAAACTTTACCTCACAACGTGCCCTGGCGGAAGGTAATCTATTGGCTCGTGGTTTAACAGTATTGCCTGCCAACGAATTAACCCCTAAAACTTATCGTCAACAAATAAAAAAACTGGCTGAAAATGAAGGATGGAAATATCAAGAATTTGATTTAAGCATCTTAAAAGAAATAGGCGCTGGTGCATTTATTGCGGTTGCCCAAGGTAGTGATTCGGAAGATGCCGCTATTATTCATCTTCAGCACGACAGTGGACAAAATTCACAACATAAAAAAAGCATAGCAATTGTCGGCAAAGGTATTTGTTTTGACACCGGCGGTCACAATTTAAAACCTGCCCGGTATATGCAGGGTATGCACGAAGATATGAATGGCTCCGCGGTAGCATTAGGTATTTTACTTGCTATAACGCGGGCCGAGCTGCCCATCAAAATCGATTGCTGGCTCGCAATCGCACAAAACCACATCAGTCCGCATGCTTATAAACAAAATGACATTATTACAGCACTCAATGGTTTATCAATCGAAATCGTGCATACGGATGCAGAAGGACGAATGGTTTTAGCCGATACTTTAACATTAGCAACTCAACTAAAACCTGATCTAATCATTGACTTTGCCACCTTGACCGGTAGCATGAGAACAGCTTTAGGTTCACGTTATAGTGGAATCTTTAGCAATCGTGACGAGCTATGCGAAAAAGCGATTACGGCTGGAAAAAAGAGTGGTGAGCGTGTTTGTGTTTTTCCAATGGATGTAGACTATGAAGAAAGCCTTGAAAGTACAACCGCAGATATTAAGCAGTGCGAAATTGATGGCGATTTTGACCATATCCTAGCCGCATGCTTTTTACGTCACTTTGTCAACGATATTCCATGGATACACATGGATTTATCTGCTTGCAACCATAAAGATGGTCTAGGAGCGGTTGATAGCGAAGTTACTGGATTTGGCGTTAACTGGGCTGTTGAATTATTAAAAAATATTTAAACAAAAACAACAAACTTACAAAGTAATGACACGAATTTCCCAACTCTCATCATCAACTTCTTGAAACTAGAAGTTTCTGCCCGATTGACAAATTTTCGTCACTATTATTCCAACGTTTGATTTTATTTACTGTAGTGCCATACCGCTTCGCGAGATCATACAAAGTATCTCCTTTCTTAACAACGTGAACACTTGCATAAGAATTTTTCAACCGCTCTGCTGCCTTGCTTTCAGCTATATTTTCCATAATCGCGTATGGCACCAGGATTTTTTGTCCGAGTGTCAGATTTTTATTGCGACCTATACCGTTAATCGTTTGCAGTTGTTTAACGGTAGTATCATAACGCTTTGCTATTTCATTAATATTCTCGCCTTTTCTAACATGGTAAATTTGCCATGAAACCCGGGGATCCTGGTATGTCTCTAAATTTCTCAGGAAAGCTTCTTTTTTATTCATAGGTAGCACTAAAGTGCGAGGCGTTTTGTGAATCTTAATGACATAGCGGTTATACGCGGGATTTAATGCAGTGAATTCAGTTGCGGATATATTAGCGAGGCGGGTAACGAGAGGGATATCGATGGGTTCGTGTATTTCGACTGTATCAAAATACGGTCGATTGGGTACCGTTCGAAGCTGTAACCCATATTTCCTTGAATTGGCAACGATATCTTTTACCGCCAGTATCTTGTATACATAATGTTTGGCTTCGATTGGAAGACTGATATCGTGAAAACTGCTTGATCTTCCTTTATGCTTACTTTTCGATAATACTTTACCGACAGTACCTTCACCGATGTTATAGGCAGCTATTGCGAGCTTCCAATCTCCAAATCTTTTGTACAAATACTGCAAATAATCAAGAGCGGCTTCTGTCGAAGCAATCACATCACGCCGATCATCATGCCATACATTTTGTTCTAAGCCCAAAATTCTTGCCGTTTCCGGAATAAATTGCCACAATCCGGCAGAACTATTATTAGACTTGATCAAAGGATCAT
>WBZL01003547.1_pt1 | contig 14192 bp, 8 predicted proteins | sample 5204291 | NCBI WGS metagenome assembly WBZL01 (sample SAMN12344345, study PRJNA552823) | activated sludge metagenome | biome: Activated sludge suspended growth; feature: Nitrification reactor; material: Wastewater; isolation source: activated sludge from nitrification reactor of wastewater treatment...
TACGCCAGCATGCTCGCCCGCGACCCCGACCTCTTCGTCCACTGCGGCGACCTCATCTACGCCGACAACCCGATCCCCGCCGAGCTCCCTCTCCCTGGCGGCGGCGTCTGGCGAAACCGCACCCTCGCCGGCCGCGACAAGGTCGCCGAGACCCTCGACGAATTCCGCCTCGCCTACCGCTACAACCTCCTCGACGACCACTACCGCCGCTTCCACGCCGCCGTCCCCGCCGTCTTCGCCTGGGACGACCACGAGGTCCTCAACAACTGGTACCCCGGCGAGCGCCTCACCGACCCTCGCTACCGCGAGCCCGACGTCTCGCGCCTCGCCGAGCGCGCCCGCCAGGCCTTCCGCGACTACACCCCGATCCTCGCCCCCACCATCCACCGCGTCGTCCGCTGCGGCCCCCTCGTCGACCTCTTCGTCCTCGACATGCGCTCCTTCCGGGGCCCCAACACACCTGGCCTCGAGGACATCCCCTCCGACACCACCGCCTTCCTCGGCCGCGCCCAGGTCGAGTGGCTCATCGACGCCCTCCGCACCTCTCGCGCCCGCTGGAAGATCCTCGTCGCCGATCAGCCCCTCGGCCTCGTCGTCCCTGACGACGGCGCCATCGAGGCCCTCGCCAACGGCGACGACGGCCCCCCCCGCGGCCGCGAGCTCGAACTCGCCGCCCTCCTCTCTGCCCTCCGCCGCGCCGGCCTCTCGGACCTCGTCTGGATCACCGCCGACGTCCACTACGCCGCCGCCCACCGCTACGACCCCGCGCGCGCCCGCACCCTCGACTTCGACCCATTTTGGGAGTTCGTCGCCGGCCCCCTCCACGCCGGCACCTTCGGCCCTCAGCCCCTCGACCCCACCTTCGGCCCCGAAGTCCGCTTCCAGCGCGCGCCCCCGCCGGGCGAGGCCAACCTCCCCCCGAGCGCCGGGCTCCAGTTCTTCGGCGAGATCAACGCCCCGGCTCGCGGACCGCTCCGCGTCACCCTCCGCGACCGACTCGGCGAAGCCCTCTGGTCGACCGAGATCGAGCCTGCGACCCGGACCGGCACCTAACCCGGCTCCAGGGCCCACGACACCTCGCACCTGGCCCCGACCGCCGCCGCGTGGAGCCCCGCCTCGCCGGTGCTAGCATCGCCGCATGGCCTATCGCACGCCCGTCCTCCTCCCTCGCCTCCTCATCGCCCTCCTCGCCGCTCAGGCCTCCGCCTGCATCATCATCAGCGACGACGGCACCTCCGCCGGGACATCGTCCTCCACCACCTCGGACGCCTCCACCTCCGGCGCCACCTCCACCGCCTCGGACGCCTCCACCTCCGGCGCCACCTCCACGGGCACCGACTCTGCCAGCACCACCGCCGCCTCTGACACGGCCACCTCCGACACCGCCTCCGGCACCGCCTCCGGCACCACCGCCGAGACCAGCACCAGCGGCACCACTGTCGACACCACTGGCACCACCACCGGCGGAGCCGACCCTGGCTTCGACCCGGCCGACCCCGGCGTCCAGATGTGCGCCGACCCCTTCGCCGACGACCCCGTCGAGATCATGTCCGCCGCCATCAAGGGCGACATCCTCTTCCTCAGCATCGGCTACGGAGGCGGCTGCCAGACCCACGACTTCGGCCTCTGCTGGGACGGCGCCTTCGCCGAATCCGACCCCGTCCAGGCCAGCCTCGTCCTCGCCCACGACGCCAAGGGCGACCTCTGCGAGGCCTACATCACCGAAGAGAAACAGCTCGAGCTCACCTCCCTCAAGAAGGCCTGGCAGGACGCCTACCAGCAGCAGAGCGGCACCATCATCATCCACCTCGCCGGCTGGACCGACCCCATCTCCTACTTCTTCTAGCACCTCGCCCTCCACCCGGCCGACCACTCGTCCTCCACCCGGCCGACAACCTCGCCCTCCCGGCCGACAACCTCGTCCTCGAACCCCGCCAGCGGGTCGCCCTCAGCCTCCGCGGGCGGGGTGGGGGCGGCGGAGGGACGCCAGCGGAGGGGGTCCCCCGCGATTGTCGGGTGGTCGTCGCTCGACAGAAGTCGACCATCAAGAAGTCTCGCGGAGTCTCCCGCCGCCGATGGCGACGGACGCACGAAATCGTGGGGGAGGCGCCGCGCCAGCGAGGGACCCGCCGCCGCCCCCACCCCGTCACGCCTCAGCCTCCTCGACCCGCCTCGCCTCAGCCCCTCGACCCAGCCCCTCGACCCAGCCCCTCGACCCGCCTCGCCACAGCCTCCTCGCTCCACCTCCCCTCAGCCCCCTCGACCCGCCCCGCCCCAGCCTCCTCGACCCGCCTCGCCACAGCCCCCTCGCTCAACCTCCCTCGCCCACCACCACCTGTCCCTCAGGACACCGCCGCCACCACCACCACCACCACCGCTGCTATCCTCCCGCCGCCGTGCCCCCCGCCCACGCCCCGGCCGCTACCCTCTCCACCCTCGCCGCCCGCCGCCTCGCCATCGCCGCCGCCGGCCTCTGGCGCCCCGACCCCGCCGGCCTCCCCGTCCGCGCCCACGCCCGCGCCGCCGCCGCTCGCCGCGACGCCCACGCCGTCATCGACCGCTTCGGCTACCTCCAGCTCGACACCGTCTCCATCACCGGCGCCCGCTCCCACGCCATCGTCCTCCTCTCGCGCCTCGAAGGCCTCGACCCCGCCCTCCCCGAGGCCCTCCTTCGCCCTGGCGAGCCCCTCTTCGAGTACTGGGGCCACGAGGTCTCCTGGATCCCCCTCGACCTCTACCCCGCCTTCGCCTTTCGTCGCCAGGACTTCGCCCGTCACCCCTGGTGGGGCGACCTCCTCGGCGAGCACCCCGAGGTCGCCCGCGAGATCCTCCGCCGCATCCGCGACGACGGCCCCCTCCGCTCCGCCGACCTCGAAGGTGACGACGGCGGCGCCGGCTGGTGGAACCTCAAGCTCACCAAGAAGATCGCCTCCGCCCTCTGGTCCGCCGGCGAGCTCGCCGTCGCCGAGCGTCGCGCCTTCCTCCGCACCTTCGACCTCAGCGAGCGCGTCATCCCCCACGAGCACCGCGCCCGCCCCCTCGCCGAGCCCGAAGCCCTCCGCCGCCTCCTCCTCCGCGCCCTCATCGGCCACGGCTGGGCCACCACCGGCACCCTCGCCTCCACCTGGCGCCTCCGCGGCCGGCGCCCCGCGATCCTCCGCGCCCTCGCCGAGCTCAGCGAGTCTGGCGCGATCGTCCCCTGCGCGCTCGTCGACGATCACGGCAAGCGCGTCGCCGGCTGGATCCGCCCCCAGGACCTCGACCTCGCCGACCGCCTCCGTCGCGCCCGCCCGCGCCTCGATCGCGCCGTCCTCCTCTCCCCCTTCGACCCCCTCCTCTGGGAGCGCCCGCGCGTCCGCCAGCTCTTCGGCTTCGACCAGATCCTCGAGATCTTCAAGCCCGCCCCCCAGCGCGTCTACGGCTACTACTGCATGCCCGTCCTCGCTGGCGACCGCCTCATCGCCCGCGTCGACCTCAAGGCCGATCGTCGCGCCGGCGCCCTCCAGGTCCTCGCCACCCACCTCGAATCGCGCGGCGCCGAGGAGCGAGAAGCCACCCGCGGCGCGATCGACCGCTACGCCGCCGCCCTCGGCCTCCGGGCCCGTCGCCGGTGATCTCCTCCAGATCCAGCGCCCTCGCTACCTTCATCGGCGAGGTGGCAGATCATGGAGGTACGTACGCTCTCGAACCTGGCCGAATCGCTGAGCCGCAGCCGCGGGCTCCTCGTCACGCGCGAGGCCGTCCTGCACGCGCTCGTCCTCCCCTTCGTCCGCGGCCTCGGCTACGACCCCGCCGACCCGCGTGAGGTCCGCGTCGCCCACGACCTGTCCCTTCCGACAGGCAAGCTCATCGCCGACCTCGCCCTCTTCGACCCCGCCGGCGAGCGCCTCCGCCTGGTCATCGACCTCCGCCCCCTCGGCGGCGACATGGTCGCCCGCACCCCGCTCGCCGCCGCCCTCGGCCACCACCCTGGCCTCCGCCTCGTGATGGTCACCGACGGCGCGCGCACACACCTCTACGGCGACCTCCTCCAGCCGGGCCAGCTCGACGAGGCCCCCCTCTTCGCCCTCAACCTCGCCGACCCCGACGCCGACCTCGAGCACGCCGCTGGCGTCCTCGCTCGCCTCCACCGCGACCGCTTCCAGCCCGACGTCCTCGTCGGCGACATCGAAGATCAGCTCCTCCGCCGCGCCCTCGTCGACCGCCTCCGCACCGCCCTCCGCAGCCCCGGCGCCGACCCCGAGTTCGTCCGCTGGCTCTCCGAGGGCATCTACCCTGGCAAGCGCACCCGCCCGGTCGTCGAGCGCCTCGCACGCCTCGCCGACGAGGCCGTCACCCCCGCGATCCTCGGCGTCCTCGTCGACGACCACCTCGACGCCCTCCGTCGCCGCCTCAGCGCCGCCTGCGAGGGCGTCGGCCGCGAGCTCGGCCCCCAGGTCGCCGCCCCGCCCAGCGAGCCCCCCATCGTCCGCCGCATCCGCGAGATCGTCCGCCGCGCCGGCGTCGACCCTGCCGAGATCGTCCACCGCGAGACCACCAACTACCTCGCCATCGGCCTCCGCACCCCCTCTCGCTGGTTCATCCGCTGGTTCGACGGCGGTCGTCGCCGCGCCCTCACCACCCTCGTCCCTGCCGCCGAGGCCCGCGACCTCGCCGCCCCCTTCGACGTCGAGGACGCCCCCCAGAGCTTCGGCGTCTCTCGCATCCTCATCGACGACCCCGAGCAGGTGTGGGCCCTCGGCCGCCTCATCCTCCGCTCCCTCGACCTCTGCCGCCGCGGCGAGCAGCTCGCCCTCGCCTGACCCTCCAGCCGCTCCCGCCGCGCCCGCCGTGGCCCGCGCCGCCCTCCTGGCGACCGGGCCCGCGGTCAATTCTGCCGCGCGCGTCGGCGCGTTCACACGCCCCCTCCGCGCCCCCATCGCCGCCGCGCCGCTCGATTTTTTTGGCACTATCGCCCCGTGAACTCGACCCGCGACCTCCACGGCAAGACCCTCTTCATCACCGGCGCCAGCCGCGGCATCGGCCTCTCGATCGCCCTCCGAGCCGCCCGCGACGGCGCCAACGTCGTCATCGCCGCCAAGACCGCCGAGCCCCACCCCAAGCTCCCCGGCACCGTCTACACCGCCGCCGAAGAGATCCGCGCCGCTGGCGGCCAGGCCCTCCCCCTCATCGTCGACATCCGCTTCGAGGACCAGGTCGCCGCCGCCATCGAGAAGACCGTCGAGACCTTCGGCGGCATCGACATCCTCGTCAACAACGCCAGCGCCATCTCCCTCACCGGCACCCTCTACACCCCGCCCAAGCGCTACGACCTGATGAACCAGATCAACGCGCGCGGCACCTACGTCTGCTCCCACTACGCCCTCCCCCACCTCCTCAAGGCCTCAAACCCCCACATCCTCAACATCTCCCCGCCCCTCGACATGCGCCCCAAGTGGTTCAAGAACCACGTCGCCTACACCATGGCCAAGTACGGCATGAGCATGTGCGTCCTCGGCATGGCCGCCGAGTTCGAGGGTCAGGTCGCCGTCAACGCCCTCTGGCCGCAGACCGCCATCGCCACCGCCGCCATGAACATGATCGCCGGCCCCCAGGCCTTCGCCGCCTGCCGCAAGCCCGAGATCATGGCCGACGCTGCCCACTGGATCCTCACCCAGCCCAAGGACCAGTGCACCGGCCACTTCTTCATCGACGAGGCCGTCCTCCGCGGCGCCGGCGTCACCGACTTCGGCGACTACTCCGTCGTCCCCGGCGCCGAGCTGATCACCGACTTCTTCCTCGACTGACCGTCCCGACCTGTCCGATGGGACAGAAGGCCGGGCCCCCGATGCCCGGCCTTCTCGCGCCTCTCGCGGGCCCGGACGCACCACCCGCCCGGGCCCGCGAGCGGGTCGGCGCACCGCCGCGCAGCGCGTTCACCCACCGCCCCACCGCCCAGCTTCCTCGCCTACTCCGCCGCCGCCGCGACCCGCCCCCGCTCCTGCATCGCCGTGATCGCCCGCAGGATCGCCTCTGGCGTGCACGGCGGCCGGAGCTCCACCTCCGCCCCCCCCGGTCCGAACGAGGCGATCGCCGCGCGCAGCGCCGTTACCACCCCGATCGCCAGCATGAAGGGCGGCTCGCCCACCGCCTTCGACCCGTGGATCACCCCTGGCTGCCCCGCGTGTCGCAGCAGCGCCACCCGGAACTCGCTCGGCGCGTCGCCCACCGCCGGGATCTTGTACGTCGACGGCCCGTGCGTCACGAGCCGCCCCTTCTCGTCCCAGAGCACCTCCTCGCAGGTCAGCCACCCCTGCCCCTGCACGAAGCCCCCCTCGATCTGCCCGCGATCGATCGTCGGCACCAGCGACTCGCCCACGTCGTGCAGCACATCCACCCGCGTCACCCGGTGCTCTCCCGTCAGCGCCGACACCTCCACCTCGCAGACCGCCGCCCCGTACGCGAAGTAGTAGAAGGGCCGCCCGCGCCCCGCCGCCCGATCGTAGGCGATCCCCGGCGTCGCGTAGTAGCCCGTCGCCGCCAGCGACACCCGCCGCGCCCACGCCCGCTGCACCACCTCCACGAAGCTGGTCTTTCGGCCAGAGAGCGCGTGTGACACCTCTCCGCCCGCGAACACCAGCCCCGCCGCGTCCGCCTCGCCGAGCCCCAGCATCTCCGCCGCCACCGCCCGCAGCCGCTCGCGGATCGTCTCGCACGCCTCTCGCACCGCCGCCCCGTTCAGGTCCGACCCGGTCGAGGCCGCCGTCGCCGACGTGTTCGGCACCTTGTCGGTCGCCGTCGTCATCACCCGCACGCACGCCGCCGCCACCCCCAGCGCGTGGGCCGCCACCGCCCGGACCTTCGTATGGAGCCCCTGCCCCATCTCCGTCCCGCTGTGATTCACCTGCACGGTCCCGTCCGTGTAGACCAGCACCAGCGCCCCCGCCTGGTTCAGCAGCGTGTTCGTGAACGAGATCCCGAACTTCACCGGCTGCACCGCGATCCCTCGCCGCACCCACCGCGACCACAGGTTGAACGCCTCGATCGCCGCCCGCCGCGCCGCGTAGTCCGAGCTCGCCGTCACCTCCTCGAAGACCCGCTCCAGCCGGCAACCCTCGATCTCCTGGTCGTAGGGCGTCCGCTGCCCGTCCCGGTAGAAATTCCGCCGCCGCAGCTCCGCCGGGTCCACCCCCAGCCGCTCCGCCGCCCGGCTCATCACCGTCTCGATCACCAGCATCCCCTGCGGCCCGCCGAACCCGCGGAACGCCGTGTTCGACGCCAGGTTCGTCTGCACCACCACCCCCTCGAAGTCGAGCGCCGGGATGAAGTACGCGTTGTCGAGGTGGAACATCGCCCGGTCGAGGATCGGCGCCGAGAGGTCCCGGCTCCACCCGCCGTCCGCATAGAGCCGCACCTTCGCCCCTAGGATCCGCCCGTCGTCGTCGAAGCCGACCTCGTAGCGCGCCAGCATCGGGTGGCGCTTCCCCGTCATCACCATGTCCTGATCGCGGTTCAGCCACACCTTCACCGGCCGCCCCGTCGCCCTCGCCGCCAGCGCCGCCAGCACCGCGAAGGGGGCCGCCTGCGACTCCTTCCCGCCGAAGCCCCCGCCCATCCGCGGCACCGCCACCACCACCTCGTGCCGACCGATCCCCAGCACCGCCGCCACCAGCGACTGGATCTCCGTCGGGTGCTGCGTCGACGAGAAGATCTCCATCGACGCCCCCTCGCCCGGGATCGCCAGCGACGCCTGCGTCTCCAGGTAGAAGTGATCCTGCGCGTGCGTATGCAGCTCCCCCGCGATCCGCAGCGGCGCGCTCGCCAGCGCCGCGTCCACGTCCCCGCGCCGCATCCGGTGGGGCTCGCAGAGGAAGCGCCCCGCCGCGATCCCCTCCTCCACCGAGAGGATCGCCGGCGCCTCCGCGTACTCGATCACCAGCGCCTTCGCGGCCGCCCGACACGCCGCCAGCGACTCGCCCACCACCAGCGCCACCGGCTGCCCCACCGCGCTCACCTCGTCGCTCACCAGCACCGGCTCGTCGTGCACCACCGGCCCGATCATCCGCTCGCCCGGGACGTCCTCCGCGAAGAGCACCGCGTGGATCCCCGGCATCTCGAGCGCCGCGGCCCCGTCGCGGCGCGTCACTCGCCCGCACGCGATCGTCGTCCCCACCGGCAGCCCCACCAGCATCCCTGGCGGCGCCGGCAGATCGTCCACGTAGCGCGCCTCGCCCGTCACGTGCCCCTCCGCGCTCTCGTGGCGCCCCGGTCGATGGAGCGGGCTCGGCTGCCCGCGGTGGCGGTTGGCGAAGGCCTCGGTCACGGCAGCACCTCCAGCGCGACCGTCGACGACGGCCGTTGTGGCAAGCGCGGCCGCGGATCGCCGCGCGTCTCGAAGAAGAACCCCCGGACCAGGTTCGCCGCCACCGTCTGCCGGTACCAGCTCGACCCCCGGTGATCACCGATCGGCGCGAAGTCCCGGCCCAGCTCGCCCACCGCCGCCTCCATCGAAGCCTCGCTCCACGGCCGCCCCAGGAGCGCCGCCTCCAGGTGCCGCGCCCGCGACGGCGTCGCCGCCATCCCGCCGAAGCCCGCCCGGATCACCGCCACGCGCCCCTCGTCGTCGAGCTCCACATAGAAGCCCGCCGCCACCGCCGAGATGTCGAGCTCGCGCCGCTTGCTCACCTTGTACGCCGACGCCAGCGCCCCCTTCGCCAGCGGCGGCACCCGCACCGCCGCAAGGATCTCCCCCTTCGCCAGCGCCGTCCGCCGGTAGCCCACGAAGAACGCGTCGAGCCCGACCTCCCGCACCCCCGCCGTCGACGCCACCTCCACCGTCGCCCCCAGCGCCAGGAGCACCGGCGCCAGATCCCCGATCGGCGACGCGTTGCAGAGGTTCCCCCCCACCGTCGCCCGGTTCTTGATCTGCCGCGACGCGAAGTAGCGGAGCATCCGGTGGAGCGGCACCAGCTCCGCCGCCGACGCCGCCTCCAGGTCCGCCAACAGCGTCGTCGCGCCGATCCGCCACCCACGCGCCCCGTCCCCGCTCACCCCGCGCAGCGCCGCGATCCCCTCCAGCGAGATGAGGAGCGGCAGCGCCTCGAAGCGCTTCGTCAGCGTCAGCGCCAAGTCCGTCCCCCCGCACAGGAGCCGCGCCTCCGGGTGCGCCGCCATCGCCGCCCAGAGCTCCTCCAGCGAGCTCGGCGTCACGAACACCTGCCCCTCGCGCACCTGCGCGAACCCTCGCGCCCCCGCCGTCGCCCCCTCGAGCCGCGCCCGGAAGCGATCCGCCGGCAGCGACCCCGCCACCTTCGCCGTCGCCTCCCGGATCGGCCGGTACCCCGTGCAGCGGCAGAGGTTCCCGCACATCTGGTCGTCGAGCTGCCACGGCTCCGCCAGGTCTCCCCGGTAGCAGGCCTCGAACATCGACATCACCACCCCTGGCGTGCAGTACCCGCACTGCGAGCCGATCGCCTCGGCCAGCGCCTCCTGCACCGGGTGCAGCGCCGCCCCCGTCTTCAACCCCTCCACCGTGTACACCCGCTGCCCCTGCACCATCGGCAGCAGCACCAGGCACGCGTTGATCGCCCGAAAGCGCGGCCCCCCTGGGGCCTCCGCGTCGAGGATCGCCACCGTGCACGCCCCGCAGTCCCCCTCCGCGCACCCCTCCTTCGTCCCTGCGAGGTGAGCGTGCTGGCGCAGGTAGTCGAGGAGCGTCGTCGTCGGCGCGACCTCACGGTCCTCGATCAAACGGTCGTTCAGGTAGAAGCGGATCGGTTGCATCGCCGGCGTCGGCGGCGATCGTATCACCGCCGGCGCCGCCCGTCGTCTCACTTGAACGACGAGGGCTCGACCCGCACCACCTGGAAGGGCGGCGCTGGCGACACCCCGAGGATCTCCACCTGGAAGGCGTCACCATCGACCACGTAGAGCGCCCCGTCGGCGGCCGTCGCCATCGAGAGCCCGCGCGGCAGCCCGCTCGCCGTGGTCGACGTCCCGCGGACGAAGCCCTCGCCCGTGAACTCGATCCGCCGCACGCCCCCGCTGAAGACCACGTGGAGGTCGCCATCCAGGAACGTGACCCCGTCCGCCGCCGGGAAGCGCGGATCGGCCGGCGCCGCCAGCCCGTCCCCGTCCACCTCCACCTCGAAGAGCGCCCGCGGGTTCACCAGCGGCACCGCCAGGATCGCCGCCGGATCGGCGCGCGCCGTCAGCAGGTACTCACCGCTCGGGTCCACCGCCGCCCCGCGGAGCCCGCGGAGCCCCGCCGCCGCCGGCGCCAGGCGCTCGTCGTCGATCAGGATCGACGCCCCCGCCTCCGCCTCGAAGCGATAGATCACCGGCTGGAGCCCGTCGGTCGCGTACACCGCCCCGTCGCCACCGATCGCCACGTCCTCGCAGCGGGTCGGCGCCCCGTCCTTCAGCTCGCTCAGGTCGACGTCGTGGATCACCGCGCCGTCCTCGAGGTCCAGCGCCCGCAGCCACGAGCGCGGCAGCGCCGGCTCGCTCGCATCGACCGCGCACACCCAGAGGAGCCGCGCCGCGTCGTCGACCTCCGCGCCGGCGAACGAGATCGTCGACGCGTCCTGGTGGAACGGGTACTCGCGGCCGACCGCCGTCACCATCGTGATCTCGCCCCCGCGGAGCGCCGTCACGTAGAGCACCTGCGCCTCGCGGTCGTAGGCCACCCCGCGCGGCACCGACACCTCGCTCCTCAGCACGTAGACATCCTGCAGCGGCACCTCGCAGCCCGCGAGGGCCATCGAAGCGGAGAGGATGGCGATGCAACGATCGAACGTTCTCATGATGCTCCTACGTCAGCGCGCGATTCGACGCGCGGCCCTCCGAGCCCAGAGCGGACTCCCAAGGTGGATCGACACGGGTTCACGGATCAAGCCTGCGGAGGATCCCCAGGTGCTCGCGAAAAGGCGCGGCCGCGGGCCCACGCGCGTCGACGTGCCCCGCCTGCGTGCGCGTCGATGCGCCCGCCAGGGCCGCGTACGTCGCCTCGATCGCTTCCGCGCCGCTCGTCCGCCCGCATGGCGAGGACGGTTTAACACCCGCGCTTGATCCGGGGCGGATCACCCGCGCGCACCGGCTACATGATGCTCGCCGTGAACACGATCGACGCCAGCAGCTCGCGCATCGACGACGGCCGCGCCGACGGGTCCACGCTCAGCCCCCTGAGCACCAGCGTCCGCAGCCACCCCGGCACCCGCGACCCGCTCGGAGCCGGCCGGACGTTCCCCGCCAGCACCTCGTCCGCGAGCGCGAAGACCGTCCGGCCGGCGAAGGGCCGCTCCCGGTAGAGCCCCTCGTAGAGGGCCACGCAGAACGAGAAGAGATCGGCCCGCACGTCGCAGGCCTGCCCCATGTGCTGCTCAGGCGCCATGTACGCTGGCGTCCCGTAGACCACCCGATCCGACCCCTGCGGATCGCCCCCGCCGACCGCCGCGAAGATCCCGCTCACCCGCGGCGTCGCCGTCCGCGGGCACGGCATCGCCAGCCCGAAATCGAGCACTCGCACCCGATTGTCGCGGCCCACAAGAACGTTCTCGGGCTTGAAGTCGCGGTGGACGATCCCCGCGTCGTGGGCCGCCGCGAGCCCGAGGCCCGCCTGCAGGTACACCGCCACCACCTCGCGCCACGAGCGCGGCGTCTGTTGCAGCCAGAGCGCCAGCGGCACCCCGTCCACCAGCTCCATCGCGATGAACACGATCTTGTGCGTCGCCCCCACCTCGAACACCGGCACCACGTTCGGGTGGGCCAGGCGCGCCATCACCTGCGCCTCGCGCTGGAGGCGGAGCCCCGTGTCGTCGTGGCCGTGGAGCTCGACCAAGTCGCGCTCCACCACCTTCAGCGCCACCTGTCGCTCGAGGTGGGGATCATGGGCGCAGTAGACCGTGCCCATCCGGCCGCGGCCCAGCACCGGACCGACCTGATAGCGGCCGATTCGCGCCTGCGAGTCCGCCCCCTTCGGTCGATCGTTCGGCCGCGCCACTGTCCAGAGAAAGTATCGCGACCGCGTGGGCTTGTCCCTCGTCGGCGCATGACCGATTTGCGGGCCGCCCGGCCCACCCGCTGGCCATCCTCCTCACGTCCTCCCCAGGTCCGCAAAGGCCACTCCTCCTGGCCCGACCTTTGCTCCTCTCGCCCTCGCCATGGCCAGCGAGAGCCCCCTCCTCCCCGTTGAATTCACCCTCACCCTCCGCGGCGCCCCCGACATCCCCTGGCGGGTCGCCCGCTTCGAACACCACGAGGCGCTCTCGCGGCCCCATCGGCTCGTCCTCGAGGCCATCACCGACGCGGCCGAGCTCGACCTCGACGCCCTCCTCGGCGCCAGCGTCGAGCTCGTCCTCGGCCGCCCCCCCCGGCGCCGCTCGATCGCCGGCATCGTCCGCGCCTGGTCCTTCCTCGCCCACGGCGACGCCGGCCTCGGCCTCCGCCTCGAGGTCGTCCCCGCCCTCGCCCTCCTCGACCAGGGCAGCGACTCGCGGATCTGGCAGGACAAGAGCGTCCCCGAGATCGTCGCCGAGGTCATCGACGCCCCCCTCCGCGACCACGGCCGGGCCCACCGCTTCGACCTCGACCTCGCCGCCTACCCGCCCCGCGAGCAGTGCATCCAGTACCGGGAGAGCGACCTCGCGTTCATCGACCGCCTCCTCGCCGAAGAGGGCATTTTCTACCGCTTCGAGGTCGAGGACGGCGTCGAGGTCCTCGTCTTCACCGACTCGGTGTCCCTCTGCCCGCCCGCCGACGACGACGCCCTCCCCTTCGTGACCAGGGCCACCGCGAGCCGGGCTGGCGAGGCGATCGAGGCCCTCGCATGGCGGCGCGCGCTCACCTGCACCGCCGTCCACCAACGCGTCTGGAGCTGGCGCCGCGCCGGCGAGGCCGCCAACGACGACGAGCGCTCCGGCGGCGGCCCCGCCCGCCGCGCCCTCTACGAGCACGCCGCCGCCGGCGAGACGATCCCGGCGCATCGCCCCGGCCGCGCGCTCGAACGGGAGTCCGCCCCCGCCGCGATCGCCCTCGGCCGCAGCGACGCGATCGCCCTCGGCGCCGGCCGCCACCTCGGCGTCCTCGGCGCCCCTGGTGGCGACACCGATCTCCTGATCACCGAGCTCACCCTCCGCGGCGAAGCCCCCGACGCCCAGCTCCACCCCGGCGACCCCACCCCGCCCCGCCTCGTCGTCGACTTCGAGGCCCTCCCCGCCGGCGTCCCCTACCGCCCCCCGCTCCGCCCCGCCCCCGCCATCGGCACCCAGAGCGCCCGCGTCGTCGGCCCCGAGGGCGAAGAGATCCACACCGACGAGGACGGCCGGGTCCAGGTCCGCTTCCACTGGGACCGCCGTGAGCCCGCCGACGCGCCCTCCTGCTGGCTCCGCGTCGCCCAGGGCTCGGCAGGCCCGGGCTTCGGCTCCCTCTTCCTCCCTCGCGTCGGCGCCGAGGTCCTCGTCGAGTTCATCGACGGCTCCCCCGATCGCCCCGTCGTCACCGGCGCCCTCTACAACAGCCACAACCGCCCGCCCTGTCGTCTCCCCCAAGCCAAGACCCGCTCCGTCCTCCGCTCCGAGTCGACCCCTGGCGGCGGCGGCTTCAACGAGATCGCCTTCGAGGACGCTCGCGGCGCCGAGGTCCTCGCCCTCCGCGCCCAGCGCGACCTCCACGAGGCGGTCGGCCAGGACCTCCGCCGAAGCGTCGGCCGCGACTCCACCGTCACCGTCACCGGTCACGCCGCCGAAGCGATCGGCGGCGACCACGAGGTCGTCATCGGCGGCTCGCAGGCGAGCGTCATCGAGACCGGCGAGCACAGCCTCGTCGTCTGCGAAGGCAGCAGCTCCGTCACCGTCGAGTCCGACATCAACGTCGAGTCACGGAGCGGCCACGCCCGCCTCGCCGTCCCGAACGGCGCCCTCGTCGTCCAGGCGCGCGCCGCGGTCGAAATCGCCGCCACCGCCGGCGACGCGTCGATCACCGCCGACGGCGCCTTCTCCGCGCACTCCACCCGCGGCATCGCCTTCCTCGGCGGCGAGCCGGGCGTCGAGATCACCAGCGCCCGCGGACCCATCGCCATCGACGCGGCCGAGGACCTCGGCGTCCGCTCAGCCCGCGGCGCCCTCACCCTCGAAGCCGACGGACCCGCCCTCCTCGAGTCCCGTCAGGGCGAGGTGCTGATCCGAACCCCCACCCAGGCCATCATCGAGAGCCTC
>WBZL01001985.1_pt1 | contig 14190 bp, 13 predicted proteins | sample 5204291 | NCBI WGS metagenome assembly WBZL01 (sample SAMN12344345, study PRJNA552823) | activated sludge metagenome | biome: Activated sludge suspended growth; feature: Nitrification reactor; material: Wastewater; isolation source: activated sludge from nitrification reactor of wastewater...
CGGTGGCGGCGGGCGAGGATCACTCGCGCTCGCGCTCGCGCTCGCGCTCGAGCTCGAGGGCGCGGAGGGCCGCGAGGAGGTCGTCGTCGTCGGCCGGGTCGACGCTCCGTAGGTCGATGAGGAGGGTGTCCTCGTGGATCCGGCCGACGACGGGCGGAGCGCCGGCGCGGAGGCGGGCGGCGAGTCGGGTGGGAGAGGGGCCGGGGACCGCGAGGGCGACGCCGGGGAGGGTGTCGCCGGGGAGCGAGCCGCCGCCGATGGTCGCGGTGGTCGGGTGGACGCAGCGCGCGGGCCAGCCGAGGGCGAGGCGGAGGCCCTCGGCGCGCCGGTTCAGCGACTCGACGGTGGCGCCGCAGAGGTCGAGGAGCGGCAGGGGCGGCGGGCCTTCGAGCGCGTGGGCGGCGGCGGTCGCGTGGAGGGCGGCGATGGTGGTCTTGTCGGGCCGCAGCGCGCGGGCCATCGGGTGTCGACCGCAGCGCTCGACGAGGGCGGCGCGGCCGGCGAGGATGCCGGCCTGGGGCCCGCCGAGGAGCTTGTCGCCGCTGAAGGTGACGAGGTCGGCGCCGGCGGCCGCGTACTCGGCGATGGTGGGTTCGCCGCCGGGGACGCCGACGCCGAGGGAGCCGGAGCCGAGGTCGGCGATGAGCGGGACGCCGCGGGCGCGGGCGAGCTCGGCGAGCTCGGCGAGCTCGGCCTGGTGGACGAAGCCCTCCTGGCGGAAGTTGCTGAGGTGCACCCAGAGGATCGCGGTCGCGGGGCCGCTCTCCCCGGGCGCCTCGCCGTCGAGGGCGGCGCGGTAGTCGGCGAGGTGGGTGCGGTTCGTGGAGCCGATCTCGACCAGGCGCGCGCCGCCGGCGGTCGCCATCGCCGCGACCCGGAAGCCGTCGCCGATCTCGACCATCTGCCCGCGGGCGATCGCCAGCCCGCCGGGGCCGCCGAGGGCGGTGCAGGCGAGGAGGAGGGCGGCCGCGCCGTTGTTGACGACGAGCACGTCGTCGACGCCGAGGAGGGCGCGGAGGAGCGGGCGGAGGTGGGCGAGGCGGGAGCCCCGGCGGCCGCTGACGAGGTCGATCTCGAGGTCGCACGCGGCGGCGGCGGCGGCCATCGCCTGGACGGCCGCGGGGGCGAGGGGCGCCCGACCGAGGTTCGTGTGGAGGACCACGCCGGTGGCGTTGATCACCCGCCGAGGTCGCGGCGCGAGGAGCTCGTCGAGGCGAGCGCGGACGATCACCGCCAGCGCCTCGGCGTCCGGGATCGAGGTGAGGTCGCCGGCCTGGATGCGGGCGCGGAGCTCGGCGATCGCCTCCTGCACGAGCCGACGCTTCAGCGCGCGGGCGACCGGCGACGCGGCGAGGGGGGCCGCGTCGAGGACGCGGTCGACCTTCGGCAACGACGCGAGCGCGCTCGACATGCGCTCACCCTAGCAGGTCGCCGGGGGGCGCGGGCGGGGCGATCAGCTCAAGAAGAGGAGGGCGGCGACGCTGGCGAAGAAGAGCGTCGCCAGGAGGGGCCAGGCGAGGCCGAGGCCGGCCGAGGCGTCGTCGCCGCGCTCGAGCGTGCGCGTGACGGTGGCCTCCCCCGCGCGTGAGAGGGCGTGGCTCACCTGGGCGCCGGCGTGGTGCACCTCGAAGATCGCGTCGCCGACGCGGAGCGTGGCGCCGTGGGCGAGCATGACGCGGTCGTCGACCCGCTCGCCGTCGACGAAGATCCCGTTCTTGGAGCCGAGGTCCTGGGCCTCGATGCCGTCGGTACGGACGGTCAGGAGGGCGTGGCGGCGCGACGCGTCGGGGCCATCGACGCGGATCGACGCGCCCTCGTCGCGGCCGATCCAGTGCTCGCCCGGGGTGAGGCGGTAGATCTGGCCGCGCCGGCTCCCCTCGATCTGGCGGAGGCTGGGCGTGGTGTCGTCGGCCGGCATCGTCGCCGGCGAGCTTGGCATCATCGCTTCGCCTCCGCCAGGGGGGTCCAGGCGCCGTCGGCCCAGCACTCGACCTGCTCTGGAGAACCTGTCCCTCGAGACATTCCTTCGGCGGCGCCGCTCGCCGCCAGGCACGCGCGGAGGCCTCGGCGCGGCCGCTCGTCGCCGGTCCACCGGCACTCGCCCGCGCCTCGCCAGCGGCCGCGCCGAGCGAGCCAGCGCTGGATCAGCGCCACCTGGCCGTCGCTGACGCGCCCCGCGTCGAGGGCGAGGACGTCTGGGTCGCCGAGGAGCGCGAGCGCGGCGCCGAGGCGGCCTGGCGAGATCCCGGGCTCGCCGACGCAGACCCCGGGCTCGCCCGAGGGGGTGGCGCCGGGGACGATCACCGCGGGCGATCGCCCGCCGCCGGCGGCGACCCAGGTCGCGTCGAGCGTGCCTTCACGGGCGCGCCAGGGCCACGCGAGGGCGACGACCGCGGCGCAGATCGGCCACGACGGCAGCCAGGGCCCGACGCAGCGGGGTACGAGGCGGAGGCCGAGGAGGCCGAGCGCCAGCCAGCCGACCGCCGATGGCGGCACCGGCGGCGCTCGCTCGGCGAGGGCCGCGAGGTCGACGAGGAGGAGGGCGCCCCACGACGCCGGCTCGAGCGCGGCGGCGCCGAACCACGGCAGGGCGAGCACCCCCAGCATGCCCGCTGGCAGGACCGCGATCGTGAAGACCGGGATCGCCACGAGGTTGGCGACGACGCCGAGGAGCGCGGGTGTTCCGAAGTGCCAGAGGGTCACCGGCAGGGTCGCCCAGGTCACCCGCCAGCTCTGGACGAGGAGCCCTGGCGGCGCGTCGGGGTGGACGAGCGCCGCCATCGCGGCGAGCGAGAGGTGGAGCCCCGGATCGCTCGCCCACGCGGGGTGGACCACGAGCATCGCCGCCGCGCAGACGGCGAGGAGCGTGGGCCCGTGGGTGGGTCGTCCGAGCGCGGCGCCCAGGCTGGAGAGGGCCAGCATCCCGGCCGCCCGGACCGCCGACGGCGCCGCCCCGGTGAGCCCGACGTAGAGGGTCACGAGCGCGATCCCGAGGAGCGTGAAGATCGCCGAGCGGCCGCCGAGGGCCGCCGCCACCCGTCCGAAGCCGCCGACCGCGATCACCCCGGCGAGGGCGACGTGGAGGCCGCTCACCGCCAGCAGGTGGCCGATCCCTGCCTCGCGGATCGCCTCGCGCTCGGCCGGCGGCAGCGCCTCGGGCATCCCGAGCACCGACGCGACCACCAGCCCGCCCGCTGGCCAGCCGCGGCTGGCCGTCCACGCGCGCTGCCGGAGATCGGCGACCGCCCGGTGGAAGCCGCCCGGGCCGCGCTCGGCGACCACCATCGCCACGCGGGAGATCACCGCCGATGCCCCGCGGCGCGGGTCGTTCGATTCGCTCCAGGGGGCCCGCGGTGCGTTGAGGTGCGCGCGCAGCGCAGTTGCGCTTGCGACGAGGCGATCCCCCTCTGCGAGGGGGCAGAGTTCGGGCGCCGCGTCGATGCGCCATCGGAGCTGGCTCCCCGCTGGCCGCGCCATCACCTCGCAGGTCGGCCCCGGAACGCTCGCGCCCACGACCGCGAGGGAGACCACCCCGTCGCCCTCGATCGTCGGCGCGTTCTCCGCGTCCGCACCCCCGGCGATTCCGCGGGCGATCGCCGCGGATGCCAGGGCGAGCCAGCCGAGCCATCGCCAGCGCCCGCGGGCCAGGAGCGCCGCGAGACCGAGAGCCAGGGCCGCCGCGATCCACCCGCTGGTGTCCGCATCGACCGAGGCGAGCGCCACGCCGACGGCGATCCCGAGGGCGATGACGAGGGCGGCGGCGAGGGTCGGCACGCCGGCGGGGTCGGCCTCGGCGGGCGGGCGTTGCAGCGCCTGCGCGCGCTCGTGCGCCGGCACGCGACTCGCGCCTGGACACACGGCGAAATTGCCAGCGCGGGCCGGGCCGCCCTACACTCGACGCAACCGTGCTGCTGACCAAGATTTGGGCCGCGATCCTCGCATGCCTGGCGACGGCGTTCCTCGCCTGCATGTTCCTGTTGTCCTTTGGTACCGCCTCGGGCTTCTCCGACGCCGATCGCGTCGCCATCCAGGCGACCGCGAAGGCCGGCGTCGCGGCGCTGGCAGCCGAGATCCAGGCCTCGCCGGTCTCGCGCGCGCCCGCCATCATGGCGGACCCGGAGGTCAAGCGCTCGCTCGACCCCGCGGTGCCGAACCCCAAGGACAAGGACAAGAACCTGCCGCTGCCGCTGGAGCAGGTCTTCTACGACGCGGCGCAGACCCAGATCCTGAACGATTACCCGGAGATGACGGTCGGCATCCTCGACGGCTCGGCGAACGTCCTCGCCGGTGTCGGCCGCTCGCCCGAGCTGATCAAGGAGGTCACCGCCCTGAACGCGTTCCAGGGGCTCGGGGCGGCCGAGGAGAACCAGTTCTCGGCGACCCTCGGCGGCAACGTCCAGGTGGTCAAGGCGACCCGGGCCGACGGCCAGGGCCGGCGGCTGGTCGCGTTCATGCCGCTCAACCTCGGGGCCGGCTCGTTCGTCCGCAACGTCCTCGGCACCGACAGCCCCGCTGGAGTGATCCGCGAGGGCAAGATCCTCGGCCCGATCATCGGCGATCAGCCGGTCGGCAACGACATCGAGGCGATCGTCAAGGACCACGGCAAGGACGTCCCCAAGGCCGGCGTCAGCGACGTCTTCCTGGTCGGTGAGGGCCTCAACGCGCGGATCGGCTCGATCGGCCGGATCCCCGGCCCGGCCGGCGCGGGCGAGCGCGGCACCATGCTCGTCGTCCTCTCCGCCAACACCGCGGCCGCCGGCCAGAAGGACCTCGCGGGCGCCCTCGCCGACGCGCGCGCGGCCGGCATGGTCGGTCGCCTCAACTGGCCGCTCATCCTCATCTTCCTGCTCGTCAGCGTGTCGCTGGCGATCTACCTGCCCACCCTCGAGGGCACGGGCCCGATCAAGCGCCTCACCAACGAGTTCCGCGCGATGATCAAGGGCACCCAGCAGCAGCTCTTCTACGACACCTACTCGGGCCCGATCGGCGAGCTCGCGCAGGCGGCGGTCGCCTACCACGAGACCCTCCGCGCCGCCCTCCAGTCGGCCGAGCTCGACATGCCCGAGGGGGAGGGCGGCCCCGGCGGCACCCGCAGCCATCGCCGCGTCGGCAGCACCCGCAGCCACAAGCGCGTGCCCACCGGCCGCACCGGCTCGCAGCAGACGGTCGGCGAGCCGGAGGCCGCGCCGGCGCAGGCGCCGGCCGATCCGGACGAGATGCCGACCGCCGCCCACCCGTCGGTCAACGGCCGCGGCCCGGGCTTCTACACGATGCCGGCGACCCCCAAGCCCCTCCGCTCGCGCGAGACCGTCATCGGCAACCTGATGACCACCGACGAGCCGCAGGCGCCCGAGACCCCCAAGGACGACGCGGTCCGCGAGGCCTACTACCAGGAGGTCTTCGAGGAGTTCGTGAAGTTCAAGGTCGAGAACAACGAGAGCACCGAGGGCCTCACCTACGACAAGTTCGCGACCAAGCTGCGGGCCAACACCGCCGAGCTGATGAAGCGGCCGGACGTGAAGGACGTGCAGTTCTCGGTCTACCTCAAGGACGGCAAGGTGGCCCTCAAGGCCCGCGTCGTCCGCGGCTAGACGGCCGCCTCGCGCGACTCGCCGGAGGGGGCCTCGCCGAGGGGCCCCCTCTCGCTTTTTCGGGCATCCTCTCGCCATGGCCATCCTCAAAGTCGCCCAGATCGGTCACCCCGTCCTCCGCCAGCCGGCCCGGCCCGTCAGCGACGACGAGCTCCGCACGGCCGCGATCCAGCGCTTCATCGACGACCTGGTGGAGACCATGCACGACGCCGCCGGCGCGGGCCTCGCCGCGGTGCAGGTGCACACGCCGCTGCGGATCTGCGCGATCGAGGTCAAGGACAACCCGCGCTACCCCTACAAGCCCAACATCCCGCTGACGATCCTCGTGAACCCCGTGCTCACGCCGATCTCCGACGAGCGCTTCGAGAACTATGAGGGCTGCCTCTCGGTCCCTGACCTCCGCGGCAAGGTGTGGCGCCACGCGGAGATCCGGGTGCAGGCGCTCGATCGCCACGGCGAGGCGATCGACAGGATCGTCCGCGGCGTCACGGCCGGCACCTTCCAGCACGAGTGCGATCACCTCGACGGCAAGCTCTTCGTCGACCGCGTCCACGACCCGCGCACCCTCTGCACGTGGAAGGAGTTCGCCCGCTTCCACGAGGCCGACTTCCGCGAGCAGGTGCGGGCGATCGTCGCCCGCTACGGCTCGTGAGCGGGGCGGCGCGGCGGGCCTAGGACGACGTGTCGACGTACTCGGAGATGGTCACGAGCACGCGCTTGCACTCCGGGTCGAAGCTCAGGGTGGCCGAGCGCGACGAGTACACGACGGTGTTGTAGATCGCCGCCGACGAGCCCGGCCAGCGCGCGCGCGCCGTCCAGCCGCCCTCGCCCTCGCTCACCTCGAAGTCGGCCTGCGAGCGCACGAGCTCGCCGAGCGGCGCCGCTGAGGCCCCGCGCCGAGGGACCAGCGTGCGCTCGTGATAGCCGGCGTTGGTCGCGGTGGTCTCGGTCGTCACGACCTCGAGCGCGGCCGGCGTGCCGTCGACGACGACGAGGCAGCCGTCGCCGCCGGCGACTGGCACCAGGAGGACCTCGTGGCCGTCGACCTCGAGCGCGATCGGCTCTGCGGGGGGCCGGAGCGAGGCCGGCGCCGGCGGCGGTGCGTTGGTGCCACGCGTCATCTCTCGACCCTACCCCGGCGGCCGGCGCGAAGGGGCGCCCGTGCCGCGACGGTGGTATCTTCTGCCCGCCCGTGAAGCCCGTCCGCCGCAGCCTCCTCGCCGCCCTCGGCTCCGCCGCCATCCACGGGCTGCCGCTCATCTCCTTCGCCACGTGCAACTTCGGCGTCGACATCGAGATGCCGGAGTTCGAGTTCGAGCTCACCGAGGTCGAATTCATCGACCCGGACCAGCAGCTCGGCGAGAGCGCGCCGCCGGAGCCGCCGCCGGAGCCGCCGCCGCCGGAGCCGCCGCCGCCGGAGCCGCCGCCCGAGGAGCCGGTGGTCGCCGACACCGAGGGCGCCGAGCCCGAGCCCGAGCCCGAGAAGCCCAAGCCCAAGTTCGGCGACAAGAAGTCGAAGGTCGACGGCCTCGGGCCCGCGAACAGCAACTTCTTCATGCTCCTCGCCGCCAAGAAGGTGGCCGGCCTGCCCTACGCCGACTCGATCGTCGAGATCATGGCGGCGCTGCCGGACTTCGTCTTCATCATCGACGGCGGCGGCTTCCATGCGCTCCGCGACTTCGACTACCTGGTGATCGCCAGCCCCGACATCCGCGACATCACCCAGACCTTCATCGCGGTCGAGTACAAGCTCTCGCGCGAGGAGATGAAGGCGGGCCTCGATCGCGCCGCCGCCGCCCGCGGCCAGTCGATCCCCTGGCAGGAGAAGGACGGCCTCCTGATGGGCAACCCGGCGCCGACCGACGGCAAGGCCGACTGGGACCCGCGCTGGTTCGTCTTCCTCGACGACAAGGTGGCGGTCTACGTCCGCGAGGAGTTCTTGCCGCAGGTGCTCACCGGCCCCGACGAGAAGAAGGGCAAGACCTCCGGCAACTTCGTCGCCAACCTCACCCGCATCCGCACCTTCGCCGCCCGCGAGCCCAAGGCGGGCATGCAGATGCAGCTGAAGGACATCTACGCGAGCGTGAAGATGGTGAAGACCCCCTTCACGATCCCGGACGCGGTCGAGGTGATGGCCGAGGCCGCCAAGGCGCCCGAGCTGGTGGTGAAGATGGACTTCCTCGACCCGCCGGCGGCCGAGAAGTTCGAGGCCGAGTGGCGCGAGCTCCTTCCCAAGTTCATCGACGACAAGGTGCCGATCCTCTTCCGCGGGATGGCCCGCGGGCTCTACGACCAGATCGAGCTGACCCGCGAGGACAAGGGCGTGATCCTCCGCTCGGACTTCTCCGAGACCCAGGCGAGCCTGATCCTCGACCAGATCGCGTCGATGTCGAGCAAGATGCTCCGCCGCACGCCGGAGGAGATGGAGGAGGCGCGGCGCCGCCGGATCGAGCTCTGGGAGGCTCGGCAGGGCGGCAAGGTGTCCCCCTCGGTCGCCCTCGACAAGCTCGCCAAGTCGAAGGAGCCGCTGCCCCAGCCGGGGACGCCCGCGCCGAAGCCGACGCCGCCCGCTGGCGAGTCGACGCCGCCCGCGACGCCGCCCGCGGGTGAGGCCCCCGCTCCGCCGCCGCCCGAGTCGCCGCCGCAAGCTCCGCCGGCCGACGCGCCGCCGGCCGACGCGCCGCCGCCCGCCTGAGCCCGGCCCCGGGTCGGAGGCCGTCGCGCTCGGCCGTGACGTCGGCCTCGCGGGACCTGTCCTCGAGGCCAGCGGCAGGGCGCGCTGCGAGCGCGCCCTAGGTCTCGTTGCCGCTCAGGTAGGCGATCTGGCGGACCAGCTCCATCAGCCGGCGGCGCATCTTGTCGCCCTTGATCTTGAACTCGACGCCCATGCCCGGGTTGCCGGTGCTGCCGTGCTGCGAGGTCGTCCACTTGACCTCGCCGTCGATCTCGATCGGCTCGGGGGCGGCGCCGCCCTGGGCGGGCGGGGTGAAGCGGAGGCGGAGCTCGGTGCCCTGCGGGCAGGGCTGGTCGGTGCGGATGAAGATCCCCATCGACGAGATGTCGGTGATGTACGCGTAGAGGAAGGTGCTGTCGGCCGCGTAGTCGACCTCGAGGTTGACCGGGTGCCGGGTGACGCGGCGGCGGTTCTTCGGGTCGTCGGTCATCGTCGGGGGCTTCGGAGGGCTACGGGCTTCAGGGGGTTCAGAGGTTGCACTGCACGAGCATCGCCGTGATGTTGTCGGTGCCGCCGGCGCGGTTGGCCTGGTCGATGAGCTCGGCGACCGCCGCCTCGAGGCTCGGCGCGCCGGAGACGATCCGGTGGATGCTCGGGTCGTCGAGCATGCCGCTGAGGCCGTCCGAGCAGAGGACGAAGACGTCGCCGTCGTGGATCTCGTGCTTCTTGATGTCGACGACCACCGTGTCGCGCATGCCGAGGGCGCGGGTGATCACGTTCTTGTGGGGGAAGTTGCGCGCCTCCTCCTCGGACATGTCCGGGCGGGCGTCCTTGTAGTCCTCGAGGAGCGAGTGGTCGCGCGTGAGCTGGGTGATCTTGCCGTTGTTGACCCGGTAGCAGCGGGAGTCGCCGACGTGGGCGACGTAGGCGTTGTCGCCGACGAACATGCAGCCGACGATGGTGGTGCCCATCCCGCGGAGGTTGGGGTTCTTCATCGCCGACTCGAAGATGCGCTGGTTGGCCAGGCGGATCGCCGCGACCATCCGATTCTCGGGGTACGAGAGGTTCGGGTCGTAGCGGAAGGGCCAGGTCGCGTCCATGTCCTTCGAGTGCTGGTAGAACTCGTTCATCACGTCGGACGCCATCTTGCTGGCGACCTCGCCCGACGCGTGCCCGCCCATCCCGTCCGCGACGATGAACACCTTCTCGTCCTCGATGAGCGAGAAGTAGTCCTCGTTGTGACTGCGCTTCATGCCTACGTCGGTCTTGGCAGCGTAGCGGATTCGCACAATACGAAGCATCCTAGCCTAGGCGCGGGGGGCCTGAAAGGTTCTCGTGTGCCCATGAGCGCGGGCCGCGCTCATCGCGCAGTGGGCCGGGCCCCGCACCTGGGGGATGATGTGACCGTGCCGGTGACCGCGGCGATCCTCAGCGTCGGCGACGAACTCCTGAGCGGCGACGTCGTCAACACGAACCTCGCCGAAGTGGCCCGCGCGCTGCGTGGATGCGGCGTGAGGGTCGAGCGGGCGCTTTCGGTCCCCGACCGGCGCGAGGCGATCGTCGACGCCCTGCGGTCCTGTCTGGTGGACGTCGGGATGGACCTCTGCCTGGTCACGGGCGGGCTCGGGCCGACCTCCGACGACCTCACCGCGGCCTCGGTGGCGGTCGCGTGCGCTCTCCCACTCGCCCAGCACCCCGAGGCCGAGGCACAGATCACCGCCTATCTGCAGGCGCGCGGGCGGCCGGTGGAGGCGGTCCAGCTCCGTCAGGCGGCGCTCCCGGCTGGCGCCGAGGTGATCCAGAACCCGGTCGGATCAGCGCCCGGCTTCGCGGTGAGGCTCGCGGGCGGCGAGGTGATCTGCATGCCGGGCGTGCCGCGGGAGATGCGGGCGATGCTCGCCGAGGGCGTGATCCCTCGCCTGGTCGCGCGTCACCGGCTCCGGCCGACGCCGCGCCGGGTCTATCGCACCCTCGGCCTGCGGGAGGCGGAGCTCGCCGCGCGCGTCGAGCCGATCGCGACCGACGCCCGCGCTCGTGAGGCGCTCCGGGATCTCGTCGTCCACTACCGGGTGGTCGCGCCGGAGGTCTTCCTCACCCTCGAGGCGGGCGAGGGCGCCGACCTCGCCGAGCTCGACGCGGCGATCGTCCCGGCCCTCGGTGACGCCCTCTACGGGATCGGCGAGGCCGATCTGCCGACCCGCCTGGTCGCCGCCCTCACCGCCGCGGGCCTCACGGTGGCGAGCGCCGAGTCGTGCACGGGCGGGCGGGTCGCGGCGCTGATCACCGGGGTCGCGGGCTCGTCGTCGTGCTTCCACGGCGCCGTGGTCGCCTACGACAATGCGATCAAGACCTCGATCCTCGGCGTGCCGGCGTCGACCCTCGCCGAGCACGGCGCGGTCTCCGAGGCGACGGCGCGGGCGATGGCGGAGGGGGTGCGGGCGGCGATGGCGGGGCACGCGGACCTCGGTGTCGGCGTCACCGGGATCGCCGGCCCCTCGGGCGGCAGCGCGGCGAAGCCGGTGGGCACCGTCGACTTCGCGGTGGCCGACCGGGCGGGGACCAGCCACCGTCGCCTCCACATCCACGGCGATCGCGCCACCGTCCAGCACGTGGCGGCGATGTGGGCGCTGCGCCTCGTGTGGGATCGCCTGGTCGCGCGGGGATTGGCCGCGGCGGGCGAGGCCGACGGGCCCGTCTGAGCGGCGCTCTGGGCGGCGTGGCGACTTCGCCCATGGGCTGCTAGGGTGCGCCCACCATGGCCGCCACTCCTCCCCCGTCCTCCCCCCAGAACCAGCGCGACTCGGCGATCGACCTGGCCCTCGCGACCATCGAGAAGCAGTTCGGCAAGGGCTCGATCATGCGCCTCTCGAAGGACGGCAAGCTGCCGGTCGGCGACGTGTCGGTGATCCCGACCGGCGCGCTCGGCCTCGACGTGGCGCTCGGGATCGGCGGGCTGCCGCGCGGGCGGATCGTCGAGATCTACGGGCCGGAGTCGTCGGGCAAGACGACCCTCACCCTCCACGTGATCGCCGAGGCCCAGCGTCGTGGCGGCGTGTGCGCCTTCATCGACGCCGAGCACGCCCTCGACGTCGGCTACGCCCGCAAGATCGGCGTCCGCACCGACGACCTCCTGGTCTCGCAGCCCGACTTCGGCGAGCAGGCGCTGGAGATCTGCGACATGCTGGTGCGCTCCGGCGCGCTCGACGTGGTGGTCGTCGACTCGGTCGCCGCGCTCACGCCGAAGGCCGAGCTCGAGGGCGACATGGGCGACTCGCACGTCGGCCTCCAGGCGCGCCTGATGAGCCAGGCGCTCCGCAAGCTCACCGCCTCGGTGGCCCGGAGCCGCACCCTCGTCATCTTCATCAACCAGCTGCGGATGAAGATCGGCGTGATGTTCGGCAACCCGGAGACCACCACCGGCGGCAACGCGCTCAAGTTCTACTCATCGGTGCGCCTCGACATCCGCCGGATCGGCGCGATCAAGAACGGCGAGGAGGTGGTCGGCAACCGGACCCGCGTGAAGGTGGTGAAGAACAAGCTCGCGCCGCCCTTCCGCGAGGTCGAGTTCGACATCACCTACGGCGAGGGCGTGAGCCGCGAGGGCACGCTGGTCGACATGGGCGTCGCCGCCAACGTGATCGAGAAGTCGGGCGCGTGGCTCTCGTACGGCGGCGACCGGATCGGCCAGGGCCGCGAGAACGCCAAGACCTTCCTCCGCGACAACCCGGAGGTGGCGGCGCGCCTCGAGGCCGAGATCCTCGCCAAGTCGGGGGTCGCGCGGCTCGGGGTGCCGAGCGGCCCGACGCCGGCGCCGGCGCCGGTGGCGGTCCCCAAGGACGAGGACGACGACAAGCCGAAGCGCGGCCGCGGCCGCGCGAGCGCGTAGGCGGCGGCCGGGCGTCTTGGCGGCCTCGCCTCGAGCGCGGGTGGAGCCGCGGTGTGGTCCTTGGCTCCTGTCCGTGAGGACAGAGCGCGAGGGGGCCCCGGCAGCCGACGCGCCGGCGCCTCGCCCGTTCGAGCTGGCCCTGGAGACAGGTACGTCGCTCAGGCCGCTCCGCGCGCTCGAGCTGGCCCTGAAGACAGGGGCGATGGTCGCGGGCACGAGGCCGGCGCTCAGCCGCCCCGCGCGCTCGAGCTGGCCTTGGAGACAGGCGCCTCGAAGGCGCGCTCGAGGGCCTCGGCGACGGTGGCGGCGGCGATGACCTCGACGCCCTTGGGGCGGGGGAGCTTGGCGGCGGCGCCCTTGGGGCCGGCGGCGACGAGGACGCGGGTGAAGCCGAGGCGGCCGGCCTCGGCGATCCGCTGCTCGGCCCGGGGGACCTGGCGGAGCTCGCCGGTGAGGCCGACCTCGGCGAGGGCGACGAGGTTGCCGGGGAGGGCGCGGCGCTGGTGGCTTGAGGCGAGGGCGAGGAGGACGGCGAGGTCGCTGGCGGGCTCGGAGAGGCGGACGCCGCCGACGACGTTGATGAAGACGTCCTGATCGAGGACGAAGAGGCCGCCGTGGCGGTCGAGGACGGCGAGGAGCATGGCCACGCGCGAGGGGTCGGCGCCGACGCAGGTGCGGCGGGGGTTGCCGAAGGCGGCGGCGAGGAGGGCCTGGACCTCGAGGAGGAGCGGGCGCGAGCCCTCCATGCTGGCGGTGACGCAGGAGCCGACGGCGCCGTGCTGGCGCTCGGCGAGGAAGGCCTCGGAGGGGTTCGGGATCTCGCGGAGGCCGGCGCCGCGCATCTCGAAGACGCCGAGCTCCTGGGTCGAGCCGAAGCGGTTCTTGGTGGCGCGGAGCATCCGCGTGGCGTGGTCGTCGTCGCCCTCGAAGGAGAGGACGGCGTCGACGAGGTGCTCGAGGAGGCGAGGGCCGGCGAGCTGACCGTCCTTGGTGACGTGGCCGACGACGACGACCGGCACGCCGTGGCACTTGGCGAAGGAGATGAGCTGGGCGATGACGGTGCGGATCTGGGTGAGGTTGCCGGGGAGGCCCTCGGCGCCCTCGGAGTAGACGGTCTGGACCGAGTCGACGACGAGGGCGGCGAGCTCGCCGGCGCGCTCGCCGGCGGCGGCGACGATCGCCTCGATGCGGGTGTCGGCGAGGAGGAGGAGGTTCGGGTGGGCGGCGCCGAGGCGGCCGGCGCGGGCGGCGACCTGGGCGACCGACTCCTCGCCGCTCGCGTAGAGGACGACACCTGACCTTCGGGCCAGGCCGGCGCTGGCCTGGAGGAGGAGGGTGGACTTGCCGATCCCGGGCGGGCCGCCGAGGAGGACCACCGAGCCGGGGACGAGGCCGCCGCCGAGGACGCGGTCGACCTCGGCGATCCCGCAGGGGCGGCGCGGCGCCTGCTCGACCTCGGTCTGGGCGACGGTCGAGGCGACCACCCGCGGCGCCGAGCTCGGCGCCTTGTCGAGGAGCACGCGCTCGGGCGGGCCCGCGTCCTGCTCCTCCTCGATCGTGCCCCAGGCCTCGCAGGTCGGGCAGCGGCCGTACCAGCCGCCGACCACCGCGCCGCAGGCCCGGCAGACCCAGCGGGAGGTCGACTTCTTGGGCTTGGCCATCGCCGGCGGTCGTCGGGCTGGGGCTAGAAGCGGATGCCGACCTGCGCCTGGATGGTCTGGACGGCCTTGGCGTCGCCGTTGTTGAGCGGCGAGTAGGTGTCGGTGGCGTAGACCGCGGGCGGGCGGTCGAAGCCGCCGAAGGGGAAGAGGACGCCGTACTGGAGCTGGACGAAGATCGGCTCGCGGACGTCGTGGTAGCGGAGCGCGGCGTCGAGCTCGAGGCCCCACGAGTACTTGCCGCCGTAGGTCGCCGCCTTGTTGTGGGCGATCGCGTACTGGACGTCGAGGCGCCCCGACATGTTGTTGTTCAGGAAGTAGAAGGCCGCCCAGGGCCGGAAGTAGGCGGCGTTCGAGGCGGTGCCCATGACCTCGCGGAAG
>WBZL01003548.1_pt1 | contig 14189 bp, 15 predicted proteins | sample 5204291 | NCBI WGS metagenome assembly WBZL01 (sample SAMN12344345, study PRJNA552823) | activated sludge metagenome | biome: Activated sludge suspended growth; feature: Nitrification reactor; material: Wastewater; isolation source: activated sludge from nitrification reactor of wastewater...
CTTCTGCCGCTGCTTGCGCGCCCCGTCCACCTCGGCCTGCAAGCCCTCGAACAGTTTCGGCAGCACGCCCGAGGCCTCGCGCAGCCCCTTCGTCGCCTTCAGGATCGTCGCCGCCGGCCCCTCGCCGCGGAGCGCGGCCCAGGCCTTCGCGTGGTTGGTGATGCGCGTCTCGATTTCCCCCATGCCGCGCCCGATTTCTCCGCCGAAGCCTTTGTCTGGCACGCCGACCCGGACCGCTTGCTGCCCGTGGCAGAGGTCGCGCGGGTGGACTTGCCGCTGCTTGTCGGCATCGACCGGTCGCGCGACACGCTCATGGCCAACACGGCGCAGTTCGCACGCGGCCTGCCTGCCAACAACGCGCTTCTCTGGGGCGCGCGCGGGATGGGGAAATCCTCGCTCGTGAAGGCGGTCCACGCCGCGGTCCGCGCCCAGGGCACCGACCTGAAGATCGTCGAGCTCAGTCGCGAGGACCTGCCCTCGATCGGGCGGCTCCTGACGCTGCTGCGTGCGGCGAAGGACCACCGCTTCATCCTCTTCTGCGACGACCTGTCGTTCAGCCACGACGACCAGCACTACAAGGCGTTGAAGGCGGTCCTCGACGGCGGCATCGAGGGGCGGCCGGAGAATGTCGTCTTCTATGCCACCTCGAACCGGCGCCACCTGATGCCGCGCGACATGATCGAGAACGAGCGGTCGAGCGCGATCAATCCCTCCGAGGCGGTGGAAGAGAAGGTCTCTCTCTCCGACCGCTTCGGCCTCTGGCTCGGCTTCCACCCCTGCAGCCAGGATGACTACCTGGAGATGATCCGCGGCTACTGCACCAGCCACGGGCTGGAGATCGACGAGCCGACCCTGCGGGCCGAGGCGATCGAATGGCAGGCGACGCGCGGCGCGCGGTCGGGCCGCGTGGCGTGGCAGTTCTTCTGCGATCTCGCCGGGCGCCGGGGCGTCCGCCTCTGACACGGCGCTGCCGCTCCTCGCGCCAGCGCCGCCCGTAGCGCGCGCCCGCTACTGCAGGTAGGGGACGGGATCGACGCTGTCGAAGCCCTGGCGCACCTCGAAGTGCAGAAAGGCGGGATCGGAGGAGCGGATCCTGGCGATCGGCTGGCCGCGCTTCACCCGGTCGCCCTTGGCCACGCTGATACCGTCGATATTGGCATAGACCGTGAGCAGGTTGCCGTCGTGCCGGATCACGAGGATCGGCACCTGGTCGGTGTCCTTGGTGATCGCGGCCACGGTCCCGTCGCCCGCCGCAGCCACCGCGGTTCCGGCCGCGGCAGCGATGTCGATGCCCTCGTTCTTCTTCTTCTGGTAGCCGCGGATGATCTTGCCCGCGACCGGCATGGCCAGCTTCGCGGTTCCCGAGGCGGCGGTCTTCTGCGTGCCGAGATTGGGGGCGGGCGGAGTCTTCACCGGCTCTGCCGCGGGTTTCGTCTTCTCCGCCGGCAGCGGCGTGGCGGCCGAGGGAGGCGTCGGCGTGGGCGAACCCTCGCCCGGTGCCGTGATGACCTCCTGCGATGCGCTCCTTGCCGCGGCGACGGGGACAAGCAGTGTCTGGCCCTCGCGCACGGCGAGGTCGGGGCCGAGGCCGTTCCAGTCGGCCAGGGCCTTGACGTTCACGTTGTAGAGCCGCGCGATCGAATAGGCGGTCTCGCCCCGCATCACGCGGTGGCGGATCGGCTCGGTGTTGCCGATGGTCACGGCGCCCGCCGCGACCGAGGCAGGTTGCGCAGGGGCCGGGGCGGCGCCCGGGGCGCTCGCCCGGTCTATCGCGCCCGAGGCGATGGTGGCCACGTCGATCCTGCCGCCGGCTGCGCCGGTGGCAAGCGGCGTACCCGTCACTCCGGCGGGTTCGGCAACACGTCGGGGCAGGGCAAGCACCTCGCCGTCCCGCAGCACGGCGCCGGGCGAGACGGCGTTGTAGCTCGCAAGTTCCCCGGCGGGCAGGCCGATGCGCGCGGCCACGCTTTCCACCGTGTCGCCCCGCCGGGCGACGGCAACCTGATAGCCCGGATAGGAGATGATGCCGCGCGCGTCGGCTGCCGGCCGTGCGGCCGTGGCCTGGCTGGCGGCCGCCGTGGTGTCGAGACCCGAGCGGCCGAAGTTCCTCAGGTCGGCGTCGAACCCGCCGCCGGCATCGCAGGCGGCGAGCGCGAGGAGGCTCATCCCCGCGAGGCTGGCGCGGAGCAGGGGGCGGTGCCGGGTCGGGCGGGAAGGGGTCATGCTCGTCTCCTCACGTCGCTGGACCCTGTTGGCCGGGTCCTTGGTCTCGCTCGGCCGGGCGCGCGGAGTTCAGTCCTGCGCCAGACCCTCCACCAGTGGCACGAAGCGCACCGGTCTCAGTTCGTCGTAATCGTACCCGTGAGCGCGGCGCGTGACCTTGATCAGGCTCTGCACCGTATCCGACTGCCCCACCGGCAGAACCATGATACCGTCTTCGCGCAACTGAGCCAATAGGGGCCCCGGCGGGTCCTCGGCCGCGGCGGTGACGATGATCCGGTCGAAGGGCGCCTGGTCGGGCAGACCGTGGCTGCCGTCGGCGGCGATGGCGGTGATGTTCGTCAGGCCCAGCCTGCGGAAGACGCCTTCGGCCTCGTGCACGAGACGGCGGTGGCGGTCGATCGTGTAGACCCGCCGCGCCAGGAGCGAGAGGATGGCGGCCTGGTAGCCCGAGCCGGTGCCGACCTCCAGGACCTTGTCGCGCGGGCCGACCTCAAGCGCCTGGGTCATCAGCCCGACGACCGACGGCTGGCTGATCGTCTGGCCGCAGGCGATCGGCAGCGGCATGTCCTCGTAGGCGCGGTCGGCGAAAAGCCCGGTGACGAAGGCGCCACGGTCGATCTTTTCCATTGCCGTCAGGACGCGGGCGTCGGTGACCCCCTTGGAGCGGAGCGCGTAGAGAAAGCGCATCTTCCGCTCGGCGGCCTCGGTCATCCGAACCGCGCCCCGAGGTCCGAGAGCACGTCGTGGGCGGTCAGGTCCGCCCGCATCGGCGTGATCGAGATGTAGCCGTCGAGGTTGACGGCCACGTCGGTGCCGGGGGCGGTGGGCATGTGCTGCGGTCCGCCGGTGATCCAGAGGAATTTCTTGCCGGCGGGCGAGACATGCGGCTCAACCCCGAAGAACGTGTCGGTCCGGTAGCCCTGGGCGGCGACCCGCATGCCCTTCACTCCGGTGGCGGGGACAGGCGGGAAATTGACGTTGTAGAAGAGCCGGTAGTCGCCCCGGTCCCACAGGCCCTTGTCCAGAAGCGCCCGGACCACCGCTACGCCATGGTCGCGCGCGGCCTCGAAGGGCGTTTCCAGATCCTCGGTCAGGGGGCCCATGAACTGGCTGAGGGCGATGGCCGGCAGGCCCTGGAGTGCCGCCTCCATCGCGCCGCCGACGGTGCCGGAGTAGAGCACGTTTTCGGCCGCGTTGTTGCCGCGGTTGACGCCCGAGAGGACGAGATCCGGCCGGTCGTCCCGAAACACGTCGTAGAGCCCGGCGAGCACGCAGTCGGCCGGGCTGCCCTCTGCCGCGTAGCGGCGGGGGCCGAGCTTCAGGATCATCATCGGGTGGGTGTAGCTGATGCAATGCGCGACGCCCGACTGCTCGAAGGCTGGCGCGACCGTCCAGACCTCGCCCCCGGGCCCGGAGATTTCCTCGGCGATGGCGGTCAGGACTTCGAGCCCCGGTGCGTTGATGCCGTCGTCGTTGGTGATGAGGATGCGCATTCCGGGCCGTCTGCTGCTTCTGGGCACCTGATTAAACGACCGAGGCGGGGGCGTAAAGCGCTCCCGGTCGGTGCGGCGGGACGGGGATAGCCTCCGGCGGACGCATCCCGGCCAGCCTCCGGGCGCGCGGGTTCAAACCCCGGCGAGGACGCCGTCGAGAAGCCGGGCGGCCTCCTCGTGGATGTCGGCGAGGGGGGCGCGGTCCTCGCCGGGGAAGAAGCGGGCGCGCGTCGCGGTGGCCATGGGGCGCGGAGTCTCGATCAGCACGCGGGGGCCGATCTTCGCGGCCTCTGCCTGCCAGCTGCGGGCGAGGGCGATCTGCGCGGCCTTGGTCGCGCCATAGGCGCCGAAGAACTTCCCGCCCGCGCGCGGATCGTCGGGAAAGAACGCCGTGCCGCCCGTGGTGCGCAGGAGCGGTTCGAGAAGCGGGATCAGCGTCGCCGTCGCGCGGAGGTTCGTCGCGATGGACTTCTCCATCTCCTTCGCGTCGATCTGCGAGGCCGGTGACAGCGGCGCGGCATGGATCGCGGCATGGACCCAGAGCCCGAGCCCGCCCCAGCGCGCACCGATGGAGCCCGCGAGGTGTTCCATGGCGCCCGCGTCGGTCACGTTCAGGGGTGCCAGCGTCGCGGTCCCGCCCGCGGCCTTGATCCGGTCGTCGAGTTCCTCGAGCCCGCCAACGGTGCGGGCGGCGGCGAGGACATGCCAGCCTCGTGCCCCGAGTGCTGCGGCCAGCGCGAAGCCGAGGCCACGGGAGGCGCCGGTGACGAGGGCGAGGCGGGAGGCGGATGGCGCGGTCATGGCGCCCCTTTTGCACCGTAGAGGGGCCCGCGCAAGGGGCAGATCTCACGGAAGTGATTGACAGGACGCCGCACCGCGGAGAGATTGCGCGAAATCTGACAGAGGAAGGAACGCCAGATGACCTTGTCCAAGGCCCTCGTGCCCTCGCAATCCCTGCCGGTCCGTGCACTCATGGTTGTCGCCGGCTCGGCCTTCATCGCGCTCGCCGCGCAGATCTCGGTGCCGATGATCCCGGTGCCGATGACGCTGCAGACGCTGGCGGTGCTGCTGGTCGGGCTGGCCTTCGGTGCGCGGATGGGCGCGCTGACCGTCGTTGCCTATCTCGCCGAAGGCGCGATGGGGCTGCCGGTCTTCGCGAACGGCGGCAACGGGCTTGCCTTCGCGGGGCCGACGGCCGGCTTCCTCCTGGGCTTCGTCGGGATGGCCTGGATCGCGGGCTTCGCCGCCGACCGCGGCGTGAAGGGCGTGGTCGCGACCGCGCTGGTGGCGATGGCCGCCTCGGCGCTCCTCTACGTGCCGGGGGTCGCCTGGGCGATGGTGCTGGCGGACCTCGTCGGCCTCGACACCGCGAAGTGGGGTGCGGACAGCTTCGCCTCGGTCTGGACTTGGTACATGGCGCCCTTCCTTCTCGGCGATGCCGTCAAGGCGGTGATCGCGGCGCTTGTCGTTTCCGGCGGCTGGGCGGCGCTGAAGTCGCGCAGGGCCTGATCCCGATCGGGTCAGCAAGGGACCGGACGCCGCGCCCCAAGGGGCGCGGCGTTTTGCTTTGCTCAACCTTCCTCGGCGTGAAGCCGGCCAAGTGCGGCCTCGCACATGCCGTAGGGTTCCCATTCGCACCCCGCGCAGAGTGTCTTCAGGCGCCCCGGCGGCACGTTGTCGCGGATCCGTGCCTTGGCCTCGCCCCAGGTCAGCACTTCGCGCGGTTGAAGATCGAGCGCGGCGGCATGGGCGCGGTCGAGAACCCTGATCTTCGCCTCGTTGGTGCAAAGCCGTCCCCGGCGCTTGGGGCAGGGGGCGCAGATGTCGTCGGTCGCTCCCGTCACCACGATCACCGTCGTATCGCCGCCTGTCGCCCGCAGCCGCCCCATGACGATCGCGTCCATGTTCGCCGTGAAGGAGTCGGAATAGCCCTTGCCCTCGAAGCCCAGCGAACAGAGGAAATGGTGGGGACGGTAGCGGATCGGGCCGGTGCCGCTCACTCCGCCGCCTTCATCTCGAAACCTTTTGCGATCTGGTCCGCCGGCGCCACCGGGTAGTCGCCCGAGAAGCAGGCGTCGCAGTATTGCGGGCAGGTGCCGTCGCGGCCCGCGGCCTCGCCCACGGCGCGGTAGAGCCCGTCGAGCGAGACGAATTTCAGGCTCGTGACGCCGATCCAGTCGCGCATCTCGTCCTCCGACATGGTGGCGGCGAGGAGCTTGTCGCGGTCGGGCGTGTCGACGCCGTAAAAGCAGGGCCATGCGGTCGGAGGGGAGGCGATGCGGAAATGCACCTCGGCCGCGCCGGCCTCCATGATCATGTCCTTGATCTTGCGGCTCGTCGTGCCACGGACGACCGAATCGTCCACGAGGATCACCCGCTTGCCGCGGATCAGCGCCCGGTTCACGTTCAGCTTGAGCCGCACGCCCATGTTGCGGATCTGCTCGGTCGGCTCGATGAAGGTGCGGCCCATGTACTGGTTGCGGGTTATGCCGAGGCCGAATGGGATGCCCGACTCGGCCGCGTAGCCGATCGCCGCGGGCGTGCCCGAGTCGGGGACAGGGCAGACCAGATCGGCATCCACCGGCGCCTCCCGCGCAAGCTCCACGCCGATCTGGCGGCGCGTCTCGTAGACCGAGCGGCCGCCGAGGATCGAGTCGGGTCGCGAGAAATAGACATGCTCGAAGATGCAGAAGCGCGATTTCGACGGCGCGAAGGGGCGCGACGAGGCGATCTTGCCATGTTCGATCACCACCATCTCGCCGGGCTCGACCTCGCGGACGAACTCTGCGCCGATGATGTCGAGCGCGCAGGTCTCGGACGAGAGGGCAAAGCCGTCGCCGACCTTGCCGAGAACGAGCGGGCGCACGCCAAGCGGATCGCGTACGCCGATGAGCTTGGTCCGCGTCATGGCGATGACGGAAAAGGCGCCCTCCACCGCCCGAAGCGCGTCCTTGATCCGCTCGGCAAGCGTCTTCTGCATCGACCTCGCCATGAGGTGGATGATGCATTCGCTGTCCGACGAGGACTGGAAGATGGCGCCCCGCTCGATCAGTTGCTGGCGGAGCTGGGCGGCGTTCGTCAGGTTGCCGTTGTGGGCGATGGCACAGCCGCCGATGGCGAATTCGCCGAAGAAGGGCTGCACGTCGCGGATTGCCGTGGCGCCCTTCGAGCCGGCGGTCGAATAGCGCACATGGCCGATGGCGAGGCTGCCGGGCAGCGTCGCCATGACGTCGGCCTTGGTGAAGTTGTCGCGGACATAGCCGAAACGCTTGGCGTTGTTGAAGCCTTCGGCCGCGTCATAGCTGACGATGCCGCCTGCCTCCTGGCCGCGGTGCTGGAGTGCGTGAAGGCCGAGCGCCACGAAGTTTGCCGCGTCATTCACGCCGATGACGCCGAAGACACCGCATTCTTCCTTCAGCTTGTCATCGTCGAAGGGGTGGGCGAGGTGTCGGCGCATCGCGCTGTCTCCGAATCCGGGCAGGGAGTCGCCCCTCATTTAGGGGCAACCGCGCCGCATGTCACGCCCGCGTCACGAAGGGATGCCGCGAACTCGGTCAGTTCGAGGGGGGCGTGATGGTCTTGGCGCCTGTTCCGTCCGTCGCGGCATCCTCGGTGCCGGTGGCCGGCGCCGTCTGGGTCGGCGCGCCGCAGTCGCCGACAAGTTCCTGGTAACGCGCGAGAATCCAGCCCGGCGCATCCTGCGGCACCTCCTGGTTCAGACGCTGTTCGAGCGAGGCGAAGATCTTGGCCGACTGCGAGTTGTCCACCACCGGCACGGTCGAGCCCGAAAGCACGCGCGAATAGACGACGAAGGCGACCGCAACGAGAAGGATGCCCCTGAGGACGCCGAAGAGGAAGCCGAGCCCCTGGTCGATCCCGCCGAGGGCCGAGCGCTGGACGGCCGAGGCGAAGACCGGCGTGAAGATCGACATGACGATGAGGGAGAGCGCGAAGACTCCGGCGAAGGCGGCGATGATCGACAGTTCGCAGCTGTCACCCAGGAACTTGTCGAGAACCGGGATCTGCTTGACCAGCGGCTCGGCCTGCGGCGCGAAGATGAAGGCGAGCACGGCCGCGGCAACCCAGCCGGCGATGGCGAGTACCTCGCGCACGAACCCGCGGCTGTAGGCCAGGATCGCCGACATCAGGATGATGACGGCCACAACTGCATCGACGATGGTAAAGCCTTCCATGCCCTCGCTCCTCGTTCTCAGCCCGCGGCGAACATCTCGCCGACAAACGTGGTGAGATCGGGCATCTGGCGCACCCGCATCCCGTCGCCGGTCTCGATCCTCGACCGTTCCGGAGCGACCGCCTGTGAGAAACCAAGTTTTTGCGCCTCTTTCAACCTGTTTTCCGCCTGACCGACGGGGCGCAGGGCGCCCGACAGGCTGATTTCGCCGAAGACGACCATGTCGGCGGGCAGCGCCACGTCCTCGCGCGCGGACAGAAGGGCCGCCGCCACCGCGAGATCGGCCGCGGGTTCCGAGACGCGCATCCCGCCCGCGACGTTCAGGAAGACGTCGAGCCCGGCGAAGGGGATGCCGCAGCGGGACTCCAGAACGGCGAGGATGGTGGAGAGGCGGCCGGCATCGAGCCCGACCACGGTGCGGCGCGGCGTGCCGAGCGGCGAGGGCGCGACGAGAGCCTGGATTTCGGTCAGCACCGGCCGGGTGCCCTCGATCCCGGCGAAAACGGCCGATCCGGGCGTCGCCTGGCCGCGTTCGGAGAGAAAGAGCGCCGACGGATTGGCGACCTCGGCGAGGCCGCCGCCGGTCATCTCGAAGACGCCGATCTCGTCGGCCGGGCCGAAGCGGTTCTTCACCGCCCGCAGGATGCGGAACTGGTGGCCGCGCTCCCCCTCGAAGTAGAGGACCGTATCGACCATGTGCTCGACCACACGGGGGCCGGCGATCTGGCCTTCCTTGGTGACGTGGCCGACGAGCACGACGGCCGTGCCGCGGCGCTTGGCGAAACTGACCAGTTCGTGGGCCGCCGAGCGGACCTGCGAGACCGAGCCAGGCGCGGCCTCCACATGGTCGGCCCACATCGTCTGGATCGAATCGATGATCGCGAGGTCGGGGCGGGTGGCGTCGAGCGTCGTCAGGATGTCGCGCAGGTTGGTCTCGGCCGCAAGCCGGACGGGCGCATCCGAGAGGCCGAGCCGTTCGGCCCGCATCCGCACCTGTGCCGCGGCCTCCTCGCCGGAAACATAGAGGCAGGACAAGCCCTTGCGGGCGAAACTTGCGGCGGCCTGCAAGAGCAGGGTGGACTTGCCGATGCCGGGGTCGCCGCCGACGAGGATCGCCGAGGCCGGGACCAGCCCGCCGCCGAGGACGCGGTCGAGTTCGTCAAGTCCCGACGCGGCGCGCGGGGGCGGCGCCTCCTCCGTGGCGAGCGTCGTCAGCGCGACCATCCGGCCCTTGGCGGCCCCGAGGGTGCGGCTGGCGGGCCCGTCGGACAGGGGCGCCTCCTCGACGATGGAGTTCCAGGCGCCGCAGGCTTCGCAGCGTCCCGCCCATTTCTTGTGGCTGGCGCCGCATGCCGTGCAGGTGAACGAGGAGGGGGCAGGTTTCGCCATGCGCCCTTCCTGCCCGAAGGCGCGCAGGCCGGCAAGGGGTGAGGGGGCCGCCCCGCCGCGGGGGATGCGCGCGCGGCAGGGGAATTCGCGGCGGGAAAGCAGGCGTCAGCGGGCTGAAACCGGCCTGCGGGCGCGATCCGTGAGGTGCGAGATGGCGAGGCTCGCCAGCACGCAGCCGGTAAAGAGGTAGAGGCCCCAGGCGGTCTCCACCCGGCCGACGCCCACGCCCTTTGCGATGACGATGTAGAGCGCGATGAGGAAGACATCGGCCATGGCGAGCCGGCCGAGCAGGTGCAGCGCGCCAAGAAGGCGTGGCGAGGCGAGGCGGAACTGCACCAGGGCGAGGCCGATGGTCTTGAGATAGGGGGCGAAGATGGCGAGGAAGGTGACCAGAAGGGCGAGCGCCACGTCCTTTTCCCAGAGCGCCTGAAGCCCGGTGACGACGGAAACCTCGTCGAGATCGAAGAAGGGCAGGAGCCCGGCCCGGAGGAGCGGCGCGAACCACGAGACCGGAAAGAGCAGGAGAAGCGAGAGGTTGGCAGCGCGCAGCATGGCCGCGCTTCTACACTGGCACCCTCTACGCACCAAGAGCCTCAGTAGGTGGCATGCTGACGCCGCCGGCGCAGGAAGATCAGCATCGCGATCCAGATCCAGAAAGAGACCCAGGCGAGGACCGCAGCCAGCACATGGCCGCGACCGAGCGTGAGGCCACCGTCGCCCGCCCGCCAGAGTGTCACGGCAAGGACCAGGGTGTTGATGGCGATCGTCGCGACGGAGAAAGCCGCGCCGGCCTGAAGCCATGGCGAGGGTTGCAGGCCGCGGCGGCGCAACGATCCGACCCGACGCAGGGCCGCTCCCAGGCTGACCGCCGGCGGAACCACGAACAGGGCAGCGAGCAGAAGAAATGCGGGCCAGACGCCCTGAGCCGAAGCCATGTCTCGCCTCCAGCCCCATCCAGATGTGCCGACCCTAGGGCCTTGCGGGGCAGGAAGTCAATTTTGGCGGCGCAATCGGGCGGAACTGTGTCCGTCCCGGCGCCGCCAGTCGGCACCATTCAGCGCACGGCCTCGATCGGCCCCTCGGCCCGGCCGTGGATGAACTGCTGGACGTAAGGATCCGCCGTCGCGTCCATTTCCGTGACGGGTCCGGTCCATTGGATGACGCCGTCATGGAGCATCGCCACGCGGTCGGCGATGGCGCGGACGGAGGACATGTCGTGGGTGATGGTCATCGCGGTCGCACCCATCTCGGTCACGATCTCGCGGATGAGCTGGTTGATGACGCCGGCCATGATCGGGTCGAGGCCGGTCGTGGGCTCGTCGAAGAAGATGATCTCGGGCTCGGCGGCGATGGCACGGGCCAGGCCCACGCGCTTCTGCATCCCGCCCGAGAGCTCTGCCGGGAAGAGGTCCGCCGTCTCGGGTTTCAGACCGACGCGGCGCAGCTTCTCGATGGCGATGGCGCGGGCCTCGTCCTTCGGTCGCTTCAGGGAACCGCGCAGGAGCCGGAAGGCGACGTTCTGCCAGACCGGCAGCGAATCGAAGAGCGCGCCCCCCTGGAAGAGCATCCCGAATCGCGCGAGGAAGGTGTCGCGCGAGGCGGTTTCGACATCCTCGCCGTCGAGCGTGATGGAGCCGGTGTCAGCGTGAACAAGCCCGAGGATACACTTGAGAAGAACGGATTTTCCCGTTCCGGAGCCACCGATGATCACCATGCTTTCGCCCGAGGGGATGGTCAGGTTGACCCCCCTTAGCACGCGGTTCGACCCGAAGGCCTTGTGAACGTCCGTGAGCGTGATCATGCGGAGAAGAAGACCTCCGTCAGGATGTAGTTGGTGGCGAGGATGAGGACCGAGGCGGCGACCACGGCAGACTTGGTGGCCCGGCCGACGCCCTGCGCGCCGCGGCCCGAATGCATCCCGTAGAAGCAGCCCATCAAGGCGACGATGAAGCCGAAGGCCGCGCCCTTCCAGAGGCCCGATGCGATGTCGGACCATTCGAGGAATTCGCGGGTGTTCTTGAGATAGGTCGCCGGGTTGAATCCGAGCCGGTTCACCCCGACGAGGTAGCCGCCGAAGATGCCGATCGAGTCGCCCACGGCGACGAGCACGGGCACCGCAAGGGTGGCGGCAAGGACGCGCGGCACGGTGAGGTACTTCATCGGGTGGGTGGACAGCGTCACCAGCGCGTCGATCTGCTCGGTCACCTTCATCGTGCCGATCTCGGCGGCGATGGAGGAGGCGACGCGCGCCGCGACCATCAGCCCGCCGAGAACGGGCCCGAGTTCGCGCACCATGCCGATGGCGACGATGGAGGGCACGACACTTTCGGCCGAAAAGCGCGCGCCGCCCGCGTAGATCTGCAAGGCGAGCGCCCCGCCGGTGAAAAGCGCCGTCATGCCGACGACCGGCAGGCTGAACCAGCCGATCTGCATCAGCGCGTGAAGGAACTCCTTCGGGTAGAAGGGGGGGCGGAAGAGGTGGCTCACGGCTTCCACCCCGAAGAGCGCGAGCCGCCCGAGCGTGGCGAGCCCGCCGAGCACGAGGCGGCCGATCGCCGCGACCGGGGCGAGAATGCTCATGCCGCCGCCTCGTTGTAGCGCCGCGCGTAGCGGGCGCCGAGCGCGGTCAGGACCTCGTAGCCGATGGTGCCGGCGGCGGTGGCGAGGGCGTCGACGCCCTGGTGCGCGCCGAGGATGTCGAGGGCTTCGGGCACCTCGTCGAGATCGGTCACATCGGCCGCCATCAGGTCCATGGAGACGCGGCCGACGAGCGGGCAGGCGGTGTCGCCTGCGAAGACGGATGCGCGCCCCGACATCGAGCGGAAGAGGCCGTCGGCGTAGCCGGAGGAGAGGGTGGCGACGCGCGAGGGGCGGGTTGCGGTCCAGGCGTTGCCGTAGCCCGCGGTTTCGCCGGGCGCCACGTCGCGGACCTGCACCACCGGAAGCGACAGCCGCACCACGGGGCGGGCCTCGGCAAAGGGGGCGCCGCCGTAGAGGCCGACGCCCGGGCGGGTGACTTCGAAGTGATATTCCGGCCCGAGAAGGATCCCGCCCGTCGCCGCGAAGGAGCGGGGCACACCCGTGCCGCCGGTCATGCGGCGGAAGGTCCGAAGCTGCGCCGCATTCATCGGATGATCCGGTTCGTCGGCGCAGGCGAGGTGCGACATGAGGACCCTCGGCCCGCTGGCGAGAAGGCCGGGGGCGAGCGCGCGCCAGTCGGTGTCCTCCATCCCCAGGCGGTTCATGCCGGTATCGAGCTGCACGCCGAACGGATGGCCCGGCAGGGCGTCGAGATGCCGGCGCACCTGTTCGGGCGAGTTGAGCATCGGAACGAGCCGCGCCGCTGCCAGCGCCTCGGCATCGCCCGCCATGTGGCCGGTGAAGACAAGGATTTCCGGCTCCGGGCCCAGCGCCTCGCGCAGGCGGGCGCCTTCGGCGGCCTCGGCGACGAAGAAGCGCCGCGCGCCGGCGCGGGCAAGCGCGCGGGCGACGCGGTCCGCGCCCAGGCCGTAGGCATCGGCCTTCACCACCGCGCCTGCCTCGGCATGGCCAAGGGCCGCGAGCGCGCGCCAGTTGGCGGTGACCGCGTCGAGGTCGATGGTGAGGACTGCCTGCGCCATGGCCGGTCTTTTGGCAGGCACGCAGGGCGGAGGCAAGCGCTTTGCAGACGCTCAGGGAATGTCGCGGAAGTTCCGGTTCCGCTGCCAGATCTTCTCGCCGATCTCGCAGTCGTAAGGCGCCGCGGCCTCGATGCGGATCAGCCGCTCGGACGGCGCGCCGGCGATCTCGAGCACGAGCTTGCGGGTGACGGCGGCGGTGAAGTCGCGCCAGTCGGTCACCGGCAGGACGAAGGCGCCGGGCCCGCCGATGACGCAACGGGCGTAGTAGGTGTCGAGGTCGTCGAGCCGCCAGATGGCACCCCGCCCGTCATGGGTCATCAGCGGCAGGCCGTTGATCGTGATGCCCTCGGCGAGGACCCCGTCGCGGGCGAGGGTCACGAGACCGCCCTGATTGTTGGGACCGTCGCCCGAGATGTCAATGACGCGGCGGAGCCCATCGAACTCGTTCGCGCCGATCAGGAAGGCGCCCGCGCGCAGCGCCGAGGCGATGGAGGTTCGGCTTTGCGTGACCGTGCGGGCTTCGAGAAGCGTCGCGGCGAAGGCGCCGAGGTCCTCGCGCCCCGCGACCAGCGTCCAGTCACGCACCACCGTCTGGCGATGTTCGCCGGCCCATTCGACGTAAGCCAGCGCGATCCGCCCCGTCATCGTCCGCCCGAGCGCGGTCGCCACCGCGTCGCTCTTCAGCGCCTCGGCATAGCCACGGCGCTGGATTTCCAGTTCGGCCGGAGACATCGAGCGGGAGACGTCGACCAGGAGCAGGAGCTCCAGGTCGACCTCCTCGGCCCGCCCGGCGGAGGCCAGCACGGCAAGGGCAGTCAGCAAGACGAAAACGACGCGCATGAGCGAAGCGTCCGGCGCGCGGCGGCGGCTGTCCAGTCACTTTCGCGCGGGGTGTGCGCGCGCGCGGGTCAGAACCCATCCTGCCCTTGCTGCCAGGGTCTCACGAGATTGCCGAAGCGGGTGAAGCGGCCCTCGAAGCTGAGTTCCACCGTCCCGATCGGCCCGTGGCGCTGCTTGCCGATGATCACCTCGGCGCGCCCGTGGACCTGCTCCATGACCTCCTGCCACTTGGCCATGGCTTCGAGGTCGTGATCGCCCGGTTTCTCGCGCTCGCGGTAGTATTCCTCGCGGAACACGAACATCACCACGTCGGCGTCCTGCTCGATCGAGCCCGACTCGCGCAGGTCGGAAAGTTGCGGGCGCTTGTCGTCGCGGCTCTCGACCTGGCGGAACAACTGCGAAAGCGCCACGACTGGTATCGAGAGTTCCTTC
>WBZL01003550.1_pt1 | contig 14184 bp, 14 predicted proteins | sample 5204291 | NCBI WGS metagenome assembly WBZL01 (sample SAMN12344345, study PRJNA552823) | activated sludge metagenome | biome: Activated sludge suspended growth; feature: Nitrification reactor; material: Wastewater; isolation source: activated sludge from nitrification reactor of wastewater...
CGGCGGCGTCGGTGGCGAGGTGGGGGCGGGTGCCCAGATCGGGGGTGCGGATGTAGAGGGGGTCATAAATCCAGCCGGTCATCCATCCACCGATGAAGGTGTTGGCGTTGGCGGGGGTGATGGGGCCTTCGTCGTTGTCAATGAGGACGATGAGGGGTTTGACTTCGGCGGGGGTTTCGGTGGGGACAACCGGTTCCTCGGTGGGGGCGGGGGCCTCTGTGGGTGCGGTTTCTTCGGGCGCGACTTCGGCGGGTTCCGTGGGGGCGGCGTCATCCGTGGTGGAGGAAACTTCCGTGGGGGCCGTTTCTGTGGCAGGGGGGGCAGATTGGCATGCGGCCAAAAGCAGTAGAAATACAACTAACAACAGAACAAAGGAAATATTTTTTTGCTTCATAAACTCTCTCCGGGAATTGAATTTGTCGATAGGAAAACGAATTCCTAAAAGACCTGAATAAAACCTGTTTAATGTATCAAAATCCCCTGGGCTAAACAAGTGTACGGAGAGACATACGGATGGAAAACCGATTTGGATTTTAGGTTCTTAACCAAAAGTTAATCCTGAGCCTCCGCAAAAAACGACGGGTTCCTCTTTTCTCGGGTCAGGGAAGGCACTTCTCTATCGTAAGTGCTCGAGAAAAGGATTTTGTCACGATTTTACGGCGCGTGGGGTATAGTGTCCAAGTACCAGCCTGACAACGTTGGGTCATGGATTTATTGGTCTCGTCGCCGTAGCCGCCTACGTTCTGACCATGCCCAGCATCGAAGAGGCAGGTGACGAATACTTTTGGATGCAAAAGGGTGGAGGGGTGTTCCGCACCTCGCGCGGTTTCTGAAAGAGGATCGGTGGCCCGCGACCCCGCGCAAAATCCGGGTGGCATCGCCGTTAAACTGGGTTTGTCCAAATGGCCTTGATCCGTTAGAATCAGGGCGTTTCCAGTTTCAGTCTCAGGAATTTCGTAAACATGTCCAGGTGCAGGTCTCGCAGGGGGAGACAGTGTTGTATCAGCAGAGGTTTCAGTTGCTGGTCAACGAGATTATGGAAATCCCCGGAGATTGGACCAAAAAGTTTGATCCCAATGGAGCAGACATCCGAATTAAGGTACTGGATTAATCGCTCAATCACCTCGTGAGGTCTTTATGCGTATCGCACTCGTCATTGGCTCCACCGTTTCCACCATCAAAGATGAATCCCTCCAGGGGCGTAAATTGCTAATCGTTCAGCCCGCCGACACCAAAGGCAAGCCCAAAGGGGAAGCGTATGTCGCCGTAGACACGGTCAGCGCGGGGCGGGGCGACCTCGTCCTCGTCACCGAATACTCCTCCGCTCGCTACACCGGCTTCACTAAAAACCTCCCCATTGATGCCGTCATCGTCGGCGTGATCGACTCGCTCGAAGAGGGCGGGAAGTACACCTATCAAAAAACGTAGAACGTAGAGCGTAGAACGATTTGTCGTTCTGCGTTCTACGCTCTACGTTCTACGTTTCCCCTCATGTCCGACTCCCGTACCCTCCTCTCCGTTGGCCTCGACGTAGGCACCACCACCACACAGGTGATTTTTTCGCGGATTGGCTTAAAAGATGTCGCGCGGGCCGGGCAAATTCCCCGCATCAGCATCACCGACCGCAAAGTCATTTACCAGAGCAAGATTGTCTTCACCCCGCTCCTCGACGCAGACACCATTGACGCGGATCGGCTGAACCAAATCGTGCGGGGGGAATATGCCCAGGCAGGGATTGACCCCAAGCAGGTGGAAACCGGCGCGGTCATCATCACTGGGGAAACGGCGAAAAAGAAAAATGCGGATGAAATTCTGCGGGCGTTGTCCGGGCTGGCGGGGGAATTTGTCGTCAGCGTCGCCGGGCCGAATGTGGAGAGTCTGATCGCCGGGCGTGGTGCGGGCGCGGCGGATTATTCCCAGGCCCATTACGCTACCGTGACCAACGTGGACATCGGCGGGGGGAGCGCCAACAGTGTCACCTTCCAAACGGGCAATGCCATCAGCGCCGCCGCGATGAACTTCGGCGGGCGGATGCTGATCATCGAACACGCCACCGGCAAAATCCGGCACATCGCCGACCCCGCGAAACAGATTTTGGCCGATTTGGGGATGCGTCTGGCGATGGGCGACGCGCCCACGCTCGATCAACTGCGCCGTTTCACCAATCGGATGGCAGATATGGCCCTGGAACTGGTCGAAGGCACAAACTCCCCACTCGCGCAAAAACTCTATCTCACGCCCCCGGCCCCCATCTCCGGCAAAGGCTCCGTGCTGATGTTTTCCGGCGGGATTGGGCATTATTATTACAACCCGCTCCCGATCCACTCCGTCGCCGACCTGACTCTGCACGACGACATTGGCCCCCTCCTGGCCGACTCCATGCGAACCCATGCGGGGTTGAACGCCTACGAGATCGCCCAACCCGCCCAAACGTTGCGTGCCACCGTTCTCGGCGCGGGCACCCAAACCGTCACCCTGTCCGGCTCCACCATTTGGGCCGAACGCCAAATCCTGCCGCTCAAAAACGTCCCCGTCATCCGCCCCGCCCTGCCCGAAGGGTTGCAAGCCAGCCCGGTCGCGTCCGCCATCTCCGCCGCGGTCCGTCGCTGGGATGTCAACCTCGCCACCGACCCCTTCGCCATTGCGCTTGAACTCAACCGCTCACTGGACTATACTTTGCTCACCCAACTGGCAAACGGTCTAAAAGAATTTTCCGGCAACATGCCCCCCGAACGCCCGCTGATCGTGATCATCGAGCGGGATTACGCCCAGGCATTGGGGCAGACGGTCAAAGGTCTGGCCCCGGAACGGTCCTTGTTGGTGATCGATCAGGTCGGCCTGGCGGAGGGGGATTATATTGATGTCGGCACGCCGTTGATGGATGGAAGAGTCGTGCCGTTGAGTGTGAAGACTTTGATTTTTTATCATTAAGGATTGTCCATGCTCCTCCGCACCAAACTTCACGGCAAAACCTACGAATTCCCTGACATCCGCCTCCTCATGGGCAAAGCCAACGAGGAAAAATCCGGCGACCGCCTCGCAGGCGTGTGCGCGGACAGCGCCGCCGAACGCGTGGCCGCCAAACTCGTCCTCGCCGAAGTGCCCCTCTCCGTCCTCCACGACACCCCCGCCGTACCCTACGAAGACGACGAAGTCACCCGCCTCATCCACGACAGCGTAGACCCCACCGTGTACAACGAAATCAAAGGCTGGAAAGTGGGCGAATTCCGGGAATGGCTCCTCGCTGACACCACCACCCCCGACATGATCCGCCGCATTTCCAACGGCCTCACCGCCGAGATGATCGCAGGCGTCACCAAACTGATGTCCAACCTCGACCTGATGTACGCCGCCAAACGCATCCCCGTCACCGCCCACTGCGCCAACACCATCGGCACCCCCGGCACGCTCTCCTCCCGCAACCAACCCAATCACCCCACCGACTCCCCCGAAGGCATCCGCGCCGAAATTTACGAGGGCCTTTCCTACGGCTCCGGCGACTCCGTCATCGGCATCAACCCTGTGGACGACTCCTATGGCTCGGTCTCCCGCCTGCTCGACATGACCTACGAAGTCATCAAAACCTGGGACATCCCCACTCAAAACTGCGTCCTCTCCCACGTCACCACGCAAATGAAGTGCATGGAAGCGGGATCGCCCGTCGGGTTGGTGTTCCAATCACTCGCCGGGTCGCAAAAAGGCAACGACTCCTTCGGCATCTCCGTCGGCATGTTGGACGAAGCCTACGCACTCGCCAAAAAACACTGTTTCCCCAAAGGCCCCAACTTCATGTACTTTGAAACCGGCCAGGGTGCGGAACTCTCCGCGGAGGCGCACAACGGCTGGGATCAGCTCGTCCTTGAGGCCCGGTGCTACGGCCTCGCCAAACGGTATCACCCCTTCCAAGTCAACACCGTCGTCGGGTTCATCGGCCCCGAATATTTGTACGACGCCCGCCAGATTCAGCGCGCGGGCCTCGAAGACCACTTCATGGGCAAACTCACCGGCATTCCGATGGGCGTCGACGCCTGCTACACCAACCACGCCCGCGCCGACCAAAACGCCATCGAAAACCTCGCCGTCATGCTCACCGCCGCCGGATGCAACTACTTCATGGGCGTCCCCATGGGCGACGACTCCATGCTCTCCTACCAATGCACCTCCTACCACGACGCCCCCACCCTGCGCCAACTCTTCAACCTGCGCCCCGCCCCCGAGTTTGAACGCTGGATGGAATCGCTTGGGCTGATCAAAAACGGCGTCCTCACCGACAAAGCCGGCGACCCGACGATTTTTCTCAAACGATGACCCACTTTAATGCAAAACGCGAAATCTTAACGCAAAGCCGCAAAGATTCTAAGACGCAAAGAAAACCTTTAACCCCTTTGCGTCTTTGCGCCTTAGCGTCTTTGCGTTAAAAAAGGCAAACCCTTTTTTAGTCAATTCTGTGCCATCTGTGTACCATTCTTCTGGACATCCTATGAACGACACCCAACTAAACGCCCTCATTGAAGAAGTCATCCGCGAACTTCACGCCACCGGCGCGATAAAAACCCCGACCACACAGGGCGTCGTTGCCCCACCTCCTCCCCCCTCCGTCTCCCGTCCCCCGTCTCCCGTCTCCGGCCTCCACATCGACCTCCCCGACCCCACCACCCCCGCGGCGCGCCTTACCCCCCAGGTCAAAAACCCCAAAGACGCCCAGGGCCTCCGCGCCCTCATGGCCTCCACCACCGCCCGGATCGGCGTCGGACGCGCGGGACCGCGTTACCGGACCTCATCCCTCCTCCTCTTCCAGGGCGATCACGCCGTCACCCAAGATGCCCTCTACCGGGATGTAGACCAAAAACGCCTCGACGAATTCAACCTCTTCACCGTCCAAACCAAAATCACCGGCGGCAAACAAGAATACCTCCTCCGCCCCGACCTGGGACGCCTGCTCAACGACGAGGCCAAACGCCTCATCAACGACAAATGCCAGAAAAACGTCAACGTCCAACTCGTCGTGGGCGATGGCCTCTCTGCCGCCGCCGTCGAAGCGAACCTGCGCCAGATGTTCCCCGTCATCCAACAGGGGGTGAAAAGTGCGGGCCTCACGCTCGGCACGCCGTTTTTCGTCAAATACGCTCGCGTCGGTGTGATGAATGACATCGGCGACCTGATCAAACCGGATGTCGTCATCCTCCTGATTGGCGAGCGTCCCGGCCTGGGCCGCGCGGAATCCATGAGCGCATACATGGGTTACAAACCCAAATACGGCGACACCGACGCCGACCGCGATGTCGTCTGCAATATTTTTGAAAACGGCGGTACCAACCCCCTCGAAGCCGGTGCCTTCGTCGTCCAAATCGCCCAAAAGATGCGGAAACACGAAGCGTCCGGCGTGAAGTTGAAGTTAGCGAAATGATCCTGCACACCCGCATCCTTCGACTACGCTGGAGTTGAGTAGTTTCAGCGGTTAAATAGCTTCCCGCTCCGCTCAGGATGCTGACCATCGCCAAACCCAATTACTGATCACTGTTTACTGAATACTGATTACTGAATACTGATTACTGCCCCCCGGAGTCCCCATGCCCCTCCTCTCCCCCCTCTACGGAACCCCCCTCGCCGTCCAGCTGATCCCCCAGGTGGATCGCGGCCTCGCCGAACAACTCAACCTGCGCCCCGATCAGCGCTCCATCGGCCTGCTCAGTGTGGACAATGACGACGCCACCTACGTTGCCGTGGACGAAGCCACCAAAATGGCCGACGTGGAAGTGGTGTACGCCAAATCGTTTTACGCGGGCGCAAAACACACCTCTGGCAAACTGTCCGGCGAAATCATGGCGATCATCGCCGGGCCGAATCCCGCCGAAGTCCGCGCGGGATTGAACGCCGCGGTGGATTACATCCAAACGAAAGCGATCTGGTACTCCGCCAACGAAGACGACTCCATCGCCTTTTTCCCCCACGTCATCTCCCGGACGGGCACGTACCTCTCGAAAGTTTGCGACATCCCGACCGGGGCACCGATTGCCTACCTCGTCGCCCCCCCAAACGAAGGACTGGTCGCCCTCGACGCCGCACTGAAAGTCGCCATTGTCCGCATCGTCGCCCTCACCATGCCGCCCTCCGAAACCAACTACATGGGCGTCATGCTCACCGGCGACCAACCCGCCTGCCGCGCCGCCGCCCTCGAATTCCAGAAAAAAGTGCTGGAAGTCGCGGCGAACCCGATGAATTATTAATCCACCTTTTGACGCAAAGGCGCGAAGCCGCAAAGACAATAAAAAAACTTTGCGATCCTTTGCCCCTTTGCGGCTTTGCGTCAATATTTGCCCAAATTGTTCTAAATACCTGATAGGAGAAACCCAATGCCCGTAGATGCCTCTATGATAGCCCTTGGAATGGTCGAAACCCGTGGTCTGGTGGGCGCGATTGAAGCCGCCGACGCCATGGTCAAAGCCGCGAATGTTGTATTGATCGGCAGTGAATATGTCGGGGGCGGGTACGTCACCGTGATGGTGCGCGGCGATGTCGGGGCGGTGAAAGCCGCGACGGATGCCGGAGCCGCCGCTGCAAAACGTGTGGGCGACCTCGCCTCCGTTCACGTCATCCCCCGCCCGCACAATGATGTCGAAATGATCCTCCCGCAGAAGACGCGGGGGTCGTTCGGTGGGCGGGAGAGTAAATAAGGTAGATAAAGGTAAATAAGTATCTACCCTATCTACCTTATTTACCCTATTTACTCTATCTACCCTCTTTACCTTCCCCCATGCCCCGTCAATTTTTCACTGCCGACGACATTCGCCGCCTCGCGCGGGACAAATCCGCCACCCTGGTTTTAGGGCCGGATGATGTTCTCACGGATGAGGCCTCGGACGTTGCCTTCTCCCTAGGGGTGCGGCTGGTGCGCGAGACCGAATCGCCTGCGGCGTTGCGCGTCTCCCCCGTGCCGGCTTTGCCTCCGTTGAAGGTCGTGCGGGGGGCCAGCGTACAGATGGAGCGGTTCCTCGAAGGGGTGGAAGTCCCCGGCACGAACACGCGGTTGAAGGATGTCATCACGACCGAGGACCGCGGCCCGATGGGGGCGGGATTCATGGCGCTGGATGCCCCCCCTGGCGGGGTCGGGCAAATGGCGTGGACGCTGAACTACGACGAAATTGACATCGTGCTGGAAGGGGAACTGGTCATCACCCGCGGGAACGAACAAGTCCGCGGTGGGCCGGGCGATGTCATTTACATCCCGAAAGGGTCGTCCATCACCTTTGGCACACCGAGCCGGACGCGGTTTGTGTACGTCGTTTTTCCGGTTAATTGGAACGAGAAGTGAGCACAGCCCAGGAACGGCGTTGCTCCCTAAAATGCAAAAGAAACGGTGGCTTCTGAACAATAATTGCACACGAAACGAAAATGCCCCGAACGCCGTTCCTAAAAAGCGAGAACCCCTATGCCCAAAACCATTTACACCGAACAAGATATGGATGAAATGAAAGCCCGCGGGGCCACCTCCGTGGATGTGACCGAAAACGTCATCCTGACTGATCTCGCGCTGGAACGTGCCCACAAACACGGCCTAAAAATCAACCGCGTCGGGCAGGCCTCCCCCAAAGCCACCTTCAGCCCTTCCGTCAACACGTATGCCGCCTACCCACGCGCGACCCTCTCCGATTCAGACATCCAGCAGAAGGTCAAAGCCGCCGTGCTGGCCCGGATCAACGGGCAGGTGGACGAGGCCGTGTTGGATTCGACCATCCAGCGGGTGATGCAACGGATGAAGTAACCACTTTTTACCGCCTTATTGCTAAGTTTTCCCAAAGACCGCAAAGAAATACCTTTGCGGTCTTTGCGTTTCTTCCCTTTGCGACTTCGCGTTAAAAATACCCTGTTGCGATAGAATCCCGCCATGACCCTAAAAACCCTCCTCACCGGTTCATCTGGCGGTCTCGGCACTGCCCTCACCCACCATCTTCAATCGCAAAACATTCAAACCGTCCCCTGGAATCGCGCCCTCGTCCCAATCGACGACGAAGCCCGGATTCGCGCCTTCCTCCGCGAAACTTCCCCGGACATCCTCTTCCACCTCGCGACCGCCTCCCAACCCACCGGGCGGGAAAACGAAGGGTGGCTCGTCAATGTCGAGTGGACAACGCTCCTCGCCCGCCTCACCGCGGAAATGGGTATTCGGTTTGTCTTTACAAGCTCGATCATGGTTTTCACCGACGATGCCAAAGGCCCCTTTACCCCCGATAGCCTGCCCGACGCCCGCGCGGGGTACGGGTACGAAAAATTTGTGGCGGAAGAGCGCACGCTCGCGTACCCCAACACCGTCGTCACCCGCATCGGTTGGCAAATTGGCGACGCGCCCGGGACGAACAACATGATCGGCTTTTTCCACGACCAATCGCAACACGGCCCCATCGGCGCGAGTACCCGATGGTACCCCGCGACCTCCTTCACCACCGACACCGCCGCCGCACTTTCCCGCCTCGCGCAAGGTGTTCCCGGGCGCTACTTACTCGACTCCAACGACAAGTGGACGTTTTACGAAATCGCCACCGCCCTCAACGCCCTGCATGGTAACCGCTGGCAAATCACCCCCAACGAAGCTTTCATCTACGATCAGCGCATGCTCGACCCCCGCGCGGGAATGCCCTCCCTCAAAGCGCGTCTTCCCCAACTGCCCTGATTTTTCACCGCGAAGAACGCAAAGGTTTTATAGATTTAAAATCTTTGCGGTAACCGTTCAGCCTAGCGTAACTTTTGCGCAATCAGAAGCGGAATCGTGAAAAACGAGAAGTTTTTGAGGCCGCCATATATGGAAATGAGCTGAAGGATTTCACCATTATGCCTATATGTGGACAAGTTATCTTTATCGTTTTGAAGGCATTTTGAATGAGCGCAAGATTCAGGTGGCCTCGAAAGCCTTTTGACCGGATTTTCTTGGTTTTGGGGCTGAAAATCTGTCAAAAAAATCACGTTTTTCACGATTCTTGTGCTGGTTGCACAACCGTTACGCTAGCATCACGGGGGTGTATAATTTAAGCCAATCTCAACATCTTCAGGAGGATGTATGCGAAAAAAAGTTACCCTCATCACCGGCGCTTCAGGAGAAGTCGGTACTGCGCTGGTCGAACGGTTAGCCGCTGAAGGCAACCGCCGCATTTTGGCGATGGATGTCCACCCCGAACCGGACAACATCAAAGGCATGTCCACCTTTTTACAGGCGGACATTTTAGACAAAAACCTGTTTTCCCGGCTCGTGGCCGAATACGAGATCGAAACGATCTACCACCTCGCCGCCCTGCTCTCCACCCGCGCGGAGTTCACCCCCGAAACCGCCCACCGCGTCAACGTAGAGGGCACGATGATGCTTCTCCAAATGGCCGCCGAACAATCCGCGTGGCGCGGGGAACCGGTCTTGTTCATGTTCCCCAGTTCCATCGCCGTGTACGGTCTGCCCGATCTGGACACCAAACAACGGTACAGCCGCGTGCGCGAATGGGAATGGAACTACCCCACCACCATGTACGGCTGTAACAAACTTTACGGCGAAATGCTCGGCAGTTACTTCAACAAAAACTACCGCCAACTCGCCGTCGAACGCCCGATCACCCTCGACTTCCGCTCCGTGCGTTACCCCGGCCTGATCAGCGCGTTCACCGTCCCCACCGGGGGCACCAGCGACTACGCCTCAGAAATGATCCACGCCGCCGCGCAAAACAAACCCTACACCTGCTTCGTCCGCGAAGGCCTCACCATCCCCTTCATGGCCATGCCCGACGCGGTGGACTCAATTCTCGATCTCGCCAACGCCCCGCGTGAAAATCTGCGGCATCAGGTGTACAATGTCGGCGCGTTCAGCATCAGCGCAGGCGACATCCGCGACCTCGTCGTCAAAGCCTTCCCCGGCACCGAGGTCACGTTTGAACCCGACCTCAAACGTCAAAACATCGCCGAAAGCTGGCCCATCGATGTCGATGATAGCGCCGCCCGCCGAGATTGGGGTTGGGAACCCAAGTTTGACGCAGTTCGCACGTTTACGGAATATCTCATACCGAATATCAAAAAGCGGTATCAAGCATAGCTCGTATTTCGTATTCCGTATGAGATTTCTCACTACAAAACGGAATACGCAATACGCAACACGGAGACACTTATGCCCCTCGACATCATCATCGGTACGCAATGGGGCGATGAAGGCAAAGGCCGCATCGTAGATTTGCTCGCGGCCAAAGCAGACTTCGTCGCTCGTTATAGTGGTGGAGACAACGCCGGGCACACCGTCACGGTGGGGGATCAGACCTATAAACTCCACCTGATTCCTTCCGGGATTGTACATGAACACACCACCGGCATCATGGGCAACGGGATGGTGATCAACCCCGCGACCCTGCTGGATGAAATGTCCCGTCTCCGGGCGGGCGGGGTGCAGATTACCCCCAAACGGCTTCGCATCTCCTACGCCGCCCATTTGATCTCGCCGGCCCACCGTGCGCTCGATGCCGCGCAGGAAAAAGCCCGCGGGCGCGAACAGATCGGCACCACCCTGCGCGGGATTGGCCCCGCGTACACCGGCAAAGTGGCCCGGTACGGGATTCGGCTGGGGCAAATGTTGGATCAGGAAAGTTTTGCCGACGCGGTCAAAGTGCAGGTCGAATCCATCAACCAGCAATTGACCCATCTCTACGACGCCGAACCGCTCGACCCCCAACAGGTCGCCGCGGAATATGCCGATTACGCCCGCCAACTTGCCCCCTACGTGGGAGACGTTTCCCTTGTCCTTTCTGAGGCCCTGCGCCGGAACAAACAAGTCCTGGCGGAAGGCGCACAGGGCACCCTGCTCGATCTCGATCATGGCACCTACCCCTTCGTGACCAGCTCCTCCCCGACAGCACCCAGCGCCCTGCTTGGGTTGGGGATCGGGTTCGGGCACATCGGGCGGGTGATCGGGGTGACGAAAGCATTCCAAACCCGGGTCGGCGGGGGACCGTTCCCGACCGAGGTGGAAGGTGATCTGGCGCTCCGCCTGCGCGGCACTGGGGAAAATCCCTGGGACGAGTACGGCACCACGACCGGACGCCCCCGCCGCGTGGGGTGGTTGGACTCCGTCCTCCTGCGATATGCCATCCGCATCAACGGATTGTCCGAACTGGCAGTGACCAAACTAGACGTGCTCACCGGGTTACACCCCCTCAAAATTTGTGTGGCCTATCGCGTGAATGGGCAGGAATATCGTGAACTGCCCCTCGGCCCCAGCGATTTGAGCCAGTTTGAGCCGGTATACGAAGAGCTTCCCGGGTGGGATGGCGATGTCACGCACATTCGCTCGTTCAACGACCTACCGCTGGAGGCTTGTGATTACATCGTCCGGTTGGAAGAACTGGCCGGGATTCCCATTACGACTGTGTCGGTTGGCCCGGAGCGAAGTCAGGTCATTCATATCGATTGAGTCCCCAAACTTCGGAAGTCTCCAAACGTCTTGTCCTTTTCAGAAGACGCCCTTTGCAAACAATTGCTCCCCTCAAAAATTTCCGAAAGACTTCCGAAGTTTGGGTTATGCAAAAGTCACAAAAAAAAACGGAGCGACTAATCAGTCGCTCCGTTTTTTTGTACATGCGCCAGGAGGGCGTCCAGGCTCAGGTCGGCAAGGGATTGCACGCGAAGGCCCGGTGGTTCAAAGGCCAACAAGCGGGTGATCGGATTGGGCACGGCGACGCAAAAGATGCCCGCCAGTTTGGCCGCGAGGACACCGTTAGGGGAGTCTTCAAAGATGATGGCTTCTTCCCGCGCCACGCCGAGGACTTCCGCCGCGCGGAGGAACAAGCCCGGATCGGGTTTGGCGATCCCAACATCGTCCACGCAAATGATGGCGTCGAAGCGCGCATAAAGACCGAGGCGAGTCAGGTGGGTGTCCACCCACGAATGGGGGGAACTGGAGGCGATGGCAACCCGCAACCCCGCGCGGCGGGCGTCGGTCAAATAGTCCACTACCCCCGGCAGGATCGGGGACGCGGCGATGATGGCGGTATCCCGCGCGCGGCGACGGGCGATCACCCCCGCGCGGTCCAGCGGGCGTCCGACCAGGGATTCCAGGTAGGTCATCGGGTCAAAGGCCGAAGAGCCATTGCCCCCGACGATTTGCCCCCAGGTTTCAGGGAGGAGGGTACAGCCAAATTCCTGGTAAATCTCCTGCCAGGATTGGTATTCGGGCGTCTCGGTGTCGAGAATTAAGCCGTCGAAGTCGAAAATGAGGGCGCGGATGGGCATCGTTTGAGATTTCCCAAAAAAAAGATGATGAAGGGATATCCCTTCATCATCTTTTTTTTGGGTATTTCACAACTTAGAGTTGCGAGGTGCAGTTGGGACAGCGGGTGGCTTTGATGGCGATTTGGGTGACGCAGTAGGGGCACTCTTTGGTGGCGGGAGCCGGGGCGGGTGCGGGGGCTTCTTTTTTGCGGGCACGTTCCACGCCTTTGAGGAGCATAAAGATGGCGAAGGCGACGATGACGAAGTTGATGATGGTGTTGAGGAACACGCCGTAGTTGAGGGTGGCGGCCCCTGCTTCCTGGGCGGCGACCAGGGTGGTGTACCCGCCGCCAGACAGGTCAATGAACAGGTTGGCGAAGTCCACTTTGCCTAAGAGTAGCCCGATGGGGGGCATCAAAATATCTTTGACAAATGAGGTAACAATGGCACCGAACGCGCCGCCGATGACAACAGCCACGGCCAGGTCGAGGATATTACCTCGCATCAAGAAAGAACGAAAATCTTTTAACATAATGTCTCCTTTGGAAAAATTTCTAAGGAATGGGGTGTTGTTGACGTCATTCCTCAAATTACATGAATTGCTGAATGGTATCCCATAAGCCGATCACACCCCCTGCCATCAGGAGGACGCCAAAACCAACCCCCAGGATGTTGCCCACATAAGGCACGCCTTGATAGTGGATACTGAGGCCCTGGATGGTGGCGATGACACTCACCAACAACAAGGCCAGACCACCGACCACGAACGCGATGCCGAAGATGATGGCCAGTGGACTTTGGCGGGCGGCCACTCTTTTGCGATTGTCAAACGCGACTTGATAGACAAATTTTTGCGCGGTCTTCCAATCCATGCCGGTACGTTCGCACACGTCCATGACGACATCGCTGTGGCGACGTTGTTTGCCGAGTTCACGGACGACAAAGTCAGTCAGTTCTTCCTGGTTCATTGAGGGACCTCAGGATTACGCGTTTTGGGGAACCTACTCACGAAGTTTAAGCTATTATCGGAATTATAGCGCGGAAAAATTTTTTTCAAGTTGTATCACGAGAGAAAACCCCGGAAATCTGTGAGGGTTTTGTGAGGGAAACATGAGGTTCGTGTAGTTTTTTTATCACGGATGAAGGCTCACGGATACATAAAAAAACGTGATCGCCTGATGCGTAATGCGACCGCGAAGAAGTTTTGTGAGGCGGAATTTTCAGGGACTTTCCAACGGGCGATGCAAATCAAAAATCACATACCCCTGCCCCTCGTCAAAAACAGCAAAATGCGTGGTCAAGTACGCTTTCAAATCCGGTTGGCGGTCGAACTCGTTGAAGTTCGTCACCAGAAATAAATCCATCCCTTCCAATTGCGCCCACCGTCTTTGCTCAAGGTCTTCTTCACTTTGCCCGGCCAATTCGCGCAAGGCGACATCGCTCGTGTTCGCCCAAAGGGTTGCGCTCGTCCAGCCGTAATATTTGAGGGGATAGCCATACGCCTGCACAAGGGCAAGCACCTGTTGATCGGGCGGGATGAGAGTCTGAAAGCGACTCCATTCTTCGGCGTCCGATTGGTAACTTTTTCGGGCAAGTTCCATGCCCGCGTCCGCCATTTGAAAGGCCACCCATCCCGCGATGAGCAGAAACACGCCCACTTTCACGAAGCGGTCATGCTTTACAAACCAGGTGCGCGCCTTCATCCTCTGCATGCCCCAATCCACCACCGGGGCAAGAGAAAACGCCGCAAGAGGGATTAAGGGAAGTTGGTAATAATCGTGCGTGGTAATGTGATAGGGAAACGCCAACCCGTAAAACACATACCCGATCCACCACCCAAGCGCCAAGATGCGTCCCGTCTTTGAACGCCACAGAAAAATGCCCATCCCCCCCAACAGGAGCGCCCCCACCCCGACAACATTCACCCCCAACTTCGCCCATCGGCGATAAAAATTT
>WBZL01003552.1_pt1 | contig 14176 bp, 8 predicted proteins | sample 5204291 | NCBI WGS metagenome assembly WBZL01 (sample SAMN12344345, study PRJNA552823) | activated sludge metagenome | biome: Activated sludge suspended growth; feature: Nitrification reactor; material: Wastewater; isolation source: activated sludge from nitrification reactor of wastewater treatment...
GCACCACGTTCAGCCCGAGCGGGGCCTTCCAGATCGACTCGAAGCCCGGCTCCTTCTCGTGCGGCGTCTGGGTGCCGCTGAAGAGGATCACCAGGATGAGCCCGCCGATCAGCACCAGCGCGCCGGCGCCGTACCAGAAGGTCCGCCCGCTGCGGCGATCCGTGATGATCTCGAAGGTCGTCAGCGGCCGCGGCCGCACGCCCTCGGGCAGCGTCTCGTGGAAGTTGTCGGAGGTCGGCAGGGTCGTGACCACGCGGGTCGCGTCGATCCCCTTGCCGCCGCTCGACACCAGCGTCTTGCGGTAGCCCTCGAGCACCTTGCGGGCGGTCGCCGCGTCGGGGAAGCGCTGGTCTCGCTGCTTGGCGAGGAGCCGCCGGACGATCGCCGCCAGGTCCGCCGGGACGCTCGGCGGCAGCGGCGGCGGCTCCTGGCTGACCTGCATCCGGATCACCGCCACCGGGTCGTCGCCGTAGAAAGGCAGCTTCCCCGAGAGCATGAAGTAGAGGAGGATCCCGGTCGAGTAGAGGTCGGTGCGGCCGTCGACGTCGACGCCGAGGCACTGCTCCGGGCTCATGTAGAGGGGTGTCCCAAAGACCAGGCCGGCGCGGGTCATCTGCTCGCCGGCCCCCTCGCCGGCGACGATCTTGGCGATCCCGAAGTCGACGATCTTGAGGAGCTCCTTGCCGCTCGCGTCGCGCGTGACGAAGACGTTCTGGGGCTTGAGGTCGCGGTGGACCACCCCCTTGGCGTGCGCGTGCTCGAGGCCCGAGAGGATCTGGACGATGAAGTCGAGGGCGCGGGTCAGCTCGAGCGGGCCGCGGACCAGGTCCTGGAGCTCGATCCCCTCGAGGAGCTGCATCACCATGTACTTGATGCCGTCGTCGGTGGTGCCGAACTCGGTGACCTGGATGCAGTTCGGGTGATCGAGGCGGGCCGCGCTCTGGGCCTCGCGCTCGAAGCGGCGCGAGATCTCGGGGTCGCGGGTGACGTCCGGGTGGAGGACCTTGATCGCGAAGTCCCGGCGGAGGTGGAGGTGGAAGCCGCGGTACACCGCCCCCATCCCGCCCTCGCCGAGGAGCTTGTCGATCCGATAGCGGCCCGCGATGACGGTGCCGATCAGGTCGTGGACGGACGCCTCGCTCTGCACCTCGGCCATCGACCTACCTCGAAGCACCCCGCATGGCGACGCGCCCGTTTCCGCGGGTTTGGGGGGCTATCGTGCTCCGCCGCGACATCGTCGACCCGGCCGACCCGGCCACCCCGGAGTCTATCGCACCGGCTTGGTCCGCACGGTCTCTTCGTCGGGCGCGACATGGCCCGCGTCGAGATCGACCGGCGCCTCGATGAAGGAGGTCCCGCGGTCGCGCTCGATCCTGCCCAGGGCCTCCGTGGCCCAGTTGGCGAGGCTGTACTCCTTTGCGGACTCGAAGTCGGCCAGCATCTCCTCCAGCTCGCGCCGCGCCCTCGGGCTCTGGCCCCGCAGGTGGGCGAGCTCGGCGTCGAGGAGGCGGAGCTGCTGGACGGCCATGTGCTCGCCCTGGATCTGCTGCATCCCCGCCTTCGCCTCCGCGAGCATCGCCGCCCCCTCCTCCACCTCGCCCATGCGCGCGATCGTGTACCCGAGGAAGCCGCGGTTCAGGTGGACGTGGAAGTCGTAGCCGTGGAGCGCCGCCAGCCGCAGCGCCTCGCGGAAGGCGTCTGCGGCGTCGGCGTACTTCCCCGAGCGGAGGAGGAGGTCGCCGAGGTTGTGGAGCGGCGGGATCAGCAGGCGGGTGGTGTTGGCCTGGCGGAGCTCGTCGATCGACACCCGCGTCTCCGGGATCGCCCGCTCCGCGTCGCCGCTCAGGACCGCCAGGAAGGCGATCCCCGAGAGGTAGGCGCGGCGGTGGATCACCGGCACGCGCGCCGCGATCGGCCGGGCGCGATCGTGGAGCTCGCGGGCCTCGTCGAGGTGGCCGCCGATCGAGAGGCAGCGGAGCCGGACGCCGACCACGTGGGTCTTGTCGGCGTCCTTCGCCTCCGGGTGGTCGAGGATCTCCATCGCCTCGCTCGAGTAGCGGAGCGCCTGCTCGATCTCGCCGGCGTTCATCAGGATCTCGGCGCGGCGGTTGGCGATCCGCAGCTGCAGCACCCGATCGCGGGCGAGCTTCGCCGCCTCGGCCGCCCGCTCCAGGCGCTCGAGCGCGCGCTCCGCCGCCCGCGCCGTGTCGAGGGCGAAGCGATCGACGAGGCCCAGCCAGAAGAGCGACTGCGCGCGGTGGTCCCCGAGGAGCTCGGCGATCAGGATCCCCGCCTCGTAGTGCGAGGCCTCGCGCTGCGGGTCGTCGAGCGCGCCGCCGGCCTGCTCGAGGAGCGCGAGCTTCGCCTTCAGGATCCGCGGCAGCGCCGGCACCCGGCCGTAGCGGCGGAGGCGGACGAGGAGGCGCTCGAGCACGCTGGCGGCGAGCTGCGGCTGAGAGGCGGCGAAGAGGGCGTCCGCCGCCTTCTCGAGGGCGTCCGCCGACTCGAGCCCCTGCGACGCGTCGTCGAGGAGGCGAGCGCGGAGGTAGACGAGCTTGGGGTCCGGGCTCTCGAGCTCGCCGATCCGCTCCGCCAGGTCGAAGCGGGTCTCGTTGAGCGAGTCGCCGTAGCGGATCCGCACCGCCTCGCGCACCGACTCGTGGGCCAGGGTGATGAGGCCGGCGCCGACCGCCGCGTTGCGGACCAGCAGGCCCTCCGACTCCAGGCGGTCGAGCGTCCGCCGGAAGCGCTCCTTGCGGAGGTCACTCAGCTCAGCGAGCTGCTGCTCGTCGATCGGCGCCTCGACCAGGTAGAGGATGCTCGCCACCTCCCACGCGGAGACGCCGAGGCCGTCGAGGCGGGCCTCCGAGCGCTGGGCCAGGCTCTTGTGGAGCTGCTCGGCCGCGATCGACGAGCCGCGGAGCACCCACGAGTCGGCGTCGCGGACGAGGATCGACTCCTCGATCATCGCCCGCAGGGTCTCGCGGAAGGAGAGCGGGTGGCCGCCCGTCAGCTTCTCCAGCATCGCCGCCAGATCGCCGAGCACCGGCAGGTCGCCGAGGATCCCCTGCAGCACCGCCTGCGTCTCCTTGTTGGTGAAGGGGCGGAGCTGCCAGAGCTCGGCGAGCTGCTCGCGGCCGACCGCGTCGAGGGTCGGCCGCAGGCGGCTGCTCGGCTCGGTGGTGACGCAGAGGAGGAGGCGGGCCTCGCTGTGGTCGATCGCCCGGATGAGCTGGTCGACCGTCTGCCGCATCGCCTCGCCGCCGCGGGCGAGGTCCGAGAGGTGGAGCACGAAGGGGCGCTCGGCCGCGCAGCGGATCACGAACTCGACGATCTGGGCCGAGAGCGCGTCATCGGAGCCGCGATCGCGGGCCGCCTGCACGAGCTCCGGGTGGCGACGCACCGCCGACGAGCGCTCGCCCAGCGCGGTCGCCAGCTGCAGGACCACCGGCCCCAGCGAGCCGACGCCCCCCTCGGCGGACCAGCAGTTGCCCTCGACGAAGAGGCCGTCGCCGAGCTGGACCTCGCGGCGGAGCTCGGCCATCAGCCGGTGCTTCCCCATCCCCTCCGGCGCCTCGATGATCACCGTCCGCAGGAGGCGCGAGCGCAGCGGGCGGACGTCGCTCCGCTGGGCCTCCGGGCGCAGGATCTCGACCGCGCGCGTGAGGAGGATGTCGAGGTAGCCGGCGCGGTCGACGAAGGGGAGGTGCTCGACCAGCACCCGCGCGAATTCGCGGCGATCCTCGGCGCTGGCGAGGCGGCTCCGGATCTGCACGCTCTCGCGGCGGAGGAGCTCCAGCACGATCGAGCGGGAGCTCTGCGGCCGGCGGTTCGGGTCGGGCTCCAGCATCCGCCCGACCAGCTCCGCGATCACCGGCCCCGCCTGCGGCAGCAAGGCGCCCGCGAACTCGGGCCGCCAGTCGAGCTGGCTCCGCAGCGCCTCCTTGAAGTCCCGCGACGGGAAGGGCTTCTGCCCGCGGATCGCCGTGTAGAGGGTCGCCGCCAGCGAGTAGATGTCCGAGCGCCCGTCGGTCTGCTGACCCCGCACCTTCTCGGGCGCCGAGAACCCCGGCGTGCCGTGGACCTCGTACTCATCGCCGACCGCCGCGTTCGGCCGGCGGAGCACCCGCGCGAGGCCGAAGTCGATGATCTTCGCCTGCGGCGCCGCCCCCGGCGACTCCGGCGGCAGCACCAGCACGTTGCTCGGCTTGATGTCCTCGTGGACGAAGCCGAGCGTATGGATGTAGTCGAGCGCCCGCGCGAGCTGGACGAAGATCTCGACCACCACCTCGTGCGAGGCGCCGCGCAGGAACTCGCCGAGCGACTCGCCGTGGATCAGCTCCTGCGTGAAGAAGAACGAGTCCTGCTCCTCGCAGCGCCCGAACTCGTAGACCGCCGCCAGGTTCGGGTGGTGGAGCTGCGTGAGCAGGCGGAACTCGTCCTTGAAGCGCGCGGTCGCGTCGTCGACCACCCCCTGCGACGAGCCGAACGAGCGCGTCGTCAGCATCGTCTTCCGCAGCGGGTCGCCCAGCCGGCTGATGCTCGACGAGTGACCGACGGTCGAGCGGGCTGCCACCGAGCGGCCCGTACCGGTCCCCGCCGGCGCCTCGGACGCGACGTCCTGGCGGATCACCTTGAGCGCCACCAGCCGCTCATCGAGCTCGTCGAACGCCTCGTACACCGCCCCGAAGCCGCCGCGACCGAGGAGCCGGCGGACGTGATAGCGGCCCGCCACCTTCTCGGGGAGCGGCTCCTCGGTCTCCGTCTGCTGGCTCTTGCCGTCCGTCATCGGCTCTTCGGGCGCGCCGCGGCGCTCGGTCTCTGCGGCGGCGGAAGGTAGCACTCCCGCCCGTGGACGAGCCATGGGGAGGGTCGGCCGGAGTATTCCACACTTGACGGCCGGGCCGGAGGCGATTCCTCCGCCGGGTGATGTAGGCCCAGGTGGCTCATGCGAGGCGTCGGGGTCCCCAGGTCGGCGACCGACCGGTGCGTATCGCGTCGAACGCGGCGCGACCGATCGCGGCCTCTCCGCTGTCCACGCAGCGCTCGTAGGCGACGCGCTCGATCTCCAGCCGGACCTCCTCCGGCTGACCGAGCGCGTCCAACACGCCCCGCTTGAACGCCGCCACCGCCGTCGGCGAGCGCCGCCGCAGCAGGTCGGCCAGCGCGCGGACCCGCTCCAGCCCCGCGTCGACGTCGACCACAACCTCCTGGACCAGGCCGATCCGCAGCGCCTCCGCGCCGTCGACCACCTCGCCCGTACAACCCAGGCGGAGCGCCTGCGCCGGCCCGATCGCGTGCGCCAGCTCGGCCGTCCCCCGCGCCCCCGGGAGGATTCCGAGGCCCGTCTCCGGCAGGCCGAAGGTCGCCGTCGGCGTGGCCAGCGCGTAGTCCGCCGTGAGCACGAACTCGGCGCCCCAGCCGAGCGTCACCCCGGGGGCCAGCACCGTCGTGAACACTGGCAGGCGTCGGAGCCGCTGCATCAGCCGCCGCTGCCGCAGCACATGCGCCTTCACCCGCGCGTCGTCCCAGCCGCTCCGCTCGGTCACGTTGGCGCCGGCGATGAAGATCGGCTTGCCGCTCCCGCTCACCCGTCGGCTGGTCGTGCACACACACGTCACCGCCGCGTCGGCCTCGATGCGATCGCAGAGGGCCTCGAACGCGGCGAGCTGCGCGCTCCCCATCTCGTTGGCCTTGCCGTGATCGAGCTCGAGGACCAGGAGCTGCCGGTCGGCCTCCAGGCGGGGGTGGAGGAGTTCGAGGGGCCCGAGATCCATGGCCGCGAGGGTACGCCAAAGCGCGCGCGGCATCAGCCGAGGCCAGAGACGTGAGATTCTTCTCGTCGAAGCCGCGCGAGGTCGGCCGGCGTATCGATGTTATCCAGCACCGCCGGATCATCGACCACAACCTCGCGCCGGCGCGCGGCGATCGCCGGCGAGCCGAGCCATGATCGGGGCCCCAAGGCCGCGGGCAGGGTCACGATCGCCGGCAGGAGATCACCAGGATAGAGGATCGGATGCCCGCGACGCCCTCCGTGGGCCGGCTGCCAGATCGCCATCGGGTCGGCCGCATGGCCGGCGAGGAGCGCCGCGATCGTCGACGGGCGGACGTGCGGTCGGTCCACCGTGAGCACGAGCGCCGCCGGGGCCCCGGCGATCGCCCGGAGGCCGACCTGGAGGCTGCTTAGCTGTCCATCGGACCAGGTCTCATTGACCACCTCGATCGCCCCGTCGAGCTCGGCCCTCGGCAGGCGGATCGCCCCCGCGACCGCGACGATCGGCGCGCACCCGGCCGCCGCCGCGAGGTCGATCACCCGCCGCAGGAACGTGCGCCCGCCCCACTCGAGGAGCGCCTTCGGGGCGCCCATCCGCGTCGACGCGCCCGCGGCCAGGACCACCGCCGCGACCTCGCAGGGCGCCCGCCCGTCGCTCACCGCGAGCGCTCGCGGGCGTCGTAGTCCTCGCCCTCGAAGTAGGGCTTGGTCACCTGATCGACGAGCCCGCCGAGCTGCTTCGCCACCGCCGGCGGCGGGATCATCAGCGTGCGAGGCACCCCGAGGGCCAGGTTGCCGCGGTCCGCCGACACCTGGAGGCCGAGGCCGACGCCGCCGAGGCTCGGCACCCGCGCGAGCTCGGCCGCCACCTTGCCCAGCTCCTTCGCCTTCGCCGGATCGGTCGCCGTGTCGCGGTTCACCACCGCCGCCAGGCGGAGCGCGGCCACCGGGTCGACGCCGACGCAGAAGTGGCAGCCGTCGCTCGCGCCGCGGGCGAGCGCGAGGCCGACGTCGCTGGCGAGGGTCGAGCGCCCGGCCTTGCCGAGCACGTCACGCGCGCCGCCGCCGAAGGCGAGCACCGCCACCCCCTTCGACACCCCGCCGATCACCTCGAGCTCCTTCTTCTTGCTCAGCAGGAACTTGATCGAGTCCGCCTCGCGCTCGACGTTCTTCGGCAGGCCGAGTGTGATGAGGTCGGCCTTGCCGCCGGCGAACGCCGCCCCGTCGCTCTTCACCGCGATCTTGAAGGACGCGTCCTTCCCCCCCGCCATCTCGCCGAAGGTCTGGAGCCCCTTCACCGCCGCCCCGTGGATCGCCCGCAGCGCCTGCCGCGACGCCGCCTCGTCGCGCACCGTGCCGGCGAAGACCACCGCGAGCGAGTCCCCCGGCGCCAGGTAGACGGCGATCACCACGTCGCCCTGGATCTGGTCGGCCAGCGTATGCACCCCGCCGAGCGCCTCGCGGGCGAGCGTGTCGAAGGGCGCCGGCACCTGATCGACCGGCACGTTCTTGTCGAGCATCGCGTGCAGCGCCGCCGGCGAGCCCCACGGGATCGCCAGCACCGCCGCCGCGCCGCCGGGCAACGCCGCCTCGAGCGCCGTCGACTGCCGCCGCACCGGGCCCAGCGTGTCGAGGCCGAGGCGGGAGAAGGGGGCGACCGCCGCCGCGCGGATCAGCAGGTCGCGCTGCGAGCCGATGTCGGCCTCGACGCGGAGCTCCTTCAGCTCCTCCACCACCCCGCTCACCTGCTTCATCAGCGGGCTCTGCGGCGGCAGATCGACGATCTCCCGCGGATCGATGAAGCCGGGCGGGAACTCGTCGGCGACCACCTGCGCCCGCCACCCCGACTTGCCGAACGCCACCAGCCCCTGCGACTTCTCGAGGTCGCCGACCTCGAGCGCCACCTCGAGCGCGGCCGACCCCTCGCGGAAGAACACCCGCGTCCCCTCGGTCACCAGCTCCCAGAGCCCGCCGCCGAGCGGCTGCGGGCGCTGGCCCTCCGGCACCGCGTCGATCACCGCCCGCGGGTTCTTGGCCGCGATCGTCCCGAAGAGCCGCAGATCCCCCGGCGCGCCGTCCGGCGGCAGCCGGAGGTCGGCCGCCATCACCCCGTTCCAGTCGATGTTCGCCCACATCCCGGGCCCGTAGCCGAGCTGGAGGAGCAGCGCCTGCCCCTGCGCGTTGACGTCGAAGGGGCTCTCGGGGGTCCACGCCGCCGTCACCAGCTTGATCCACGTGAAGACGTCGGCGAGCTCCCGCACCGCCCCGCGGACGTGCAGCGTCGGCCCGCTCGGCGCCTGCGTCGGCGCCGGCCTCACCTCGGCCGCCACCTTCGCGTCCGCCTCGGCCTTCGCCTTCGCTGCCTCCGCGTCGTCGTCGACCACCGGCACCGTCGACTCCTTCTTGGTCTTGGTGCAGGCCGGCGAGGCGACCAGGCAGAGTGCGGCGGCAGTGGCGGAGAGCGGGCGCGCGGCGATCATCGGCCGGCAGTGTAGCAGCCGGGCCCCCGTCGGTCGCCCTCAGACGGGCTCTTCGGCCAGCCCCAGGCGATCGCGCGCGGACGCGGCCGCCGCCGTGACCACGCTCATCGCCTCGCCGGAGCCGCCGTGACGCACCGCGAGCACCTCCGCGATCACGCTCACCGCGATCTCGGCCGGGGTCCGCCCGCCGAGGGCGAGACCGACCGGCGCCCGCAGCCGCCCCAGATCCGGGGCCGGGCGCCCGAGCTCCGCCTCGCGCCGGAGGAGGCGGGCGAGGATCGCGTGGACCTTGCGCCGCGAGCCGATCATCCCGAGGTAGCGATGCGGCCGCCGCAGGAGGTGAGCGAGCGCCTGCTCGTCGCGTGCGTGATCGCGGGTGGCGATCACCACATAGTCCCGCTCGCCGAGCTCCGGCAGCGCCGCCCCCAGCTCGTCGACGTCGTACGAGAGCCGGCTCGCCGCCGCGAAGGCGGGGTGGGCGAGGAGCTCGTCGCGATCGTCGACGACGACCACCCGCAGCCCCACCCCGCGGGCGACCGGCGCGATCGCCTGGGAGACGTGCCCGCCCCCGATCAGGATGAGCCGATCTTCGGCCTCTACGCGCTCCACCAGCACCTCCATGCTGCCGCCGCAGCACATCCCGAGATCGCGCACCAGCGAGGCGGCGATCCGCCGGGGCGCCCCGTCACGGAGGGCCTCGCGGCAGGCGGCGAGGACCTGCGCCTCGATCGCCCCGCCGCCGACCGTCCCGATCATCGTTCCGTCCGCGAAGAGGAGGAGCCTCGCGCCGACCTGCTGGGGCGCCGAGCCTGACGCGGCGATCACCGTCGCGAGGGCCACGGGCCCCGGTCGCGAGCCCTCCAGGACCGAGACCAGCGCCCGGGTGACCTTGAGGAGCATCGCCGCCGCGGACATTCCGGCGGAGTGTAGCAGCGCCCGTGGTAGAGTCGCCGGTAGTCCGAGCTGGAAGGATCCCGAGATGCCCAAGACCCGCGAAGTGCCCAAGACCGCCGCCGCCCTCATCGCCCTGGTCCTCGCCGCCTGCGGCGGAGGCGAGCGCAAGTCGATCGAGGAGCAGATCGGCCCCACCGCCAAGAAGCCGTCGGAGCTCAAGAGCGCCGCTCAGCCCGCCATGAGCCCGGAGGAGCTCGCCGAGGCCCGCCGCAAGGCCGGCTTCGTCGACCCCGCCGAGCAGGCCGCCAAGGTCGCCGCCGAGATGGAGAAGGGCGAGCGAGAGTACGTGAAGACCCGCCTCGCCGAGTTCCGCGACTTCCACAAGAAGATGACCGGCCTCGTCGACGAGCTCGAGAAGGAGGCGACCAAGGTCGCCGCCGCCAAGGACCCGCAGAAGGCCTTCGACAAGTGGATGGGCAAGTTCGCCGACAAGGCGAAGGAGCTCGGCAAGCTCCAGCTCAAGCTCTCCGAGGACAACGTCCGCGGCGGCAAGACCAACGAGTTCCTGATCGGCCTCGTCCGCACCTGGGACGATCTCCGCGCCGAGCTCGCCCCCGACACCGCCAGCCAGCCCCGCTTCGCCGAGGTGATCACCCAGCTCCGGGGCGATCTCACCAAGCTCGCCGAGGCCCTCGACAACATCGAGAAGGACGAGGAGCTGGTCGTGAACAAGTTCTACAAGCCCGAGGGCGAGGGCGAGGACGACGGCAAGAAGAAGAAGTGAAGCGGCGCCGCGGCCGCCCACTCGCGCGCGCTCCCGCCACTTCTTCGGCCGAGAGCGCGCAAGGCGCCGTCCGCGCACCCCTCTTGGGCATGATCTCTGGCGTTCGCGCCCGATTTAGGGTATCCCGCTCTCCGAACCTCGCGACGTCGGAGAGACGTCCTGCCCCCCGCCGGGGCACTTCACGACATCCCCGCGTGGGGAAATCAGGAGACACCATGAAGACCGCCATCATCGCTGCCCTCTTCGGCGCCCTCGCTCTCACCGCCTGCGGGGACAAGAAGGCCCCCGAGACCACCAACCCGGACGCGGCCACCCCGGCCCCGACCGAGACCCCCGCGCCCGCCGAGGGCGAGAAGACCGAGGGCGAGGGCGAGAAGGCCGAGGAGGCCGAGGCCGAGTAGTCGGCCGGTGGCATCACTGCCACCTCCGCCTATGCCGGAAGGGGCCGGGCTGGGAAACCAGTCCGGCCTCTCTCTTTTTCCCCGCGCCCACCGCCCGCCCTGACCCCGCGATCTGCGCCGGGATCGCGCCCGGCCGCGACCTGTCGTAGAGATAGCCGGCCCCGTGCGCCACCTCCTCCGCTTCCTCCGCCGCTACGCCCTGCGGAACCTCCCGCACTACGCGCTCGGGCTGGTGATGCTCCTGCTCACCAACTACGCGGTGGTCCGGGTGCCCGCGCTGATCGGCAAGGCGCTCACCGTCCTCGGCGAGAGCGGCCCCGCGGCGGTCGACGCCGGCCAGCAGATCGCCCTCGAGCTGATGGCCTGGGCGCTCGCCCTCGTGGTCACCCGCACCCTCTCGCGGATCCTCTTCTTCAACCCTGGCCGCGAGGTCGAGCTCCGCCTCTCCATCGACCTCCTCCGCCACCTCCTCGCCCTCCAGCGCCCCTTCTACGCCAGCCGCAAGATCGGCGAGCTGGCGAGCGTCGCCACCAACGACATCGCCTCCGTCCGCCTCCTCATCGGCTTCGCCGGCCTCCAGGTCTTCAACGTCATCGTCGCCATCCCGATGCACCTCGCCCAGATGTGGGGCACCGATCCGGTCCTCACGCTCTGGTGCCTCGCCCCGGTCCTCGTCGGCGCCCTCTACATGCAGCGGGTCGTCTCGGCCTTCTACGGCCTCATCCGGCGCTCGCTCGAGCTCCTCGCCGGCGTCTCCGACCGGATCCTCGAGACCTACTCCGGCGTCGCCACCATCCGCGCCCACGGCAGCGAGCGGGCGATGATCCACCGCTTCGACGAGCGGAACGACGAGTACCTCGCCCTCCTCCTCAAGATCTCCCGCCTCCGCGCCTTCGCGATGCCGGTCCTCACCTTCTCGGGGCTGGTCGGCACGGCCTTCGTCCTCTGGATCGGCGGCGACCGGGTGATCGCTGGCCAGCTCGCGGTCGGCGACATCGCCACCTTCACCGCCCTCCTCGTCTCGCTCGTCGGCCTCCTCACCGCCGTCGCCTGGGTCCTCACCTCGATCTCGCGCGGCCTCGTCGCCCTCGGCCGGATCGGCGCCGTGATCGACACCCCCACCGGCGTCCCGCCCGCCCGCGACACCTACGCCCTCACCGCCCCGCCCGCGCTCGAGATCCGGGGCCTCTCCTTCACCTACCCCGGCGCCCCCGAGCCTGTCCTCCGGGACATCTCCGCCCGCGTCGGCCCGGGCCGCACCCTCGGCATCTTCGGCCGCACCGGCGCCGGCAAGACCACCCTCGTCCACCTCCTCGCCCGCGTCTACACCCCGCCCGCCGGCGCCATCCGCCTCGACGGCCACGACCTCGTCGACCTCGACCTCGACCGCCTCCGCGCCGGCACGGCCGTCGTCCCGCAGGACCCCTTCCTCTTCTCCACCACCGTCCGCGACAACATCCGCCTCAAGGGCGAGCGCACCGGCCACGTCCGCGGCGACGACGCCGACGCCGGCGCCTCCGACGCCTGGGCGCAGGCCCAGGATCCCGCCCTCGATCGCGTCCTCGACGCCAGCTGCCTCAAGGAGGACATCCGCGCCCTCCAGTCCGGCCTCGACACCGTCGTCGGCGAGCGCGGCGTCATGCTCTCCGGCGGCCAGCGCCAGCGCGTCGCCCTCGCTCGCGCCCTCTACCGCGCCCCGCCCCTCCTCCTCCTCGACGACGTCCTCTCCGCCGTCGACCAGGGGACCGAGGCCCGCCTCGTCGCCGCGATCCGCGGCCTCCGGGCGCAGGCCGGCGGCGCCGCCGTCCCCACCACCGTCATCGTCTCCCACCGCACCAGCGTCCTCGAGCACGCCGACGAGATCCTGGTCCTCGACGGCGGCCGCGTGATCGAGCGCGGCACCCACGAGCAGCTCCTCGCCCGCGGCGGCGTCTACGCCGACACCCACGCCCACCAGGGCGTCGAAGGGGAGGCTCCCAGGGACATGTCCAAAACGCCAGCCCCCGCCCCCGCCCCAGGAGCCTCGCCATGACCGACCGCGCCGCGAAGGGCCCGCCGCCGGGCTCCTGGCCGCTCCTCCGCCGCTTCTGGGTCTACGTCCGCCCGCACCGCCACTGGCTCCTCCTCGGCCTGGCGATGATCCCGGTCGTCGCCGGCATGACCGCCCTCCGGCCCCTCCTCCTCAAGCAGGCGGTCGACGTCGACATCCCCGCCCACGACGTCATCGCCCTCCGCGTCACCGCCCTCCTCTTCCTCCTCGCCGTCGCCGCCGAGTTCCTCGCCCAGGCCGCCCAAGTCTACGCCCTCCAGCGGGTCGGCCACGCCACCATCAACGACCTCCGCCGCGCGGTCTTCCAGCACGTCCTCCGCCTCCCCGCCCGCTTCTTCGACGCCCACCCGCTCGGCTCGCTCCTCTCGCGGAGCACGAGCGACATCGAGGCGCTCTCCGAGACCCTCGCCTTCGGCGTCTTCACCATCCTCACCGACGTGGTGATGATCCTCGCCGTCCTCGCGGCGATGTTCGCCCTCGACGCCCGCCTCACCCTCATCTCCCTCGCCGTCGCCCCCCTCCTCTGGCTCCTCGTCCGCGTCTTCTCCGGCAAGCTCCGCGGCCTCCAGCTCGAGGTCCGCAAGGCGCAGGCCGTCCAGAGCGGCTACCTCACCGAGCAGCTCAGCGGCGTCACCGTCGTCCAGCTCTACGGCCGCCAGGAGGCCGCCGCCGCCGAGCTCGAGCGCCTCGGCCAGCGCTTCCTCCGGGCCACCAAGACCGCCAACGTCTACGACGCCCTCCTCTTCTCGGTGATGGACGGCATCTCCGCCCTCTGCATCGCCCTGATGATCTACTACGGCGCCCCCGGCGTACGCGACGGCTCCGGCCTCACCCTCGGCCTCCTCTTCGCCTTCATCGACTACCTCCAGCGGGTCTTCGTGCCGATCCGCGAGTTCTCCGGCAAGCTCGCCACCATCCAGCGGGCCTTCGCCGCCCTCGACCGGATCTACGGCCTCCTCGACGAGCCCGCCGAGGATCGCACGCCGCTGGGCGCCCCCGACCCGCTCGCCGGCTGGCGCGGCGCCGTCCGCGTCCGCGACCTCCGCTTCCGCTACCGCGAGGACGGCCCCGAGATCCTCAAGGGGATCGACCTCGACATCGCCCCCGGCGAGGTCGTCGCCGTCGTCGGCCGCACCGGCTCTGGCAAGACCAGCCTCGGCCGCGTCCTCACCCGCACCTACGACGGCTACCAGGGCTCGGTCCAGCTCATCTGTCCCGACGGCCAGGCGCACGAGGTCGCCGGCGTCGCCCCCGACCTCCTCCGCCGCCACCTCCTCATGGTCCAACAGGACGTCTTCCTCTTCGCCGAGGACGTCGCCTTCAACGTCGCCCTCGGCGACCCCCACCTCGCCGCCGACGCCCCCGCCTTGAACGCCGCCCTCGACGCCGTCCAGGCCCGCGGCCTCGTCGACGAGCGCGGCGGCCTCGCCTTCCAGGTCGGCGAGCGCGGCCGCAACCTCTCCGCCGGCGAGGCCCAGCTCCTCGCCTTCGCCCGCGTCGCCGCCCGCGCCCCCGCCTTCCTCATCCTCGACGAGGCCACCGCCTGCGTCGACAGCGTCACCGAGCACAAGGTCCAGCGCGCCATCCGAATCGATGTCCAGCGTAACCCAGCTTCGCCCGTCATCGGGAAGATCCAGTCCGCTTACGAACGATACATCCTCGAACTTCCCGTTGCCCAGGTTGCGATAGAGCCGGTTCGGCTGCGCGCCGTAGACCTCCGGACGGCAGTAGTCGGGCGCGCCCGAGGGGCCGAAGCACGGCGTGTGCGTCTGCAGTGTGTAGTTGAGATAGTTG
>WBZL01003553.1_pt1 | contig 14170 bp, 12 predicted proteins | sample 5204291 | NCBI WGS metagenome assembly WBZL01 (sample SAMN12344345, study PRJNA552823) | activated sludge metagenome | biome: Activated sludge suspended growth; feature: Nitrification reactor; material: Wastewater; isolation source: activated sludge from nitrification reactor of wastewater...
GTGACGCCCGCGTTCGTCGACGCCCATGTTCACGTGACCGCCACCGGGATGAATCTCACCGGTCTCGACCTGACCGGCACCACCGGAGCCGACGACCTCCTGCAGCGGGTGCGGGCCTTCTGCGCCAGTGTGCCGACCGGCGACATCGTCCTCGGGCACGGCTGGGATGAGACCACCTGGGCTGACCCGTCCCTGCCCGACCGGCGCACCCTCGACGACGCCGCCGCCGGGGTGGCCGTCTACCTCACGCGGATCGATGTCCACTCCGCACTGGCGTCGACCGCGCTGCTGGATCGACTGCCCGCGGTGACACACGCCGAGGGCTTTGATCCCGAGGGTCCGCTGCGCTCGCAGGCACATCACGACGCCCGCGGGGCGGTCCTGGACAGCATCACCTCGGCCCAACGCCGCCGTCTGCACGAAGCGGCATTCACCCACCTCGCAGCGGCCGGGGTGGCAGCGATCCACGAGATGGCCGGACCGGACATCAGTAGCGAGACCGACCTGGGCGAGTTGCTGCGTATGACCGGCGGTCCGCAGGTGACCGCGTACTGGGGCGAACTGGGGGCGGCGGCCAAGGCCCGCCGGTTGGGAGCGATCGGTGCCGGCGGCGACCTCTTCGCCGACGGCGCGATCGGCTCCCGGACGGCGTTCCTGAACGATCCCTACCTGGGCTCCGACAGCCGGGGTGTGAAGCACGTGACGGCGGCACAGGCGGGTGAGCACATCGTCGACTGCGTCGGCGAGGGGGTTCAGGCGGGTTTCCACGTGATCGGCGACGCCGCCCTGGCCGAGGTGCTCGAGGGGTTCCGACGGGCCGCGGCTGCGGTGGGGGTCGACCGGCTGCGCGCGGGTCGGCATCGGCTGGAGCATGTCGAGATGCCCACTGCGGCCGATCTCGACACCATTGCGGAACTCGGTCTCACTGCGAGCATGCAGCCTCAGTTCGACTCCCTGTGGGGGGGAGATCAGGGGATGTACGCACGGCGGCTTGGCGTCGCACGTGCCGAGGGCATGAACCCGTTCGCGGAGTTCACCCGCCGCGGGATCCCACTGGCCTTCGGTTCCGACACCCCGGTCACAACAGTGACTCCGTGGCACTCGGTCGCAGCCGCGATGTTCCACACCAACCCGGCGGCCCGGATCACCGCCCGGGCAGCGTTTAGCGCGCACACCCGGGGCGGCTGGCGGGCGATCGGGATCGACGACGCGGGAGTGGTACGGCCGGGATTCCGCGCCAGTCTGGCGGTCTGGGATGCCAGTGCGCTGGCGGTCCAGACCCCGGACGAGCGGATCGCGGGCTGGTCCACCGACCCCCGGTCGGGCACCCCTTTGCTGCCGGAACTGTCGCCGGACGGGCCGTTCCCCACGTGCCTGACCACCATGGCCGACGGTCGGTTCATCCACGGCTCCGAGCGGTGGTGATGCGTCCGGCCGCTGCGGTCGGCCTGGCCGCCGGAGCCGGTGCCCTGCTGGCGGTCGCGTTCCCGCCCTACGGCTGGTGGCCGCTGGCGCCGGTGGCGATCGCGCTGTTCACATGGGCCTGCCGAGGACGGCGAATCCGCGTGGGCGCCGGGCTGGGTTTGATCTTCGGAGTGGTTTTCTTCGGCATCCTGATCCGCTGGTTGGCGGTTGTCGGACTGGACGCATGGGCGGCTCTCACGGTCTACAGCGGAGCCTGGTTCGCGCTGGCCGGCGCGGGAACGGCGGTGGTCACCCGGCTTCGAGGATGGCCGTTGTGGGTGGCGGTCGGCTGGGTGGCGCAGGAGGCGCTGCGCGACCGGATTCCGCTGGGGGGGTGGCCGTGGGGACGATTGGGTTTCAGCCAGGCGAGCTCGGGGTGGGTCGGCAGTGCCTGGTGGGGCGGCGTCCCGCTGCTGACCTTCCTGGTGGCCCTGGCTGGCGCAGTGGCGCTGTGGGCGGTTCTGTACTGGCGCCGGGATCGCCGAATCGCTGCGGTCGTCCTGGCAGCAGCCGTGATCGCCGCCTTCGTCCCCGTACCGGCCGTCGGCCGTACGGAGGGCTCGGCCATCGTCGCTGTGATCCAAGGCGATGTCCCCGCCACCGGTCTGGGCTTCGCCACCACCGGGGAGCGGCGGGCCGTCCTGGACAACCACGTCACCCAGACGCTGGCGCTGGCCCAAGCAGTCAGCCGTGGTGACGCGCCTCAGCCGGACGTGGTGGTGTGGCCGGAGAACTCCAGCGACCTGGACCCGTACACCAATGCCGACGCCCGCACCGCCATCTCGACTGCGGCTCGCGCGATCGACGCGCCGGTGCTCGTCGGAGCTGTCATCACCAATCCGGACGATCCCGCCACGGTGTTGAACGTGGGCATCGTCTGGGACCCGGTGTCGGGCCCGCAGGAGCGGTATGTCAAACAACATCCCGTCCCGTTCGGCGAGTACGTGCCGTTCCGGCCGTTGCTCACGAGGCTGATCGGGCGCTTCGACCTGGTGCCGCGCGACTTCGTGGCCGGCTCGGCACCCGGGGTGTTACCGATGGGCCCGGCGCTGATCGGCGACATCATCTGCTTCGAGGTCGCCTATGACGAGGTCGTGCGGGACACGGTGACCGCAGGTGCCGATCTGCTGGCCGTGCAGACCAACAACGCCACCTACACCGACGGTGGTCAGTCCGAACAGCAGGTGGCGATGGCCCACATCCGGGCCGTGGAGCACGGTCGCTCCACCGTGGTGGCCGCCACCAACGGGATCTCGGCGATGTTCCTGCCTGACGGCACGCCGGTGGGGGAGTTGCCGGAACGCACCGCTGGATGGCTGATCCAGGACCTGCCGCTGAGCACCGACCTCTCCCCGGCAGCTCGGTTGGGTGGCTGGCTGGAGTTGCTGGGACTGCTGACGGCGGTGGGGGCGTTCGTTCTCGGAACTCGCCGCCCGCCGGAACCGCTATAACGGTTCAGCCCGCGGCCGTTTCCGCCCACCATCGGGCGGGTATGGGTGGGCATGACGTCCCGGCCTGCCGTGCGGAAGGATGCCCCTATGCCCGAGTTCGCCGACCTTGGCCGCATCCTGGTCATAATCCCGACGTACAACGAACGCGACAACGTCGAACTGATCACCGGCCGGGTGCGGGCCGCGACCCCTGAGGTCCACATCCTCATCGCGGATGACAACTCTCCCGACGGGACCGGGGCGCTCGCGGACCGACTCGCCGCTACGGATGACCACGTGCATGTCATGCACCGGCTGGGCAAGGAGGGCCTGGGGGCGGCCTACCTGGCCGGGTTCCAATGGGCCCTGGACAACGGCTACGACGTGATCGTCGAGATGGACGCCGACGGGTCGCACCGTCCCGAAGAACTGCACCGGTTGCTCGCAGCCCTCCGGTCCGCCGACCTGGTGCTCGGCTCGCGTTATGTTCCGGGCGGTGAGGTCATCAACTGGCCCAAGAGTCGCGAGATCCTGTCCAAGGGCGGGAACATCTACACCCGCCTGGCGCTGAAGGTACCGCTGGCGGACATCACCGGCGGGTACCGCGCCTTCCGGGCATCGACGTTACGTCGTCTGGACCTGCACTCGGTCGGCAGTGCCGGCTACATCTTCCAGGTGGACCTGGCGTTCCGGGCGGTGCAGTCGGGGTTGCGCGTCGTCGAGGTGCCCATCAGCTTCGAAGAGCGCCAGCTCGGCACCAGCAAGATGGACAACCGGATCGTGCGTGAGGCCCTGTGGCGGGTCACGGTCTGGGGTCTGGACGAGCGGGCGGAACGCTTCCGGCGCTGGCGGGAACACCGGCGCCGGCAGAGGGGCGGCGGCTGGTGAGCTACTTCCTGACCCGGGTCGCGCTCATCGCGTACCCGATCATCGAGATCCTGTTGCTCTTCTGGGTCGGCCGGACAATCGGTTGGGGCTGGACTCTCCTGCTTCTGGCCGCCGGGCTGGGGATCGGGTTGCTGCTCATGCGGGCCGCAGGCATCACCGCGTTCCGGGCGGTCGCCGGTCCCGCTCAGCGCAACCAGCCCTACGTCGAGATCGACGAGACCACAGGTGTCGCTCAGACCATCCATCCGCAGGCCGAGGTCACTCAGGAGGACATCGACCGTGCCGGAGCAGAACTTCGGCAGTCCGGGTGGCTCTTCGTCTCAGGCGTCCTGTTCGCCGTCCCCGGCTTCCTCTCCGACGTGTTCGGCGCCATCCTGCTGCTGCCTCCGACCCGGCGCCTGCTGGCGGCCCGTGGTCCGAGGCGCTCCGGACCCGCTATCGTCGTGGTCGGGGAAACGATAGTGACCGAGGAACCGGTGCCACCTTCGTCAGGACCACCGATCATCCGGGGCGAGATCCTTCCGCCGAACGAGTGACGCGGGGGCGTGAGGCAGGTCACATTAGGGCTACGGGAGCCCCATTCCGGTTTCCGGCGGGGAACCGGGGGAACACAAACCACGTCGCAGATGTTGGAACAGTCCTGGGGAGTTTCCCGGGGGCGAACGAGGAGGGCGAGTCATGGCAGACGGCGCATTGCGGGGAACCCGGCTCGGGGCACTGAGCTACGAGACCGACGAGAACGTCCGGCTCGCCGACCGGCAGACAGTCGCCTACGACTGCACCTGCGGTACCACCATCGAACTACCGTTCAGCCTCGAGGCCGAGATTCCGGCCATCTGGGAATGCCGCTGCGGCGCCGAGGCCCTGCTGCGTGGCGGCGAGTGGCCCGAGAAGAAGGCCCAGAAGCCCCAGCGCACCCACTGGGACATGTTGCTGGAGCGGCGCTCGATCGCCGAACTCGAGGAACTCCTCGCGGAGTCGCTGGAGACCCTGCGGTCCGGCGTGGACGACTTCCACGCCTCCGCCAAGTGACCCTCTGATTCACTCCTGCCACAGGCCCCGTTGCCGCAGCACCTGCCGCAGCAACGTGGGCCTGTCGGTCATCAGGCCATCGACGCCGACGTCGATCAACTCTTCCATCTGCGCTGCGCTGTCGATCGTCCATACGTGAACCTGCCAGCCGATCCCATGGGCCAGCGCCAGTAGGCGCGGCTCGACGATGGTCCGACCTCCCGCGCTGGGAGGCACCTGCACACATCGCGCCGGAGGGGGCCGATAACGACCTCCGCGGCCCCGGGCGGCCAGCCACAGTCGGAACACCTCTTGCGGCGACAAGGACGTCGCCAGCCGAGGTCCGCCGAGACGGCGGGCCCGGGTCAGCCGCTCCTGGCTGAACGCGCCGATCACGATCCGGTCCCACGCGTTCATCCGGCGCACCACCGTCACGAACGGGTCGATGGCATTGGGTTCCTTCAGATCCAGGTTGAACCGGGTGTCGGGGAACTCCTCGAGTAGGTCCGTCAACTGCATGATCGGTTGCCGGCCGTGGATCCGGGCGGACCGCACGTGGCGCCAGGGCAGATCCGAGATCGTGCCCCGGATCGAGGTGGTGCGATCCAGCGACGAATCGTGGAAGATCACCGGCACGCCGTCGGAGGTGGCACGGACGTCGGTCTCCAGGTAGCGATAACCGAGATCGACGGCACGGCGGAAGGCCATCCTGGTGTTCTCCGGGGCTTCCCAGGCGCCGCCTCGGTGGGCGATCGCCTCGAAGGCGGCGAACGGCCGCTGCATCGACCGGCGAGTCATGGTCGGCTCCTCGTTCAATGGCTGGACAACCGAACCCTGTCATGTCGTGATCAGGCCTGTCCCGGTGCACCCCGGTCCGGGAGGCTCAACTGGCAGCCGGGACCGGGATCGTCTGATCCTGCCACTCCTGGTAGATGCCGTTGCTCCACAACACATCCCCGGGGGTGGTGTCGAGCAGCAGTCCGTAGTAGCTGGCGTCGTTGACGTCCGCTGGGTTCTGGGGTGGTTGGCACCACGGCGACACGACGCCTGGATCGGGGAGCGGGTCCGGACTCCACAGGGTGCCGCCCCCTGGGCAGGACTTGGTAGTGACCACATTCTTGTTCAGGGTGAGGTACGTCGTTCCATACGTCCCGAACACGCCGGCGTAGGGCAGCCAGCTGGATCCTTGTCCGGGGTAGCACTGGTAGATGGACCCCGATCCCACCGGGATGGTGGGCGGCTGCGCCGAGTCGTCGAAGCAGGACCCGGCGCCATACGGTTCCGGGCAGTTGTATTCGCTCTCGCACACGGTTTCGAATCCGATTCGCTGGACGTCCGTCACCAAGTATGTGTAGCTCATGTACAGCCAGTCCCCGGGTCCGTAGAAGCCCACCGACGAAAGCGCGCCGTTGATCGAACCGGCTTTCGAGGCAGCAAGCGCGTGGTCGGTGAGCGTCGTCAGCTGTGACTCATCACCAAAGGTGAAGGTGTCGGTCGCCGTGCTGACCACCGGCACGGCGGTGCCGGGGGTGGCCAGGGGGGAGTCCTGCAGGGCCACGTATTGCGGCGACACCTCTCCGTTGTCGATCGGGGAGTACGGGTACCACGGGTTCCCGCCGTCGTACCAACTCGCGGCGGTGACATCGACGGCGGCCGACCACCAGACGGGGACCTGGGCGTCGCCGTCAGCGTTGTAGGTATCCAGCAACGTTTCGGCGGGCAACACGCCGCGCGGACCCAGGTTCTGGGCGATGTAGGCCTCGAGCGACGACTCGAAAAGAGCAGTCACCGTTGTGGCGCAAGGACCCGTCATCGAGAGCGGTTGGTTCTCGGGGTCGGTGAACTGGGTGGGCAGTGGGGTGTTCGGGCAGGTCACCTGCTGCCCTGTCCATGCGAACGAGAACGTCTGCCAGGCCAAAGCGGCCTGGTAGGCGGCGGCCTGCATCCCGACGAACGACGACAACAGTTGGTTCAGCGAGTTCTGGGCGTCGCCGGTGATCAACTGGGTCCCACCGTTGGACAGCCCCGTCTGGTAGGTGGGGGCTACCAAGTCGTCGACCGGGTAGAGCGGACCGTAACCGGTGAGTGACTGGAAGATCAGGGATGCCCAGGCCCCGGTCGCGGTCGGGCCGACGAAGTTCCCGGTGTTGCCCCCTGCGTCCTGGCACGCCGCGTACGGCGTCTGGGTGAAGGAGTACCCCTCGTAGGGGTCGGGGACCGCGGCGGAGGACAGGTAGGCCGCCCCACAGATCTGCACGATCGTGCTGTCGGCGGGGAGCACGGACAACGGTTGCACCTCGACTGCGGGATCGGACAACTCCAATAGATCCATGAGCCACGCGTCGTACACCCCTTCCAGCTGCGGCAGACCACTGGCGTTGTAGGCGTCGGTCTGGGCCTGCTGAGCGAGCATCGTGAGGATCTCGGTCATCTGCGCTTCCATGTTGGTGAGTTGTTCGTTCATCTCGTTGAGCAAGCTCAGGATCTGGGCGATGTTCTGGTTCGTGCCGCAACCGGTGAGGCTGGCGATCACTGGCACGCCACCACCCGCTTTGCAGATTCCGGCCTTGACCCCGGATCCGACCAGTGACACCGCCGTGTTCTTCAGTACGACCAGCAGGCAGGCGGTGACTCCCTCACAGGCCGGTGTCACACCCAGTTTGTGGTGTCGGCCTTTGCTGTCCCATCCAATGGGGGTATTGCCCCGGTAGCGCCGCGGTTCGAACGTGCGGTGAGCGTGGCGTGACGAGGCCTTGGTGCCCCAGCGCTTCAGCGCCTGATTGAACCCGCCACGCTGGGCCTGCACGAACGCCCGCCCGGGATCGTAGACCTGAGAGGTCGTCCGGGCGGCCAGCCCGAGGGAGAACCGGTGGCGGGGACGATGAAGGCCGAGGAGACGGGCAGTCCGCCGAGTGGACTGGCGAGTCATCCGCTTCGGGTGGCGCCGCAGCTGCCGCGGGGACTGGGTGGTGAGGTTGTAGGCGGCGATGGTGCTGGCCTGGTTGACCACTTCACCGCGCTCGCGGGCCCAGCCGATCGAACGAAGGACCCGGTTGCGCAGTCGACGGTGGCCGAACTTCCCGCCTCGCACCTCGACCTGGAAGAACTCGGGGAGATTCCGGACCCGCACGTGGAACACACCGGTCCGACCGGTTCGTCGAACGGGCCCACGCACGGTCAATGGGCGGCCGGTGAGGGTGTGCACACTCACGCGTCCCTTTCGGACCGGCTTGTTGTTGAGATCGGCGATCCCCATGACATGACCCCACCGTGGCCGTGCGGCTGTGGTGATCACCTCTGTCGAGTCTGGTGCCGCGGTCGATAGTGCTGCCGCGCCATCATCGACGGACCGCTCGACACCGGATGCCGGTCCCGGGTTCATTGCCGTGGTCACCAGGACCGCCACCGATACGCCGACGACAATGCGCGAGATCATGACGTCACCTCTCATCGACTCCTCTCATCGTCGACCGCCGACCACGGGTGACTCCCTGCGAGTGACCGAGAGGGGTACAACAGCGACGAGACTCGGGACTTTGGTCCCGGTGGGCGGGATCGAGCAATGCGTCGGCCGCACCGGCACACAACCGTCGAGGCGTGAGACGCTGAAGGGGTGTTCGACCCCGATAGCCCGGACCTGTTGCCGGAATCCACCAGTGACGACGACGCCATGATCGAGCCGCGTCCCGACGACTGGTACGCCGAGGAACGACCACCGCATCATGGCTGATCTTCCCGCTGCGTTCGACCTGACCGGCCGCGTGGCGCTGGTCACCGGGGCAGGATCTGCCAGCGGCATCGGCTTCGCGTGTGCGGGTCTGATGGCGGAGCTCGGAGCCACGGTGGCGGTCGCATCGACGACCGACCGGATCGCCGACCGGGTGCGTGAGTTGGAGCAGCGCGGACTGACCGCGTCGGGGCATCGAGCGGATCTCACGGTGGACGGTCAGGCTGAGTCGCTGGTCGACGAGGTGCTCACCCGTCACGGCCGGCTGGACATCCTGGTGAACAACGCGGGCATGGTGAGTGTGACCGGGGGATTCGAGTCAGGAGTGTTCGCGGACCTGTCGCTTGAGACGTGGCATGCCGGGCTGGCGCGGAATCTCGACACGGCGTTCCTGGCCACCCGTTCGGCGGTTCCGCACCTGCCGGCGGGAGGCCGGATCGTCAACGTGGCCAGCGTGACCGGACCGGTGATGGCGATGCGGGACGAACCGGTCTATGCGGCGGCGAAGGCCGCCATGGTCGGACTGACCCGCTCGTTGGCGCTCGACCTGGGTCCGAAATCGATCACGGCCAACGCCGTGGCCCCGGGATGGATCGAGACCGGTTCGCAGACCGAGAACGAAGCCCGCCAGGCGGCGGCCACTCCCTTGGGCCGCAGCGCTTCTCCGGGCGAGGTGGCGGCTGTGGTCGCCTGGCTGAGCAGCCCGGGCGCCTCCTACGTCACCGGCCAGTGTGTCGTCGTCGACGGCGGTAACTCCATCGCCGAAGAACGCCTGTGACAAGGGACGGAGGCCGACGTGGGTGAACTCATCGCCGAACTGCTGCCGTTCGCGGTCGGCGTCTTCGCGTCGCCGTTGCCGGTGATCGTGGCGATCTTGCTGCTGTTCACCCCCCGACCAACAGTCACGTCCGTCTCCTACATCGCCACCTGGATCGCCGGGGTGGCGGGGGTGACCGCTGTCATCGCTGTCCTGGCCGGGGCCTTCGAAGGTCAGGGCTATCCGCCGCAGTGGGTCACCTGGGTTCGGGTGGCGGTGGGCTCCCTCTTGGTCGCGGCTGCGGTGAAGCAGTGGATCAACCGAGCGACCAAGGCGCCCCCGGCGTGGCTTGAATCGATCATGGAGGCCGGACCCGGCCAAGCGTCGCGATACGGACTGCTCATGTCCGCCGCGAACCCGAAGGAACTGTTCATGGCGCTACCCGCGGGTTTGGCTGTCGGTTCCAGCGGGGTCGGCGTCGGAGCGGCAGCGGGTGCCATCGCTGTGTTCGTGCTGGTGGGCGGGCTCAGCGTCATCCTTCCGCTGGCAGTGATGATCCTGGGCGGCGATCGAGCCCTGGACCGACTGGGTAGTGCTCGCGTGTTCCTGCAGAAGCACAACGCGGCGGTGACCGCGGTGGTCCTGGGCGTCCTGGGACTGTGGTTGCTGGTCGGGGGATTGCTCAAACTGTTCGCTTGACGCTCGCTTCGGCTCCCCGCCAGCATCTGCGGGGTGAGTGCCGCCGGAGGCGGTGTATCGAAGCCGCTCAGGTCGGCCTGGTGTTGGGGAAGGGTGCGGGTCGGAGGACGGCCTTGGCTTCGATACGGCGCTGCGCGCCTACTCACCCCGCGGCCGTTGATGCTGCGCCTACTCACCCCGCGGCCGTTGATGCTGCGCCTACTCACCCCGCGGCCGCTGGGGCTCTAGCCGGGGATCGTCGCCAGCCGGTCGGCCTCCGCCCGGATCGGCGCTACCCACTGGTCTCCTCGCAGTGTCGCCGGGCTCAAGGCAACCGTCCCGACAGCGAAGCGGTTGGCCCCGGCATCGGCGAATTCAACGACGTGTTCCGGGCCGCGGATGCCGCCGCCGCCGATGATGCCCACGTCGTTACCCAGCGACTGCCGCAGCCAGGTCACGGCGCGCACGGCCAATGGACGCAGGGGCGCTCCGGACATACCGCCGCCGTTGACCGGCAGGGTGTTCGTCGCGTGGAACCAGCGCACCCCTTGGGCCGCAGCGGATTCGGCCATAAGTTCCAGGCGCACCGGCGGCACCTTGAGGATGACCGGAACGCCAGTGCTGACCGCGTCGGCGAACAGATGGTCGGGCCAACTGAGCTCGCCCACGTTGGGACAGCTGATGTTCAACTCCACTGCCAGGGGTCGCAGCTGATGGATCCGGTCGAGCAGGAGCGCCCACTCCGCGTCATCGAAGCCATGCACCGAGACCACACACTCGGCCAACGGCCGCCCGTGCGGCGCGCGCTTCAAGACGGACTCGATGCCCGGGTTCCGCAGTCCGATCCGGTTCACCCACGCCTGCAGACGGCGGTAGTAGCGCATGGTCAACAACGCTCGTCCCGCAGCCGCCGGCCGGCCGCCGCGGCGCAGCGCCGTGAAGGTACCGAGGGTCGGTGTGGTGCCGGGGGGTTGCAGGTAGTTCCCGAACGGAGCCGAGATGAGGAGCGGCGCGAACTGCGGGTCGCTCACCACAGCACGTCCTGATCCTCGACGACGCCGGGCAAGGCGTCCACGACCACCGTCTCCCCACCGATGTGCATGGTGCCCGAGAAGTGGCCGACGGGCTGGACGTAGCGGCTGCGCACCGCACCGAGGTTCAGGTTCTCGCAGTGTTCTGCCAACGGCGTGAACAGCAGATCGACGGCCCCATCGGGCGTGGTCACCTGCCAGGGATGGGAGGTGTCGCCGGAGTCGAAGAGGATGCGTGCCGCCGGATCGAGGCTGTGGGGGTGGCCGTTCAGCCAGCACACGTTCTCGTGGGCGTTGTCGCCGATCCCGCTGAACCCGCTGACGAGGTTCAGCCCGATAGGTCGGCCGTCGGCAAGGACCCCGGTCATGAAGGCCCAGCGCCAGGCCGTGTGGCGGGGGAGGAACCCGTTGGTGTAGTCGAACCCGCCGTAGCCGCTGGACAGGTCGTACTCGGTGATGTGTCCGCCGCGGCGCAACGTCACCTGTCCGCGAGCGGGAAGACCGGCATTCTTCGCGGTGGCGGTGACCATCGGTGGATCCTGATCGATCTCGGAGATCGCTGTGATCCCCGAGTGGACGTCGGTGGCCAATCGCAAATCCAACTCGATCCACGGGTCGCTGTACAGCGGGACGAAGGGGATCTTGTGCAGTTGGGCGCGGTAGTGGAGTTCCACGTCGTCACCGCGTGCGGTGATCAGGGTTCCGGGTACCGCATAGTGACTGCCGTGGCCGTTCAGAGGGCTGTCATTCACCCCGGTCAGGGGGCCGGCGCCGCCCGGTCGGCTCGCGTCGGCCAGGACCTCGCCGGTGGCCCGGTCGGTGATCATGAGGAAGCCGGTCCCGGTCGGTCCCGCGTCCACAATGGCTGAGATCAGGATGATGTCGTCGGTGGCCGCGAACAGGTACAGCCACCGTTTGTGCCGCAGGAACCGCTGCAGCGCATTGCGCGACCATGGCTCAGCAAGTTGGCTGTAGTCGACTTCGACGGGGATCCCGCTGAACACCCCGAACTCCGGCGTGCCGTCGGGCATCAGGATGCTGGGAGCCATCGGCGGTGGGACTGATCGGGTCATGGGCACGGCCACAGGACCACGGTACCCTCGGGACCAACCAGGGAGGGACCATGCGACTTCACCGACGCCGTGCACCGAACCCGTACGACTATCTGCCCGAGGTCCCGTCGTTCGACCTGACGAGCACCAACATCACCCACGAATCGCGACTGCATCTGCCGCAGGTCCACCCCAGTGCCGGCGGGGACAACGTCTCTCCGCAGCTGTCGTGGTCCGGTTTCCCGGCAGAGACCCGTTCGTTCGCAGTGACGGTCTACGACCCCGATGCCCCGACGGCCTGTGGTTGGTGGCACTGGCAGGTCGTGGACATCCCCGCGGATGTGACGGAGTTGCCCGAGGGAGCCGGAGCGCCAGACGGTCCCGGGATGCCCTCGGCGGCGGTCCAGATGCGGAACGACTACGGCGACCCGGGTTTCGGGGGAGCGGGGCCACCGCCGAGCGACGCGGATCACCGCTACTACTTCGTGGTGCACGCGCTGGATACCGAGACGCTGGGCTTGGGACCCGACACCACCAATGCAGTCGTGGGGTTCCATCTGACCGCCCACGCCCTGGCCCGGGCCACGGTCGTCTGTACCTACTCCCACTGACGCACGGCGCCGGCTTGGCGGGCACCCAGACTCTTGCCCGGTACACTCTGCGAGTCACCTGGGAGGGTCGAAATGAACACACGGTCACTGGCTGCGCTCGGCGTACTGGGCCTGGTCGCGTTGGCGGGGTGCGCCGCGCCGGCTGACAACTCCGCGCAGTCCGCCAGTCCGAATGCCGCGTCGTCGTCGGAGTGCAGCACCGGTTCGCTGCAGACGGTCGCCGATGGTTCCCTGACGATCGCGACGGACAAGCCGGCCTATCCCCCCTATTTCGAGGACGACGACCCGTCCAACGGCAAGGGCTTCGAATCCGCTGTGGCCTACGCGGTGGCGGGCAAGTTGGGCTATGCCACCGAAGACGTGAAGTGGGTCACCGAGCCCTTCAACAAGTCGTATGCCCCCGGTGAGAAGGACTTCGACTTCGACATCAACCAGATCTCCATCACCCCCAAACGCGCTCAGGCGGTGGACTTCTCCGAGGGCTACTACACCGTCAACCAGGCGGTCGTCGCACTCAATGACTCACCCATCGCCAATGCCACGAGCATCGAGGAGTTGAAGACGGCGAAGCTCGGGGCCCAGGTGGGCACGACGAGCCTGGACTTCATCAACGAGGTTGTGCAACCCGACACCGAACCGATGGTCTACAACGACACGAACGACGCCAAGAGTGCGCTGGAGGCCAACCAGATCGACGGCATCGTCGTCGATCTGCCGACGGCCTACTACGTCACGGCAGCGGAGTTCAAGGACGCCAAGATCGTCGGACAGTTCCAGCCGGACGGAACGGGCGAACAGTTCGGGCTGCTGATGCAGAAGGGCACGCCGATCAAGAACTGCGTCGACTGGGCGGTGCAGGAGCTCAAGGAGTCCGGGGAACTGCAGAAGATCCAGGACCAGTGGCTCGCCGGGGAAGACGCCCCGTACTTCACGGGTCAAGAGGGTGAGTCGGCGTCGCCCGCGGCGTCCTGACCTTCCTGGTTGACGGGTGACGACTCCGGCGGAAGCGCCGCTCGAGGCTCCCGATCTGCCCTACGTCGATCCCGACCGGTACGCCGACGGCCGGCGCCGTGGTCGGCGGAATGCGCTCATCGCCTCGGTCTCGACGGTTGTCTTCTTCGGGCTGCTGGTGGCGGCGATCACCTCCGCCCCTGGGTGGGCGGCCGTCCAGGAGTCGTTCTTCAGTTGGGACGCGGCCGTGGCCGCGTGGCCGGAGGTCATCAGTGCCTTCGTCCTCAACATCAAGATCTTCCTGATCGCCGAGGTCGTCATCCTCGTGTTCTCGCTGTTGATCGCCTTGGCGCGCGGCCTGCGAGGTCCCGTGTTCCTGCCGTTGCGCATCCTGGCCACGATGTATGTGGACTTCTTCCGCGGTGTGCCGACGATTCTTCTGATCCTGCTTCTTGGCTTCGGTATTCCGGCACTGCGTCTGCCGGGGGTGCCGAGTTCGGTGCTGGTGTGGGGGACAATCGCCCTCATCCTCAGTTACTCGGCGTACGTGTCCGAGGTCTATCGGGCCGG
>WBZL01003554.1_pt1 | contig 14170 bp, 10 predicted proteins | sample 5204291 | NCBI WGS metagenome assembly WBZL01 (sample SAMN12344345, study PRJNA552823) | activated sludge metagenome | biome: Activated sludge suspended growth; feature: Nitrification reactor; material: Wastewater; isolation source: activated sludge from nitrification reactor of wastewater...
CCGGGGAAACGGGAAGCGAGTCGGTTCGCCACTGTTGTGGATGAAGTGCTTCGGGAACAGGCACATTCGCAACTTGTTGAACGCCGACTCGCCGAGCGTGGCCAACGTTCCCGCCTGTGTCGCCTCGGTCTCGTAGATCCATGCGTACGCGGTGGTGCCCCACGGGCGATAGCGCGTCCCGTCCGCGTGCCGGAAGTGGAACCCATCGACCCTCACCGGCCCGTGCGCCCCGGGCGCGGCCTCGCCCACGGTGAACTCGCCGGTCAGCCCGTCGAGCTCTGGCGCGTTGCTGCGTGTGGTGAAGGTCCAGCCGCCCGCTTGCTCGGCCAAGGCGCGCAGCCGGTACACACCGTTGCCGTCGTAGAAGCCGCCGACGGTCCACGATCGTTCGCCGCAGCGCATTTCGGCCACGAGGTCGACATCGAGGAAGGGATTGCCATCCGCCGGACCGCCGAGGGCGATCTCGGCGCAACCCCACCGCGTGGGCTGACCGACGACGGCCCACTCGCTGGCGGGCATGGTGAAGGCGGCAGCGGGCGACGGTGCCGACGACGGACCCGACGCGTGTTGGTGGACGACGGGTGGCGGCGTGGCGAACGCCGCTTCGAGTTGCGCCCAGAAGAGTCGGCGGTTCTGCGCGTCGTCGCGCAGAGCAGGCGTGACCCGCAGGAAGCTGGTTAGCAGCAAGTCGCGCACAGCTCCCAGATGCGGTGAGAGGGCGAACGTTGGAAGGTGGCGCTCGACAACCCGGCGTGCCTCAGGGTGATCCAGCACGTTGGCGAGCGTGAGAGTGATCGGCAGCGTGGTCTCGGTCGTCATCGGGCATCTCCGTGCCGAGACGACGGTTGTCCGCGGCCGAGCGGACACTACGGCGACAGCCCTGTCGTCGTCAGGCGTGAATGGTTATGCAGCATTGAATGGTCGGGCCAATGGTCGTACCGTCGCGTTCGGACGCAAGGGTCCCACGAGGAGGTTGCACGATGGCCAGGTACGAGTACGGCGCCGGGTTGTGGTTGTTCGGGCAGTTCGTGGATCGCTACGCGAGTGACGCGTACGGTCCGCCGGTGAGCACGCTGGAGGCGATCGATCGTGCCGCCGAGGTGGGGCGGCTGAGCGTGCTCGACATCAACTACCCCTTCACCGATCCGGCGATCAGCGTGGCCGACGTGAAGGCCCGGCTCGACGCGCACGGGATGCGCGCTGCGGCGATCACCCCGCACATCTACACCCGCACGTTCCAGCTCGGGTCGTTCACCAACCCGTCGCCGGCAGTGCGCCAGGAGGCGATCGACCTGTGCAAGCGGGCCGCCGAGGTGGCCGCCGAGATCGGTGCCAGCTACTCGAAGTTCTGGCCCGGGCAGGACGGCCACGACTACCCGCTGCAGGTGGATCACGCCCGGCTGTGGCACGACGAGGTGGAGGGCATGCGTCAGGTGGTGAGCGCCTTCCCCGAGGTGCAGTTCGCCATCGAGTACAAGCTGAAGGAGCCGCGGGCGCACATGCTGATGTCCACCGCGGCCATCACCCTGCTCGCGATCCAGGACGTGGGCACCGACAACCTCGGCATCGTGATGGATTTCGGCCACTCGTTGTTCGCCAAGGAGGCGCCGGCGGCGGCGCTGCAGCTGGTGCACTCGCGCGGCAAGTTGGTGAGCGTCGAGCTGAACGACAACCGGTTGGAATGGGACGACGACCTCACCGTCGGTTCGGTTCATCCGGTGGAGACGATCGAGTTCCTCATCGCCGTACGCCGCATCGGGTGGGACAAGCCGCTGTTGCTCGACCAGTTCCCCTTCCGCGAGAACCCGGTCGACGCAGCTCGCCAGAGCATCGAGACGCTCGACGCGATGGAGCGCCTCATCGACCGGCTCGACCTCGACGCGCTCGCCGCGGCGCAGTCGCGTCACGACGCGCTTGCCGGGCAGCGGATGGTGCTCGATCAGATGCTGGGGCTCGATCGCTCGTGAGCGCCATCGACCAGCGGCAGGCGACGGGCCTGGCCGAACGTGCCCGCCAGGCCCGCCTACGCGACATGGAGATCGTGTACCGCGCCGGCCTCGGCCACCTCGGCAGCGAGTTCTCCTGCACCGACATCCTCGCGGTGCTGTACGGGGCGGTGTTGCGCGTCGACCCGGCGCGGCCCGACGACCCGACCCGCGATCGGTTCGTGCTCAGCAAGGGTCATGCCGCGGCGGCGTTGTACGTGACACTCGCGCAATCGGGCTTCATCGCCGACGAGGAACTCGACACGTTCATGCAGCCGCTCTCACGGCTCAGTGGGCATCCCGACCGGCGCAAGGTGCCCGGGGTGGAGACCAATACCGGCCCGCTCGGCCATGGCCTGCCGGTGGCGGTGGGGATGGCGCTGGCCGCGAGGCTGCAGCGAGCGGCATGGCGCACGTTCGTACTGTGCGGCGACGGCGAGTTGCAGGAGGGCTCGATGTGGGAGGCGGCGATGGCTGCCGGCCACCACGGGCTCGACAACCTCACGCTCATCGTCGACCGCAATCGCCTGCAACAGGGCGAGCGCACCGAGCGCACCAACCGCCTCGACCCGCTGGCCGACCGTTTCACCGCGTTCGGCTGGGCCGTTCGCGAGGTCGACGGGCACGACCACACTGCGCTGCACGAGGTGCTCGCCGGCCCGCCGTTCGCGGCAGGCAGCCCCAACTGCCTGATCGCCCACACCAACAAGGGCACGGGGGTGAGCTTCATGACCGACAACGTCGCCTGGCACCATCGTGTGCCCGACGCGACGGAGTACGAGCAGGCTCGCGCCGAGCTGTCGGAGGCGCGGGCATGAGCGCCTCCGTCGCCTCCCGCACGCAGTTGTTCGACTGCCGTGACGCCTTCGCATCCACGCTGGTGGAGTTGGCCCGCGCCGACGACCGCATCGTCGCCGTGGTGAACGACTCCGTGGGTTCCACCAAGCTCGGCGCGTTCCAGAAGGAGTTCCCCGACCGGGTCGTCAACGTCGGCATTGCCGAGCAGGACATGGTGGGCATCGGCGCCGGCCTGGCGAACGGCGGGCTGGTGCCGTTCGTGTGCGCCGCCGGCTGCTTCCTCACCGCCCGCGCCCTCGAGCAGATCAAGGCCGACGTCGCCTACTCCGCGGCCAACGTGAAGTTGGTGGGCATCAGTAGTGGCATGGCGTACGGCGAACTCGGCCCCACGCACCACTCGATCGAGGACTTCGCCTGGCTGAGGGCGATCGCCGACCTGCCGGTGGTGGCGCCGGCCGACCCGGCAGAGACCGCGCAGGCCGTGACACTGGCGGCCACCACGACGGGTCCGGTGTTCATCCGCACCAGCCGCACACCGGTGCCCGCGGTACACCCCGACGACTACCGGCTGGTGGTCGGGAAGGCGGTGCGTCTGCGTGAGGGCAGGGATGTCACGGTCATCGCCAACGGCACCCTCGTGCACCACGCGCTCACTGCGGCCGGCCTGCTGGCCGCGGAGGGTGTGTCGGTGAGGGTGGTGAACATGCCGTGGGTGTCGCCGCTCGACAGCGCCGAGGTGGTTGCCGCAGCAACCGAGACCGGCGCGATCGTGACGGTGGAGGAACACTCGACTCGTGGAGGCTTGGGCAGCGCTGTCGCCGAGGTGGTCGTGCAGCGGGCCCCGGTACCGATGCGCCTGCTCGGTGTGCCCGGCGTGTTCGCGCCGGTGGGCGACCATGCGTTCCTGCTGCAGCACTTCGGGCTCGACGCCCGAGGCATCGTCGGTGCGGTCGACGAGCTGCTCGCATGGCGGCGCCGATGAGCGACGCGTTGCTGCTGGCCATCGACCAGGGCACCACCAACACCAAGGCGGTGCTCTTCGACGCGTCCGGCGTCGAAGTGGCGAGTGGCAGCGCGCGCGTACCGATCGAGTACCCGCAGCCGGGTTGGGTGCAGAGTGACGCGGCGGCGGTGCTGGCGACCGTCGACGCGGCCGTGGGTCAGTGCCTGCGTGCTGCCGAAGGGCGGCTGCCGATCGCGGTCGGCGTCTCCAACCAGCGCGAGTCGGTGGTGATGTGGGATGCGGCCGGCGGCGATGCGCTCGCTCCACTGGTGAGCTGGCAATGCGGGCGCGGGGCAGCGGTGTGCCACCAGGTGCGCACCGCCGGTCACGCGACGATGGTGCGCGAGATCAGCGGCTTGCCGCTCGACCCGATGTTCAGCGCGCCGAAGCTGGCGTGGTTGCTGCAGTCGGTGGAGGGTGCGCTGGAGGGAGCTGCCGCCGGCAGGGTGAAGCTCGGCACCGTCGACTCATGGCTCCTGTGGCATCTCACCGGCGGAAAGCTGCACGCCACCGACCTCACCAACGCGTCGCGCACGATGCTGATGGATCTCGACCGGGGTGAGTGGAGCGATGACCTGCTCGCGGTGTTCGCTGTTCCTGCGGCTGCCATGCCGCGGATCATGCCGTCGTCCGCTCGCTACGGCGAGGTGCGCGCCTCCTCGGTGCTTCCGTCGCTCGCTCGGCTCGCGGGTGTACCGATCTGTGCCGTGGCCGGCGATTCGCACGCTGCGCTGGTGGGGCACGGTGCGTTGCGCCCCGGCACGGTGAAGGCCACCTTCGGCACCGGCACGTCGGTGATGGCGGCCGTGCCACAACGCAGCCGGGCAGGCTCGCTGGTGAGCACGGTCGCGTGGTCGTGGCAACGGCCCGACGGCGGCGTGGAGGTGATGCCCGCGGTGGAGGGCAACATCTATGCCACCGGCGCTGCGCTGGAGTGGACCGCCGCGGTGCTGGGTCTGGGTGACGACGTGGGCGCGATGGTGTCGTTGGCGGGGTCGTGCGAGTCGTCTGCCGGTGTCACCTTCGTGCCCGCGTTCAGCGGCCTCGGGGCGCCGCATTGGGCACCGGCGGCGCAGGGCACCATCGGCGGCCTCACCCGGGGGAGCGGGCGTGCGGAGGTCGCCCGCGCTGCGGTGGAGGCGGTGGGGCACCAGGTGGCCGACGTGCTCGACGAACTGCGTGCGCTCGGCGGCTCGGGTGTATCGCCGATCGCCTCCATCCATGCCGACGGTGGTGCGCTGCGCAGTGATCTCGTGGTGCAGACCGTTGCCGATCTCACCGGCGTGGCTGTCGTTCGCGCTGACGGCAGCGAGATCGCGGCGCTCGGCGTGGCCCTCCTGGCAGGCCTTGGTGCGGGGGTGTGGTCCACCCCCGACGAACTCGCTGCGGTGCCGCGTCCAACGACCCGTACGGAACCGGCCATCGAACCAGGGCTGCGCAGCGCCGCACGCGAGCGCTGGCGCGACGCCGTTCGCCGCGCGATCGGAGGCAACAGTGGCACGCCGTGACGAGACCCGCCTGATGGCGCGGGTGGCCCGCATGTACCACGAGGGCCAGCTGAAGCAACCCGACATCGCCGCCCGCCTGCACATCAGCCAGGCCAAGGTGTCGCGGTTGCTGAAGCAGGCCGTCGAGGAGGAGATGGTGCGCATCACGGTGCAGATACCCACGGGGCTGCACGTGGAGCTGGAGGAAGCGATCGAGCGCGAGTACGGGTTGGCGGAGGCGGTGGTGGTGGATGCGTCGGCGATCGACGAGGAGGCGCTGATGCGCGACCTCGGCGCGGCAGCGGCGCACCTGTTGGAGATCACCGTGCGGCCAGGCGACGTCATCGGCCTGTCCTCGTGGAGTGGCTCGCTGCTGGCGATGGTGAACGCGGTGCACCCGGTGGCCATCGCCTCCGACGTGCAGGTGGTGCAGATGTTGGGAGGGGTGGGCAACCCGGCCGCCGAAGTGCACGCCACCGAGCTCACCCGCCGCTTGGCCCGACTGCTGCGCGGGCGCCCGGTGCTGCTGCCGGTGCCGGGTGTGGTCGGCTCGGTGGAGGCGCGGCGGGTGCTGGAGCGCGACCCGCATGTCGCTGCCACCATCGAGTGGTTCTCGAAGATCACGGTGGCGTTCGTCGGTGTGGGCGCCCTGGCGCCGTCGCCGCTGTTGCAGCACAGCGGCAATGTGTTCACCGAGGGCGAGCTGGCCGACATCGCCGCGGCGGGTGGGGTGGGCGACATCTGCCTGCACTACTTCGACCGCGACGGGCGGCCCACGCCGAGTAGCCATGACGAGAGGGTGATCGGCATCGATCTCGCGCAGCTGCGCCGAATCCCTCGCCGTGTGGCCGTCGCCGGCGGTGCGCGCAAGGCAGAAGCCATTCGCGCCGCGCTGCGCAGCGGCTGCATCACCCACCTGGTGGTCGACGCGGCCACCGCCGAACAACTGATCACACAAGGAACAAGGAACAGCTCATGAAAGTGACACGCGAGACGAAGCTGGGTTCCATCACCCGCTATCCGCCGGCGGAAGCGGTGCTGCGCGCCCAGGTGCCGAAGGTGCCGCCCTCGCCCTACATCGAGATGCTGCGCCATCTGACGCTCGGCGAGATGAGCGGGATGATCGGTATCGACGACGAGTCGTTGCAGTCGCTGCTCGATGCGCTGCCCGACGTGCCCGCCGGCGAGGAACGCGATCACGAGATGTCACCGCGCGACGACTACGAAGGGGCCGATGTCGCCGCTGGTTCGGCGCGGATGACTCAGCCGTCGTCGGCATCACGGTACGGCGTGCACGAGGTGACGCTGGCCGGGCCGTCGCACGGCAACCCGTTCGTCGACGTCGCACTGTCGGCCAGCTTCGTCGGCGGCGACCACGAGTATGACGTGCTCGGCTTCTACGACGGCGACGGCACATATCGCGTTCGTTTCATGCCCGAGTACGAGGGCGAGTGGTCGTTCACCACGCGCAGCAACGCACGGTCGCTCGACGGGATCAGTGGTTCGTTCGTGTGCACGTCTGCGCTGCCTGGTGCGCACGGCCCGGTGCGCGTGGTCGACACGTTCCACTTCGCCCACGCCGACGGCACCCCGTTCCGGCCGTTCGGTACCACTGCATACGCGTGGAACCACCAGGGCGACGCCGCCGAGGAGATCACCCTGCGCACGTTCGCCGCGGCGCCGTTCAACAAGGTGCGGATGTGTGTGTTCCCCAAGTGGTACCCGCACAACACCGTCGAGCCTCAGTTCGATGCGTACGAACGCAAGGCCGATGGGTCGTTCGACCTGCAGCGGTTCGTGCCCGAGTTCTTCCGTCACCTCGAGCTGCGCATCGCCGACCTCGCCGCGCTCGGTATCGAGGCCGACCTCATCCTGTTCCACCCTTACGACAAGTGGGGCTACTGCGACATGCCGGCCTCGGCAGACGACCGTTACCTCCGCTACCTGATCGCCCGCCTCGGTGCGTACGCCAACGTGTGGTGGTCACTCGCGAATGAGTACGACTTCCTCGGCGACAAGGTCGACGCTGATTGGCACCGCATCGGCGAGCTGGTGGCAGCGGTCGACCCGCACCGCCACCTGCTGGGCGTGCACAACGGCCCGCGCGTGTGGGACCACTCGCTTCCGTGGGTCACTCATGCCAGCATCCAGAGCCAGGGCCCCGAGACGCAAGCCGACGCCGTCGATCAGATGCGCGAGCGCTGGGGCAAGCCGGTGATGGTCGACGAGTGCTGCTACGAAGGCGACATCGAGTTCGGCTTCGGCAACCTCACGGGTGAGGAGATGACCCAGCGCTTCTGGGACGGTGTGGTGCGTGGCGGCTACGTCACGCACGGCGAGTGCTACCTACACCCCGACGACGTGTTGTGGTGGGGTCGCGGAGGCGAGCTGCATGGCACCAGTCCCGCCCGTCTCGCCTTCCTCCGTGATGTGCTGGCCTCGGCGCCAGCGCCACTGACGCCGGTGCCGTCGCGTCGCCGCCACCTGATCGCCAGGGCCACCGACGAGTGGTTCCTCGTGTACCAGGGTTCACGCCAATCGGCGCGCCACACGCTGGAACTGCCCGCCGGCCGCCTCTATCGCGTGGAACTGCTCGACACCTGGAACATGACCATCGACGACCTCGGCGTGCACGTGGCCGAAGACGAGTTGGTGCTGCCTGCCCGCCCCTACCAGGCCCTGCGCATGACGGCCGCCGCCTGAGTCCGCGGCACGGCGCAGCGCGACGTTCGTCTGTGCCGTGCCACAGACGGAACTGGCGGCCGGCCGGGTCAGCGGGGGCGGGGAGGGGCGGTGCTGGCGCGCACGAGCAGGGAGGGGGCGAGGGTGACGTGGGGTTGCTCGTCGCCCTCGATGATGCCGAGCAGGCGCTCGACGCTGCGTCGGCCGACCTCGCTGAAGTCCTGCTGGATGGTGGTGAGTGGGGGTTGGAAGAAGCCCGACTCGGGGGTGTCGTCGAAGCCCACCACGCTGATGTCGCCGGGCACGCTACGGCCGGCCTCGTGCAACGCGAGCATGAAGCCCAGTGCCATCTGGTCGTTGGCCACGAACACGGCGGTCACCGACGGGTCGGCGGCGATCTCCTTGCCCGCGGCGTAGCCCGAGGCCGGGCTCCAGTCACCCACGTGGCAGGTGGTGATCTCGCGGCGGTGCGCCTTCAACTCGTCGCGCCAGCCCTTGTAGCGCGCCTCGGCGCCGATCCAGCCCTTCGGCCCGCGCACATGGTGCACCGTGCGGTGGCCGAGCTCCAGCAGGTGCCGGGTGGCCAGGCGGGCGCCCAACTCCTGGTCGATGCCCACGGTGGTGGCGACGTTGGTGGAGCCGGAGGTGACGACCATCGGCAGGTCGGTGCGCAGGTCGGCCAGCGCGTCGATCGACGACTTCAGCGGCGCGAGCACCACCAGGCCTTCCACGTGCGCGCTCAGCATGTGGTCGACGACGGCGGCCATCTCCTCGGGCGTGTGCTGGCGGAGGATGCCGAAGTTGACGTAGTAGCCGGCCTGGCGAGCGGCGGCCTCCACGCCCCAGAGGGTGCGCGATGCGCCGTAGAAGAACATCGACTCGGCGCTGATCGCCCCGATCACCCGCGACCGGCCGCCGGCCAGTGTGCGCGCGGCCATGTTGGCCCGGTAGCCGAGCTGCTCGATCGCCTTCTGCACCTTCTTGCGCGTGGCCGCGCTGACGCGTGGGTGGTCGTTCACCACGCGTGACACGGTCATCAGCGACACGCCTGCCACGCGGGCGACGTCGGCCATCGCCGGGGTGCGATCGGTGTTGCTCATGCGACCACGAGGCTACGGCTCACATGCCCTGCGCGAGGCGATACCAGGCGGCGTTCCACCGCAACTGGTCGCGGAACGTGCGGAACGACGTGTCGTCGTCGATGAAGGCCAACTCGACGCCGGCGATGGTGGCGAAGTCGTCGAGCGTCTCGCGATCCACTGCCGAGGTGTACACGGTGTGGTGCGGGCCGCCGGCCGTGAGCCAGCAGGTGGCCGAGGTGCGCAGGTCGGGCAGCGCCTTCCACACCGCGCGGGCCACGGGGAGGGCCGGAAGCGGCTCGTCGGGCGGCACGGTGTGGACCGCGTTGGCCACGAGGCGGAAGCGGTCGCCGATGTCGGCCAGGCCCATCACCGTCGCCGGTCCGGGCGCGGCATCGAACACGAGGCGGGCAGGGTCCTCACGGCCACCGATGCCCAACGGGTGCACCTCCAGCGACGCCCGACCGGACGCGATGGTGGGGCACACCTCCAGCATGTGGGCGCCGAGGGTCTTCGGCTCGCCGGGCCCGAGGTGGTACGTGTAGTCCTCCATGAAGCTGGTGCCACCGGGCAGGCCGGCGCCCATCACCTTCACCGCCCTCACCAGCAGCGCCGTCTTCCAGTCGCCCTCGCCGCCGAAGCCGTAGCCCTCGGCCATCAGTCGCTGCACGGCCAGGCCGGGAAGCTGGCGCAGGCCGCCGAGATCTTCGAAGTTGCTGGTGAACGCGTGGAAGCGGCCGGCGGTGAGGAACGAGCGCAGGCCCAACTCGATTCGGGCTGCTTCGCGCACGCTCTCGTGGCGCTCGCCGCCGCGACGCAGGTCGGTGGCCATCGTGTACTCGTCGGCGTACTGGCCCACGAGGACGTCGACGTCGGCGTCGGCCACCTGGCCCACCGCGGCCACGAGTTCGTTCACGCCCCAGGTGTTCACCGACACGCCGAAGCGCATCTGGGCGGCCACCTTGTCGCCCTCGGTGACGGCCACGTCGCGCATGTTGTCGCCGAAGCGGGCCAGGCGTAGGTGCTGCACCTCGTGCCACGCGGCGCAGGCGCGGGCCCAGCGGCCGACGCCTTCCTGCACCACTTCCTCGTCGACGTGGCCGAACACGGTCTTGCGGTCGATGCCCATGCGTGTCTGCACGAACGCGAACTCGCGGTCGCCGTGGGCGGCCTGGTTGAGGTTCATGAAGTCCATGTCGATCGTGCCCCACGGCAGCGAGCGGTTGGCCTGTGTGTGCAGATGCAACAACGGCTTGCCCAGTGCCTGCAGCCCGGCGATCCACATCTTGGCGGGGGAGAAGGTGTGCATCCACGCGATCACGCCGATGCAACGGTCGTCGCTGCTGGCGTCGAGGCACACGCGGCGGATCGCATCGGAGGTGGTGAGCACACCGCGGTTCACGATGCGCACCGGTAGGTGCCTCGACCCGCCGAGCCCGGCCAGCACCTCTGCGGCCTGGTCGGCCACCTGACGCAAGGTGTCGTCGCCGTACAGCGATTGGCTGCCGGTGACGAACCACAGTTCCTTGTCACTGAACATCGTCAGGTCGGGCATCACTTCTCCTCCTGTTGTTGGCCGTACACGTTCTGGTACCGGTCGTACAGCGCCTTCACGTCGCTCGGCAGGATTGGCAGCGGCGGGCCGAGTTGGCGGCTGATGTGCACCGTTCGGCACACGTCCTCGCACATCACTGCCGCCTTGACGGCGGAGCGCACGTCCTTGCCGATCGTGAACGGGCCGTGGTTCTGCAGCAGAACGGCGACGCTGTGCGACGTGCGGAGGGTTTCCACCACGGCCGCGCCGATCGTGTCGTCGCCGATGAGCGCGAAGGGCGCGCACGGGATCGGGCCACCGAACTCGTCGGCCATCGCGGTGAGTACGCACGGCACGGCCTCGCCGCGGGCCGCCCAGGCACACGCATAGGTGGAGTGTGTGTGGGTGACCCCGCCGACGTGTGGCATGTGGCGATAGATGTACGCGTGCGAGGCCGTGTCGCTGGACGGGGCGAGGTCGCCCTCCACGACGTTGCCGTGCAGGTCGCACACGACCATCGATTCGGGGGTGAGCTGGTCGTAGTCCACCCCGCTGGGCTTGATGAGCAGCAGGTCGGCGCCCGGCACACGTGCCGACGCGTTGCCGCCGGTCCACACCACCAACCCGTTGCGGACGAGATCGAGGTTGGCCTTCAGCACCTCCTGGCGAAGGCGGGCGATGTCGTCGGTGACTTTCATGCGAGGGCGTCCTCTCCTGCTTGGGCCTCGTTCCTGATGGCGCGCAGGCCGTGCATCAGATGGCGATGGGTGGCGAAGTGGTCGTGCAACTCGCGGTAGGTCGCGAACAGGCGGTCGTACGTGTCGGCCCGATCGGCGTCGGGCAACCAGGCGTCACGGCGCAGCGAGGCCATCGCTGCTGCCGCGGCGGCGATGTCGGGGAACGCCCCGGCCGCCACGGCCGCGTGCATCGCCGAGCCGACAGCCGGCGCCTGGTCGCTCTCCACCACATGGATCGGGCGGCGCAACACGTCGGCGTAGACCTGCATCACGAGCGGGTTCTTCAGCAGGCCACCGGCGGCGATGAAGTCGTTGACGGGCACCCCGGCTTGTTCGAGGCGCTCGACGATGACGCGTGTGCCGAAGGCCGTTGCCTCCACCAGCGCACGGTAGATGTCGTCGGGCCGGGTGGCGAGTGTGAGGCCGATGATCAACCCCGACAGCTCGTGATCCACCAGCACCGAGCGGTTGCCGTTGTTCCAGTCGAGCGCCACCAACCCGTGCGCCCCCACCGGCTGCGCCAGCGCGAGCGCGGTGAGGTGCTCGTGCACGTTGCGGCCTGCCGCTGCCGCCTCGGCGTGCACCTCGGGGGGCACGCAGTGGTCGACGAACCAGCCGAAGATGTCGCCCACACCGCTCTGCCCGGCCTCGTAGCCCCACAGCCCGGGCACGATGCCGCCCTGCACCACGCCGCACATGCCTTCCACCGGGCGCAGGTCGGCGCCGTTCATCACGTGGCAGGTGGAGGTGCCCATGATGGCCACCATCTGCCCGGTGCCCACTGCCCCGGCTGCCGGCGCGGTGACGTGGGCATCGACATTGCCCACGCACACGGCGATGCCTGCGGGCAGCCCGAGGCGTTCGGCCATGGTGGCCGACAGGCCGCCGGCGCGCTCGCCGAGCTGGGCGATCGGTTGCGCCACCTTCTCGGCCACGAAGTGTTCGAAGCCAGGGTCGAGCGCGGCGAAGTAGGCGGGGGAGGGGTACTCGCCGTCCTGGTAGGCGGCCTTGTAGCCGGTGGTGCACACGCCGCGCACGTACACGCCGCACAGCTGCCACACGATCCAGTCGGCGGCCTCCACCCAGCGCTCCATCGCGGAGTAGACGGTGGGGTCTTCCTCCAGCAACTGCAGCGCCTTGGCCAGCTCCCATTCGCTCGACAGGCGGCCGCCGTAGCGCTGTATCCACGCCTCGCCGCGTTCGTGGGCGAGCGCGTTCAGTCGCTCGGCGTGTTGTTGCGCGGCGTGGTGCTTCCACAGCTTCACGTAGGCGTGCGGACGGTCGCGGTACTCGGCCAACTCACACAGGGGCGTGCCGTCGGCGAGGGTGGGCAGCACGGTGCAGGCGGTGAAGTCGGTGCCGATGCCCACCGCAGTGGCGGGGTCGATGCCGCTGGCGGCGAGGGCGCCACGCACGGCCGCCACCATCGACGCGACATAGTCGGCGGGCACCTGCAGCGCCCAGTCGGGTGGCAGGCGGAGGTCGCCGCTGGCGGTGAGTTCGGCGGGCAGCACGTCGTCGATCACGGCGTGGGCGTACTCGCTGACGGCCGACCCCAGCACCGCGCCATCGCTGAGCCGCGCCACCACCGCCCGGGCCGAGAGGGTGCCGAAATCCACCCCGATCGCCGTTGCCTGCGGATGGTGCGTCATGGTGGGTCCTCCCGGTCGCCCATAGTTCTACCATGTGATAGAAAAGCGATGCAGCTTGCCGATGCTGGTGATGGTAGCGATAACAGCCATCACCTGCCGCTGTGCTGCCGCGACGTTGAACGAGAGCTTGCAGGAGGCCGGGATGGACGCTGACACCACACCGATCGGGGCAACCACTCCGTCGTGGACGGCGCGGTGGGTCGAACCGGTCGAGTCTGCCGATGTGCCCCCGATGCAGCGGCCGGTCTACTGCCTCGCGGGCGATGTCGCGCTGGACGAGCGGGTGGGCCGCGCCGTGCTGCGAATCACGGCCCGCGGCTTGTACGAGGCGTACGTCAACGGAATGCGCGTGGGCGACGGCGAGCTGCGTCCTGGCTTCACCGCCTACCGCCACCGGCTGCAGGTCGACATCTACGACGTCAGCGACCTCGTGGTGCCGGGCCCCAACACCCTGGGTGCCCTGTTGGGCGACGGTTGGTGGCGTGGCCTGCACGGCACCACGCGCATCGCCAATCGTTACGGCCCCACGGTGGCGCTTCTTGCCGAGCTGTTCGTGGAAACGTCCGACGGATGGCGCCTCGCCGGGTGCACGGGCCAGGACTGGCGTTCGACGCCCAGCCACATCATCGCCGCCGACCTGGTGGCCGGTGAGGTGCACGACATGCGCCGGCGCCAGATCGACTGGGCGCGGCGAGGTGCTCATCGCAGCGGCTGGAGCGGTGTCACCGTCGCCGACCACTCGTTGTCCACCCTGTGCGCGCCGATCGGCCCACCCGTGCGGCAGGTCGCTCGCCTCGCGCCGGTGAGCATCGAGCAACTCGGGCCGCAACGGTGGGTGGTCGACTTCGGCCAGAACAGCAACGGCTGGGTGCATCTCGCCCACCTTGGCCCCGCGGGCACCACGATCACGCTCACGCACGGCGAGATGCTCGCCGCCGATGGAACGGTGTCGCTGGCCAATGTGCACGACGTGCCGGCGAGCGTCACCGACGCCACCTCGTTCCCCTTCCAGACCGACGTGGTGATCTCCGCCGGCGACGACGCCATCTTCGAGCCGCGGTTCAGCACCAAGGGGTTCCGCTACGTGCAGGTCGACGGCTACCCGGGCGTGCTCGACGCCGGGTCGATCACCAGCGTGGTGGTGCACAGCGACCTGCCGGCGATCGGTGCGTTCGAGTGCAGCGACGAGCGGGTGAACCGTCTGCACGACGCC
>WBZL01003555.1_pt1 | contig 14169 bp, 8 predicted proteins | sample 5204291 | NCBI WGS metagenome assembly WBZL01 (sample SAMN12344345, study PRJNA552823) | activated sludge metagenome | biome: Activated sludge suspended growth; feature: Nitrification reactor; material: Wastewater; isolation source: activated sludge from nitrification reactor of wastewater treatment...
TGGCGGCAATGGGGCGTTATCTCAACGAAAACCCGCCCCCCCCTAATACCCGCGTCTACATCGGCCACCCCCGCGCCTATGATGCTGCACCGCGTGATTTTGTCTATCATACAAGCCAGCCCGTAAGCTGGTTCATTCCAGCCAATGGCGTGGTTTGGGGCAGCCAACCTGCTTGGTATTTGCTGCCTACCGACGAACTGCCACCCACAGCGTTGGCGGAGTTGGCGACAGCCATACCTGTTCCTTATGCCGATGGCGACCCGGCTTTTATTCGCTACGACACCACCATTTGGGGCGTGGAACCAGCCGCGCCGCTGCACGCCACCTTTGCCAATGGCCCCATGCTGGTGGGCTACACGCTGCCGGATGAGCTGTTTCGTGGGGATGAGCTAACGGCCGTTCTCCACTTCCAAATCCCCGCCCCCGCCCCCAACCTGCCCAACGCCCTCACCTACGTCCGCACCCAACTGCTAGATGATAGCGGCAACGTCTGGGCTGAACGCAGCAATTTGCTCACCTACCCGCAGGCGAATTGGCAGGCGGGGGACAGGTTTGTACAAACGGCCGTTCTCACCCTGCCCGACGGAATGCCACCCGGCCAAATGCAGCTTCGCGTGGATTTGCACGACAGTGACGGCACGCTGCTGCCCGTCAGCGGTGACAACAACACTGCCCTGCTGCCCGTTCGCAGCCGCCCCCTGGTTGATTTTGCCCCACCCGCCGATGCGCTCATTTTTGACCAAACCCTGCTGCTGCAAAACGCCGCCTTTAGCAGCCTGCTTACCCCCGGTCTCGACATCAACATCGCCCTCAATTGGGTAGCACTGCGGCAGCCAGCCAGCGATTACCGCCTCAGGCTCCAGCTTGCCGACCCCAACACGGGTGAACTAATCCTTGAGCAACTGTTCGATATTTGGCCCGGCCGCTACCCCACGTCAAAATGGCAGCCCAATGAGCCTGTTACCAGCTTCCACAAGCTGGAGATTCCAGCCGATTTGGTGGTGGAGACGGAGCCAGTGTTGCAGGTGTGGTTGCTGGAGGGGGAAACGGCCGTTTCCATCACCCAAGGCAGCAACCTCCTCGCCACCATGCAGTTCGACCAGCGGGAACGGCTCTACACCCCACCCCCCATCCCCCATCCCCTCGCCGCCCAATTTGGCGATGCCATCCACCTGCTCGGCTACGACCTGCAAACCGGGGCAGAGGCTCTGCACCTGACCCTGTTTTGGCAAGCCGTCGCCACCCCCGCCACCAACTACACCGTCTTCAACCATCTGGTAGATGCCAACGGCCAAATCGTTGCCCAGCTAGATGCTCCACCGAGCGGCGACGGCTGGCTCACGGCCACCTGGCTCCCCGGCGAAATCATCGTTGATCAGCGCACCATCCCGCTTGATGGCGTTGCGGTCGGCAACTACACCCTGCTGTTGGGGCTGTATGGCTCCAACGGCGGCCAGCGGCTACCTGTGCAAACCGATGGTCAACCCCTCCCCAACGACCAACTCCCCCTCACCCAAGTGACGCTCTCCCCATAGCCGGGTAAAATGAGGGGAATTTTTTTGACAGGGGTAACAGGATGTTTATACCTGTACGGGTGTCAATTCTGAAAGTGTAGGACAAGTTTGCAAACTTGTCCTACATCGCTTAAAGCCTGTCCATTTTCTGGTATGACGATATTCAAGTGGCGTAACAACTGGTGGCTGGTGGGGATTTTGCTGTTGGCGGCGGGGCTGCGGCTGTGGCGGCTGGCGGCGGTTCCCTTTGGCTGGCACCCTGACGAAGCGACCAAGGCTCTGCTGGCGCTCGATGTGTTATCGGGCAAGGCGGGCTTTCCGGCGTTCTTTTCCGCCTTTACCGGGCGCGAAGCCCTGTTTGTCTATCTGGAAGCGGGGCTGATTGCGCTGCTGGGACACCCCATGTTTGTGGGGCGGCTGCTGTCGGCGTTTGGCGGCATTCTGACGGTGGCGTTGAGCTACGCCGTTGGGCGGGAACTGTTTAATCGGCGGGTTGGGGTATTAACGGCCGTTTTCCTCTCCCTCTCCCTCTGGCACCTCATCGCCAGCCGCAATGGCTACCGCGCCGTCATCCAGCCGCTGGTGCAGTTACCCGTCATTTTGCTGCTGTTTCGCGGCTGGAACAGAGGCCAGTGGCAACACTTTTTGTGGGCTGGCTTCTTTTTGGGGCTAACGCAATACACCTATACGGCCGTTCGCCTCTTCCCTTTTCTGATCCTTGCCATCGTCGGCATGGCCCTGCTGGTGCAGCGGCGGCTGGTGATGGGGTATTGGTGGAAATTGGTGGGAACGGCCGTTGTTGCCTTCCTCATCTTCCTCCCCCTCGGCCTCCACTTTTGGCACAACCCGCTCGACTTCTACGGCCGCGCCGCCCAGGTCTCCGTCTTTTCCGAACAATTTTCCGGTGGTGACCCCGCCGCCCGGCTGTGGCAAAGCATCAAGGAAACGGGGCGCATGTTCACCGTCTGGGGCGACATCAACTACCGCTTTAACATCGCCGGGCAGCCCGTCTTTGACCCCATCATGGGGGTGCTGTTTTACGCCGGGCTGCTGCTGGCCGCCGTGCGGCTCTGGGCGCGGCGCGGGCGGCAGCGGCTGGCCTATGCCACCCTCTTTGCCTGGATGGGCATCATGCTGCTTCCCATGCTCCTCTCCGCCGAATCTCTCCCCTACTATCAACGCGCCATCGGCATTTTGCCCGCTGTCTACATTTTTCCAGCCCTAGCCCTGAATAAAATAACCGATTGGCTCAACGCGAGATTAAATCTCCAATCCCCAATCGCCAATCTCCCAATCTCCCAATCCCTCACCCTCCTTCTAACTGCCTACCTCACCCTCACCGTCAGCCGCGACTACTTCATCAACTGGCACAACAGCCCGCAAAACGACGATGACCGGCGGGTGGCGATGGTCTATGTGGCGGATTATTTGCAGCGGCACGTTATCCACAGTTCGCTCTACTTATCCACACAATATCCACAGCACCCGACGCTGGCGCTTCTGGCTCCGGCGCAGTACGATACCGTCCACTGGTTTGACGCGACGCAGGCATTGCCGCTGTCCAACCAGTCCGCCACCTACATTTTGCTGGCGGAAAATGCGCCCCAGCCGCTGCTGCTGGCGCGGGCGGCGGGGTTGGAGCGGGTGGAAACGGCCGTTGATCGCTTCCACCGCCCCGTGTTTGATGTGTACCAATTCGACGGTACGCCCCCGCCGCTGCCCGGCGACCAATCGGCCATTTGGTCGTGGGAAACCCGCTTTGAACCCGGCGACCCTGCGGGGCTGCGCCACTCGATTGAGCTGCCCGTGAACGTTGGCAACACCATGACCTTCCTCGGCCATGACCGCACGGAGGCCAGCAGCCCCGGCAGCGTACTGGAATTGGTGCTATACTGGACGCTCCAGCCCCGCCCCGACCGCCACTACATCATTTTTGCCCACCTGCTCAACGCGGAAGGGCAGGTGGTTGCCGGGTATGATGCCAACCATTACCCGGCGCAATTTTGGCAGCCCAACGGCGGCGAACGGCTGTTGAGCTACTTCCCCCTGTGGATTCCGCCCGACACGCCACCGGGAACGTACCAGGTTGAGATTGGGGTGTATTTCCAGCCAACCGGGGAACGGCTGCCCATTTTGCAGGGAGAAACGGCCGTTTCCGACCGCCTCCTCCTGCAACCCCTGGAACTTCGATGAGACAAACGCGACTGATAACTGATTACCGTTTACTGTTTACCGTTTACTGTTTACTGATTACTGGTTACTGTTTACTGATTACTGGTTGTGCGGTGGCTCCTGCCCCACCACTGCCAACGGCCGTTCTGCCCGCCATTGTTGAAGCCACACCCGCCGTCCCCCCCACCTGGACACCTGAGGCGGCGGAACTGTTGCCCACGCTGGATGCGGGGCGGGAAACAGGGGGAATTGTGGCAGGAACGGCCGTTGGTCTCATCCCCACCTTCACCCCCATTCCCCCCACCCGCACCCCCATTCCCACCGCCACCCCCACGCTGGCCGCCACCCCCTACGTCAGCTTCATCCCCCAGCTTCCCCCCAGCACCGAACTTGGCCCCAGCAAGCTTGGCCTCCACGTCAACCGCAACAACAGCCCCAACATCATGGAATTTATCCGCCGCGCCCAGCCGGCCGTCATCAAAGGGGTAGCCGACCTGGGCTACATGGCCGAAATCAAGGAAGTGTCGCCGCGCACCATCACCGTCGGGCGCATCCCGGTGGAAAATCAGGATTACGGCGGCAACCCTGAAGAGCAAGCCCGCAAGCTGGTGGCCGAACAACTGCGGGAATATGAGCTAAATCCGGCCGTTGATTTTTGGGAAGGGTGGAACGAACCCGACCCCAACTTAGACCGTATGGAGTGGTATGCCCGCTTTGAAGCGGAGCGGGTGCGCGAAATGGCAAAACATGGCTTCCGCACCGCCATTGGCGGCTTTTCCACCGGCGTGCCGGAGCTGGATGAATTTGAGCTGTTTGTTCCCGCCATCGAGGTAGCGCTGGAATATGGCGGCATCTTGACGCTGCACGAATACACCGCCCCCAGCATCGAATACGGTTTTGGCTCGCCGCTGCCGCAGCAAACGCCTTACCCGGATCGCGGGTCGCTGATTTTCCGCTACCGCTGGTATTACGAAGAAATCCTCAAGCCGCGCAATCTGGTCATTCCGCTGGTCATTTCCGAGGCGGGGATTGACGGGCTGGTGGGGCCACGCCCTGGGCCAAAGGGCAAGGGGTGGCGTGAGTTCCAGAATTTTTGGACAGAGCAGGGGGTGTGGGGTGAAACGGGGCCGTCGGCCTATGTCAACCAGATGGCCTGGTATGATAACGGGGTGCGGCAAGATGGGTATGTGATTGGGTTTTGCCTGTTTACGGCCGGGGGCGGCGGGCAGTGGGAAACGTATAATCTCAATGAGATTCTGCCCGACCTTGCCAACTACGCCATTAGCCAGGGTGCGCCGTAGATGCCCATTTAGAAGTTGAACTTCTCAGAAGAAGTTGAATTTCTTGCATAACTTGTTTAATCCTTGCTCCTTAGAGTTAGTTGGCGACCTAGCGTTATCATTTGTTACCTGCCACTTGTAGCCGATCAATAAAATGCCAGTTTATGACCGTTTGCAGCATGTAGAGCGAGCAGTAACGTTGCTACCACGCAAAACCTAACACGTATATTTCGTCCTCTAATACGCTGGACAAATCTTTAGAATGGCGTAGACTTAAAAGTTCATGATTAGACAAACATCTAATCTGTGTCTGTTTACTGCCCCATGTTGACAGCTTCACCCCATTCCCACCCAATAAGCGGAGGGTAGAAGGCGGGTTATGGGGAAAAAACGGCCGTAAACTCACGACGAGGTAAGAAATATGCAACCACAACCAAACGTTTACCGACGATTAATGGGGTATTTGCAACCCTACTGGAAACAAGTCACCATTGGCTATGTCTCCATGCTCAGTGCCTCCCTGCTTAATTTGTTCGTTCCCCAGGTCGTCAAAAACGCCATTGACAACGGGCTGGCAGCCGGCCGCGCCAACGCTCTTTTTATTGCTGGCGGCATCATCATGGGCATTGCCCTGGTGCGCGGCGTGGCCGGGTTTGGGCAACGTTTCTTTGGCGACTGGCTCACCCACCGTGTTGCCTACGATTTACGCAATCACTTCTACAATAGCGTCCAAAGCCTACCCTTTTCCTTCCATGACCGCAGCCACACTGGCGACCTGATGAGTCGCGCCACCAGCGACATCACCGAAACCGAGCGCTTTATCGGCATCGGCCTTATGGATTTACTGGCAACGCTGCTGCTGCTATTTGGGGTCATCGTTGTTATGTTTATCGAATCCCCCCAACTGGCCCTGCTGGCTTTTATCCCGGTGCCGGTGCTGCTGTTTGCCACCGTCCGCTTTGGCAACGTTGTGCGCCCCATGTTCAAAGATATTCAGGAGCAAATGGGGGTGCTGTCGTCGCTGATGCAGGAAAGCCTGACCGGGATTAACGTGGTCAAGGCGTTTGCCCGCGAGCCGTATGAGCTGCAAAAATTTGACGAGGGGAACGACGAATGGTTTGCCCGTCGCTACACCGTCATCAAAACGTGGGCCAACAACTGGCCGCTGTTTACCTTTTTGGTTGCCGCCAGCATCTTTTTGCTGCTCTGGTTTGGTGGCCCCCGCGCCCTCAGTGGCGAGATTACGGTGGGGACGCTGTTTGCTCTCATTCAATACATGCTGATGCTGGGCGGGCCGGTGCAGCGGCTGGGCTTTTTGGTCAATCTGGCGGCGACGGCCGGAGCCAGCGCCACCCGCGTTTTTGAAATGATTGACATGCCTAACGAGATTGCCGAGCAGCCTGATGCCCACGCGCTGACGGCGGTGGCGGGGGAAGTAACGTTTGAAAACGTGAGCTTTTCTTACCGTGACGGGATTCAGATTTTGCACGACATTAGCTTCACGGCGCGGCCGGGGCAGCGGATTGCCCTGATTGGGCCAACGGGTTCGGGGAAGTCTACGGTGACGAATTTGATTCCCCGTTTTTATGATGCCACAAACGGCCGTATTTCCATTGACCACCACGACATCCGCACTCTCAAGCTCCACAGCCTGCGCCGCCACATCGGCATTGTCCTGCAAGACCCGTTTTTGTTCAGCCAAACCATTGCCGAAAACATTGCCTACGGTCGGCCAAACGCCAGCTTTGACGAAATTGTGGCCGCCGCCAAAGCCGCCCGCGCCCACAAATTCATCACCAACATGCCCGAAGGGTACGAAACCCGCGTCGGCGAACGGGGTGTCACCCTCTCCGGTGGGCAAAAGCAGCGCATCGCCATTGCCCGCGCCCTGCTCACCAACCCCCGCATCCTCATCCTCGACGATTCCACCAGCAGCGTGGACACCGAAACTGAGCATCTGATTCAGGAGGCGTTGGAAATTCTTATGGAAGGGCGCACCACCTTTATCATTGCCCAGCGGCTGCTCACCCTCAAAAACGCCGACTGCATTCTGGTGCTGGACAAAGGCCGCATTGTTGAGCGCGGTACCCACGAAGAACTTCTTGCCCACAACGGCCTCTATCGCCAGATTTATGATTTGCAACTGCGGGATCAAGAGGCGTTTGTGGCGCTGGAGGCAGGTAATCAGTAATCAGTAATCAGTAATCAGTTATCAGTTATCGGTTATCAGTGGCCTGACTGATTACCGATTACCGGTTACTGATTACCCATTACCGATTACGAGGTTAAAAACATGAACTATCAAAACGGAACGAGTAAGCGAGACACCACCCGCCGCTTTGACCTGGGGTTGCGGATGGAGGGGAATGAACGGGAGGAGCGCGAGGCGCGGATTCGGGCGATTTTGCATGGGGATGAGGATGATATGCTGGGGAAGGCCTATGACGGCCGTTTAATGCGCCGTCTGCTCCAGTTTCTCGTTCCTTACAAAGTCAAACTTTATTTGGCAATCGTGCTGATGGTCGTTAGTTCGCTGCTGTCGGTGGCTGGCCCGACGATTGTGGGGCGGGCGGTGGATGACGGGATTCGCGCCGGGGATTTTGCCACGCTGCGCTGGTGGACGGTGCTGTTTATTTTAACGGCCGTTGGTGAATGGATCAGCAACCGTTACCGCATTGCCCTTATGGCCTTTGTTGGCACCAAGGTGGTGGCCGACCTTCGCAGCCAGCTTTTTCGCCACCTCCACACCCTTACCCTCAACTTTTACAACAACTACAGCGTCGGCCGGCTCATGAGCCGCCTCATCAGCGACGTGGGCGTGATGGAAGATTTTGTTACCTGGTCGATCACCGGCCTCTTCCGCTCCATCTTTATCCTCCTCGGCATCATCCTCGCCATGCTCTTTCTCAACTGGCGGCTGGCCCTCGTCACCTTTGCCACCATGCCACTCATGATCGCCCTCACCAACTATTGGCGGCAGCGGGTGCGGGAGGCGTACCGCGCTACCCGCCAGCGGCTGTCGCTCATCAATGGCTACCTCAACGAATCCATTTCCGGCATTCGCGTGACCAAAAGTTTTACCCGCGAAGCGCAAAACGGCCGTTATTTCAACGACCTCAACCACTCCTACTTTGATGCCAACGTAGATGCCGTCCGTCTGGCCGCCATCTTCTTCCCCGGCGTAGACTTCATGGGATCCTTTGCCGTCGCCCTCGTCGTCGGCGTGGGCGGCTGGCTGGTGCTGCGTGATGCCCTTACCACCGGCACGCTCATCGCCTTTATCCTTTACATTGACCGCTTTTTTGAGCCAATCCGCGAGCTGGCGCAGCGCTACAATGTCTTCCAGGCCACCATGGCCGCCAGCGAACGGGTTTTCAACCTGCTCGACACCCAGCCCGATCTCACCGACGCGCCGAACGCCTACCCCTTACCAGCCATCACCGGGCGGGTTGAATTCAAAAACGTGACCTTTAGCTACAACGACAATGAACCGATTCTGCGCGGCATTACGCTAACGGCGGAACCGGGGCAGCGCATTGCCCTGGTGGGGGAAACGGGGGCAGGCAAAAGCACCATCATCCGGCTGCTCTCCCGCTTTTTTGACATCAAAGGGGGGGAACTGCTGATTGACGGCCACGACATTCGCGCCGTCACCCAGGCCAGCCTGCGCCAGCAGCTTGGCGTTGTGCTGCAAGACACCTTTCTGTTTACGGGCAGCATCATGGAAAATATCCGTTACGGCCGGCTGGATGCCACCGATGAGGAGGTGATTGCCGCTGCCAAAGCGGTGGGTGCCGATGACTTCATTATAAAATCGCCCGACGGCTATGGCAGCGAGGTGGGAGAAAACGGGGTGAACCTGAGCGTGGGGCAGCGGCAAATTGTCTCTTTTGCCCGCGCCCTGCTGGCCGACCCCCGCATTCTGATTCTGGACGAGGCGACAAGCAGCGTGGACACGACCACGGAGAAGCAGATTCAGGCGGCGCTGGATGAATTGATGCGCGGTCGCACCAGCTTTGTCATTGCCCACCGTCTTAGCACCATCGTCACTGCCGACCAGATTGTGGTGCTGGATATGGGGCAAATTGTGGAACAGGGGACGCATGAGGCACTGCTTGCCCAACGTGGCCGCTATTACAATCTGTATACCATGCAGTGGGCGGCGCAAAAAACAGGCACCCAATAGTACCTTGTCAGTGAAATGCTTGCGCAAAAAACAAGAACTTGGGTTTTCATGGGGGCTGGCTGCTAGGGGCTGGGAAGAAAAGAGGCTCTGCACCAGCCACCAGCCACTTGCGGTTTAGCCGCGTTACCGCTCCTTGTGCTAAAAAAAGGCGCGAACGACCCACACGCCAAGCAAGATGGAGCCGACAACGAGGCCGCCGACGAGCATGTAGAGGAGGAAGGCAATTAGTCCATCGCGCCGCTGCTGCAAGGCAACAATGGCCGCCACAACGCCATAGCCCACAAAAGCGAGCCAGAGCAGGATGGCAATGATGGCAAAGAGGGTGACAAGTGATTGCATGTTGCAGACAGACGGGTAACAAGTAGCTGTAGGAGCCTATGGGTTGCTACTCATTACCCAAAAATGACTAAAGTACTAGAACAGTATAGTCAATTCAGGGGTAAATGGTACTGCCTAACGTGAAGGTGGGGTGGATTGGGCGTAAAGGTGGCGTAAAAAAGGGGCTATTGTAGCCACACATGGTGCCATTGGGGGACGCCGATGGGGGTGAGGACGAAGTTTTGCAGGCGGGGGGAGACGAGAACGGCCGTTAAATCGTGCGCCAACAGCACCACCGGAGCCTCTTCCACAATCATTTGCTCAATAGCAGCATATTGGTTTAGCCGTACCGTCTGGTTCATTTCACGCCGCGCTAGTTCTAGTACCCGGTCAACCTCGCCGTTGGCAAACCGCCCCAGGTTTTCCGGCGACTGGCTGTGAAAGAGCAGATCGAGAAAGTTTTCCGGGTCGGGGTAGTCGGCGCACCAGCCACTGTCAAAAATGTCACCCACTTCACCTGCGTACAGCTCATCGCGGTAGACAAAGGGGTCAACGATGACGGGTTCGATAGTGACACCCAGCACCTCTTGCCACAAAACGATGAGGGCGGTGACAAAGCCATCGGCATCGCCGTAGCCAGCGGTGCGGTAGGTGAGGGTGGGGAAGGTGGGAAAACGGCCGTTTTCATCCATCCCATACCCCGCTTCCACCAGTAGTTGGCGGGCGCGGTCGGGGTTGAATGAGTAGCCAGCCAGTTGCCCGGTGTAGCCCGGCATCCCTGGCGGCAAAATGCCTGTGGCCGGCAGGGCGTTGCCATCCCAAAATGTTTCAATCAGCCGCTCCTTGTCCAGCGCATAGTTGAACGCCTGCCGCACGCGGACATCATTAAACGGCGGCTGGCTGCTGTTTAGCCCCACAAAGCTGGTACAAAAGCTGACCCCGGTGCGTAAATCGGCCGCCAGCGGGTCATTGGGGTTTTGCGCCCGCTCCAGATTACCCCCGCCTACCCCTACCAGGTCAATTTCGCCCTGTTCATAGAGCGATAGCGGCAGCCCCGCGCCCAGGTTCAAGACCAGATGTTCAACGGTGGCTGGCTCAAGGTAGTAGCTATTGTTGCGTTCCAGAATCAGCAGCTCGTCATCTTGCCAGACGGAGAGTTTGAAGGGGCCGGTACCGTTGGGTTGCCGCTCCCAATCGGGCTGCTCCACGGTTTCGCGGTCAACCACGAAGGCGACGGGGAAGGCGAGTTTGGGGAGGAAGGTGTAGCTGGGAGCGGTGAGTGTGACCTGGAGGGTGTGGTCGTCAACGGCCGTTAATCCCGCAATCGTTTCTGCCGTTCCCGTCCGCTTTTCCGCCAGCCCGGCAATGTCGCCCATGTAGGTCAGCACCGTGTCGGAGCCGGTGTCGGGGTCGGCGGCGCGTTCCCAGGAATAAACGACATCGGCGGCGGTGAGAAAACGGCCGTTGTGAAAAGCAGCGTTGGGGCGCAAGAAAAAGGTGTAGGTTAGCCCATCGTCGCTAACCGTCCAGCCAGCAGCCAGCTCTGGCTGAAGCTGCAAATCGGTGTCCAGGTTTACCAACCCACTATAAAGCTGGCCGAATACACCGCCCGGTCCTTCGTAGGTAAGGGCGGGGTCAAGGGTGCGGGGTTGGCTATCGAGAAGAAAAACGGCCGTTTCTCGCGCCACCCCATACTGCCCCAAATTCCCCGCCGCACCCTGCAGCACTTCATCGGCAAAGCGACAGCCCAGCAAAAGGAAAGCAAAAAGCACAAGATGGTACACCGTTTGTTTGTAGGTCATGATCTTGTTCCGTCAGAAATGGGGCAGCGTTTACAAACTCCCATCTGCGTCATCTGCAAAATCTTTGATAAATGATTCTTCTGGCTGCTTACGTCTTCTGCGCCAAAGGACAAACGCCAGCAGCAGGAGCAGCGAGATGCCTAGACAGCAGCAAGCCAGCACCACAAGCAAAATCGTCATCTCTGTGTTTGATTCGGTGGCGTTGCCAGGAGGACCCGTTTCCGGGTTGCGGGTGGGGGCAACCGTCGTGGGCAAGCTTTGCGGTGGGGGCAGCGGGCGCATGGTGGGGATGGCCGCCGCTACCAGCGGCGTGGCAGTTGGCGGAATGGCGCGGTCGGCGGCACCGATGCTGCGCCGCCACGCCTGTTCCAGTCCATCCACGTTGAAGCCATAAACTGTTTGCAGCGCGTCGTCGTAATCCTCTCCACCTGCCAGTACGGCAATAAACTGCTGCATTTTTTCCTGCCCATACGTTTCCAGCAAAAAGGCCACCACGCTGTAGCTTTGGCTGTAGGCAATGCCGGCCGCCGTGCTGTGCGCCGGGAAAGCCCCGTTTAGGCTGCGGACAGGTTCAAAGCTGTTGTCAGCAATGCCGTTGGCAATGTCTTGCTGTACCTCTTCTTCCGGCTCCCCTTCGGCATAGACGGCCAGCCCTTCTTCCAGCCAGGTGGGGCGGCTGCCGCCAACACAGCTTCGCCCGGCCTGCCCCAGCACCAGGTGAGCCAGTTCGTGGCGAATGGTGGTGCGTCCCCAGGTGTCGGCAATGTTGGGCGGTACGCCCATGAGGATGGTGTTGTATTCGTCAAAGGCTACGCCGCCAGCCCAATCCTGCACATAGAGAATGGCATCGCGCATCGCTTCGCTGCTCTCGTAGATGAAAATGGTTACATCGTCTTGCAGCAGGATGCCCATATCTTGCTCTAGCTGGGTTAACCCAGCTACGGCGGCATCGAGCAGGGTGGGGCCGACGTTGGTGCCTTCGTACCAGTAGAGGGTAATACGGCCGTTTGTAAGGTGTTTCCAGTTAAAGCGGTCGTCGCTAAGAACAACGGTTTGGCTGGGGGTGGTGAACTGGTTGCCGGCGTCATCGGTTAGTGTCCAGTGCCAGGAAACGGCCGTTCCCGGTGGCGGATTGCCAGAGCGCGACATCACCCACGTCCAGGCCAACTGTGAGCTAGTCACCTCAACCGGCACGCTGCTGGACGCTTCCAGACAGCTAAACCGTGCCACATCATACGTTAACACCGCTTCCGTGAGTGTGACAGAGGGGTCAAGGTCAAGTTGAAAAACAATGTCCTGGGGAAAATGAACCAATACCTCGTTGCGTTTAACACTTTCAGCGTCGGCAACGCCGCCGGCAAACGGGGTTTGGGCAGCCACCAGCGGCCACCACAGCATGAGAAAAAGAAAGCGTGCTACCTTCATGTTGCCATAAAGATAGCACGCTCGAAGCAAGTGGCAAACAAGCTGTAAGCTATAGACATTCCCGCCACCGTCCCCCGTGATCCAGCTTGCCCGCCGCCGTCTTGCGCCCGCTGCCACCCCCCATCACAAACAGCCGCACCGGTGGCTCCACCTCCACCCCCGTTGCCTCCTCCTTCAGCCAGCGGTCAAACCAGCGGCGACGCTCCACGTTGTACCGCCCAAACCCCCAGGCCGGTTCCGCCCCAAAATCCACATCTAGCGCATAGGTCAACCCGCCGCGCAGCCCCCCATGCGTCCACGGCCCCATAATCAGCCGCTGCGGCGTGGTGTTTTGCCGTGCCATTTGGGCGTAGTAGTCCGTGACGGCAATGGCGTAGGGGTCATACCAGCCGCTGCTGTAGGTGCCGGGAATATCAGCATGGCGATGAAACTGTGCCGTAAAATCGTTGGCCTCCTGCGCCCAATAGTCGTCATAGCTGCCGCGTGTGTAGTAATGAACGGCCGTTTGCTCCAAATTCGGCACCACCCGCAGCGGCGTTTCCCCCAGCCGAAACGGGGTGCGGTCAATCCACCCCCGCAGTTGCTCCATTTCCCGGTGCAAATAGGCCGCCCCCTCCGGGTCATCGCGCAGATCCTGGGCATCGTGGGCATGGAGAAACAGCGCCCCAAACATGTGAAGCTGCATCGCCTCACCCCACCGCACCTGATGGGCATAGCTGTTGGTGGGGCCAACATCGGGCCAGATAGCGACCAAGTGAGGGGGTTGGTAAAGGGCGGCATGGGTTTGCACCAATGCCAAGTGCGAACTGCCAACCATCCCCACGCGGCCGTTGCACCACGGCTGGGCGGCAAGCCATTCGATAGTGTCATAGCCATCCAGACCGGCCGTGGGGTTGACCACATGGAAATATTGCCCCGTCCCTTCCGACTGATGCCGCCCGCGCAAATCTTGCAGCACCAGCACATACATAGCCATATGGAACAAAGCCATCCATTACCTCATCGGTGAGCCATGGCCCTTCCTTGTTGTAGGAGGTTCGCACCAGAATGACGGCCAGCGGGCCTGGCAGCAGCTCGCCGTATTCGTCCACTGGGCGGTAGATGTCGCTGGCAAGCCGTACCCCATCGCGCATGGGGATCATGATATTTTTGAACAGGGCGTATTGGGTCATGAGGGAATGATAGCAGCTTTTTGTAGCTGGTGGGTATGGGTAATGGTAGGGGGTAAACGGCCGTTATCTCTGGTTTTTATCGCTATGCTTGTTGCAGTACTATGCAAAAAGATAGCGCCTATACATTTTCTCCCTTCCCCCTACCCTACTGGCCGCTACGTTTTTGAGAGCCGTTCTAAGAAACTGTTTAAAAAATGCAAAAAGCCCCCAATTGGTGTTCAATTAGGGGCATTATGAAATACATACACAGACAAGCATACCAGAGTGACCTCAAAGATCAAGAATGGAAATGGCTCAAAA
>WBZL01003556.1_pt1 | contig 14169 bp, 11 predicted proteins | sample 5204291 | NCBI WGS metagenome assembly WBZL01 (sample SAMN12344345, study PRJNA552823) | activated sludge metagenome | biome: Activated sludge suspended growth; feature: Nitrification reactor; material: Wastewater; isolation source: activated sludge from nitrification reactor of wastewater...
ACAAAGAAATCTAAATCATCAGAATATCGGTGATTTAGATAACCCCTTGAGACTGCTGTCCCTCCGGTCAAATAAAGGTGGTATGTCAAGAGTGATGCTGTTGGCGAATTCTGGACAAGCGCGCCAAGAGGAGTAAAATCGGCATGGAGGTATACCATGTCCCTTAAACCCCAGACCCCTGAAGAAATCCCGGCGCAGACGGTGGCTGTCGCACAGGCCGCCTTCCCACACGGGAATACCTATCTGAAATTACGTGCTGAATTTGAAACCCTCTTCCAAGATGAACAATTCGTCGCGCTGTATCCCCAGCGCGGGCAGCCTGCGGAAGCGCCTTGGCGGCTGGCACTCGTGACTTTGATGCAGTTTATGGAGCATTTAACCGATCGTCAAGCGGCGGAGGCGGTGCGGGGACGCATTGACTGGAAGCATGTGCTGGGTCTGGAACTGACGGATCCCGGGTTCGATTACTCTGTCCTATGTGAATTTCGGGCGCGCTTACTAGCCGGGGAAGCGGAAGCCTGGTTGTTTGAGACGATTCTGGAACAGGGGCGCTCACGTGGTTGGCTCAAAGCACGCAGCCGCCAACGCACCGACTCAACCCATATTTTGGCGGCTGTCCGCCGCATGAACCGGGTGGAGTTGGTGGGGGAAGTGCTCTTTCATGTTTTGGACGTGCTGGCCAAAGTTGAGCCCCACTGGTTGCAAGATCAGGTGCCGGCGACTTGGTTTGAGCATTACAGCCAGCGCCTCAGTAGTTTTCGCTTGCCCAAAACCGAGAAAGAACAATTGGCCCTGAGGTTGCGGATCGGGCGGGATGGGGTCCAGTTGCTGGCCCAAATCTACGCCTCGACAGCCCCGGAGGATTTACGGAAACTGCCCGCCGTGGACCTCATGCGCCGCGTGTGGATCCAAAATTATTATCAGGAGGGGGAGGAGGTGCGCTGGCGCACAGAAAAAGATTGCCCGCCTTGTCACTTACGGATCACTTCTCCCTATGATGAAGAGGCGCGCCTGAACACCAAACGCGACCTGTATTGGAATGGGTACAAAGTGCATTTCACGGAAACCTGCGACAAGGACAGCCCCAACCTGATCACGCATGTCGAAACGACCGTTGCTACCCAGCAAGACAATATGGTCGTCGAACAAATTCATGCCGCCTTGCAGGAAAAGGACTTGCTTCCCGGTCAGCACTTGGTCGATGCGGGCTACCCTTCGGCAGAATTGCTGGTGACCAGTCAGAAGAATTATGGGATTGATCTCTTTGGCCCGGTGCGCCCCGATGTGCATTGGCAAAGCCAAGATGAACAGGCTTTTGATATTACCCAGTTTCAGATCGATTGGGTGCAGCAAAAAGTGACCTGTCCCATGGGAAAAACCAGTTCCAGTTGGTACGCAGACAGCAAAGGCCCGCGCGGGAAGCGCGTGATCCAGGCCCATTTTGCCAAACGGGATTGCAGGATATGCGAAGCACGCCAACGCTGTACGCGCAGTGCGACCGCTTCCCGGAGTGTGACGTTCCACCCAAAGGAACAACACCTCGCCCTTCAGGCCGCGCGGGAACGGCAAAGAACGCCGGAATTCCAAGCCGTGTATGCCCTGCGCTCGGGCATTGAAGGGACAATAGGGCAAACTGCGGACAAGCTGGCGATGCGCCGTAGCCGCTATCGCGGTTTGGCGAAAACCCACTTGCAACATTTGATGACGGCCGCCGCCGTCAATCTCAAACGGATGCTGGACTGGTTGGACGAGAAGCCGCGTTCGGTGGCTTACAAATCTCACTTTGCAGCGCTGGCTCCCACATGAGCGAATTCGCCAACAGCATCAGAGTTGTGTAAATTTTCGGGCTGGCTGGCAGCCTTCGCAGCTACAGTAATTTTGCGGAGTTTCAAACTTCGGGTGACAGCATAGAACATCAACAGACAGCTCTCTTCATTGCGAAAGGCGGCGGCCATTTTGTGACTGCGCTTTTTGACTTCGCCGAAGAGCCGTTCGATACAATTGGTGGTGCGAATAAATTTCCAGTGCTTCTCTGGAAATCCGTAGAAGGTCAAACAAGCTTCCAAATCGCGTTGCAAGCACGTTACGGCGGTCGGATAGACTTTTTCATATTTCGCGACGAAGGCTACCACTTCCTGATCAGCTTTGGCCCGGCTGGTTTGGTAGAACAGCGCCAAAAGTTCCGGCTTCACCAGGTCTTGTTGTTTTTCTGGGATGTAGCTAAGGAGTCTCGTCAGAATAAGTTGACAAATTTTTTGGGCAGTGATTTAAGCGGCGTATGCAAAACGCCACTTTCCTTAAACAAATTGAAATGGTTTACCAATTTTTGAGGCCGCTGATGGACGAACGCCTGCGAAGACAATGGGCCGCCGCAGAAGCGAAAGCTTATGGATGGGGTGGGATCCAAGCGGTGAGTGTCGCGACCGGGCTGTCTATGACGACCATCCGCAAAGGAATGGACGAATTGTCTGAGCGAGAAGCCCAGCCCGAGAGGGCGTTCAGTGAACGGGTCCGAAAAGCGGGCGGGGGGCGCAAACGGCAAACGGAAGTGGACCCAGGTTTGCAGGCGGCGTTGGAGCGTTTGATTGAGCCAGCCACACGGGGGGACCCACAATCGCCCTTGCGGTGGACTTGCAAGAGTACGCCGCAGTTGGCGCATGAATTGACCAAACAAGGGCATCCCGTCAGTGTCAGTACGGTGGGACGGCTCTTGATTGCGGCGGGCTATAGTCTGCAAAGTAATCGCAAAACGAAAGAAGGCACAGCTCATCCTGATCGCAATGCTCAATTTGAGCACATCAGTGCCACCGTGCAGGCATTTCAAGCCCGAGGGCAACCCGCCATCTCGGTGGATACGAAGAAGAAGGAATTGGTCGGGGAATTTAGAAATGCGGGGCACGAATGGCACCCGCGTGGGGAACCCGTGGAAGTTTTGGTGCATGATTTTATGGACAAAGACTTGGGCAAAGCCATTCCCTACGGGGTCTATGACCTGACCGTCAATCAGGGTTGGGTCAGTGTTGGCACGGATCATGATACGGCCCGGTTTGCGACCGAAACCATCCGCCGGTGGTGGTGTCAGATGGGGCTGGAACATTATTATCTCGCCCGAGAATTGCTGATCACAGCCGATGGGGGTGGCAGCAATAGTAGTCGTGGCCGCTTGTGGAAGGTGGCACTTCAGGAATTGGCAACGTATCTGGAATTTCCGATCCAGGTCTGCCATTTTCCTCCGGGGACAAGTAAGTGGAACAAGATTGAACATCGGATGTTTTGCCATATTACCCAGAATTGGCGTGGGCAACCGCTCGTGAGTCTGGAGGCGATTTTGAACCTGATTGCTGCGACTTCGACCCAACAGGGTCTGAGGATCAGAACTGAACTTGACGCAGGTCTTTATCCAACGGGCATCAAGGTTACCGATGCTGAACTAGCCACGGTCAACTTGAGACGTGCCGACTTTCATGGCGATTGGAACTACCAAATCCTGCCAGCGGCCAGAAAAAATTGACCATGTTATTTTGACGAGACTCCTAAATCTCTCAAAACCTGAAGAACAATCACCCACAAATCTGGCATTAGCAATCAATATGAAATTAATAAAAACTGGGGGGCGTTGGTTATGTATACTCGATGCGGTAAGTGATTTCGGCGAATTGAACGAGATTCTCTTGCCCCACCCCTGGATACTCATTACTACACATGGGACCCAACCTCTATTGCCCCATGGCCTAGAGGATTGGGCTAGCCCATTACCTCCTTTTACCCAAGAGGAATCTTTCGCAGTTTTTCAAAAACGCCTGGGCACTCAATGGGAAAAATATAACGATCCCCAAAAAGTAAAGAAGCTCCACCGCTTAGTTGAAGGGTTGCCATTGGCGATTTCGATTCTGGCAGGCCTCGTGCATTCGCGAGGATGGGAATATACGTTGACGCGTTTCCAGGATGAAATGCGAATTATTTCAACAGTTAAACTTTCCCCAGGGACTCAACCTGAAATCAGTTTGCAACTTACGATTGACCTTGCCCTAGCCGCGGTCCCCAGCGAGTTACATCATTTATTAAAAGCGATGAGTGTCTTTGCTCCGGGCATGGCCATTCCAAGTTTTTTAGTGGAGATGTTTTTGAAAAAATTTAGAGAAATTGAGGAAAAACCTGGGGCCTGGCTCGCAAAGTTAGAAACTTTGCGAGAATGTGGGTTAATTGAAAGTTTTGAGGTGGAAGATGATCCCGGCCTGCGGTATTGGCGGATTCACCGGATCGTTGCCTTGTATATCAGTGGGCAAATCTTACCTGAAATGGTGAGTCTTCTCCACCGACAAATGAAGTTACTCTTGTCTCAGCATGCGCTTGCCGCGCAAGCCCACCCTTGCGTACCTTCGCTTGTTTTACCAGCCTTAAAAAGAAGGCAAACCACCTGGCCGCACTTAATATGGCTACAAAAACGCCTCATAGAATGGTTTCAAGGAAAACGTCTTGACCCCAAGGAAGCATTTTGTAATCAAGAAGTGCTCCAATACGATGCGCTTTATCTTAGCCGCTTCATGCACGCACTGTTTGGACCAGAAACTGCGTTAGCATATCTTCAGCAGTTGATTCCAATTGTAGCGGGAATTCCAGAGCTCCTTCTCTCTTGGGCTTCGTGTAAACTCAGTACCGATGAATCCAATGAAGTTATTGAAAGGCTGGAAGCCTTTCTTGAAACTCAATCTGATAACAAATCCCCATCCATCCAACGTGCCCACGCATATTTAGGAAGAGCCTATCTCATTCAGGCACAGCCTGAGTTAGCCAGCAAACATTTTGCCTTCTTGGAAAAGCGGATGCCCCAACTGTCCACCCAGGAAACACCCCACCATGTCTTTGCTACCGCCGAAATTTATTTCGCCTTGGGGAAAGAAGCCGCTTTTCATGGTGTGGATGAGATGGCCGAAGCCCTATTGATTCAGACAGTCATTGCATATTGTTGGGGAGATTTGCCGGTGGTGGTAAAAACACAACCTGGGATCCCCTTTGGGAACGCGCAAATGGAGGAAACCGGGCGGCATTATCCCTGGTTGGTGCGTTTAATGGAAGCGGTTTGGGAATTGGTCGAATTCTATGAGCGGTTATCGCTTTACCAGGAAGCATATGCCCTTGCCCGCGAAGGAACGCGTTTGGCCTTGTCCATGCCCTGGGGGTATGCGCTCGATCACTTGTTCCTTCTTGTTAAATTATCCTGTTTAGTGGGAAATAAACTTAATGCTGAACAAGTGCGCCAGGTTTTGGCGCGCGGAGAACCACTATTTGAACAACCCCCTATGCGCTCAAAACTTGCGGAGACTCTTTTGCTTTCTGATCGAAAAATTGCCAGGGAGCAATTGGTAAAATTAGCCCACGCTTATCGGCATGCAAAAGCCCCAAAATGGGCGGCTGAAGCACAGACCCTGGCCGAACATCCTCTCGTTGGATTGGATTCCGATTGTGACCCCGTAGCGTTGGAGAAGCAAGGGCCTTTCCTAAAGGCCAGGCTTGCTTTAGAGAGATGGCAAGATCATCTTGGGCTGTCTGGGTTCTTATCCGATGATCACCCTCTTCCCGACCCACTCCCCTGGTAATAGAGGCGCTCATCCATACGGTTATTGCAGATTATTACAGGGAGAGATCGATTTTAAGAATGCTGGCAATCAAACTGGTCACCAAGGGGAAGAGCGTGATCAGCCCCGTCTTCAGGTTTTGGGTTATACCAAGATTGGTTTGAAGGAGATCATCAAGCATTTTGCGCTGTTCAAGATCTGCTTTAAGAGTCGTAAGGGATTGCAAAGGGACCAGCTTGTCGCGTAAGGTCCGACTGGTTTCGGTCAGGGCAGTATGAGCGGGAATGTAGACCAGAAGGAGCAAGATCGTGAAGATTAAGCCATACAAGATCGCATATGTAACAGGGAAATTCTGCTCATTAGCAGGATCGAGTGCGACCAGAATCGCCCGTAGTCCCGCGGTGTTGAGGGGAATCAGACTGAGAATGATGCCGAGCACGGTTAAATAATTTTGAAGAAGAGTGCGATAAGAAGTTAATTCATCGATAACTGAGAAAAGCTGAGGGGGCGAGGAGGCTGTTTGACGAATTTTTCCCAGCAATTCTTCTGCGCCTTTGTGAATCAGGAACATCCCCAAAAGAGCTGGGAGGGCTGTGAGAAAAGTATACACATACATAAAATTCATGCGCACAGAATGCCCTTGCGGGGTATAGTCGCGGAGATTGATTTGCAAATTTGTCGAAGTGGCGATTCGTAAGAAAGTAAACACAATTGTTGTAAGGAAAATGCCTTGCAAGAAGAGCAAAATCTGCGTTTTTCTCTTTTTGGCTGGTTCTTGAACATAGATACGGTTTCTAAACAAATGGAAAAGCATTCCCCAAAGTGGTAAGAAAAAAATCGTCAGGAGACAGCATAGCACCCCAAACAGAAAAACCCACAGGAAATAAGGCGGAGTGGCAGCAAAGGTTTGTCCTGTGATATCTTGGGAGGCGGGATAGTGCCAAAGAAACAGCCTTGCGACGATAGAAAGCCCTATCGTTCCCGCAATGAGGACATAAATGGGGTTGAAAATAGCAGAAAGGGACAGGGATTTCATACAGAGACCTCTATTTTGGAAACATTGATGGGAAAGTGCGAGCGCATTAACGACATGGAGCATGCTACCCATAGGATTTGAAGAAAATTGCAGTCCCTTCTGAAAATTTTACCCCGATTGTCCCCCCTACATCTTTGCATTTTTTAGCTATTTGAATAGATGAAATTTTTTAAGTCGTCAGGGAGTTTTCCAACATAGGTCAAGACCAGGCGTTGGCCTGCACAGGTCGCGGCCATGTAAATTTTCCGAGAATTTTCCGCTGAAGGCGTTCTTTTTCCTCGTCGGAAAGGTGCAAGCTTTGCTCTTGTTCAAATAAGTGGTGAAGCCGACAAGAAAAACAATTGGACTTTCTAGCCCTGCGCCGGCATTTAATGTGGTTACCCGAAGAAATTAAGCATACAGTTGATTGTTCGCAACCTCATATGGGGCAATGCGTTCTACAAAATTATTACCATCGTGCATGGGGATAGTTCTCAAGAATATTTTGATCTTTACTAATCAAAACGTTTTCATTGAGTGCGGCATTTGCCACGATGAGGCGATCAAAAGGATCGCGTGTCCAGGTGGATGGTAGGGCCTGATTGACAATAGCGTTAAAATCCTTTTCGCAAACCCTTATCCCGATCCGATCTGATAAATCTGTCACAATGGTGTGCGCATTCGCGGTAATTCGTTGGATTTCGTACAAGTACTGGAGCTCCAGACGCACCATTGGCGAGATATAAAGCTCGTTTTCATTCACCAAGCGCTTCGTGGCTTGGCTGAATTTCTCGGCCAAGCCCGCGTAAAGCCAAACGACAATATGAGTATCAAGGTAGATCAAGATGAACCTCTTCTTCCCAACTGATTTCAACAAGTTCATCCGGGTCTCCTTGAATGGCCTCGGGTCTTGCAAGCAAATTTTGGAATTTATCCTTTGCTTCGACCGGAATGATTCTTAATTTCTGCTCCCCCTTTTTGATTTCGAGGGGGACTCCGGTTTTTAGGACTTCCTCAAGAAGTTGGTAAATATTCGTTCGTAGTTCAGTAGGGGTGACAGTTTTCATAATCGATCCTTACGTACATGTACAATAGATGCGTACGTACATGGTAAATTAAAGCCTTGATGAAGTCAAGTAAAAGGAGGTTGCATTGCCGCGGTGGATGAATCATGTTGGGCGGCAGTTTTCTACCGAGTAAAATCCACTTAATCGGAGGGTGATCTGGGATGTAGGGCGTAAACGGTGAAGGAGTTCGGTGGGATTCACGGGTTTGGGATCTCAAAAATGATTTGGAACTTGACCGCTTTTTGATTTTAGGGGATAGCAGTATACTTGATCTATGCCTGCCCCGCTTTTAGCCACGAAACTGTACGTTCCCCCGCTCCGGCCCGGCATTGTCTCGCGCCCGCGCCTGATAGGGCGGCTTAACGAAGGAGTTGCAGGGGGGGGCAAATTGACTCTCATCTCTGCTTCCGCGGGCTTTGGTAAAACGACCCTGGTCAGTGAATGGCTTGCCGCTTGTAGGGTGCCGGTCGCGTGGCTCTCGTTGGATGACGGGGATAGCGATCCGGTCCGTTTTCTCACCTATCTGATCGCGGCGTTACAAACCCTCCAGAAGGGTATTGGCGAGGGCCTGTTGGGGACACTCCAATCCCACCAACCGCCCGCCGTTGAAGTGATTTTAACAGCCTTGCTGAATGAAATTGCCGTTCTCCCCAAAAACTTTCTCCTCATCCTGGACGACTATCACGCGCTGGATGCTCGATCTATTGATCAAATCCTGAGCTTCATCCTCGAACATCAACCCCCGCAGATGCATCTGGTCATCGCCACCCGCGAGGACCCGTCCCTGCCGCTGGCGCGTTTGCGTGTGCGCGGTCATCTGACCGAACTACGTGCCGCTGATCTGCGCTTCACCCCCGCCGAAGCCGCCGAATTCCTCAATCGGATGATGGGCCTCCATCTCTCCGATGGGGACATCTCCGCTTTGGAAGCCCGTACAGAAGGCTGGATTGCTGGGTTGCAGTTGGCGGCGCTTTCATTGCAAGGGCGTGAGGACAATGCCAGTTTTATCCAGGCTTTCACCGGCAGTCATCGCTTCGTACTGGACTACCTGGTCGAAGAAGTGCTTCAACACCAACCCGAAGCCATTCGTCACTTTTTATTGCAAACCTCCGTGCTCGACCGGTTTTGCGCGCCCCTGTGCAATGCGGTCACAGAGCGCCACGATGGAAAAGAAATATTGGAAGGGCTGGAACGCGACAACCTGTTCCTCATTTCCCTGGATGACACGCGCCAATGGTATCGCTATCACCGCCTCTTTGCTGACGTGCTACAAACGCGTTTGAGGGAGGTGCAGGCTGATCGGGTCGCGGGCCTGCATACGCGAGCAAGTGCGTGGTATGAGATGAACGGTTTGCGGTACGAGGCGATCCGCCATGCCCTAGCCGCCAGCGATTTCATGCGTGCCGCCCACCTGATCGAGTTAGCCTTTCCGGTGATGAACCGCGAACGGCAGTTCGCGACCTTGCTGGGCTGGCTCAAAGTCCTTCCCGAAGAGGTGGTGCGTATCAGACCTGTGCTTTGTTTTGGGTATGCCTTCTCTTCCATGTCCTGCGGTGAAAACGAGCGCGTGGAGGCTCGTTTGCAAGACGCTGAACGTTGGCTCAAGCCCGAGGCGCACCCAGAATCTTCGCTGGATAAAATGGTTGTCGCAGACGAGGAAGAATTTCGCCGCCTGCCAGGTATGATCGCCCTCACGCGTGGCGGACAAGCCTTGGGGCGGGGCGATATGCCCGAAACCGTGAAATATGCCCAACGAGCGCTCGATCTCGCGCCCGAAAGGGATTATCTGATGCTCGGTGGGGCGGCCGCGCAAATGGGTCTCGTCGCATGGACGAGAGGGGATCTCGACACCGCCCGCCGGATGACTGCCGAAGGGATGGAGAATCTGCGACTGGGCGGGTACATCTCTCCTGTCCTCGGTTGTGCGATCACCTTGACAGATATACAGCTTACGCAAGGATGCCTGCAAGATGCGATGACAACTTGTGAGCAAGGACTCCAGTGGGGGACAAAGGACACGCGCGTCTTCCAGGGAGCCGCGGATATGTATGTTGGCATGAGCAATCTTCACTATGAGCATAACGCTCTGGAGACTGCTCGAAAATGCCTGCTCACGAGCCAGTCTCTGGGTGAGTTGGCCGGATTGCCACAAAATCCATATCGTTGGCGCGCGGCGATGGCACGCCTTAAGCAAGCTGAGGGCGATCTAGAGGGCGCGCTTCACCTGCTCGAAGAGGCCGAGCGCGTCTACGAGAGCAACTTCTCCCCGAATGTGCGCCCGGTCGCGACGCGGAAGGTACGGGTATGGCTGGCACAGGGGCGCGTGGACGAAGCGTTAGGTTGGGTGCGCCAGCAAGGGTTATCCGTTGAAAACGGACTGAGTTATCTGCGCGAATTCGATCACCTCACGCTGGCCAGGGTGTCCCTGGCTTGCCATAACCACACCCGTGCCGAGGTTCCCCTTGATGAAGTCATGAAGTTCTTGGCGCGTCTGCTGAAACACGCAGAAAAAGGGGGAAGAATGGGGAGTGCGCTCGAAATACTGGTTTTACTTGCGCTGGTTCATCATGTGCAAGGTAACCTTCCAGCGGCCCTTATGCCTTTACAATCGGCGCTTGCCCTGGCCGAGCCGGAAGGGTACGTCCGTATGTTTCTGGACGAAGGCCCCTCCATGATGGAACTGCTACGCGAAGCCTCCTCGCGCAAAATCATGCCAGACTATACGGATAAGTTGCTCATCGCATTTTGTGGGGATCAGCGAAAAAGCACCGATCAACCCGAGCCGCCTCGTCTTCAAACCCTGATCGAACCTCTAACCTCGCGCGAACTGGAAGTGCTCCGCCTCATTGCGCAGGGGCTCTCGAATCAAGAGATTTGTGAGCGGCTCTTCCTCGCCCTGGATACCGTCAAGGGGCACAACCGCCGGATCTTCGAGAAATTGCAAGTTCAACGGCGCACCGAAGCGATTGCGCGAGCACACACGTTGGACTTGATCTAAGCCTCACCCTTCCCCTTTTTTCTCCACAACTTAAAACAACACTCGGACCCCCACCAAAGTGTCTAACAGGGACAGGCTGGGGCAAGTATATTGTCTGTGTAACGAAAGACGCAGACCGTGATCGCTTGCCAACCGGAAACAACCCGATGTCAAACTACCCTATCCCTCAATCGGATTCAGCTCAGCCGATAGTTTATCAAATCAGAGTCAAAGGCCAGCTGGATCAGCAATGGACCCATTGGTTTGATGGCTTGACCATCACACTGGATGAAGGTGGCGACACGTTTCTAACCGGTCCCGTAGTTGACCAGGCTGCATTGCATGGACTGCTCAAAAAAGTGCGTGATCTGGGAATGCCATTGGTCTCGGTCAGTCAAGTCCAATCCGATGAAACTTATTCAAAAAAGGAGAGAAAAATGAATGCATACAGCATGAGTAATTCAAGTAAAAGCGCTCGAATCACAGGCATCTTGTTCATTCTGGGAACTGTACCGGTGATGGCCGCGATGGCCTTATGGGGTCAGTCCGTTTCATCCCCGAACTACCTGTCTCTGATGGCGGCACACAGCAACGAGGTGTTGCTGCTGGCTCTCAGCGGCATGTTCATGGGCTTGGCCTGCGCCGGTATCGGTATCTCGATGTACTCGGTTCTTAAACCCCATGACGAGACACTGGCCCTAGGCGTGGTGGGTTTCCGTGTTATGGAAGGGACGCTCCAGGTCGCAAGCGCCGTCAGTCTGACGGTTCTGTTGGCTTTGAGCCAGGAATTTGTAAAGGCCGGCAGCCCTGCCGATTCCTTTTTCCAGCCCACTGCCGCAACCATTAAATCGGTGAGGGAATGGATGAGCAACGGATTCTACCTCTTTCCCTGGTGCATGGGGGCTGCCATCTACTACACAGTATTTTACAGAACCAGGCTCCTGCCCCGCTGGTTATCTGTCTGGGGCCTATTGGGCCTGCTGCTGATGTTGGTAGGCGCCTTTTCTGGGATGTTTGGATTGATTGGCGCATTTTCTAAACCTCAGATGCTCCTCATGTTCCCCATCATGCTGCAGGAAATGGTTATGGCCGTCTGGCTGATCTTTAAAGGATTCAATCCATCTGCAATCGCTTCTCAGTCTGCGAAAACAGAGACGAACTAGCTTTTGAGCGCGGCATAGATTTGCACTATCGGGGAGAGGAAAGGCTGAAGACCCTCCCTAAAACCCTCCCCGCTCAGCGAAATGAAGCTCATCAAAATCAATCACAAAAAGGAGACAAAAAATGAATTCAATCAATAAGAACGCAAGAATGGCAGGGTTCCTGTATCTCATTTACATGGTAGCGCATATCATGAGTGACGTATGGCGTGGTAGCTATATTGTACTTGGGGATGCTGCAACAACAGTCAGTAATATCATGGCTCATGAAGGGTTGTTCACTGTCACTGTTGTGGGCGATCTGCTCGCTGCTGCGCTTTTCTTTTTGACCGCCTGGGCGCTCTATGTTTTACTCCAACCGGTTAATAAAGACCTTGCTCTCCTATTCTTGTTATTAAACCTGGGCGGTGTCGCCATTCAATGTGCCAGTGATCTTTTTCTGTTTACCATCCAGTTGTTGATGAATGGCCCTGCTTACTTGAACGTGTTCCAGGCGGATCAATTGCAAGCTCTGGCAATGTTCTTTCTCGATTTACGCGAAAAAGGGTTTACGGTCGCCCAGTTATTTTATGGTGCCTGGCTTTTTCCACTTGGCTATTTAGTCTTCAAGTCGGGCTTCCTTCCCAAAATCTTGGGCATCGTGCTCATGATTCATTGTTTCACCTGGGTGTCAACCTTCCTTCAGTCTTTCCTCTTCCCAGGTTTCACGGCGATCACCTATATAAGTTGGCCGCTTGGATTCATTGCGGAATTTGGGCTTACTTTGTGGCTTCTCATAAAGGGCGCAAAAGAGCAGAAATCTGAATAAATTAAGTTTGACTACCCATCACAAGGAGAAAAAATGTTAAAAAAAGGCTCGACAGTCCTTTCAATATGGTGCGGCATCAACTTCATTCTTGCCCTTATCATCTTGTGCTATGTCATCGTTCTCAAACAGAACTCCCCGATCCTGCAAGTGGCTTCCTTTTCAGATACTGAAATTGCGGGGCTTAGCGCCAAAACCATCGCCACCCTCAACTGTTTCACGATCCTATATAACTCCTGCTCGCTGATGGTTTCCGTTCTGATGTGGCCCCTCATCCGCAAGAACCTGGTCGCTGGTGAGAAATCGGCTTTCTGGACGCTGGTCTTCGTGATCGGCTTCCTCGAAGGGATGGCATTTCTCGCCTCTTCCTACATTGGGCATGGGCGCTGGCAGGTGAATGCCCTTCAGAGCATCTTGTATCTGATGGGAATTGGCTTAACTGCATATCCCATCCTCAAACCTAGAAGTCGCCTGCCCCTCCAGACCCAACCCGCAGGATAAAGAGATACCCATGCAAGCGATGATCTGTACAACATACGGCTCTCCGGATGTGCTTAAGCTCCAAGAGGTAGATAAGCCACGCCCCCAGGATGATGAACTCCTCATCAAAATACATGCGGCCTCCATAAATGCCCGGGACTGGCGTTTCATGCGTGCCCAGCCAGTCTTTATGCGCTTGATGCCAGGCGGCTTCCTGCGCCCCAAAAACCAGATTCTGGGTGCGGACGTTGCCGGAAAAGTGGAAGTGGTTGGGCCACATGTCAAGGAATTCAAGCCAGGTGATGAGGTTTTTGGGTATCTGCCGAGTACCACTGGGCGCGGCACATTTGCTGAGTACGTGTGTGCTCAGCAAAATTTGATCGCCCGGAAACCGGCCAACCTGACATTTGAGCAGGCCGCGGCTGTCCCTCTGGCGGCGATGACAGCGCTCCAAGGTTTGCGCGACCAGGGTCACCTCCAGCCCGGACAAAAGGTTTTGATCTATGGCGCGTCAGGTGGTGTAGGGACATTTGCCGTACAGATTGCCAAAGCCCTCGGGGCAGAAGTCACCGCGGTGTGCAGTACAAGGAATCTCGACACGGCCCGCGCCCTTGGCTACGATAGTCAGGCCCACGCCGGCAAGCCATTCGTCGAGGTGTCCGGCCGGCGCCCGTACCTGGCGCTGGCGGACCGGACCCGGATCGGTGACCACGTCGGCTCCATCGAACGGTTTGGTCGGGTGTTCGCCGCTGACCCGCCGGAGGTGGCGGTGGTGGCGTTGGGCACCGGCGACGCCCGCGACAACCGGCCCGCTGGGACGGTCCGCAGCGAGGTGGCGCGGGTGCGGGCGGCGTTGCGGGATGTGCCGTGCGTGCTGTGGGTGGACGTGAAGGCTGCCGGCGTGAACGGGATCTATGCGGGGGTGGTCGCCTACGCCGGCTGGGTGAACGTCGTCTTGCGCTCCGAGCTCGACGGCCGACCCGGCGCCTACCTCGTCTGCGAGGGGCTCGTGCCGGCGTCGGGTGGCGGCTACTTCGCGGCAGGCACCGACCCCGAGGAGCTGCCCGAGGTGCTCGCCCGTGGCTACGA
>WBZL01003559.1_pt1 | contig 14152 bp, 12 predicted proteins | sample 5204291 | NCBI WGS metagenome assembly WBZL01 (sample SAMN12344345, study PRJNA552823) | activated sludge metagenome | biome: Activated sludge suspended growth; feature: Nitrification reactor; material: Wastewater; isolation source: activated sludge from nitrification reactor of wastewater...
AGAGGCGGTCGTTGAGGGCGCCGCCGTCCAGGAGATCCTTGCCCTCTGCGCCGAAGAGAATCTTGCGCCGGGTACTCAGCTGGCCGCCAAGCACGATCTGCGTGCCGCCCGCACGATCGAGAAACAGGGTCGCCTCGGTGACTTCGCTGCCCGTATAAGGCCGCGCAGGGCTGGTAACGATATCGCGGGTGTTGAGAAGATTCTGCCAGGCCAGCATCGCGGCACGGTCGGTGAGGTAGTCCGTAGTGAGCTGGCCTCGGCCGGTGGCGGGGTCGTAGAGGTCGAGCTCACCGTTCTGGTTGAAGCGGCTGTAGTCGAGGCCGAGGATGGCGAAGGGATTGAGTTCTTTCAGGGCGTAGCGGGTGGCGTAGGCTTCGGGGTTGGAGGCAATGTGAGTGAGCGCGCTTGCCGAATAGGACGTGAGAGAGATCAGTTGTAAGCCAGGGGTGGCAGTAAGATTTCGTTCGATCTCAAGTAATGCAGCGTGGTATTGGCGCCGGCCATTGATGTCACCGGCGTCCATCGACCAAAGATTGGGCGACCACGGGCTTCCGGATTCGGGGATATCAACTGTTGCGAGCACCGGCGCACTGCCACCCACGATCACTTTGTGTAGCGCAATGGCGAGTTTCTCCAGCGTGTCTCCGATTTGCGGAGAGACGGCTTCATACAGCCTGGTGATGTCCGAGAGCGTCAACGTGCTGTTGAGCCGGGAAAGCAAGGCCTGCATGGCCAGGCTGTCCATCATCGGTTCGATCAGGTGACTATTTCTTTCGGTGGGAATCAGGTTTTCACGTGGCAAGGCTTGCGCGTTCGTAAAAGTCCCGGATACTGCGCTTACGTCATCTCCAGGTTCAAGATTTTCGCTCTCGAGGTTGTGAATGCGTGAAGCGACTTCCGCATAGCTAGCCGTGCTGAAGCCCAGGTAGCGGTCAAACAAGGCAATGAATGATTCCGTCAACTGCAATGAACCCGCGGAAAGCCCAAGCACAGCCGGCCCCAGGCTTTGAGCCAGAACCGAAATCAAGGCAGCATTCGTTGCCATTCCGACACCGGGTATCAGGTTATTTGCCACTTGCACCGAACCCGGATCGAAACCGGGGGCGTTGTAGGTGTAGGCAGCGTCAACCAGCGATGGGAAGAGCCTTGTTGCAAGGACGGCCAAGTGCCCGCCCAGCGAGTGGCCGGTGACAGTTATGTGCTCGCCCTCACCGATAAGCCCAAGGCCATTGACGCGCTCTGTCGTGAAGTAAAAGTAGACAGACTGGCCTGGCAATCTGCCCGGTGCCTGAACGCTCGGCACAGAGGGCACCGTCAGGCTCGTATGCAACACAAGCTGGTCGACTTGCCGATCGGTCGGCGTGCTCAACTGGCGTATGAAATTGACCATCTCCACCGCTTGATTGAGCGCCAGACCCAGGATGCCGATACCGGCCAGGTCGGCTTCCAGCAGGTCGATGCCATATTGGGCCGACGGCTCGGTGCCGCGGATGGCCAGCACTTTCTCGCTGCCGCGCTGGAACAGCGTCGCAGCAAAGCCGGTGGCATCGTTGCCGTGGTAGCCACCTGCCGGTACTGTCCAGACGGGCTGGCCAGCCGCTTCCGGCGAGCCCGCATTGAACATCTGGTTGGCGAGCTTAAGCGGAATACGCTTCTGATCGTCAGAATTAGCTTCTCGGGCAAAATCAGCACCGGTAAATGTTGGATAACTGTCCATCACAACATAGGCGGCCGTTGCAAGCTTTGCGTAGGTGTAGTAATCGAGAATTGAAGCCATGATTCCCCCTTATTTCTTCGGCATTAATACGTATTGGTAAATCTGCCCAACCCGTTTTCCCTTCTCCGGCTGATCGTGCGGCCCGGAACATCCAGTCGTCCCGTATCCCAGAAGCCTGACCCACAACCATTCGAAAGCATTTGAGTAGCGTGTATAGCGGGTATCTCGACCGACCACTTCGTCTGTTTCGGCATCAATTACTTGCGTTTCAGTCTTATATATCTTCCATCCCACCGGCTCTTCATACTGGTGTGGTGTAGGTTGATAGGCATACTTGTAGTGGTATCGCGCAGTCGGGCGGTCAAGAACGCTTCCGTAGACCCCATCCGGTTTCCGCTCCACATGCCAGACACCACCGTCTATCAACATGTGTTCCCTGTATCGATAACCCGCCTTGTCAAAGGCAGCCAGTGAATTGGAATCAAAATTCAGAAGACCCGGCTTTAGGCCCACACGCGAACTGCGACTTGTATCGTCCACAAACCCCTCCACCACCACCCGCCTTGCAACATGCACCCCTGCGCCTTTACACAGTTGGTTGAAGTGCCATGCGATCCAGATTTCCTCTGCCCAGGGAAGGGCTAGCAACGCAAATACAGGCGGCGCAATGACCGCCCACTTCCACCGAGATTCCGCCAGGAGCTTTCTCAGCGGCAATGCCACAACCACCAGCACCAGCGCCGAGTAGAAGGTGATGATGAGCAGGCCAATAACGCTAATTTCCAGTTTCACGCTGCTTCCCTCCAGGAGTTGTTGTTTGCTTCCTGATATGTTCCACCGCTGAACCATTTCATCTCGCCGTCCTGTAGCGGCTGACTTCCCCCTTCCATTAGGCCTCCACCGAAACTTCGCCTATCCGTCCTGCCCCCCACGATGACGTCGTCGCCCTCGTCGCCGAAGGCCACGTCGTTGCCCGTGCCGCCGTCCAGATAGTCGTCGCCGCCCTGGCCGAAGAGCCAGTCGTTGCCCGCACCCCCGTAGAGGGCGTCGTCGCCGCCGGCTTGGCGCGCGACATCGTTCACGGTCGAGTAGCGGTAGCTGTAGAGGCGGTTGCCGTTCGCGTCCGTCGTAACGTCGTGCGCCACCTGATAGGCCAGCCAGCGCAGGTACTGCGGCACTTCGTGGCCCGAGTCGTCGCCGGCGAGGTGGTCGTCGCCGCCCCCGCCCAGGATGAGGTCGTTGCCCGCGCCGCCGAGGAGGATGTCGGCGCCGGCATCCCCGGTGAGGCGGTCGTCGCCGTCGCCGCCGTCGAGCCAGCCCGATTCGCCGTCCTGCGCGGACTGACTTTGTCCCTGGAGGAGCGCTGCGGCCGGTGCAATTTCGGCATTGGCGTAGAGGAGGTCATCGCCGGCCTGGCCGAAGAGGATGTCCATCCCTGTACCACCGACGAGGGTGTCGGCGCCGTCCCCGCCCTGGGCATGGTCGTCGCCTTCGCCCAGTTCGACGCGGTCGGCGCCGGCCTTGGCCTCGACTTCGTCGTCGCCTGCGCCGGCGAGTATCCGGTCGTTGCCCGCGCTGCCGTAGAGGCGGTCGCCCTGGGCCACGACCGTGTCGGTGGTAATGAGATTGCCCAGTTCGTCGGTCCGGTTGTAGGCCCAGGTGGCGGAGGTGAGGCGGTATTCCTTGACGGTCCAGCCGAGATACTCGTAGGTATCGACCAGCACCGATGTCGTCTGGTCGGGGTCGAGGCGCCAGTTGGCCCAGGCGGGATTCTGCGGATTGACGGGATGGTTGAGGGTGACCGCCCATTCTTCCCCGGGCACGAGCGGCCCGCCCGTGGGCAGCGGGCTGGCGCCGTCTTCCAGTTCGGCCGCAGCGTAGAAGACCTGCCATTCGCGGTCGCCCTGGAGGGTGCGGGTGTAGTCGACGGGCGCGGCCGCATCGATCAGTTCGATGCCGAAGCCGGCCTGCTCGAAGGCTTCGGCACTGGCGTAGTCGTCGAAGGTGAGGGAGGTGTTTTCATCTAAGGTGAGCACACCGGGGGAGTGGAACTGCAGGCTGAAGTCGCGCTCCGGATCGCCGATGAAACGGTAGGCGCCGCCGGGGGTGTCCTGCACGAAGGTGCCGGCCACCAGCCGGCCGTTGTGGCGGATGTAGTTCCGTCCGTCGTCCTCGCCGACGATGCGGTCGTGGCCGTCGCCACTGTTGATGACGTAGGTGTCCTCGCCCGCGCCGCCCTTCAATATGTCGTCGCCGCGGCCACCGTACAGGACGTCGTTGTCGGCGCCACCGTCCAACTCGTCGATGCCGGCGCCACCTTCGAGGTGGTCGTCGCCAGCGCCTCCAGTAAGCGTGTCGTTGCCGCCGCCGCCGAATAGAACATCGTCGCGATCGCCGCCCTGCAGGTCAGTCTCCGCGGCATCCGAGCCGAACACGACATGGCGCGTGCTCGCAGTGACTTCCCCGCGACGGATTGTCGTTCCACTCGCGCGGTCGTCCCAGACGATGTCTTCCCCGTCGAATCGGTTCGCCTCCCCGTCGCCGGCAGCCGTGCCGCTGCTAGTGTCGTAGCGGGCGTCATGCGCGTTGTAATACAGCCGTCGCTCAAGATAGGTAGCCCGCATTTCGATCCATCTGTCGGAGAGCGTACCCTCACCGGTCGTGGGGTCGATGAGGTCCAGTTCGCCATTCACGTTGTGCCGGGCATACAACGCTTCGTCACGCACGAGGGCAAAGGCGTTACCCTCGCGCACGGCATACCGGTAAGCCAATCCCTCGGGGGTGTTTTCTTCCACGATCGCGACAAGCGCTCTTGCGGTAATTCCCGTTAGGCTAGCGAGTCGATAACCCGCGGGGTTGGTGCCGATGGCGGTGCTGATCGTATTGAGAGCGGTATAGAAGGCGTTTCGATTTACCAAGTTGGCAAATCCACCTCCTGCCTCTGCAACAGGTATCACGATTTCGTTACCAGTAACAAGCTTGTGCAGTGCCTCGACGATTCTTTCTAGTGAGTTACTTTCGCTCTTCCCATCAGAGAGCAAAAACCCCGCCGCCCGCTGGTTCGAGCCGGCGCACAGCACGTCGTATAGTTGGGTGAGGCCAAGTTGAGGATCGAGTCGCTGCAGCAACTCCATCACGGCCAGGGAATCAGCCATCAGGGTGATCGAATGCGTGGTGCCGAAGTCGCTCTTGACGCCCAGCAGCCTGCCCAGCCAGCCAGCGCCAAGGCCCTAGATGTCGGGCTGGTCTTCGATGAAGAGCCGCGTGGCTTTTGCATGTATGCCGGCATTGGCCACCCACTCGGTGTCACCGTGACTGGCGCGGCCAAACAGGGCGGTGATCCTGCTGTTCAGCGCATGATCGATGCTGCCCGGTGGCAATGCCAGATTGGATGTTCTGAAGTGCTGTTGCGTGGCAAACAGCGCCCAGAGGTAGCGGGAATCCTGGTAAAGATTGTCTGGCCAAGCGCCGCCCAGCGCGCCCAGCGCGGCCTGGTATTCGCTCCAGCCGGACTGTCCTTCCATGGACGGAATTTCGCCGGTTGCCGCGGCGGGGTCCCGCAGCACCGCCTGGAAATAGGCGAGCATGTCCTGCAGATTGCCGCTGCTGGCAGTAAAGCTGCCGCGGCCAGGTGCGTTGAAAGTGTAGGCCTGACGGACTTCGAAATGCGCTTCGGTGAAGACGGCGGCCAGATGGCCGCCCAGACTGTAGCCGGTCACATCCAGAATGGCTCCGGGCGGTAACGTTCCGCTCGATCTCAGATAGGCGTAGTACTCCTCGAGTGCGGCCAACTGGCACAGGGCAAAGCCGCGCGCAAACAGCTCGCCGTCCGCACCCTCGATGCCGTCGCGCGACCAGTCGCCACCTTTGTCATCGTCGGCATATTCCGTGGAGCGGATCGCCAAGGTGTATTCGTCCGTCTGCCTGTTGCGCATCAGTGTCGCAGAGAACCCGGTGCCGTTGCCCACCCCGTTTGCCGGCCCCGTCGCAGCAAACCGCGCATCGTCATTGCCACGATGATCCACCACCTCCCAGCGTTCGTTGAAATAGGTAATCTGAGTATCTGTTAGACGGGTCTTGCCAGGAAGATTGTTTTGGTCCTGGCTTGCCACATAGGAGTTACGTAGATCGTTGTTGCCATCACGTAACCGCTGCCCAAGAGCCACAGGATCGGATAGAACAACACCATCAAGGTAGCCCTCCGCCACCATTTGCTGAATTACATAGTCAAGCCAGATTTGGATTTGCGTTGTCATTTTTTTTCACTCCCCCTTGGTTGCTTTGGGTTGGTTCCAGGGAATCTCGCCGCGAAGCTTCTTGAAATGGATTTCGTGCGATTTCGATTTCAGTACCTTGCCAATGAACCAGTAGTTGAAATCGAAATCTTTACTGCGCCCTCCACGATATTCGTAACGAGGGCAGACCGGCGAAAACTCCCAACTTACGCCACGGCGCGCCAGCGAGGCGAACGTCCTCGCAAAACCGCGGCGGTATCCGAGCACTTCCTTGGTGTCCAGATCCAAAACGATCAGTTCCCCTCCTGCAATACCGTGCTCCCGGTCTTGAGTCCGTTGGATACCCCGCCACACATAACCGTATTTCGCCTTGCGGTGGCCACCATGTTCCTGTTTCATGCTTTTTAGTTCGCGTCCGTCATACCCGTGATAACGCGTAATACCTTGGCCATCCGCAGCAAGGCTTTCGTAGAAGTCATATCGTTCAGGATTGACATACATGTATTCGGGCTTGTGCGCCTCCCCATCGGTATGGCCGTAGGGGTCTTCCATCACATCAAGATGCTGGAAGATTGGGTCAAAGACACGCTTTCTGGGACGTAACGCCATAATCCCCTCCACCCCCTCCACCGTTCTGAACACCCATTCCCCCGCTTCCGCCGCGCACAGCGCCTGGAAGTATTCCTCACCGCTCATTCCATAACGCCAGACATCCTTCGGCACATCGTGCGGCGCAGGCAGCTTGATCGAATGGGCAAAACGCCCCTCCGGAGTAGATAAGGGGTCTTCGGGTAGAAGCTTGAGAATGTCGCAATCCGTGTAGCGACGTTTTTCCTTGTATTCCGGATCCTTTGGATCAAGATATGGTCCTTTCTTTTCCTGCCTGCATTTGGCGTCTATCTGCGCCATCACCTTGCGGAAGGTCTCGCCGACGGTCTCGCCCGGCAGCGCCCGCTCACCCCCGGCGCAGGCGGAAAGACTGCCTGTCAGCGCCACCGCAAGGAATGCCGCCTTGAGTGTGTCCGTGATGCTTTTCATCATGCCGCTCTCCTATTCATCCATCGCATATCATTTACAGGAAATCGTCCGGTCCTGTCGCATACAGCATAGATTTCATCGACCAAAGGTACCGGAGTCGATTTCATTTCCATGCTCTCCATCACTTCGCCTACAATTCCAATCCCATCTGCCCCGGCAGCGGCGCATTCGCCGGCGCACCTTCGGGTCTGCCTCTGCGTCGCAACGCCACCTGCAACAACGTCTGCACGCACGGGGTTGAGTTCGCTGGTGCGCCATCTGACGAGGCGACAGCCCATGCCTTGATTGATACATATCTTGTATGTATTATTGTCGCGTGAGCTTCGAATTCGACCCGAAGAAGGCAGCCGCGAATTTTCGCAAGCATGGCGTCTCGTTCGCGGAGGCAGAGCCGGTGCTTTATGACCCTCGGGCGCTGACGCAGGAAGATGGTGAAGCCGCCGGGGAGCCACGCTACCTGACGGTTGGCATGGGCGCACTTGGTCGGGTCTTGATGGTGTGCTGGACTGAACGCGGGTCGGCCGTCCGGTTGATTTCGGCAAGGTTGGCGACTGCCCATGAAAGGAAATGTTATGAAAGCTAACTACGACATGACGAAGGCCAAACGTGGCGCCGTGCTTCCTCCATCTGGAAAGACGCGCATCACGATTTATCTCGACGACGAGATTCTTGAGGCCTTTCGTCGGCGCGCAGAGAAGGATGGCAAGGGATACCAAACGCTGATCAACGAGGCCCTTGCCGCATCGCTCGGAAAGAGCAATGCTCCGCTGACCGTTGGCACGTTGCGCAAGATCCTGCGCGAGGAATTGAGCGCTGCCTGACTGTGCATTGCTCTTAGACATTACTCAGTTTCCTTCTCCCTCTCCGATGCCGGCGCGGCCTGCGCTGGCACCGCCTTTCCTCCAAAACTGAACACCTCATCCACCTGCAGCCCCTTCGGAATCTGGTGCGTGATGAAAAGCATGGTCACGCTGCCCTTGAGTTTGTTGATGGTCTGGGCGAAGTGTTCGGCGGTCTGCTGGTCAAGGCTGGACACCGCCTCGTCGAAGATGAGGATCTTCGGGCGCTTGAGCAGCGCGCGGGCGATGGCCAGGCGCTGGCGCTGGCCGCCGGAGAGACCGACGCCGTGCTCGCCGATCGCGGTCTGGTAGCCCTGCGGCAGGCGCTCAATCACATCATGGATCTCGGCCAGCTTGGCGGCCTTGATAACGTCCTCGAAGCCGGCATGCGGATGTGCCATGACGAGGTTGTCGTAGATGGTGCCGGCGAAGAGCACGGTCTCCTGCGGCACGACGCCGTAGGTCTGGCGCAGTTCGTTGGCGGCCAGATGCCGGATGTCGCGGCCGTCGAGCAGGATCTGCCCGTCCGTGGGCGGGTAAAAGCCCTGCAGCAGTTTCGCCAGGGTGCTCTTGCCGCAGCCGGAGGGACCCATCAGCACGGAGAGCCGGCCGGGCTTGAGCACGAGATTCAGGTTGCGGTAGAGGAAGGGGTGCTGCTCCGAATAGCGGAAGCTCACCTGCCTGAGGTCGATGCGCCCGGCGCCGCCGGACTCGCGATGGGGAATGAGGGCGTGCGGCTCGGCGGGGGCGTCCATCAGGTCGCCCAGGCGCTTCACCGCGATGTTGGCCTGCTGGAACTCCTGCCACAGGCCGACGATGCGCAGCATGGGCTGGCTCATGCGCGAGGCGAACATCTGGAAGGCGACCAGCATGCCGACGGTGAAGCCGTCGTTCTGCATCACCAGCAAGGCGCCGACGACGAGGATCGACAGCGTCATCGCCTGCTCGAGGCCGTTGGCGAGCACGTTGTAGGTGTTGGTCACCTGCCGCGTGGAGAAGCCGGCGGCGAGATAGTCGGCGAGATACGTTCCGTACTTCTGCTCCAGGTGCGGCTCCATCTGCAGCGACTTGACGGTGGCGATGCCGGAGACGTATTCGGTGAGGAAGGACTGGTTCCTCGCACCCAACAGGAACTGCCGGTTGAGCTTGTCGCGGAAGACGGGCGCGACGAGGAAGCTCGCCACGCCAATGGCGCCCAGCAGCGCCACGGCAATGAGCGAGAGCTGCCAGGAGTACCAGAACATCACCGCCAGGAAGATCAGCAGGAAGGGGAAATCGAGGATCAGGCTGACGGCCGCACCCGAGACGAATTCGCGGATGGTCTCCACGCCGTGCAGGCGGGCGACCAGGACGCCGGTGGTGCGGTTCTCGAAGAAGGGCAGCGGCAGGCGCAGCAGGTGGCGGAAGACCTGGCTGCCGAGCACGGCGTCGATGCGGTTGCCGGTGTGCAGCACCAGATACTGGCGCAGCCAGGTCATGGCGCTGGTGAACAGCATGAACAGGATCAGCGCCACGCCGATGACGACGAGCGTGGATTGGGTCTGGTGCACCACCACCTTGTCGATAATCACCTGCGTGAACACCGGCGTGGCAAGGCCGACCAGCTGGATGGAGAACGAGGCAAGCAGCACGTCGCGCCAGATGCGCTTGTGCTTGAGCAGCTCGGGGATGAACCAGCGGAAGCCGAATTTGGAGGGGGTGGCCGTTTCAGCTTCCGCCCCCTCACCCTTCGTCCCTCTCCCCGCTGCGGAGAGGGGTGTGGATTCGCGGGCGGCGAGAATGACCTTGGGTTCGAAGTAGAGGTCGAATTCGGCGAGCGGCAGGGTTTCCGCCTGCTCGGCTCCGGCGCAAAAGTAAAGGAACTGGTTTGCATCGGCACGCAGGATGAGCGCCGGACGCACCGGTTCCGGCTCGCTCGGCTCATCAACCTCGCCCTCGCGCACGACGTGCAATTGCGTCGGCGCACTGGCCGAGTGCGGAGCTTGATGCAGGAAGGCGATGCAGGGGAAAGTCAGTCCCGGCAGGACGGCGGGGGTAACGCTGCGTTCGCCGGTCCTGAAGCCCAGCGCGCGGGCAGCCTCATGAAGTGTGGTGATCGAGTGCGGCGGGGGGAATTCCTGGGCAACCAGGGTGGCGTCGAAAGGCTGCCGGCCGATCTGGCACAGGCTGCCCAGAAGCCATAGCAAATCTCCCCCCTCCACGCGAGCTTGCGCCTGCACCCGACCTCTCCCTGGACTGCCGGCTTGAGCCGATCTGTATGCTAAATAGGTGCGGCATTAGAGCACGATTTCATTCATTGAAAGCGTGAATTATTTCACGATATTTCGTTTACTCGATCGTGGAAGATATTTGAATATTATTATATATATCTGTTTTTAGTAGATATTGCCGTTGATATCTATCGCTATAGGCATATTAGAAGTCAGCCATGCTCATGATTATGTATTGTTTTTAGGCATGCATGGGACACCAGCGCATGGCTGGTCTGCAAGCCCTACTTGACTCGGGTGAGGTGTGACCGGGGCGGGGTATCGGGGGCAGGGTTTTCGGGCGCACCCTCCCCCGCCGGGACGTCCGGTTCTTCAGCCTGTTCACCAACCTCGAAGGCCATGCCCTGCCCGTTCTCGCGGGCGTAGATGGCGGCGACGTTGCCGATGGGGATGGAGAGCGACTGCGCAACGCCGCCGAAGCGGGCCTGGCAGGTGATGAGGTCGTTGCCCATGTGCAGGTTCTGTACGGCCTCGGCGCCGAGGTTGAGCACGATCTGGCCGTCGCGCACGTACTGGCGCGGCACCAGGGTGTGGGCATCGACCTGAACGGAGATATAGGGGGTGAAACCCTGGTCCAGGCACCACTCGAAGAGGGCGCGCAACAGGTAGGGCTTGGTGGAGACGACGGAGGACATTGAAACCGCGGCCAGGCGCGCTGAGGCGCCGGTCGCTATCGCCGCATGACCTTCTCGGAGGGCGTCAGGGCGTCGATGAAGCCCTGCCGGCTGAAGATGCGCTCGGCGTACTTCATGAGCGGCACGGCGGTCTTAGGCAACTCGATGCCGTAGTGGTCGAGGCGCCACAGCAGCGGCGCGATGGCCACATCGAGCATGGAGAATTCGTCGCCCAGCATGAATTTCTGCTTGTTGAAGACCGGCGCCAGCTCGGTTAGGCGGTCGCGCACGTGCATGCGGGCCTTTTCGGCGGCCTTCAGGTTTTTTTCCAGCGCCTCGATGTGGGTGAACAACTCCTGCTCGAAGGTGAACAGCAACTGGCGGGCGCGGGCGCGCATGATCGGATCGGGCGGCATCAGCTGCGGATGCGGAAAGCGCTCGTCGATGTATTCGTTGATGATGTTGGCTTCGTAGAGCACGAGGTCGCGGTCGACCAGAACCGGCACGCGGTTGTAGGGGTTGATGACCGCGATGTCCTCGGGCTTGTTGAAGAGATCGACGTCGATCACCTGGAAATCCATCCCCTTTTCATAGAGGACGATGCGGCAGCGGTGGCTGAACGGACAGGTCGTGCCCGAATACAAAGTCATCATGGTATTCCCGCTCCAGGAATAGTCGGCATCGCGCACCACGCGGCGAACGCGCGGGGAGTTGAAATCACGATGGCCGAGGAACTGCATGGCAAGTCCTTGCAGTGGGTTAGTGGATGTCTTTCCAGAACGCACGCTTCATGGCATAGGCCACGACGAAGAACACGCCGAGGAAAAGCAATACGGCAAGGCCGAGGTTCTTGCGAAATGCCGCCTGCGGCTCGGCCATCCAGACCATGAAGGCAACGAGATCGCCTACGGCGTCGTCGTATTCCTTGGGCGTGAGCTTGCCCGGCTTGGCCAGCGTGAGCTTGTGGTCCGCGCCCATCACCTGCTCGCCCTGCAGTTCCCACAAGACGTGCGGCATGCCGACGCTGTCGAACGCAACGTTGTTCCAGCCGGTCGGCCGCTTCTCGTCGCGATAGAAGCCGCGCAGGTAGGTGTACAGCCAGTCGGCGCCGCTGCCGTCGCCGGAGGCGCGCGCCCGTGCGATCAGGGAAAGATCGGGGGGCCAGGCGCCGAAGTATTCCTTGGCATCCTTGCGCGGCATCGAGATTCCCATCGGCTCGCCGATCTTCTCGGCTGTGAACAGCAGGTTGTCCTTGATCTGCTGCTCGGTCAGGCCGATTTCCGTGAGGCGGTTGTAGCGGACATAGCTGGCGCCGTGGCAGTTCAGGCAATTGTTGATGAACAGTTTGGCGCCGTTCTGCAGCGCCGCCTTGTCTGTGGCGCGCTCGGGCGCGCGGTCGAGCTTGACGGAAACGCTGGCCATCGCGGCAAGCGGCGCGAAGATGAGCGCAAGGATGCAAGAGAAAAGGATTTTCTTGAACATGACGATTCTCATTTTGTCACCCTTTCCGGTTCCGGCTTGCACTTGTCGATGCGGCTGTACCAGGGCATGAGCAGGAAGAAAAGGAAGTAGATGACCGTGCAGATCTGCGAAATGATGGTGAAGACCGGCGTCGGCGCCTGCATGCCCAGATAACCGAGGATGAAGAAGGCGACGATGAACACGCCCAGCGCGGTCTTGTAGATCGGGCCGCGGTAGCGGATCGACTTGGCCGGGCTGCGGTCGAGCCAGGGCAGGAAGAACAGGATCATCACGCCCAATCCCATGAAGATCACGCCCCACAGCTTGGCGTCGATCCAGAAGAAGTTCACCGTGTTGGCGCGCAGGATCGAGTAGAACGGCGTGAAGTACCACACCGGCGCGATGTGCGGCGGCGTTACCAGCGGGTCGGCCGGGATGAAGTTGTTGTACTCGAGGAAATAGCCGCCCATTTCCGGCGCAAAGAAGACGATGGCGGAAAACACCATCAGGAAGACGATCACGCCGACGATGTCCTTCACCGTGTAGTACGGGTGGAAGGGGATGCCGTCGAGGGGAATGCCGGTCTTGGGGTCCTTGTTCTTCTTGATCTCGATGCCGTCCGGGTTGTTCGAACCGACCTCGTGCAGCGCGATGATGTGCGCGGCGACGAGGCCGAGCAGGGCCAGCGGGATGGCGATGACGTGGAAGGCGAACATGCGGTTCAGCGTGGCGTCGGCGATGACGTAGTCGCCGCGTATCCACAAGGCCAGGTCGTTGCCGATCAGCGGGATGGCCGAGAACAGGCTGAGAATCACCTGGGCGCCCCAGAAGGACATCTGGCCCCAGGGCAGCAGGTAGCCGGCGAAGGCCTCAGCCATCAGGCACAGGTAGATCAGCACGCCGAAGATCCACAGCAACTCGCGCGGCTTGCGGTAGGAGCCGTAGAGCATGGCGCGGTACATGTGCAGGTAGACCACGACGAAGAAGGCCGAGGCGCCGGTGGAGTGCATGTAGCGGATCAGCCAGCCCCAGGGCACGTCGCGCATGATGTACTCGACGCTGGCGAAGGCCACCGGCACGCCGGCCGCGTTGAGCGAGGCGTCCGGCTTGTAGTGCATCACCAGGAAGATTCCGGTGACGATCTGCATCACCAGCACCAGCAGGGCAAGCGAGCCGAAGAAGTACCAGAAGTTGAAGTTTTTCGGTGCGTAGTACTCGGACAGGTGGGCTTTCCAGTTCGCCGTCAGCGGAAAGCGTTCGTCGACCCACTCCAGGACGTTGCCCGCGAGCGAGCCGTCCGACTTGAATTTCTCGAAATTGCTGCTAGCCATGTCGTGCGTCCCCTTATGCCTTCTTGTCTTCGCCGATCAGAATGCGCGTGTCGGACATGTAGTAATGCGGCGGCACTTCCAGGTTGTCCGGCGCCGGCTTGTTCTTGTAAACCCGGCCGGACAGGTCGAAGGTCGAGCCGTGGCAGGGGCAGAAGAAGCCGCCCGGCCAGTTGGGATCGATCTCGGATTCGGCGCCCGTCTTGAACTTGTCAGTCGGCGAACAGCCCAGATGGGTGCAGATGCCGACGACAACGAGGTATTCCGGCTTGATCGAGCGCTCATCACCCTTGATGTAATCGGGCTGCATCGGGCGCTTTGACATCGGATCAGCGACCTGATCGTTGACCTTCTTCAGCGAATCGATCATTTCCTGGGTGCGGTAAACAATCCAAACGGGCTTGCCGCGCCACTCGACGCGCAACATCTCGCCGGGGGCGAGCTTGCTGATATCGACTTCCACCGGGGCGCCTGCCGCCTTGGCGCGCTCGGAAGGGAGCATGCTGGCAACGAAGGGCACCGCAGTTGCGACTGTCGCCACGCCTCCCACGGCTGCAGTGGCGAAAACCAGGTTCCGCCGGCTGCAATCTACTTTCTTGTCACTGCTCATGGCCTCGACTTCCTGAAGAAAATGAATGCGAATCCAAAAC
>WBZL01003560.1_pt1 | contig 14149 bp, 14 predicted proteins | sample 5204291 | NCBI WGS metagenome assembly WBZL01 (sample SAMN12344345, study PRJNA552823) | activated sludge metagenome | biome: Activated sludge suspended growth; feature: Nitrification reactor; material: Wastewater; isolation source: activated sludge from nitrification reactor of wastewater...
GGGTGCGACAATCGACCGCGCTGCTCAAGGACTCCGGGCTGTACCTCTTCGTTTCCTCGACGGGGGTCTACCTCCCGTACCTGTCGCCGCGCAACGACGAGTCGCTGCCGGTGATCACCGAGCCTGCCACCTCGACCGACTACGGCATCCGCAAGGCGCAGTCGGAGGTCGTGGTGCGCCAGGCCTTTGGCGACCGCGGAATCGTCATTCGGCCGGGGTACATCGTCGGACCAGGCGACAACACCGATCGCTTCAGCTACTGGCCGCAGCGGTTCGCCCGTGGCGGTGAAATCCTGGTGCCCGGGCTCCGTGAGCATCCGTCACAGTTCATCGATGTGCGCGACCTGGTGGCGTTCATGATCAAGGTGGTCGAGGAAAGGCGCGGCGGGACCTACAACTGCACGGGTCCGGCGCGTCGCCTGGCCTGGGGCGAGTTCATCGACGTGGCGCGCGCGACGCTCAAGCCCGATGCCACCCCGGTGTGGGTGGACGACCTCGCCTTCCTGCGGGAACAGCGCATGACCTACGCCATCCCGTGGATGATCCCCGAGGGTGACAACGAACACCACCTCCAGATCGACAACCGCAAGGCCGTGGCCGCCGGGCTCACCTTCCGCCCGATGGCGGAGACCCTCAAGGACACCCTCGCCGACTGGCCGAATCGCCTGGCCCAGCTTCCGGCGGGTCAGCAGCCGAACTTCCGATGGATCACGCCGGAGCGTGAGCGCGAGGTACTGGCCCTCTGGAAGGCGCGCAAGGGCTGACCCCGCGCGAGGCTCAGCGCGTGGTGCTGGATGGCTCCGCTCCGAACAGGGAGTCCATCCGGCCCGTGGCCAGCATCGCGTCGATGGCGTCGCCGATGCGGCGGATGGTGGCAGCTTCTCCCTTGTAGGTCGATACGGAGACGAAATCGCCGGACTCGACCCACGACACGTCGTACGCCTGGCCGTCGATCACCAGGTGCGGCTCCTCCGGCGTCGTCGTGTTGGCGGCCTCCGTCGCCTGGAACGACTCCTTGAGCCAGACCCACAGCGCGGCACGCAGGCGCTCACTCCCGGGCTTGAGGTAGCAGGCCTGGTATTCGCCCGACCCGCGCGTCTGTACCTCACCGCGATGCGGGAGGGGCGTGAAGGACGCGCGGCGCACCAGGGTGTCGCGCCCCGCCGCGTCCTTACCCCACGTGAAATGGTGCTTCACCCATGCCGGGTCGAGCTCGGCATGTTCGCGATACCGCATGAGGGATCGCTCGATGGGCAGGACGTAGCTCTCGTTCGACCGCCAGCGCGTCACCCCAAGCTGCGGACTCCGCTCCCCGTCGGCCCCGAAGGCAAACCACACCACGCTCTGCTCGTCTGGGGACAAACCGAGGATCCCCGGGGGGTGTTGCGGGAACGGGTCGGTCGGCAGGTCGAATGGCGTGACATCGGGGACCCGGGCGTCGAGGAGGGCATGATCGAGCCGGTACAACCCCGGCACACCGAAGCTCGCGACGTCCACCCATCCCGGCACCGGCGCCGCCGCCCGCTGCCGCGCAAACGCCGCGGCATCATCGGTCATCAGCGTGGGCGACAGCGGCGCGACGCAGCGACCGGCCTCCATGCGACGGAGGGTCCCCGCATCGTCCACCAGGAGGGTGCAGTTGCCGGACTGCGTGCTCTCGCCGTCGTGGACGAGCAGCGCTGGCGTGGCCCCCGGAATGACCCCCACGTAGCGCGCCGCCTGCAGCCCCTCGACCGGCACGCCCCGGTACGTGACACCAAACGACGACATGCCAGCCAGGCGCTCCGCCCCCTGCACCTGGTAGAAGTACGTCGTTCGGGTCGTCACCTGGAAGGGCCCGGCGTCATGGGTGCGCAGGACGTCCGAGACCCGGATCACCTTGAAGCGGTATCGCAATCCGTCCGGGAGGGGGGCGGCCCCGTCCTTCGCGCGCGGCATCCATTCGCTCCAGTCCTTCGAGACCTCCCTCGGCCGGCGGGACACGGGGGCGATCTGCCACGCCCCGAATTCGTGGTCGCCGACCCGCGCGCTGACGAGGCGCTGGCCGCGCTCGGTGAAGAGGCGCACCGCCCCGGGAACCACCCAGCGCCCATCCTCGGATCGGGTGTCCTCGACGAAGAGGGCGCCGTCTTCGCGCGCACGCATCGTCCCCCCTGACGATGCCCCCAGGGTCACGAGCGGAGCGCCCGGGAGCGTACGCGGATCTGTCGCGCCCGGGGCCAGCTTGAACTCCAGGGTGATGTGCAACTGGTCGCCGTCGATCTCGGGGGGCACATCAGCCAGGAGGCGCGACGGGACAGCTATGACGAGGCCCAGGCCCAGGAGCGACCCCGCCGTGGCCAACAGCTGCCTGCCAAAGCCGCCGCCGACCCAGCCGCTCCGCGCGATGACCAGCGCGACCACGACGCCCACGAGGCCGCCAACCAGGGCGAGCCCGATCACGAAGTAGCCGGAGCCCCCTTCGAAGGACGAGATCCGGTACCACTCCACACACTGCGACGCGACGAACCCGCCAACGACGAGACCGACGACGGCCGCAAGGACGGCCAGCAGCGAGGTTGCTCCCCAAGTCATGGGCACAATTCTATCCTCGCCTCGCACGGCCAGGGATCACCGCTTCGGCCTCGTCGCCGTTGCACCCCATCGATATTCGCGCGGCACCTTGCAGCCCATCACTTCCGCCGGCGTGAAGCGCCACTTCGCCACCGCGGCACGCACGCTGGTCACCAGACGCTGGCTCGTGGTGGTCACGACCGTGAAGGTGGACATGTCCGCCTTGCCCAGTGTGTCGACGAGTACGGAGATGCGGATCTCCGCACGCCCCTGCTTGTCGTAGATACTCGCCGGCGGGCGCCGTGGAATCGGCGCCGGGTCATACGCCACCGGCTCGGCGACTTTCGTCACGTCGATGGAAGGATTCGCCTGCGCCCGGCGCACCCACTCGTCACAACTCACGGCCGAGTCCGGCGGCGCCACTCGCACCGGGGTCACCTCCGGCTCCGGCGTGACCTCCTCCGCGGCCGGAGCCGCAGTGCGGCACGCAGCCTGGACGCCAAGCCAGAGGAGGAGCAACACCGTTGGACGCATGATCAAGGGGGAATGGGGGCAAGGCCGCCGGCGACCTAACGATTTAGCGCTCTGGACATGATCGTCTCGATCTCCTCGGCGCGGCGTGGCACCGCGGCCGACAGGTTCTCCGAGCCGGTGCTCGTCACGACGATCATGTCCTCGATCATGATCGCGATCCGGGAGTCCGGAATGTAGATCTTGGGCTCGATCGTGAAGACCATCCCGGGCTCCAGCGGCATGGAATAGTCGCGCGAATCCTGCACCTCGAGCCCGATGTGATGACCCAGGTCGCGCACGCCACGGCCAAAGGAATTGTACCGTACAATCCCGGCGTTCCGCGTCAGGTAGTGCGTCGGGGACGGCATGATCCCCCACACGTGGTCGACCCCCATGCGGGCGACATCCTCGTACTGTGCCAGTCCGTACCGCTCGAAGACGCGCGCCGCCGCCTTGATGACGTCGATCATCATCACCCCCGGACGGACAGCGGCGATCGCCGCCTGCTGCGCCTCGAGCACGATGTCGTAGTACTTGCGCTGCTCGGGCGTAAAGCGGCCGCTCACCGGCCAGGTGCGGCAGATATCCGTCGCGTACGTCATCCACTCCGCCGCGCCGTAGTCGACAAACACGAGGTCGCCGTCACGCATCGTGCGATCGACCGCGTTGTAGTTCTCGCGCAGGAGCGAGAAGAACGTCAGCGCGTGCTCGCCCGACGATACGATCGGCGGGAATGCGGCCCGTGGTGACCCCTCCCGCTTCCAGTGGTACTCCATCAACCCGGCCAGCTCACGATCATTCATTCCCGGCCGGAGAGCCTGCAGCCCGGCCAGCATCCCCTTCCCGCTGATCACTGCCGCCTGCCGCAGCGCATCGATCTCGTGCCGGTCCTTCACCAGGCGCAGGCGTTCGAGGTGCGGGCGCACGTCGATCAGGTCGCGCCCGGGTGCCAGCACCCGGAGGGAGTGCGCGAACTGCGCCTCGAAGGTCATCGCCGGTGACAAACCGGGAGGAGCGTACAGGGTGTCGCCCGGATCGGCGGCCACCGGCCGGCTGCCGGAGGCGGCGGCCTGGAACCTCGCGCCAAACTCCCGCAGCGAGAGCACCTCATCCATCCCGGTCGCCCGAACAGCCGCCGGCCCCGGGGCGAGTCGCCGCCGCGGCCGGTTCCAGACCGCCGCCCGAAACGCCGGCTCGTCCATCGGAAACTGGCCGCCGGCAAACTGCAGCGAGTCGGGAAGGAAGAGCAGCGTGCGATGCCCTCCTTCCGGGCGGGGAACCAGCATCACGATGGCGTAGGGTGACTCGACTCCGGTGAGGTACCAGAAGTTGGGCTCCTGTCGCGGGAGTTGGTCACCCAGGTTGATGAGGTAGGCACCGCTCAGCACGATGACATGACCGGACAATCGCGCGCTGAGTCGCGCCCGTCGCGCCGCGTACACCTCCGGCGGAAACGCCACGTCGCTCTGCGCTTCGGCCGCCAGCGGCAGCAGGGGGAGCACCGCCGCTTGGCACACGGCGGCCGCAAGACGACGCAGTCTGGAACGAGGTGGCATCGGCGGTGGGCAGGTCGACCTCAAAGCTGCCTCCCCGGCCCCAGCCTCGATATCCCGGAGGCGACCTGAAGTGCCCTGACCCGGTCGCTCGACCCGCGCCCCTTGCGGGAATCGCGGGCGCCGATAATATACAACCGTATGGTTGTACGTCGCTCCCTGACCGATGCAGAACTCGACCGGATCTTCCGGGCGCTGGCCGATGCCACACGCCGCGACATCGTCACGCGACTGCTCGCGGGTGCACCTGCGTCGGTCTCGGCACTGGCCGCGCACTACGACATGTCCTTTGCCGCCGTGCAGAAGCACGTCGCGGTGCTCGAGGAGGCCGGGCTCGTGACCAAGCATCCGCAGGGACGCGAACGGATCGTGCGCGGCAATCCGGAACGGTTGGCCCAGGCCCGCGCCCTCCTCTCGCACTTCGAACAACTCTGGTTCTCCCGCATACGCCAGCTCGACGCCCTCCTCGCCGAACCTCTCCCTCCAGGGGAATAGCCCGATGCCGATCACCGAAGTCGTATCCAACTCGCAGGACCTGACGCTCAAGGTCGTTGCCGATTACCCCGTGCCGGTCGAGCGTCTCTGGGACGCGTACGCCGACCCTCGCCAGCTCGAACGCTTCTGGGGTCCGGAGCAGTGGCCCGCGACCTTCACCCGGCACGACATGGCGGTCGGTGGGATGTCGCACTACCACATGACCGGGCCCGATGGGACGATCTCCCGCGGGTGGTTCCGGTTCCTGGCGATCGAACCCGGCCGACGCATCGAGGTCGAGGACGGCTTCTCCGAAGAGGGGGGCGCCCCCAACATCGCCATGCCCACCATGCGCATGGTGTTCTCCTTCGAACCGACGCCCACGGGCTCGCGCTTCATCAGTGTCACCACCTTCCCGAGCCTCGCGGCAATGGAGCAGCTCGTACAGATGGGGATGATGGAGGGGATGCGGTCTGCCATGGGGCAGATCGATGCCGTGCTTGCCGACCTTGCGTCGTTTGTCGCGAGCCGCGGGACCGAGGCGCAGCTCCTGAGCGACACGCAGGTGCGCATCACCCGCATCATCCGCGGCACGCCGACGCAAGTCTGGCGCGCGCATCACGAACCCGCCCTCATGCAGCGCTGGCTCCTCGGCCCGGATGGGTGGACCATGCCCGTGTGCGAGGTCGCCACCAGGGTCGGCGAGCGCTATCGCTACGAGTGGGAGATGGTCGATGGGTCCCAGCGTTTCGGCTTCACCGGTGAACTGCTCGAGACTGCGGCACCGTATCGCGCGGTAACGACCGAGTCGATGATCGGGATGGAGGGGCCCGCGACGCGCAACGAACTGACCCTGACCGCGGTGAAGGAAGGGACGCTCATGAGCCTGCTCATCACCTACCCCAGCAAGGAACTCCGCGACATGATCCTGGGAACGGGAATGACCACGGGGATGGAGACGAGTTATGCCCGGCTGGAGCGGGAGGTGCTCGCCGCCTGAGTGGCGGTCGGTATCGACGGGCGCACACGGCGGGTAGCTTCTCCCGATGCTCATCCGCCGTGACCAGCTCGACGCCATCCGCGCCGGCGCCATCTCCCTGCAGTTCCGTCGCTGGCGACGCCCGACCGTGAAGGCCGGTGGCACCCTCAAGACCTCGGTGGGCGTGCTGGGCATCGATGCAGTGGACGTCGTCGACCCGAAGTCGATCACGCCCGCGGAATCGCGCGCCGCGGGATACCCGTCGCTGGCGGCGCTGCATGAACACCTGGGCACCAGGGACGAGGGGCAGGTCTATCGTGTCCGACTTCGCTTTGTCGGCGACGATCCACGCATCGCGCTCCGCGACAACATTGACGAGATCGCGGCGATTCCCGCGGCCCTCGCGAAGCTCGATGCACACTCGCGACACGGTCCGTGGACGCGCGCCACGCTGGACGTGATCCACGAACATCCGGGTATCTACTCGGGCATCATTGCCGATCAGCTGGGCTTCGAGCGGCTCTGGCTCAAGGCGCAGATCCGCAAGCTCAAGGCTCTCGGGCTCACCGAGAGCCTGGAGGTCGGCTATCGGCTCTCGCCGAGGGGGGTCGCCGTGCTGCGGGTGACGAAGGCGCGGTAACCAGCGCGTCGTCAGTGCAAGTCGCCGGCCGCCACCGTCAGGATGCCTCGGGCGAATCGCAGGACCCTGCCGGTCACCACCGCGGGTTGCTCCTCCTGCGGGAAGTGCCCCGCCCCGCTGACGACCTCCACCTGCAGCTGGTGCAGTGACGCGCGCATCAGGGCCACCTCCTCATCGGGCGGGCGCGACGGGTGTGGCTGGTCGCCCATGAGGAGGAGCACCGGCACGTTGAGGTGTGCGAGGCGAGACTGGAGGGGGGCGCCGTCGTCGGGCTCGCCCAGGGATCGCATGAGGGACACGACGCGCGAGGGATTCGCGAGGTAGGGTCGCGCGTACGCGGCCACGAGGTCATCGGTGATCCAGGCGGGTGAGGCCGCTCGCTCGCGCAGGCTCGAGCGGATCCGGTGCCTGACGAGTCGCCCGCCTCCCGGGAGGCGCACCAGGTGCGCGATGGCCGACGCGGTGCGCATCCCTCCCTGTCCGACCTGCTCGGCCACCCCTCCCTCGAGGGAGACGATCCCCCGCACGAGCGCCGGGGACTCGAGGGCCATGCGCATCGCGATGGCGCTGGAGACGGAGTGTGCCACCACGACGGCCTGCGAGATGCCCTGCGCCCGGAGCGCCGCCGTCCATCGCGTCGCCAAGGTGCTCAGTCGCGGGGCCCCGCGTCCGGCATTGGCCGGGTCGAAGGCATCGATGACCACCACCTGGTACCCGTCGGCCACCAGGGCCGGCGCAACATGTCGATAACTGAACGCTCCGCCGATCGGCCCCGCCATCAGCACGATGGGAGGACCACTTCCCTGGACCTGGATCGTCACCGAATCGCCAGGTGCGACGGCGACTCGGTGCGTCGTGCCGGGATCTCCGGCGACCAACACCGACAGCAGGGCAGCGACGAGGAAGTGAACCTCCAGCACGAGGGAGCGAGCGGTGCACCTGGCTGGAGGATCGCGTCCTTCCGTCGCGGAGTGCCGATGACCACGTCACGGTTCACGAGCGAATCCCGTCACCGAACCGCACCAACGGGTGTCAGCGGTGACCTTTGGGGGCGGGAGCATGACGGACGCGTTCACGGGCCGCCCGGTACTTCATCCCCCACTGCCGCAGCGCATCGATGGCCGGCACGGCGGTGCGTCCCAGGTCGGTGATCTCGTAGTCGACGTGCGGGGGAACCACGGGATGGACCGTGCGGGTGAGGAGACCTCCCTCCTCCAGCTCACGCAGCTGTTGGGTGAGCATCTTGTGCGACACCCGCTTGAGGTCCCGGTGGAGTTCGTTGTACCGCCAGGTGCGGTCCTTGAGGCGCCAGAGGATCGGCATCTTCCACTTGCCCCCCATCGCATGCAACGCGAGTTCTACCGGGTTCTGGTAGACCTCGCCCTCGAAGGTGAACTCCGGCATTGGCACTCTCCTGCAGGTGAGTATCACCCCGAAAGGTGCATACTGCCGTCCCGTGTCGGTATGCCCTACGATCTGCGGGTCACCTGACAGGACCCTCCATGAGCGCCGACCTCAACCCCTCGCGACCCTCCGCCCCGCGCCGCGTCCTCCTCGTCGCGGCCAACGCGGCCACCTCACCCGTCACCGGATGGCCAGTGGGGTTCTGGTGGGCCGAAGTCACTCATCCGTACTGGACCTTCACCGAGGCGGGATATAAGGTCCAGATCCGCAGCCCCGAGGGCGGGCCCCTCGTGGCCGACACCTGGTCCGACCCCGAGGACGCGAGCGGCTACTCTGCGCACGACCTCATTTCGCTGGGCTTCAAGAAGTCGCCGAGCCATGCGGCCCTCGTCGCTGGTACTGCGTCCATCGCCGATGTCGATGTGCAGGGATATGACGCACTCTTCGTGGCCGGCGGGCAGTCACCGATGGTGACCTTCCGCGGCAACGAGGCCATGCAGCAGCTGCTGGCACGCTTCTACGAGGCGGGGAAGGTGGTCGCGGTGGTCTGCCACGGCACCTGCCTGCTGCTGGAGACACGCCTCCCGGACGGATCCCTGCTCGTGCAGGGCAAGACGTGGACCGGCTTCGCCAACAGCGAGGAGGCCTTCGCCGATGCCTTCGTCGGGACGCGTATCCAGCCGTTCTGGATCGAAGATGAGGCGCGCAAGCTGGAGGGGACCAACTTCATCGTGGATCAGCGCTTTCGCGAGTTTGCAGTGCGTGACGGACGTCTCATCACCGGGCAGCAGCAGTACTCGGGGGCGGCGGCCGCACGCCTGGTGATCGACACGCTGGGGCGATAACCACACACGGAGAAGGCGATGCAGATCGCGATCATTGGTGCGGGCAGGGTCGGGCAGATCCTCGGACAGCGCTTCCTCGACGCGGGGCACGCGGTCACGTATGGCGTCCGCACACCGGATGATGCGAAGTACCGGGGACTCGGCAGGGTCACGGGCATTGCCGCTGCGGCATCCAGCGCCGAGGCGGTCCTGCTGACCACACCGTGGACCGCGGCCGAATCGGCACTTCGGGAGGCGGGCGACCTCGCCGGCAAGGTGCTGGTCGATGCGACGAATCCCATCGGGCCCGGAATGGTCCTCACGCACGGCACCACGGACTCCGGCGCCGAGCAGGTGGCGCGCTGGAGTCCCGGGGCCCGCGTCGTGAAGGCATTCAACTCGATCGGGATGGAGGTGATGGCCAACCCGGTCTTTGGCGACCGCCGCTCGGTGCTGTGGCATTGCGGCGACGATGACGCGGCCTGCGCCACGGTCGCGGCACTCGCAAGCGAGATCGGCTTCGAGCCGGTGCGACTTGGCCCGTTGAGCCGGGCGCGTTTCCTGGAGCCCGCCGCGCTGGTGTGGATCACCGCGACGGCCTCGCTCGGGCGTCAGTTCTCCTGGGGAGTGCTGCGGCGCGAGGGGTGACCGGGGAGCGGGTGACAACGCGGTCGGAGCGCGCCCCGCTTTCGTCGGACAGGATGTGAAGCGAGCTTTCGCGGCGTGACCGACATCCGGGCCATCCAGCAGGACATCCTGCGCCGCTTGCGAGCCGGCGAGATCTTCCGCACCGTCCACAAGGAGGGCGGGACGATCATCGCCTTCCGGAAGGGGCAGTGGGTCCGTGAGGACTACGGCGAGTGGAGCACGCACCAGGTGTTCGACGATGAGCCGACCTTCCTCGCGTTCCTTCGTGAGTTCTTCAAGTACGAGGTGGCGCGTGAGATCGCGCCTGCCGTCCTGCCAGACGAGGAAGCGTGGCCGCGCATCCGTCGCCTGCTCCAGTCGTCGCATGCCGACGCGAGTCGCGGCGTCAAGGTCTGGGGGTTTGTGACGGTGACTGCCGCGGCCATCGTCATCGGAAAGCTCCGGATCATGGCGCGCGGCCGCGCACCCGTCGCGAGCATCGACGCCCTCTTCTACCCTGCCCTCCTTACGCTCGCCGCTTGCGTCGTCGTCGCCGCGATCTGGCTCCGGCGGAACTGGAAGTAGTCGCCCGGCCCCCCCATCGCACATGAAACTGCTGTTCTGGCTCCTTGTGGCGGTCGACGTCATCGCCCTCGTCACCTTCGGGCTGCTCGGTCTCGCGGCGGCCGGCCCATCGCGCACCAACCCGATCGCGGCGCTGGTGATTCCGTTCTTCCTTCCTGCGGCCATCCTCACCGGCGCCATCTGGCTCTTTCTCAATGCGCAGGCGACTGGCGCGAGGCTCGTCGCCACGTTCGTAGCGGCGTTGCCGGTGCTCGTGGTCGCAGTGGGATCCGGTACGTCGCTGTTGCAACTCCTGAGGTATCGCGACTCCGCCGGCGACATCAGGGAGTTCCGTTCGGAGGCGTTGCGCGAGATCGAGGCCGCGATCCAGCGCAACGATGCCGCCGCCGTCGCCACGGCAGCCCGCGGCGCTGACGTCAACACTCCAGGGCTCTCCGGGACAACCGTGCTCGTGCTCGCACTCCGGCAACTGCGCAAGACGCCGGATCAGCTCGATGTGGTCAAGGCGCTCCTTGCCGCCGGCGCCGATCCCGATCTCGGTCGCTCGGAACTTCCCTTGCAGGTGGCGATCGGTGCGAGCCGCGCCGCGGGGATCGAACCCGTGCGGCTCCTGCTCGACGCCGGCGCGGACCCAAATACCCGCAGCGAATGGGGCGACCCGGTCTACTTCATCGCCGGTGGCGCAGGCGCCGACCCGGCGATCATGGAACTCCTCCTCGCGCGCGGCGCCGACGTGCAGATCAGGGACTCGCAGGGCAGCGGCGCGGCCGCAGCGGCGACGAGGAACGGGAACTGGAAGGTCCTCAAGCTCCTCCTGGAGCGCGGGGCGCCATGGCGCGACCAGAAGGGCCCGGGGGGCGTCCCGCTGCGGAACTACCTGGAGCACCAGGCGCCCGGACCGGACGACGCCGATCGACTGGCGGCGCTCGCGCTGATGAAGGACTGAGGGCTCCCCCCGCACCAGGAGCGGGAGGGGGTGCGGCGCGCTGCCGGGCAGGATCCGACCAGGGCTAGCCGATTCGACTGTACTCGAATAATTATTCGAGTACGATGGATTCCGTTCTACTCGACCCGCAACACGGCCTCGCGCTCCTCCTCGAGCGCGTCCGCGAGCCGGCCCCCGGCCGAATCCAGCTGATCGCGGGGCCACGTCAGGTCGGGAAAACGCACCTCCTGCTGCGCCTCGCCGACTCGCTGGGCCAGGCGGCGACCTACGTGGCCTGCGACGCCCCCGAAGCGACACTGAGTGGGTGGTGGGAACAGACCTGGGCCCGGGCCGAAGATCTCGCCGCGCGGCGACCGCACACGTTGCTGCTCGACGAAATCCACCTGCTGCCTCGCTGGTCGGCACTCCTCAAGGCGCAGTGGGATCGCATCCGCCGACGGAAGGTGTCGCTGCACGTCATTGCGACCGGGTCCTCCGCCCTCCACCTGGGTCGCGGCTCTCGTGAGACGCTCGCTGGTCGCTTTGAACGACTGGTGTTTCCGCATTGGAGTGCGGCGTCCCTGGCTGCGACGTTTGGTCTCTCGCGACACGACGCCGTCGCCCATGTGCTGCGCTGGGGCACGTATCCCGGTGTCTTCTCCATCGACCCGGCTCCGGAGCGGCGCACCGCCTACCTCCGCGATGCGATCATCGAGCCCGCGATCGGGCGAGACCTGCTCGCCGGGAACGACGTGCGTCGCCCCGGACTGCTTCGCCAGCTCTTCGCCGCATCGGTCGCTGCACCGGCACAGGTCGTGGCGCTCAAGAAGCTGCAGGGCCAACTGCAGGATCCCGGTGCGCTGGAGACGATCGCGCACTACCTCCACCTCCTCGAAGACGCCTTCCTGGTCGCTGGCCTGGAGAAGTACAGTGCGCGCACGCTCCGACAGCGCGCAGCTCCACCCAAGCTGGTCGTGTTGAGTCAGGCCCTCCTGCCCTCCAGCAGCGAGATCGATACCTCCGCCACCGGCCGCCAGGTCGAGAACGCCTGCCTGGCGCACGCGTGGAACGCGGGCCAGCGTGTCACCTGGTGGCGCGAGGAACCCCTCGAAGTCGACGGGGTCATCGAAGGCTCCTGGGGGATGTGGGCCGTCGAGGTCAAGTCAGGTGCCGTGACGACGCGGGACCTGGCCGGAGTCCTGGAGTTCACCCGGAGGCATCCTCGGTTCCGGCCCCTCCTGATATGCCCCGACGAGTCCCGCGAGATCGGAGCGCGAGCGGGGGTACGCTCGGTGAGCATCGCGGACTTCCTCTCAACAGCGTGGTACGCTTCCGAGTGACCTGTCTCAGGTCGCCAGGACGGCGAACGACGAGTGCTGGCGCGGCCTCGTCACCCGGGTCGCCAGCTCACTTCAGGGAGAAGCGCTGCAGTGTCTGCAAATCGTCCTCGTCGAGCTGCACGACGTAGACGACATCCCGACCGAAGCCAACCACCTTTGCACGCGGTGCCAGCACGACGCGACGTACCAGCCGACCACTCTCGATCACATCGAACGCCGGGGGCGCACCGGCCTCGGTGAGGCGCTGGACCCACGCTGTGCCGTCACTCGCGATGTACAGGGCTTCGTACCAGAACGGGGGCAGGTACTCGGGGAATTCCCATGTCGAGTTGTCAGGCGGCATTCGCTGGAGCCCGATGGTCCGGCTTCCGCCACGTTCCATGCGCATGCTCATGCGCGGTCGGTTCACCTCGGCCTGGAACTCCCTGCGGTGCGCCTCCGTCACCTTGATGCGCGTAAAGGGAATGGGCGCACCTCGCACGACGCGCCCGTCGGGCTGCACGACGTCCACCCGATAGGGGTCCGCATGGACAATGATGACGCGACCGTCGGGCGTCACGTTCCATTGCGTGCCGGACCGGTACGCAATGCTTCGCGGTTGCGTCACCACGCCACCGGAGGGTAGCAGGCGCCGCGAGGGATCCGGCTCGACGGCGATCCAGGCCACCGTATCACGTCGTGCAGCGCGAAGGGCCCACCGCTCGATGGCAAAGGAATCGGTCAGCTCGCGCTTGCCGTCGCTGTTGAACCGGACCGGTTGTGTCTGTGTATAGAAGCGACCGCGTGCATCACTGAACCGGGCCTGGAGCGCCAGCGCGGCCAGGGGTCCACTCACGCCCTCGCGCGTGTCGATCTCGGCTCCGGGCGTGCCATCCGGGTGGATGAGCATGTGCGTGCGCGAGGTATTGTCGTGCAGCGCCGTGCTGTCCCCGGCCAGCGGCAGCAGCCGGGCTGGCCACTCATATTCTCCGGGGCCGGTGCCCTTGCGGCCGATCGGCGTGGCCTTTCCCGACTTGAAGTCGACGAGGACAACAGCAAGCTCGCGCTGGTCCACCACGATCACGCGCCCATCGCGCAGCTCGCGCACCGCCGTGATCTCGTTGAACGTCTCCGGGAAGGTGGCCAGCGGCGTCGTCAGGCGTACCGTCGGCACGTTCTGCGCCACAAGGGCCTGCCAGCCGGCCAGCGCTGCGCCAAGGAACCACCAGGGTTGTCGCATGCACTACCTGAGGCGTCGGGACGTCTCAACATCGGCGCTGCCGGTTCGCCGCGCAAGCTCCTGCTCCCGCGAACGCGGGAGCCCAGGGTCGTTACCGCCTCAATCCAGCGCGCTCGCGAACATCGCGTCGAGGTCGACTTCCAGCGTTGGGCCACCAGGTGGCGCCCAGCTCAACGTGGTATCGAGGACCTCGGGCCGATCCTCGCCGCGCCGCCAACGTTCAACCGTGCGTGCCTCCGGGTCGACGATCCAGTACTCCGCGACTCCCTCCTCCATGTAGACGCGACGCTTCGTGATGCGGTCGTGCCGCCCGGTCGAGGGTGAGAGGACCTCGATGGCGAGCACCAGCCGCACGAAGTCCTTCGGGTCCTTGAGCCGACGACCGTCCACGAACGGCAGTACGAACAGGTCGGGCTGCAGCTCACGCCGTTCGCTGAAGGTGACTGCCAGCGGGGCAAAGAAGACGTCCAACCCGTGCTGCCGCCCCCACGTCTTCAGCAGGAGGTACAGCTC
>WBZL01003562.1_pt1 | contig 14145 bp, 10 predicted proteins | sample 5204291 | NCBI WGS metagenome assembly WBZL01 (sample SAMN12344345, study PRJNA552823) | activated sludge metagenome | biome: Activated sludge suspended growth; feature: Nitrification reactor; material: Wastewater; isolation source: activated sludge from nitrification reactor of wastewater...
CGCGGAACTTGCGCTCGACGTCGTACTCGCAGGCGAAGCCGAAGCCACCGTAGGTCTGCAGGCAGGCGTTGGCCGCCTCCCACGAGGCCTTGGCCGCCAGGTACTTGGCCATGTTGGCCTGCGCGCCGCAGGGCTCGTGCGCGTCGAACAGGCGGCAGGCCTCCCAGCGCATGAGGTCGGCGGCCTCGACCTCGACGTGGGCCTCGGCGATGGGGAACTGCACGCCCTGGTTCTGCCCGATCGGGCGGTTGAACACGACCCGCTCGCGCGCATAGGCGGCGGCGCGCTCGACGAACCAGCGGCCGTCGCCGATGCACTCGGCAGCAATCAGCGTGCGCTCGGCGTTGAGGCCGTCGAGGATGTACTTGAAGCCCTGGCCTTCCTGGCCGATCAGGTTCTCGGCGGGGATCTCGAGGTTCTCGAAGAACAGCTCGTTGGTCTCGTGGTTGACCATGTTGAGGATCGGTCGCACCGTCAGCCCGTGGCCGACCGCGTCGCGCAGGTCGACCAGGAAGATCGACAGCCCCTCGCTCTTGCGCTTCACCTCGGCCAGCGGCGTGGTGCGCGCCAGCAGGATCATCAGCTCGCTGTGCTGGACGCGCGAGATCCAGACCTTCTGGCCGTTGACGACGTAGCGGTCGCCCTGGCGGACGGCGGTGGTCTTGAGCTGCGTGGTGTCGGTGCCGGTGCTGGGCTCGGTGACGCCCATGCTCTGCAGGCGCAACTCGCCGCTGGCGATGCCGGGCAGCCAGCGCTGCTTCTGCGCCTCGCTGCCGTGGCGCAGCAGGGTGCCCATGTTGTACATCTGGCCGTGGCAGGCGCCGGCGTTGCCGCCGCTGGCGTTGATCTCCTCCATGATCACGCTGGCCTCGGCCAGTCCGAGGCCGGCGCCGCCATAGTCCGTCGGGATCAGCGCGGCCAGCCAGCCGGCCTGGGTGAGCGCCTGGACGAACTCGTCGGGATAGCCGCGCGCGGCGTCGACCTGTCGGAAGTACTCGTCCGGAAACTGCGCGCACAGGGCGCGCACGGCATCGCGGATGTCGGTGTGGCGGTGGGCGGAGGTGGTGTTCATGCGGCGCGAGCTTACGCCGGCCTCCGGTGCGCGCGGATGCGGCGGATCAGGCCGCGCCGGGGCGGTCGCGCTGCCATCGCGCCGCAGGCGGCCGCATGCAGCCGAGCGTTGCCGAGCGATGCCCGGCTGTGGCGCGCGACGGCTTGCGGCCGCCGGCTGCCTCAGGCCGCCTGGGCCAGCGCGGCCGGCGACGGGCGCGCCGCGAAGTGATCCATCGCCGCCTGCACGCCGCTGCCGGCCAGCCGGACGCCGGCGAGCTTGAAGCCCATCTCGCAACCGGCCAGGGTGGCCAGCAGGGTCAGGTCGTTGCAGTCCCCGAGGTGACCGATGCGGAACATTCGGCCCTTGACCTTGCCCAGGCCGGTGCCCAGCGAGAGGTCGAAGCGTTCGTGGATCAGCCGGCGCAGCGCGTCGGCGTCCACGCCGGGCGGGGTGATCACGCCGGTGAGCACGGGCGAGTACACGGCTGGGTCGGCGCACTGGATGGCCAGGCCCCAGGCCCGCACCGCGGCGCGCACGCCCTCGCCCCAGCGCGCGTGGCGCGCAAAGACCTGGTCGAGCCCTTCGCCGAGCAGCATGTCGAGTGACTCGTGCAGCCCGTAAAGCAGGTTGGTGTTGGGCGTGTAGGGCCAGTAGCCGTCGGCGTTCATCGCGACGATCTCGTCCCAGCCCCAGAACGAGCGCGGCAGGGTGGCCGTCTTGCTGGCCTCCAGCGCGCGCGGCGACAAGGCGTTGAAGCCCATGCCCGGCGGCAGCATCAAGCCCTTCTGCGAGCCGCTGACGGTGACGTCGACGCCCCACTCGTCGTGGCGGTAGTCGGCGCTGGCCAGGCCGGAGATCGTGTCGACCATGAGGAGCGCCGGATGGCCCGCGGCATCGATCGCGCGGCGCACCGCGGCGATGTCGGAGGTGACGCCGGTGGAGGTCTCGTTGTGCACCACGCACACCGCCCGGATGCGACGCTCGCGGTCGTCGCGCAGGCGCTGCTCGACCAGGTCGGCCGGCACGCCGCGGCGCCAGTTGGGAGCCTGCGGGAAGTGCTCGTCGGCCCCCTGCCAGGCGAGGATGTCGGTCTCCAAACCCAGCTTGGCCGCCATGCGTGCCCACAGCGACGCGAAGTGCCCGGTCTCGACCATCAGCACGCGGTCGCCGGGGCTCAGCGTGTTGACCAGCGCCGCCTCCCACGCGCCGGTGCCCGAGGACGGGTAGATCACCACCGGATGCCGGGTCTTGAAGACCTTGCGGATGTCGGCCAGCACCTGGCGCCCCAGCGCACCGAACTCGGGCCCCCGGTGGTCGATGGTGGGCAGGCTCATCGCCCGCAGGATGCGGTCGGGCACCGGGCTGGGACCCGGGATCTGCAGGAAGTGGCGGCCGCTGGGGTGGAAGTCGAGGTTCAGCATGGCAGATCCTTTCAGCGGCCTGATTTTGCATTCAAACCGCGCCCGACGCGACCCGCCACTCACGCCAGCCCAGGATGAACAACCCTGACTTTTGCATGCAAAATGCGGAACCGAGGAACCACCCGATGGCCGACGTGATCGAGATCCCACGCGGGGCGCTGCACGAGCAGGTGGCCGCCCGCCTGCGCACGATGCTGGTCGAGGGCCGCATCGCGCCGGGTGCCAAGCTCATCGAGCGCGAGCTGTGCGAGCTGCTGGGCGTGTCGCGCACCCCGCTGCGCGAAGCCATCAAGCTGCTGGCGGCCGAAGGCCTGGTGGACCTGCTGCCCCACCGCGGCGCGGTGGCGGTTCGCCTGACCGACAGCGACGTCGAACAGAGCTTCGAGGTGCTGGCCGAGCTCGAAGGCCTGTCCGGCGAGCTGGCCGCCCGGCGCATCTCCGACGCCGAGCTGGCCGAGATCCGCGCCCTGCACTTCGAGATGCTGGCCTGCCATGCGCGCAGCGACCTGTCGGGCTACTACCGGCTCAACGCCCGCATCCACGAGGCCATCAACCGCGCCGCGCACAACCCGGTGCTGACACAGGCCTACCGGTCCATCAACGCCCGCGTGCAGGCGCTGCGCTTCCGCACCAACCAGGACAGCGTCAAGTGGCAGCTGGCCGTGCAGGAGCACGAAGCCATCGTGCAGGCCCTGGCGGCGCGCGACGCGGAACGGCTGCGTCGCCTGCTGGGCGAACACCTGCGCCACAAGCGCGACGCGGTGTTGCAGTGGATGCGCTCGGGTGCCGCGAATGCAGGTCTGGAGTCCCATGGCTGACTCAGGGCACGGGACGGCCACCGTGGGATTGCGAGCACGCCGACAGGCCGGTTGCGGGGTGGCTGGTTGCGGCGCCGTGCCGCCATTCGGCGGAGAGTTCGATTCCCCACCGCCCCCGGCCGGGATTTCGCCCCGGCGGGCGACCTACTTTCTTTGCTGGTGCAAAGAAAGTAGGCAAAGAAAGCACCTGAAACACCCATTGGGGCCTTGGTCCTCCACCGCCGGTGCGCGCGGCCGCGGCTTCTGTCGGGCTGCTCTCGCAAAGCCTTGCTCGACAGATGCCACCTATCCCGGAGGTGGTAGCTCGAAGCGTCGGCGCACTGGTCCATCGCCGCGAAATGCCCGCGCTGCGGGCCAGGCGGGTGGCTGTTCGGGGCCGTGGACGAGTGAGCCTGCGCTCCGATGCACGGCGCCGGGTGTAAGTGGCGTGTGTCGAGCAAGGCTTTGCGAGACGGGCCCGACAGGCCCCGAGGCCATGCACGCCATCGGTCCCCGACCGACTCCCACATGGATGTTCGGTCTTCGAGGTGCTTTCTTTGCTTACTTTCTTTGCACCAGCAAAGAAAGTGAGTCGGCCGCCGGGCCGAAACCCCGGCCGGGGGCGGTGGGGATGCAAACACTCCACCGAATGGCAGCACGGCGCCGCGGCCCACCATCACCATGCCGACTTTCCTAGACTCATTGTTCTCGCTGCAAGGCCGCCACGCCGTGGTGACGGGCGGCAATGCCGGCATCGGGCTGGCGCTGGCCACGGCGTTGGGGCGGGCGGGGGCTGCGGTGCTGTTGGTCGCGCGTCGGCAAGCGCAGTTGGATGGGGCCGCAGACCAGTTGCGCGCCGAGGGCATCGGCGTCGACACGCTGGCGCTGGACCTCGGCCGCACCGATGCCCTTCCCGCCGCGGGAGCCGCCATCGCGCAGCGCATGCCGCAGGCCGACATCCTGGTCAACGCCGCCGGCATCAACCTGCGCCAGCCGTTCGAGCAGGTGACGCCCGACGCCTGGGACGCCCAGCTCGCCTTGCACCTGGGGGCGCCGTTCTTCCTGACGCAGGCGCTGGCACCGGCGATGGCGGCGCGGGGCTTCGGCCGCATCGTCAACATCGCGTCGCTGCAGAGCAGCCGGGCCTTCGCGAACAGCGCGCCCTATGGCGCCGGCAAGGGCGGCGTGGTGCAGCTCACGCGGGCCATCGCGCAGGCCTGGTCGGGGCGCGGCGTCACCTGCAACGCGATCGGGCCCGGGTTCTTTCCCACCGACCTCACGGCTCCGGTGTTCGGCAATCCGGAGCTCTCGGCGATGCATGCGTCGCGCACGGCCATCGGCCGCAACGGCGAGCTGCCCGACCTGCACGGCGCCGCCGTCTTTCTGGCCAGCCCGGCCAGCGCCTACATCACCGGGCAGACGCTGATGGTCGACGGCGGCTACACCGCGTTGTGAGCGGGCGACGCCCTGGACCCTTGCGCCCCTCTCGACCCTCTCGACCCTCTCGACCCTCTCGACCCTCTCGACCCATTCGATCCGCTCCTTTCGATCCGCGCCACGCCAGCGACGCCCTCGACCTCAGCGGACCTTCCCCCCGTCGCCCCAGCCCTCCTCGCCCTCTATCGCCCCACGAGCACGACGATGAAAGCCCTGGTCTACACCCAACCCAACGAAGTGCAGCTGCACGACCGCCCCGAGCCCGAGCTGGCCGATGGCGAGGTCGTGCTGCGCATCGACGCCGCCGGCATCTGCGGCTCGGACATGCATGCCTACCATGGCCACGATCCGCGCCGCAAGCCGGGCCTCGTGCTGGGGCACGAGTTCTCGGCCACGGTGCTGGCCTCGGCCCACGCGCTGTGGCCCGTGGGGCGGCGCGTGACCGGCAACCCGCTGATCACCTGCGGCCGCTGCGACTGGTGCCTGCAGGGACGCGACAACCTCTGCGCGCATCGCACGATGGTGGGCATGACGCGGCCCGGCGCGTTCGCCGAGCGCATGAGCATCCCCGGCTCGTGCCTGATCGAGCTGCCCGATGCGTTGGGCCCGGTGGCCGCCGCGTTGACCGAGCCGGCGGCCACCGCCCTGCATGCACTGAACCTGTCGATGCGCAGCCTGGTGCGGCCGCTGCCCGAGTGCCGCGTGCTGGTGCTCGGCGGCGGCGCCATCGGCATGCTGGCCGCGCTGCTGATGCGCCACTACGGCGTCGACGAGCTGCGCGTCGCCGAGGTCAACCCGCTGCGCCGGGCCTCGCTGGAGCGCCACGCGCGCTGCGCCACCTACGACCCGCGCAGCGAGTCACCCGGCGACAGCGCGCACGACTACGTGATCGACGCGGTGGGCTCGGCCGTCACGCGCCAGACCGCGCTGGCCGCCGTCAAGCCCGGCGGCGTGGTGATGCACATCGGCCTGCAGGACTGGGCCAGCGAGATCGACATGCGCAAGCTCACGCTGGCCGAGATCACCCTGCTGGGCACCTACACCTACAGCCAGGCCGACCTGCGCGCCACGGTGGCGCTGCTGGCGCGCGGCGCGTTCGGCGACCTGTCGTGGGTGGAGACACGGCCGCTCGCCGATGGCGCGGCGGCGTTCGCCGACCTGCATGCCGGCCGCACGGCCGCGGCCAAGGTGGTGCTGCAGCCGCATTGAGCAAGGCGCCGCCGGTCCGCAGCGCCGGACCGTCTCGACGAGACCACGCCGACCCCGCCGGGCGGACCGGGCGGGGCGCGCCGCGCGGGCGACGGTCGGGCAGCCGGGTGCACCGGCATGCGGTGGTCAGGCCGCGGCCTTCCGGCGCGGCCGGGCCTGGGCCGTGGACGCCGTGGTCGTGGTGGCGCGGCGTGCCCGGGCCGGCTTCGTCGGTGGCGGCGCCGGCCGGGCCGGCTCCGCCGCTTTCGGCCCGGCGGCCCTGCGGGACCGGGGCGCCTTCGCCGTGCCGGAGGCAGGCTCGTCGCCGGACGGCTGCCCGGCGTCGTCCGGGGCGGCCAGCACACCGCGCAGCAGCGCCTGCGCGTCGTCCACGCTCATGCGGCGCGGCACCGGGTAGTTGAAGTCGGCCTCGTGGCAGGCCGCCGTCGCCAGCGCCGGGATGTCCGCGGCCTCGAGGTCCGGCATCGTGCGCGGGATGCCGATGCGGTCGTTCAGCGCCTGCACCGCGTCGATGCAGGCGGCGGCCAGCGCGGCGTCGCCGCGGCCCTTCAGCCCCAGGTGCCGGGCCAGCTGGGCCAGCCGCGCGTCGGCGGCCGGCCGCGAGAAGCGCAGCACCGGCGGCAGCAGGATCGCGTTGGCCAGCCCGTGCGGCACGTGGCGGTGCGCGCCCACCTGGTGGGCCAGCGCGTGCACGTTGCCGACGCTGGCGCGCGTGAACGCCAGGCCCGCGTAGGTGCTGGCCAGCGCCATCTGCTCGCGCGCCTCGAGATCGCCGCCGTCGGCCACCGCGCGCGGCAGGTGGGTGTGGATCATCGAGACCGCCGCGCGCGCCATGCGGTCGCTGGCTGGCGTGGCCCAGCCGCCGATGTAGGCCTCGACGGCGTGGGTCAGCGCGTCCATGCCCGTGGCCGCGGTCACGGCGGGCGGCAGGCCGGCCATCAGCAGCGGATCGAGTGCGGCCATGTCGGGCACCAGGCGCGTGTCGGCGATCACCAGCTTGCGCTGCGCGTCGGGGTCGGCGATGACGGCCGCGACGGTGACCTCGGACCCGGTGCCGGCGGTCGTGGGCACCGCATAGATCGGCGCCGGCGCGTGCCGGGCACGGAAGTAGCCAGCCATCTCGGCCAGCGGCTTGTCGTTAGTGGCACCCAGCGCGATGACCTTGGCGGCGTCGATGACCGAGCCGCCGCCCACGGCCAGCACGGCGTCGCAGCGCTCCGCCCGAAAGCGCGCCAGGCCGGCCTGCACCACCGGCAGCGGCGCGTCGGGCGTGACCTCGTCGAACACCACCACCTTCGTCGCCGTGGCGGCCAGGGCCTCGAGCAGCGGGCCCAGCAGCCCCAGCCGGTGGATCACCGCATCGGTGACCAGCATCACGCGCCGGTGGCCGAAGCCGGCCACGGCGTGCGCCAGCCGCGCCGCCGAGCCCGGCCCGGCGAGCAGCAGCGGCTGCGGGATCGGCACGCGGCGCGTCACGACGCCCGCGGCCCGCTTGAGCGTGGGCAGTCCACGCACGCCGACGGCACCGACTGCACGGGCCATGTCGCCGATCAAGTTGCTCATGGTGCTGCGCCCCATCATTCGATACGGGCACTTTGCGCCCGCAGCGACATGAAGACCGTGATCGGCGTCAGCCTGGGTTCGCGCCGCCAGGATTTCGAGTTCCGCACCCGCTTCCTGGGACAAGGCCTGCAGGTGCGGCGCGTGGGTGCCAACGGCAGCCTGGTGCAGGCCGCCCGGCTGCTGCGCCAGTGGGACCACAAGGCCGACGCCATCGGCCTCGGGCTGGTGCAGGACAGCGGGCACATCGGCGCGTCGCGCGCCACCGACGGCCCGGCTGCCGGGCTGTGCGCCGAGGTGTCGCGCGCCGCGCTGTCCACCGGCGCGCGGCTGGCCGACATCTACCTCGAGTGGGCGGTGCGCCATGCGCAGACCACGCTGGGCCACATCTTCGACAACACGCGGGTGCTGTTCTTCAGCGGCCTGGCCACGCAGAAGCTGGCCGCGTCGATGGCCGAGTACACCCCGAACCTGCAGTTCGCCGACCCGCTGCTGCACCTGGGCGTGCCCAAGCTGCTGACCTCGCTGGAGGCGCTGGACCTGTATGCGGCCGGCGCGCACCGCGTGGCCGACTGGACCCCGCCGCGCGTGCTGCCGGCGCCTCTGATGCGGCAATGGTCGCAGCACGTGCTGCGCCGGGCGATGGTGCGCTCGCACGTCATCGTGGCGCCGGTCCACGAGCTCGACGGCTTCGGCCTCGAAGAGCTGGCTGGAAAGATCGTCGTCACCACCACCGTCAACGACGAACGCCTGGCGGCCTTCAAGGACAAGGGCGTGCACCTGGTCATCGACGGGTCGCCGCTGCTGCACGGCCACGCGCTGGACCCGGCGCTGCTCGACGCGATGATCCTGGCCGCCACCGGCAAGGCCCCGGACGAGTTGCTGGAGGACGACTACCTCGAGATCCTCGCCGCCGAGCAGCTCGAGCCGCGGCTGCTGCAGCCCTGCGGCTTCCGGCGCGTCAACCGCTTCGCGTTCGTGATCCACCCGCTGTCGCAGGAGTACTTCAAGGTGCTCAAGCCGATCGAGGTGCTGTCGCGCGTGTCGCCGCCGATCCTGATGGACTCGATCGAGAAGGTCATCGCCTACGCGCCGCCCTTCGTCTACTCGCACGTCAGCGGCATCCGCAGCCCCACCGGCGTGGAGGCCGAGGGCTGGCTGATCTCGGTCGGCGGCACGCCGCGCGAGATCATGCGGCGCAGCCCCGAGTTCACCTACCGGCGGCTGCTGGCGGCGGCCGAGATCGCGCGCAAGCTCGGCGCGCAGATCATGGGCCTGGGCGCGTTCACCAAGGTGGTCGGCGATGCCGGCGCCACCGTGGCCCGGCGCGCGCCGCTGCCCATCACCACCGGCAACAGCTACAGCGCCTCGGGTGCGTTGTGGGCTGCCCACGACGCGCTGCTGCGCATGGACCTGCTGCCGCGACCGCAGGGCAAGGCGCGCGTCCGGTTCAAGGCCATGGTCGTCGGCGCCACCGGGGCCATCGGCTCGGCCTGTGCGCGGCTGCTGGTGCGCGCCGCCGAGGAGGTGTACCTGGTGTCGCCGGAGACCGCCAAGCTGCTGGCGCTGAAGGAGTCCATCCTGCAGCAGACGCCCGACGCGCGCGTGCACCTGTCGGCGCGCGCCGACAAGGACCTGGCCGAGATGGACATGATCGTCACCGCCACCTCGGGAGCCGGCAAGAAGGTGCTCGACATCCTGAAGGTCAAGCCCGGCTGCGTGATCACCGACGTCGCGCGCCCGCTCGACCTGCCCCCCGAGGAGGTGGCCAAGCGGCCCGACGTGCTGGTCATCGAGTCCGGCGAGATCCGCCTGCCCGGCGAGCCGAAGATGAAGAACATCGGCCTGCCCCCCGGCGTGGTCTACGCCTGCCTGGCCGAGACCATCGTGCTGGCGCTCGAGAGCCGCTTCGAGAACTACACCGTCGGCCGCGCGATCGAGTGGGAGAAGGTGCGCGAGATCTACCAGCTCGGACTCAAGCACGGCATGCAGCTGGCCGCGATCTCGGGCGTCAACGGCGTCTTCAGCGACGAGGACATCGCCCGCGTGCGCGAGCGGGCGCTGGCCGAGCGGGCACGCCGTGCCCGTCGCGGGCGGTCGCCGACGGCGGCACCGCCCGCGGCCACGCAGGCCGTCGCGCCGGGCACCACAAAGGCCGCCACCGTCGGCGCCGCGGCCCAGGCCGCAAAGACGGCGGCGAAGCGCCCGGCGCGGTCCGCGGCCCAGGCGCCCGGGAAGTCCGCCGCAGCCCGCGCCGCGAAGCCGGCGCGACCGCCCGCGGCTCCGTCCACCGGACCGTCCCCTGCAACGGCCAGCGGAAAGACCATGCGCGCGCCGGCGGCGTCGAAGCGCCGCGCGGTCGACACGGTCGCCGGCTGACCCGTTCCGCACGGCCGCTGCATGCCGGACGCACCCCCCTGCCCCGGGGGGTGCCCGGCCCGCCGGGCCGGCGCGGCGTTGCCGATGCACGCACCGGGCCGGACGGGCCTCGCTAGACTCGCGGGCCTGCGCCGTGACAGCCCGACCCCGGCCCGAGGGGCCCGCGCGTCGGCGGCCTGCATCGAACGACCGCACCATGCCCGCTTCTGACCTGACCGCCGCTGCGAGGCTCGACATCCGCCTGCTGGCGGCCGCCTGGCTGCTGGGCGCCGGGCTGTGCAGCGCCCAGGTGCCGGGCCTCACGCTCGAGTCGTTGCCGCGGCCGACCATGCCGCCGGGCGAGCGCGGCCTGGTGGTGCCGGCGCAGGTGGAGCGCTGGCGTCAGGAAGCCCGTGCGGCCGAGTACGGCGAGCAGGCCGAGCGCGACCCCGTCCGCGCGGCCCAGCTGTACTGCCGCGCCGCGCGCTACGGCGACGCCGAGGCGCAGTACAGCCTGGCCTGGATGCTGACCAACGCCCGCGGCATCGAGCGCGACGATGCCCAGGCCGCGCACCTGTTCGCCGCGGCCGCCGAGCAGGGCCATCCGCAGGCCCAGGCCATGGCCAGCCGCATGGGCACGCCCCGCGGCGCCCCACCGCCCTGCCTGCGGCCGCTGGAGCCCGAGCTCGAGCCGGTGGTGGCCGCCGCCCCGGCAGCCCCGCCCAGGCTTGCCACGGCGGCGCGTCCGCCGCGCCCCGAGCCGCCGCCGCTGCCCGCCAACGCGCCGCCGCCGATCGTCAACTTCGTGCAGCTCGTCGCGCCGGAGTACCAGCTCGAGCCGCACGTGGTGCTGGCGGTGATGGCGCAGGAGTCCAACTTCGACCCGCTGGCGCTGTCGCCCAAGAACGCGCAAGGGCTGATGCAGCTGATCCCCGACACCGCCCGGCGCTTCAACGTGCGCAATGCCGGCGATCCGGCACAGAACATCCGCGGCGGCATGGCCTACCTGCGCTGGCTGCTGGCGTACTTCGAGGGCGACCTGGCGCTGGCGCTGGCCGCCTACAACGCCGGCGAACGGGCCGTCGAGCGCTACCGCGGCGTGCCCCCCTATGCCGAGACGCGCATGTACGTGCGCCGCATCATCGCGGCCATCGGCGGCCAGCGCACGCACGGCTACGACCCCAAGGTCACGCCGCCGTCGGACGTGCTGGCGCTGATCCGCAACCCGCTGCGCTCGAACTGAGCCCGCCGCGCGTCCACGGCGGCGATCGCAGCGCGGCCCCGCCAGGCCCTAGGATCGCGCCCACCGCAGCATCGCGTCGACCTCCATGATCCTGGCTCGGCTGCCCGACCTGCCCCCGGCCCCCGAAACCGCCGCCAACGCCGGGTTCCGGCAGGCGTTCTACCGGCGCTGGGGACGCGAGAACGCCATCGTCTGCGGCCATGCCCGCGCCGTCGACTACGCACCCTTCACGCAGACGCTGTCGGTCAAGCTGGCCTGGAACGGGGCCGAGCGCTTCGGGCTGCGTGAGCGCGACCTGGTGCTCGACGACGACAACTGGCTGGTGCTCAACGAGGGCCGGCACTACGGCAGCCGCCTGCGTGCCCCGCGCCCGGTGAGCTCGTTCGCGCTGTTCTTCCGTCCCGGCCTGCAGCGCGAGGCGATGGCCGCGCGCCGCCAGTCGTGGGACGCGCAGCTCGACGATCCGGCGATGCCGGCCTGCGACGTCGAGTTCGCCGAACACCTGCGTCCGCACGACCCGGTGCTCGGCGCCCACCTGCGGGCGCTGCACGCCGCCGTCCAGGCCGGCGAGCGCAGCGACGACTGGCTGGACCAGCAGGCCTGGCTGGTGCTGGACCGGCTGATCACGCTGGACTTCGGCGCACCCGGCACGCTGCCGCGACGCGCCCAGGCGCAGGAGCTGGCGCGCCGCCTGCGCCTCGCGCGCGACCTCATCGAGTCGGCATCCACCGAGCCGCTGACGCTGGACGACCTGGCGGCCGCGGCAGGCTTGTCGCGCTTCCACTTCGTGCGCGGCTTCAAGCGCCAGTTCGGCCTGACGCCCTATGCCTGGCTCACGCGCAAGCGTGTGCGGGCGGCCCAGCGCCTGATGGCCAGCGGCGAGCACGATGGCGAGCGGCTGGCCCAGCGCTGCGGCTTCGGCAGCCGCTTCGCCCTGCGGCGCGGGCTGCAGCGCTTCGGCGGCGCGCCCGCAGCGGGCCTGGCAGCGCCACCGCCCGGTGCGACCGACGAAGCCGGCTCCGACGCGGATGCCGGCATCGAGGCCGACCTCGACATCCGCAGCGACCATCTCGGCGACACCGCCTCACGCCCCGACCGATCATGACCCTGCGCATCGCCCACCCCGACGACGCCGCCGCCGTGCACGCGATCTATGCGCCGATCGTCGCGCACACCGCCATCTCCTTCGAGCTCGAGGTGCCCTCGGTCGACGAGATGCGCGCGCGCATCGACCGCACGCTGGACCTGCTGCCCTGGCTGGTGCACGTGGACGACGCCGGCCGCGTCGACGGCTATGTCTACGCCAGCCGCCATCGCGAGCGGGCGGCCTACCAATGGTCGGTGGACGTGAGCGCCTACGTGCATGCCGACGCACGCGGCCGCGGCCTTGCCGCCGGGCTGTACCGGCAGCTGCAGCGCGAGCTCGTCGCGCTCGGCTACTGCCAGGCCTTTGCCGGCATCGCGCTGCCCAACGCCGCCAGCGTGGCGCTGCACGAGTCGGTGGGCTTCCAGCCGCTGGGCGTGTACCGGCAGGTGGGCTTCAAGTTCGGCAGCTGGCACGACGTGGGCTGGTGGCAGTGCACGCTGCAGGTGCCGGCCCAGCCCCTGCCGCCTCGACCCTTCGAGCGCGGCGCGAAGGCCGCCGCGCCCCATCCGCAGGCCGACGCGGGCAGCGGCCGTCGCTGAGGCGGAGGCACGTCGTGAGCTCCGCACCGACCGGCTGGCACGCAGCCCCGGGCAACGAGGGGCGCGCCCTGCCGCCGGAATGCAGCCTGGCCGCGCAGCTGTCGATGCGGGCGTTGACGGATCTCGAGGCGGCGTTGAGCGAACTCGAACGTTGGCGCACGGAAGCCCTGGCCACGGAGGCGAACGCTCTTGCGGTGGTGCTGGCGGCGCTGGGCGCCCAGTGGATCGTCAGCGACTTCGGGTCGCTGAACGACATCGACGCGTGGGCCGCCGGGCTGGCCTCGACGCCGCCGCTGGCCATCGACGAGCTCGAGGACCATGCCGCGCTGATCTACTGCGCCGGCGTGATCGCGCTGCACCAGGTGCAGCGAGGAGCCGGGCTGCCCGATGCGGTGCTGTGCCTCGATCACTACCGCCAGCGGCTGTTCGCGGCCCATCGCCGGCTCGACCGCAACCTCGTCGTCGCCACCGCCGAGCATCCGGCGGGCTGGCTGACCGGGATGGGACAGACCGTTGCGCTGCAGCAGCTGGCCGCGCTCGTCGAGACGCTGCTGGACGACCCGCCGCTCGATGCCCGCATCCGGGCGCGCTGGCTGCTGTGGATGGGGGCGAACCAGATGCACGCCGACCGCCGGGCAGACGCCGAGCGCACCTGGGCGATCGCGCAGCAGTCGCCGGCCGCGGCCAGCTGGCCCTGGCTGCGCTTTCAGCTCGCCCGCATGGCGCTGCGCCCCCTGATCGAGGACGGTCTGCACGCGAAGGCCTCGCAGCAGCTCGGTGCCCTGCAGTCCGTGCTCGACTACGACCGGCCGCTCGACCTCGGTGACTTCCATCATCTGTCGGGCTGGCTCGCCCTGGCCGGCGGCGACTCGCGCGTCGGCCGCGAGCACTACGAACTGGCGATCGCCGCTGCACGGCGCGGCGCCCTGCCGCCGACCATGATGCAGGTCTACGAGGTCGGCCTGACGCAGGCGCTGATCGCCGAAGGGCGCGAGCAGCAGGCGATCCGCACGCTCGCCACCTTCCACGTGCTGCCGGGGCCGCGCGGCGAGGTGCTTCGCGCGGCCACGGTGGCGCTGGCGCAGGCCTGTCTGGCGCGCCGCACCGGCGCTGCCGACTACCTGGAACGCCTGCGCGAGGCGATGGCCCTCGTGCGCAGCCAGGGGCTGCAGCGCTTTCTGCGGCTGGTGCCGCGGCTGGCGGCACAGCTCGCGGCCGACGCCCTGGAGGCCGACATCGAGACCGAGTTCGTGGTCGGCGCCATCGAGGCGCGGCGGCTGGTGCCGCCGGCCACGGCGTTGCTGACGGACCGCTGGCCCTGGCCGGTCAAGGTCTACGCGCTGCGTCCGTTCACCGTGGTCGTCGGCGGCCAGCCGCTCG
>WBZL01003563.1_pt1 | contig 14144 bp, 17 predicted proteins | sample 5204291 | NCBI WGS metagenome assembly WBZL01 (sample SAMN12344345, study PRJNA552823) | activated sludge metagenome | biome: Activated sludge suspended growth; feature: Nitrification reactor; material: Wastewater; isolation source: activated sludge from nitrification reactor of wastewater...
GCTTTCCGTGCGCCACGGCTTCCTTGGCGTGCTCGACGGCTTCGGCCTGATGCTTATTTCCTGCCGCGAAGGCCACGCTGGACACCATCGGCGCGCCGACCAGCGCCATCATGATCCCGGCCACCACGACTCCCCGCCACTTCGCAGTTTGCATGAACCGCCTCCTCTGTAAGTATGTGCACTGCATGAGACCGATATCGCACTATTTCAGCATAAAGAGGGCTTGGTATCCTGTCAAGACGGACGCATGCCGGTCGGCACCTGCGACTCCGACAGGCCGAGCAGTTTCTGCAATGCGAGCAGATCCTTCTCGACCGGGCAGGCAAAATCCCGACTCCATTCCCACCAGGAACCGGGATAGTTGCGCAGACGCCCATACCCCGCTAGACGCAACACGAAGTAGAGCCAGCCCGAGCGCACCCCGCCCGTGCAGTAACACACGGTCTCATGCTCCGGGTTCAAGCCCTTGAGGTTCAATTGCGCGTGAATCGCCGCCAGATCTTTCACGGTCGCATCCTGGTTGAGGAACCCGCTCCAGGCCACGTGGACGGCACCGGGAATATGACCGGGGCGCGGAATGCCCGACACTTCCTTCCCCAGGTATTCCTCCAGACTTCGGGCATCCACAATGGTCGTCGTCGGATGCGGCTTGCGCACGATCGACTTGAGTTCATCCTTCAACATGATGGCCGAGGCGACGGGCGACACGGTGAAGTTGCCCGGCTTGGGACGGACCGCGCCATGCTCGAACGGGCGCCGCTCGTGAATCCATTTCACCCATCCGCCGTCCAGCACCTTCAGGTTCTTATGCCCCAAGTACTCCAGCATCCAGAACATGCGGCCCTCGTCGCCCCAGTTATCGAAGGGATTCGAATAGATCACGACCTCGCTGTCCTGATCGATACCCAGCGCCTGCAATCTCGCCTCGATGCGCTTCAGGTTCGGATCCAGCAGGCCTTTCGCAACCGCGTCGGGATCGCTATAGTCATGCCACGTGGAATGCACGGCGCCAGGAATATGGCCGCCGAATTCATAGGTCGAACGTCCTCGCACATCGAGGATAACAAGGCCGGACTGGCCTAACCGTGTCTGGAGCGTTTCACAATCGATGAGTAATGGGTGTTGCATGGGTTCCTCGATCTCGGTCGGTGGATACTATCCTTGCTGGACTACTGACGGACTCACACAGGCCATGGGCGGCGGTTCCGGCAACGGATCGGCAAACGCGGACGCCAGCGCGCCGTTTAGCGGCACTTCGCGCTCATACACGGTAAAGGCATAGGGATCGTCCGCCATCAGTCCGTACTTGGTCTTCAGCATGTCGTGCTGCCCATCGGTCAAAATGTGGTACCGAACACGGGCCTGCAACGTCAACCCCTTCGAGGCCTCCGGCATCCGGTACGCGAACGCATACTCCCGGCTGGCCAATGGGAGCAGCCGGTTATCGTACAACTCCACGATGGCCGGTTGCCACATAATCCAGCGCCCCATGGTATGACGTTTCTCAGCCAACACCTGCTGCCCGTCCTTGACCGTGAATTCGACGGTGAAGTGGCGATCGGGATCACCAGTGGGGATCTTATGCCCGGCGCCGGCGTTTGTGAGGGTTAACGCGAGGGTCATCTGCTCGCCCGGCTTCGGCGCAGGGGGATCGACCTTGACCTGAATCGCCACGGCCCGCTTGACCATGTCGGGATCGTGTCCGCCACGCCAGAGATGCCGGCGGCCCCGCCTGATCGGTCCGTTTTCTGCCACCGGGCGGTCGACTTCCGGCATGTGACAACTCTGGCAGATGAAACCCCGCTCCTGCATAAAATACTTGCCTTCGTATTCGGCATACGTCCCGCAGGGTCCTACATTGTAAAACTGCGCGGGTCCCGACACGACATTGTGGCAGCGCGAACAGAATTGCGCGTTGCGGAAACTCGGATCGAATTTCGTCGGATGCGGCGCGGCGGAATCGTCGAACGGCCCCAGAATCACCCCGTCCCGCACATGACAGGCCGCACAGGTGATCGACTCCTTTTGCAGCGCGGCATCGAAGTGGGGGTTCGGCTCCTGTGCTGCCTTCTCCACACGTCCACGTGGAATGTCCTTCACCAGCGTCGGCTGCTGGTTTTCCAGCGGCGTATGGCAATTCAAACAGATCCAAATATTCTTGTCTTTCTTCCAGTAGGCTTGAAAAAAAGGATCTTCATAGGCCTGGGCATGAATACTGGTTTTCCACTCCTCATAAATCTCGCGGTGACATTGCCCGCACGACTCGGCCTTCAGGCTCGTGAGGCCTTCAGGAATCTTCTGGAATGGAATGGCATGGGCGTATTCGGGACGAAGCCCGAAAATCACCACCGGCTTCACCTCCGTGTAATAGAGATAGACGGCCCCGGCGAGCACGGCCACCCCCAGCCCCCATTTGAGCCAGCGTGTCATGACTCCACCAGCGCCTGCACGTGCCGCTCCACCGAAGCGGCCAGTGCCGTGAGGTTGTAGCCTCCTTCCAGCGAGGACAGCAACCGCCCCCGACAGTGCTGCTTCGCGATGCCGGCCACGATGGCCGTCAGCTCCGCGTACCCTTCCTCCGTCAGGCCCATACTCGCCAGGGGATCGTCCCGATGTGCGTCGAACCCGGCGGACACAATAACCAATTCCGGCTTGAACGCATCCGCGGCGGGAACGAGGACTTTCTGAAACACCGCTCGATAGTCATCGTCCCCTTCACCCGCCTCCATCGGCACGTTGATCGTAAACCCTTCGCCCGCGCCGATGCCGGATTCCGTCGCGCGACCGGTTCCAGGATAGTGTGGATACTGATGCGTGCTGAAAAACAGCACCGACGGATCACGTTCAACGCTGTGCTGAGTCCCGTTGCCGTGATGCACATCCCAATCGACGATCAGGACCCGCTCCAGACCGTGACGCCTCTGCGCATACCTGGCCGCGATCGCGACGTTGTTAAACAGGCAAAAACCCATGGCTCGCCCGGCTTCGGCATGGTGCCCCGGCGGTCGCACGGCGCAAAAGACATGCTGCACCTGATCGGCCATTATGGCATCCACCCCGGCCATCGCCCCGCCGGCGGCCAGATAGGCAGCCGTCAGAGACCCTGGGGACATCGAGGTATCCGCGTCTAGCGACACCCGCCCGCTGGTTGGGGCCTCCTGCTTCAGACGGGCGACATAGGCGGGAGTATGCACCAGCGTCACCCACTCATCTTCGGCTTGCCGCGGTTCGATTCTGGTCAGTGTGGCGGCCAGCCCGCTCTGCTCCAACCGCTGCATGATCGCACGAAGCCGGTTGGGCGACTCCGGATGGCCCGAGCCCATATCATGTTCGAGATAACGAGGATCGTAAACGAGACCGGTTCTTCCCATGTCAGAAAACGCTCGTGAATGGTGAAACGTGTCGCGTATCTCGTTTGTGAAGGGAGCCGACTGTCATATCGTTTGGTTTGTCGCGAGATACGCACGCCGCCCTCACCCTATCATGCAGGGAAGAGCGTAGACAACGCAGAGACAACGCTGCTATCGTCTCGCCGAGGGAGGAACCGATGCCGAATCCACGAATTGAACCGCTGAAACGGGTCCTGGCGATGGAGCCGGACGACGATGTTGCCTGGTTCGGGCTGGGGAAAGCTTATATGGACGATGCCAACTTCGAGGAGGCCGCCAAAGCGTTGAGGCAGTGTATCACGGTCAAACCCACCTACTCAGCCGCCTATTACGCCTTGGCGCAGTCGCTGCTGAAACTGGGGCGGATCGACGAATGTCGCCAGATATCGGACCAGGGCATTGAGGTCTCCACGAAGAACGGCGATGCGATGGTCACCAAAAATCTCGAAGCGTTGAAGAGCAGCCTTCCCGGCTGAGCGCCGGCTCGTTCGTGAAGCGTCTCTCGTAAGAGGCATCTGATATCACGACGGTGACGTTACGACCGACCGACGTCGTCCGCCCGACACTTAGGCCGATGCCGTGCCGGCCTCGTCGTCGTCGTCCCTGGTTGCGGCCTCCGTCTGCCGCTGCTCGGCCAAAGTCGTCGCCACCTCATCCAGCCAGCGCCCCGCGCCATCCAGCACTTCGCGCACCAACGGCTCCGGGTGGCCGGTGCGTTTCATGGTCCACTGACACAGATATCCCAGCAAATCCTCCCGCTCGAAGCGTCGACTCGATTGTGCGGAGAGCAGCGACAACTCCGACAAGCCGGTCCGCAAGATTTCGCCCACGGTGTCCCGCCCATACGACGTCGCCGCGGTGACATATTGTATGGCACGATTGATTTCTTGTTCGGTCATGTCCCCACCATGGGACGGATTGTAACACCAGAGGCACACCTGTCAACGGGGCATCTCGATGGACGCCGTCTGCCGTTAAAGAATCTACACGCCCGAACCCCGCGATGGTATGATTCCAGGCAACATTCACTTTGTAGGAGCCTCGACTATGGCCGCTTCGCGCAAGACCGCCTCCGCCCGTCTCACACGTCGCACGGCGACTTCCCGTGAGTTTGCAGATCATTGGGAACTCGCCGACCTCGTCACCGACCCGGTGAAACACTTCGACCGCTACCTCAAAGACCTGAGCGCGAAAGTCACGCGATTCGAATCGGCCCGCACGGAACTCGCGGCCACGATGCCGGAGCAGTCGTTTCTCGATCTTTTGACCCTCTCGGAACAGATCGCGCGGCATTCGGGTCGGCTCGGGGCCTATGCGTACCTGTGGTTTTCCGAAGACACCAAACACCTGCAGGCCCGTTCCTTTAAGACCAAGGTGGAAGAACAGCTCACAGCCCTCCAGAATCACCTCCTGTTCTTCGATTTGTGGTGGCAGAGTGTCGACGACAAGAACGCCGAGCGGCTCATGGCCAACAGCGGCGACTTCCGGTACCACCTGGAAACGATTCGACGCTTCAAACCGCATACGCTGTCTGAACCCGAAGAAAAAATTATCAATATCAAGAACATTACCGGACAGAGCGCGGTGCATCAGCTGTATGACGTCGTCACGAACGGGTTTACCTTTACCCTACGTGTCGGAGGGAAGAACAAGACGCTGAACCGCGAAGCCCTGTCGGCGTACTTACGAAGCCCGAAGGCGTCGGTGCGGGAAGCCGCCTACCGGGAAATGTATCGGGTCTACGAGGCCCAGCAGGATCTGCTCGGGGAAATCTACAAAGCGCTGGTCAACGACTGGAAGGCAGAGAATCTCCAGCTGCGGCGTTATAAAACACCGCTGGCCTCACGAAATCTCAGCAATGACATTCCCGATGCGGCTGTGGAGGCGTTGCTGGCCGTTTGCATGAAGAACGCGCCGATCTTTCAGCGATATTTCAGGCTGAAAGCCACACTGTGCAAGATCCGCACAATGAACCGCTACCACATCTATGCCCCTCACCGGGCCGAACAAAAGACTTACCGGTACGCCGATGCGGTGCGGATGGTGCTGGATGCCTATTACGGGTTCTCGCCCCGCCTTGCGGAACTGGCGCAACGGGTCTTTGCCGACCGTCACATCGATGCCCGTACCAAACCGGGCAAGATGGGCGGAGCGTACTGCTACAGCGTCACCCCATCTCTCACGCCCTATGTCATGCTCAATTTCACCGGCGAGGCTCGCGACATCGCCACCATGGCCCACGAGTTGGGGCACGCCGTCCACGCCATGATGGCCGAGCAGCACAATGTCTTCACCTTCCACTCCACCCTTCCTCTTGCGGAAACGGCATCGGTCTTCGGTGAACGGATCCTGTCGGATGCGCTCATGGCCTCCGAAAGCAGCCGGGCGGTGAAGCAGAGTCTGCTGGTCAATCAATTGGATGACATCTATGCCACGGTCATGCGGCAGGCCTATTTTGTCGCCTTCGAACGCACCGCCCACGACATGGTGGCTCAAGGCGCCACCACGACCGACCTCGCAGCCACCTACATGACGCTCCTACGGCAGCAATTCGGCAAATCGCTGCGGGTCCCGAAGGAATTTCAATGGGAATGGCTGACGATTCCCCACCTCTACGCCAGCCCCTTTTATTGTTATGCCTACAGCTTCGGCAACTTACTCGTGCTGGCGCTCTATCGCATGTACCAGGAACAAGGACGTGCGTTCGTTCCGAAATATTTGGACCTGCTCGCGGCAGGCGGCTCGAAGGCTCCGCAAGCAATTCTTGCCGAAGTCGGAGTCGATATGAACTCCCACGCCTTCTGGCAATCCGGATTCGATGCAATCTCAGGAATGGTCGACCAGCTGGAGCAGACAATGAAATGACCGGCAGGCCGGCATCCGCAGCCTGCAGCGGTGAGGGAGGGGATCGGAGAAAACCGAGGGACTAGATGCGTTCGGAAGATTTATCCTTGTCGACCGGATGCCCGAGGATTTCCCGCTCCGCCTCCAGCCAGTCGTGCAAGTGATAGCCGTCCAAACACCCTCGCTGTTCATACAACTCATGCGCCCGAGCAGCGATGCGGACCTGAATGTCCTGGGCAGGCCCCGGCCCCTGTTGCTGCGCAGTCACCGCAGGCACCTTTTGTGCTGCCCGGCGGGGTGTAGCCTTCTTCGACACTGATGATTTCTTCATGCTGACTCCCCACTATGTGTCACGTCCGTTACCCGAATCTCGAGCCGTGCGTGGTTCGTCACGGTGACTGTCACCATAACATAGTTGTCATGCCGTGGATAAGGCGGCAGCTCAACCGCTGAATGAATGCAGCGCCGCTTCTTCTGCATGCCTGCGGGATGGCCACACCACTAGGAAGGAGATACTGACAGCAGATCGTCGGGGTTGTTGCTCCTGAGCATGTCCTGGTCGGGGCAACCGCACGCCGTCTCCAACGCCCCCCGTACCACGTTCAGGAGGTGATGCGCTTCGAACGGCTTCGCCAGAAAGGCACAAGGCCCGTGCAAGCTGAGCCGACCGGGCACATCGTTCAATTCCCCCGACAACAGCACGGTGGGGATCTGCGGCCACATGAGGCGGCTGAGGATCAGGAACTGTTCACCGTTGAGGCGGGGCATACGATAGTCGGCGACCACCAGGTCGAACCGCCGCTTTTTCATCTCGCTTAGGGCTTCGCATCCATCCCTCGCCTCATGCACGATATACCCGGCCTGTTCGAGCACCACCGAAACCAAGCGACGCACACTCTCCTCACCATCCGCAACGAGCACGCGTTTCCCATACCCTTCCATGGCGCCTCCTTCCCCTTGTTGCCACACTCCTAACCCCACCGTCAGCCGGCCGCAGCCAGGCTCCTTCGCCCGCTTCCCTTCCCTCACTCAGCGTTCTCCCTCCGCTCGCATGCCTGCCACCCACACTCCTCGACGCTGCGGACCCGGCCTCGTGCCACGACGGAGATGTTCTGGAACGCAACGGGCCAGCCGGATTAAGGCGTCCTCGAGATTGCCGCAATTCAGACACCGGATGACCGGCACCCAGGTATGAGTCACGCCCTCGCTAGGATTAAAGAGTGTTTCGGCCACCATTAATCCTTGGTACCGACTGCACGCCATTTTCGCCTCCTTCAGCCATGTTCTGCTTGCGATCTATCGACCACGCCCCGTCAGTTCTTGATCGGCACGCATCAGACTATCCGGGGCCGGCTTCGTGCTACGGTCCTGATCCGGATTGATCAGAATCGGGACACGCAGGTTATCGGGCAACAACACCATTTTGGCATTCGGGCTGTCATACAATTTGTAGCGGAGGTACTCCGGGGTCAACGTCTTCGTGATCGTCTCCTGCGCCTTGGCCTGCCCGAGCGCCCGGATCTTGAGCCCCTCGGCTTCGCCTTCCGACCGAATCCTGACAGCGTCGCCCTCGCCGCGCGCCAACCGTCTCATGATCTCCGCGTTTTTTTCCGCAATAGTGAGTTCGAACTCTTTTTGCTCCTTTTCCTGCTCCTTGGACTGTTTGCGCTCGACCGCCTCCAAAACAATTCTGGCCAGCTCGATATCGGCCAACGCGACGCTGTGCACATCCAAATGGCGCCCTTTCAGTTTTTCCACCACGACCGCCTGCACCTTGCTGGCGATTTCAGCGCTCTTTTCCGGAACGACCACCATCGGATAATTCGAAACCACGCTTCGCACCGCGGCCAGAAGCTCCGGCTTCACGACACGGGGATAAAAATCAGGGCCGATCTCCTGGGCAAGAAAATAGACTTCCTCAGCGATCGGCCGCATGATGATCGCCGCCTTTAACTTCACCAAGAGATCGTCCGAACTGAGCGCATCGACCATCTCCGTGTAACTCTGCAACCGCACATCGTAGACATAAATGTCGTTCCACGGCGCCCGCCAATAGAACCCCGACTTCAACGTCTCGGTCGTCAGGCCTTCCGTCAGCGGATACCACCGGAGCCCCCGCTGTCCCGGACTCACGGTCGTCCCACAACCCTGCAGACCGTACAGCATCACGATGACCAAACAGATCGTCGCAGATCGCCACATGGTCTCCCCCTTTCCTGCCCGGAGTCGTACTCACGGGACTGCCTGGCGGACTGCCTGCGAAAACCGTCCGTCACGAGCCACCCCCTGATGTCGCTCCGCCGTCCGGGCCTGTTCGTCAGCCGCATCTGCATACGACTGGGCCAGCAAGCGTGCCCCCTTCACCCAATCTGAATCCTGACCGAACAAGCGTTCATACACCACCGCACGATGCAGCTGATCTTGGGCCATTTGCCTCAGCCTCGCAGCCTCGTGGACATGAAATGCGGCAATTTTTCCCTGATCCTGCCTCGGATCATTGGTCCTCAGGTCGAGTTCGGCCGCGGGAGCTCCACAGCCGGACAGCACGCAGAGTTCAAGGAGCATCACCCGTCCGATCGCACCCCGCCACGATGATCGCATGATCTCTCCCCGGGGTTATCCCCCTCCCGACGACAGCGGAGACCGCTCATGTCCACGCTGCCATACCACCTCATAGTCCGCCGGTAGAGGCAGCAATTCGACATGGTGTTGCCCGCGAAGCCGGTTCAGCGCCGCAAAGAGCGATTGCCAGGTATACAACGGAAACGAGTCCGCCAAAGTGCGGAAGGTCAATCGCCGATGATGCTGCAACAAGACCAGGATCTGATTATCAAGCACGTCCTCGACCGCCGACATAGACTGAGGTCCCATCGCGCACCTCCCCTCCCTCAAGGACCGGATTCGGTATTCCCTCTAGGCCACGCTCCATGATTTCCAGAGGCACTGCAATATATGGTCCCGCCATATGCCCCCCAGGACATCGACAGTCCCAGTGTGCAGCAAGGCTCTGGAACGATCACTATTGAGTCACGGATGAGCTGCCGTCGCATTCGCACTGCGCACCTCGTGCGAAACCGCTCAGACTCCGCAGCGGCGCCACCCGTGAGGGGACAAGAAATAATGAGTTGGGCGTCCCACTCGACTTGGCATTTCGCTTGCTCACTCCATCGTCGAAATCGAGAGGTGATTCGCCGGAACGGAGGTGTGTCACTCTTCCCTGTTCCATTCTCTGAGTCGACGTCGCCACACCGGCAAGAGTCATCATGCCCACTGCAGGCATTCCATCCGAAGGCTTCAACACCGTCGGGCAAATAGTGGACACGAATCCGGTACGCCTCCATTCCGATCAGGACGGCACCTCTATCGGCTTTATCAGCGAGGTCGATATCCTCAAGGCCCTTGCGGCAGGAAAAGACTTGGCTGCACTCACCGCCGAACAGCTTGTAAGGCACAAACCCACTGCCGTCCAACCAGCCACGCCTATTGCGGAAGCGATCACCATTGTGGCAGACAAGCATCTACTGACCCTCCCTGTCGAGGAAGACGGAACGGTGACCTATTCGGTCACGAGACACGATCTACTAGAGGCCTCTGTGGGCTTGCCGTGGCCATTGGAGACTAGCCACAGAGGTGTCCGCAGGATGAGGAATCGCCATGGTTCGAATCAAACGCATCTATACTGAGGCAGTTCGCAAGACGGGCTTCGTATATTGGTTGATCGCGTATGGCCGCGTGGATGCACGAAGAAACAGGCGCAACTTGATGCGTGGCGAAAAGATCTCGCCCCGAGCCCGGGGCTTCGCACATGGTTCGGCCACGATCCCATGAAGTGGGCCGAGTTCTGCATTCGCTATCGCGAGGAATTACAGCAGCCGGAACCGCACCGTGCTATTGAAGAGCTGGCTAAGCTGTCGAGCAATCAAACGGTCACGCTGCTCTTCGGCGCGGCAGATATCGCACACAATCAAGCGGTAGTCCTGAAGGAGTTGATCGAACGGGCAGGAGGATAGGTCCCGAGTGAAGCGACTGTGGAGTGGCTGGGACTGCGGCGCGGAGGACACACATCCTGGACGCAACCGATACGGCTAAGCCAACCCCACTTTGAAGTTTAGCTGTTCAACCCCCAGGTGCTCCAGAGCGCAACCGCCGCAATCGCCAGCATGACCCAGGCCAACTCCCGATCACCGACTTTCTTCATCATCTTCACCATCGCTCCCCTCCTTGCTCTAGGTATGCGAAAGATACGAACCAAAAGAGCAAAGCACATGCCATAAGAACTCACTGCATATCCTGCGATTTTTCGTGCTGTCGGCTCACAAAATGAGCGAATTCGCACGTTGCGCACTGTGCGGAATGCAAGTGGCTCCCAGTCAGACTGGTCCGTAAAATGAGGGCCTCAACTGAGAATTGAGGAGCAACGCGAAGGCAGCGGCACCAGGCCGGAGAGGGCTCTCCTTCAGTGGACAAGCAGGATGCCCGAAGTCCGTCGGCACACGAGTGTGGAATTGTGGAGATTGGAAGTGAGAGGCGCCGTCAGATTAAGAACTGATTCAGCGCCGCGATTTCGCCGACTTGCCGGCCTGCAGATATTGATTGATACCTGCCGCCATCTTTCGGCCTTCGGCGATCGCCCAGACGATGAGTGAGGCACCGCGTTTGGTATCGCCGCCGGCAAAGATGCCGTCCAAGTTGGTCATGAAGTTCTCGCCGACGGTCACACAACCCCGGGCATCGTAGGTGACGCCAAGACTGTCGAGGAATCCGTTGCGTACCGGGCCGGTAAAGCCCATGGCCAGCAGCACGAGATCCGCATCCAATTCGAAGTCGGTGTTCGGCATCGGCACGAACTTGCCGGCCTCAAATTTCACGCGATTGGCATGCAGCTTGGTGACATGACCGTTATGACCGGTGAACTTGGTGGTGGACACACTCCATTGACGATCGCACCCTTCTTCGTGAGCATGCGACGTACGAAGCTGCATCGGCCACAGCGGCCATGGCGTCGAACTGGATCGGGACGGAGGCGGCTCCGGCAGCACTTCGAACTGGTGCGCTTCGCTGCAGCCCTGGCGATGCGCAGTTCCTAGACAGTCAGACCCGGTATCGCCCCCGCCGATAATCACCACCCGCTTGCCCTTCGCGGTAATCGGCTCTTCGGAGACGGAGATACCAGCCGTTCGTTTGTTCTGCTGCGTGAGATACTCCATGGCGAAGTGGATGCCCTTGAGTTCACGTCCAGGCACGGGCAGATCGCGCGCCATTTCCGCACCCATCGTCAACCCCACCGCATCGAATTGATTGCGCAACTGGTCACCGGTGATATCGACACCCGCCATCACACCGGTTCGAAATTCCACGCCCTCGGCTTTCATCTGCTCCAGCCGCCGGTCAATGACCCACTTTTCCATCTTGAAATCAGGGATGCCGTACCGCAACAATCCGCCGATCCGATCAGCCTTCTCGAATACGGTGACGCTATGACCGGCACGCGCCAACTGCTGCGCGGCGGCCAGACCGGCCGGGCCTGATCCGATGATGGCGACTGTCTTCCCTGTTTTTCTGACCGGCAATGCCGGCTCAACCAGGCCTTCGTTGAAGCCGCGATCGATAATGTTCCATTCGAGCACGCGGATCGACACCGGGTCGCTGTTGATGCCCAGCACACACGCCCCTTCGCAAGGCGCGGGACAGAGACGGCCGGTGAATTCCGGGAAATTGTTTGTCGTGTGCAACGCCTTCAGCGCATCTTTCCAGCGGCCGCGATAGACGAGATCGTTCCATTCGGGAATCAAATTGACGACAGGGCAGCCGGTATTCCCCTGGCAAAAGGGCACACCGCAATCCATGCAGCGCGCGCCTTGAACCTTGAGCTTCTCCTCGGGGATGGGCTCGTACATTTCTTTCCAGTCGAGTACGCGCAACTCGACCGGCTTCCGCTTCGGTCCCTCACGCGCGTATTTCAGAAAGCCCTTTGGATCACCCATGTCCTACTCGTATCTCGTCGTTCGTCGCTCGTCTCTCGCCTGACGCTTCACGAGGAACGCTTCAGGTTTCACGGTTACTTGACTGCTTTCGCTGCGGCAGCCTTTCGCTCGGCCAGCACACGTTTGTAATCGATCGGCATCACTTTCACAAACTTCGGCAAGATCGCTTCCCAGCCATCCAAAATACGCTTGGCATTCCGGCTGCCGGTATAGAGGAAGTGCGACGTGATCATGTCGTGCAGCAGCCGCTTATCCTCGTCGCTCACAACCGGCTCCAATTCCACCATGCCCAGGTTGCAACGAGATTGGAATTTATCCAACTCATTCAACACGAACGCCACCCCGCCCGACATGCCCGCGGCGAAATTCCTGCCGGTCCGGCCCAAGACTGCTACGACCCCGCCGGTCATATATTCGCACCCGTGGTCGCCGGTTCCTTCGACGACGGCGCGCACGCCACTGTTCCGCACCGCGAAGCGCTCACCGGCCATGCCGTAGAAATAGGCTTCGCCCTGTGTGCCGCCATACAACGAGGTATTGCCGACGAGAATGGTTTCTTCCGGTGTGTAAATCGCGTTCTTCGGCGGGAAGACGATGATCTTGCCGCCCGACAGGCCTTTGCCGATGTAGTCGTTCGATTCACCTTCAAGAATCAGCGTGATGCCGCGAGAGAGGAACGCCCCGAACGACTGACCGGCCGATCCGTTGAACTTAATCGTGATCGTGTCGGCTGGCAACCCATCTTGACCGTACTTCTTTGAGATCTGGCTCGACAACATGGTGCCTACGGTCCGGTTCAAATTCCGGATCGGCAATTCAAGCGAGACCTTTTCCCCGCGTTCGATGGCCGGGGCACATTGTTCGATGAGCTTTCGGTCTAAAATCTCGGTTATGCCGTGATCCTGCTTCTGCACGCAATACCGCGGCACCTCAGGACCGACTTCAGGCATCTTCAGCAGCGGCGCCAGATCCAGGCCCTTGGCCTTCCAATGTTCGACAGCCTTGTGGATCTTGAGCTTGTCCACCCGCCCGACCATTTCATTAATGGTGCGGAATCCCAGCTTTGCCATGATCTGCCGCAACTCTTCGGCGATAAAAAAGAAGAAATTGACGACATGTTCCGGTTGGCCGGTAAACTTCTTGCGCAAGACCGGATCCTGCGTCGCAATGCCGACGGGACAGGTATTGAGGTGGCACTTCCGCATCATGATGCAGCCTTCGATGATGAGCGGCGCCGTGGCAAACCCGTACTCCTCCGCCCCCAACAACGCCGCAATAGCGACATCGCGGCCGGTTTTCATCTGGCCGTCTGTCTCCACACGGATCCGGCCGCGCAAATCGTTGAGGACCAGCGTTTGATGCGTTTCCGCCAAACCCAGCTCCCAGGGCACACCGGCATACTTGATGGAGGACAGCGGAGAGGCGCCGGTTCCACCTGAATCGCCACTGATCAGGACCTTGTCCGCATGGGCCTTGGCAACGCCGGCTGCGACCGTGCCCACGCCGACTTCGGAGACCAGCTTCACCGAGACAGCTGCCTCGGAATTGGCATTCTTCAAGTCGAAGATCAGCTGTGCCAGATCTTCGATGGAATAAATGTCATGGTGCGGCGGCGGTGAAATGAGCTGCACGCCAGGAGTGGAATAGCGCAGTCGAGCGATGTTCTCGTCCACCTTGTGCCCGGGAAGCTGACCGCCTTCACCCGGTTTCGCACCCTGCGCCATCTTAATCTGCAGCTCTTTGGCGTTCACCAGATAATGGCTCGTCACACCGAACCGCGCCGATGCCACCTGCTTGATATAGCTATTACGCGAGTCGCCGTTCGGAAGCGGCGCGAATCGCTCCGGATCCTCACCACCTTCTCCGGTGTTGCTCTTGGCGCCCAGCCGGTTCATGGCGATGGCCAATGTCTCATGCGCTTCTTTGC
>WBZL01003564.1_pt1 | contig 14143 bp, 13 predicted proteins | sample 5204291 | NCBI WGS metagenome assembly WBZL01 (sample SAMN12344345, study PRJNA552823) | activated sludge metagenome | biome: Activated sludge suspended growth; feature: Nitrification reactor; material: Wastewater; isolation source: activated sludge from nitrification reactor of wastewater...
CGAGGTGAGCCTGGTGGTGGTCGCGGCCCAGACGCTCCTGCTCGAAGTCGGTTCACCAAGTCTCGCGCCGGCCGGCATCGCCTTCGACCCGGGTGCGACCGTCCGGCTCCTTCACCTCGGGCAATCGTCCCCGCTGATCCTGTTCGGGTTCGCCGTGATCCCGTTGGCATGGTGGGGCGCCGGTCGTCGCTTCGTCGATGATCGGCTGGTGCGATCGAGCCTGTGGGCGATCGTGGGGGGCGTGTTCGTGATGCTGGCGTTCCGGGAGACCGGCGCGCGTTCGCAGGACGGCACGTTCGCGAAGCCGGCGCTCGAGGCCATGGGCGTCGCGGTCATCATCTCGTGGCGAGTCCTGGCGGGTCAGCTGGCAGAGCGGCCGAGTCGACGCGGCCGGTCGCGGGCCGCCAGCGTGCGACTGGTCCTCGCTGCGGCGCTGGCCGTTGCCGGCCTTGCCGGAGGCGTGCTCGGGTATCTCGACGCCGTTGGTGCGTGGTCCCTGCCGGTCGCTCCCACACGTTGACCACCCCGCCCTACCATCGGCGCGCGGCGCGCGACGCGCAGCGGACGCGATGCGTCGACGCCGACTAGTGGTCCCGCGCGTTAGTTCGTCGGTGTATCGAAGCTGGCTGTGAGGTAGAGGGCGCAGGCGCAGTCGAGGGCGTCTTCGGCGCTACCAGCGAGCATGCCTGTGGGGAGGTAGGAGTCTTCGTAGTCGTCGTGGCTGGCCCGGTAGATCGCGAAGCCCCAGAGGCGGGCGGAGCCGCCGTAGCGGAGCCGGCACAGCTTGAGGGTGGCGCCATCTGGCAGGCGGCCGTCGATATACGCGAAGTTCGTGCGCCAGCGGATATCGACGCGGGTGAGGGTGGGCCACCGGTCGCGGGCGTGGCTGTTGAGGCGAGCGTTAAGGCTGGTCTTGGTCGACTCTGGTGGGGCCTTCATGGCCCAACTCTTGCCGCTCGGTTCAGGCCGCGAGGACCGGTTCGTGGTGGTGGGCGTCGATGCGTTCCAACATGGCGGCGAGGTCATCGGTGGTGAACCGCCAGTCGAACGGGGTAGCGGTCTGGTTGTAGCGGCCGGTGAACCGGCGAAGCCGGTCCGCGAGCGCTGCGAGGTCAGCGAAGTCGGCGGGTTTGATGACCTTGCGTTGAATGATCGAGAACACGACCTCGATCTGGTTGAGCCACGACGCGTGGACCGGCAGATGCACAAGCCGAGCGGACGGCCACGCTGTGGTCATGCGGTCGATGGAGCGCTGCCCGTTGTGTGACGACCCGTTGTCAACAACCCAGAACACCCGCCGAGCCGACGCGTACGGCTCGGTTGTCATCACCTGTTCGACAAGGTCCATGAACGGCACGATCCCGGTCTTCTCCGCGACAGAGCCGAAGAGTTGGGCCCGGTGCACGTCATAGGCGCCCATGTAGGCGAGGGTGCCGCCCCGCCGGTATTCGAACTCGACCTGGGCGACATGGCCGGGGCCTGCGGGTCGGGTGGGGTGACGGCGATGCAGCGCTTGGAGCTGCGACTTCTCGTCCGCGGAGATCACATAGTCATCGGGCCCCAACGGTTGGCCGTCCCAGACCCGAGCGTAGAGATCGAGAACTCGTGCTGCCTTGGCAGCGAAGTCAGGGTCGCGGCGGAAGATCCATGACCGGTAGCGCCACGGCTTGATCGCGTCTGCGTGGAGCCAGCGACGCACTGTCGATGACGAGATCGCCGGCACGAGCCCCTCAGCGACGGCTTGGTCGGCGATCTCGGCTGAACTCCAACGCGACAGCGGAACCTGGCGTTGCTCGGGCGGCTCGCACGCCATCGCCTTGACCCCGGCCACGACCTCGGAGCCGAACCGGCGTGGCCGTCCCGACCGAGGCCGATCCGCCAACCCTGCGAGTCCTTCCTCACAGAACCGTTTCCGCCATCGCGACACCACGTCAACGCAGACTCCGACACGGGCCGCGATATCCACGTTCTGGGCGCCGTCCGCGGCCAACAACACGATCCGAGCCCGGACCACCGCTCCATGCGACACCAACCGCGACCCCGACCGTTCCTCGAGCACCGTCCGGTCCTCAGCCGACAACCGGACCACGAACGGCGAACGACGAGACACGAGAACCTCCGTAGCTACAGCGAACAAGTCGCCCCAGACTTACACCGCTGTACTTATCGGCGGGACCACTAGCCGACGTAGCGGTCGACGTGGCCGGCATCGAAACCGTTGCGGCGAAGGCCCCGGCGGTCGCGGCACGCGAACTGCTGGCGTCGCGGTCGCTGACGATCGCGGGCGGTACGACCGAGGTGAACCGGACCATCATCGGCGAGCGGGTCCTCGGCCTGCCCAAGGAACCATCCATTTCACAGGGGGATCGAACGTGATCGACGTGCTGCAGTACGAGGGGGCCCGGGTCGTCGTGACCGGCGCCGCATCGGGTATGGGACTCGCGACGGCGCGGCTGTTGCGCGAACTCGGGGCCGAGGTGGTCGGGCTCGACATCCAGGACGGACCGAACGGTCCCGACGGGGCCGACGCCGTGCGCCGCTGCGACCTGGCCGACCCCGCGTCGATCGACGCGGCCGTCGCGGCGATCGACGGGACCGTCGACTCGCTGTTCAACTGCGCGGGGCTTCCCACGACCGCGCCCGGCCAACGGATCGTGCGGGTCAACTTCCTCGGCCACCGCCATCTCACCGAGGCGCTGCTGGCGTCGATGCCCGCCGGAAGCTCGATCGGGTTCATCTCGTCGGCCGCCGGGATGGGCTGGCAGCAGAACGTCGACCTGCTCAGCGGGCTGCTCGCGACCGACGGCTTCGATGCCGGGGCCGCGTGGTGCGACGCGCACGACGACGCGATCGCCGCGAACGGCTACGGGTTCTCCAAGGAAGCGATCAATGCGTACGTGGCGTGGCGGGGGTTCCAGGTGGCGTCGAGGGTGCGCATCAACAGCATCCAGCCCGGCCCGACCGACACGCCGATGATGCCGAGCTTCGTGGAACAGATGGGCGCCGAGTTCTTCGAGCGGTTCCCCAAACCCGTCGGTCGGAACTCGCGACCCGACGAGCAGGCGTGGGCGCTCGTCATGGTGAACAGCCCGCGGTCGAGCTACGTCGCGGCGACCAACGTGTTCACCGACGGCGGCCTGAGCGGCGGCCTGTTCACCAACAGCATCGACTTCGACGCACTGTTCAGCGCCTGACCCCGGGCGCCTCATCGGGCCGACTCAGAGCACGGCGCCCGAGTCCTTCATCTCGGAGATCCGGTCCCAGTCGTAGCCGAGATCCATCAGCACGAGCTCGGTGTGCTCGCCGTGCTCGGGGGCGCGCTGCACCGAGACGGCGGTCTCGTCGAACTGCGCCGGGCTCGCGACGAGTTGCACGTCGTCGCCGTTGCCCGCCGTCATGGTCGGCAGGTAGCCGTTGGCCTGCACCTGCACGTCGTCGTAGAGCTCATCGAGCGTCTGGAACGGACTCCACACACCGTCGAACGTGGCGAGCGCGTCCTTCCAGTAGTCCAGCGGGTGCGCGCCGAAGGCCTCGTCGAGCCGGGCGATGCACTCCCCCGAGTTCTGCGCCCGGGCGGCCGCGTCGGCGAACTTCGGGTCGGTCGCCATGTCGGGAACGCCGAGCCGTTCCACGAAGTCGGCCCAGTGCTTGTCGGACTGCAACAGGATCAGTGCGATGTGGCGGTCATCCGCGGTTCGGTAGGTGCCGACGCCGGGATTCGGCGACTTCGTGCGGTCGCCCTGGGGGATCTTCGAGAAGCCGAACAGCTTCGAGGCGATGATCATCGGCGAGACCTGCCACATCGCGGTGGCGAGCAGCGACACATCGACCACGCTCGGCTCGCCGGTGCGTTCCCTCTTGAGCAGCGCCGCGGCGATCGCGCCGGCGATCGTCAGCCCGCCCATCACGTCGCCGAAGGCCGGAGTCGGCTGCCCCGGCGGCCACCCCTCACGGTCGGGCATCGACACGCCCACGCCTCCACGCGCCCAGAACGACGCGCCGTCGTAGCCGCCCTTCGCGGCGTCGGGCCCGAGCGGCCCGGCGCCCGAGCCTCGGGCGATGATGAGGTTCGGGTTGACGGCGCGCAGGTCGTCCACGTCGATCCCCAGCTTGGCGCGCACGTGCGGCAGGTAGTTCGTGAGGAACACGTCCGCCGTCTCGACGAGCTTCATCAACACCTCACGCCCGTCGGCCGTCGCGAGGTCGATGCCCACCGATCGCTTGCCGCGGTTGGGCTGCTCGATCATGAAGTTCACGGCGCCCTTGCCGCCGGGCAGCAACCCCGACGTGATCAACCCACGCTGGGGGTCGCCGGTCTCGGGGTGCTCGACCTTGATGACGTCGGCCCCCCAGTCCACGAGCACCGAGCCTCCCGACGGCACGAACATCCAGCTCGCCACCTCGATCACGCGAATTCCGTCCAACGGTCCTGACACGTTGTGCTCCTTCAGTCGGCGGAGGCCGAGGGCCACCCGACGGTCTTGGTCTCGGTGAAGATCTCGAGCCCTTCGAGGCCACACTGGCGCCCGACGCCCGACTGCTTGTAGCCGCCGAACGGGGCGTCTGCGCCGTACCAGAGCCCGCCGTTTATGCCGAGGGTGCCGGTGCGGATGCGAGCGGCCACGCGCTTCGCCCGGTCGAGGTCGGCCGAGGTGATCATGCCCGACAGGCCGTACGGGCTGTCGTTCGCGATGCGCACGGCGTCGTCGTCGCCGTCGTGGGCGATCACCACCAGCACCGGGCCGAAGACCTCGTCGCGGGCGATCTCCATCGAGTTGTCGACGTCGGCCACCAGCGTGGGCTCCACGAAGTACCCCGTGGGCAGGTGCGCGGGGATGCCGCCGCCGCACACGATGCGGGCGCCGTCGAGTCGCGCCCGGTCGATGTAGCCGAGCGCGCGCTCGCGTTGGCGGGCCGACACGAGCGGACCCATGAAGTTGGACGCGTCGGTCGGGTCGCCGTAGGTCATCGCCGCGAACCCTTCGGCCGCGGCGTCAACCGCCTCGTCGTAGCGCGACCGCGGTACGAGGAGCCGTGTCGGGATCGCGCAGCCCTGGCCGGCGTGGAAGCAGCAGCCGATCGCCGAGGCGGGCACGGCGCCCGCGATGTCCGCGTCGTCGAGCATCAGGTTCACCGACTTGCCGCCGAGCTCGAGGAACACCCGCTTCAAGGTGGGCGCTGCGGCGGCCATCACGCGTCTGCCGGTCGCCGTGGATCCCGTGAACGCCACCATGTCGACCAGCGGCGAGGTCGACAGCACCTCACCGACCAGGTGGTCCGACGAGGCGACGATGTTCACGACGCCGGGCGGCACATCGGTTCGCTCGGCGATGATCCGCCCGAGCCTCGTGGCGTTGAACGGCGTGTCGGGCGCGGGCTTGATCACGCACGTGTTGCCCATGGCCAGCACGGGTCCGAGCTTGTTGAGGGTGATCTCGATCGGGAAGTTCCACGGCACGATCACGCCCACCACGCCAACGGGCTCCTTCCACACCTCGCGGTCGCTGAAGGCTCCCAGGCCGAAGGGATCGGCGGGGTCGAGCGAGCGGCGCCACGGGAACTCGTCGATCATCCGGGTGGGCCAGCGCAGCGCATCGGCCAGCGGTGTGTCGAGTTGCGGGCCGTACGTGGTGAGCACGGGGCAGCCGACCTCGGCCACGAGCTCCGAACGCAGGTCCTCGCGCTCGTCCTCCAGCGCCGCCTGCAGCTGTTCCAGGCAGCGACGCCGCAACGACCGGTCGGTCGACCAGTCGGTGTGGTCGAACGCGCGCCGTGCCGCGGCGATGGCACGTTCCATGTCGGCGGCCGACGCATCGCCGACGCGGCCGAGCGATTGCTCGGTGGCGGGGTTGACGTTCTCGAACGTCGCGCCGCCCTGCGCATCGACCAGTGCGCCGTCGATGAGCAACCGATGCTCGCCGTGGGTTGACACGTCGGTCACCGCTCAGGCGCCGGGCGCGGCGCGCACCGATGACTTCTCGGCGGGCACGATCGGCGGCGCGTCCTTCCACGACGCCACGCCGTCCTCGGCTCGTGCTGCGGGCCACCCGTCGTCGTGCATCTCCGCCCAGTGGGAGTGGTTGAGCTGATGGAGCGTGAACGTCGCCTGCAACGCGTTGGTGAAGCCCTGGTTGTCGACGGTCTGGTTGACCGACTCCTTGATCATGAGCGCGGTCATGGTCGGCAGCTCCGCGATGCGACGTGCGAAGTCGAGGGTGGAGTCGTCGAGCTCGTCTCGCGGGAACACCTTCGACACCATGCCCAGGCGGTGCGCCTCGTGGACATCGAGGCTGTCGCCGGTGAGCAGCAGCTCCTTGGCCTTGCGTGGACCGAACTCCCACGGGTGCCCGAAGTACTCGAGGCCACACATGCCGAGCCGAGTGCCGACCACGTCGGCGAAGACTACGTCGTCGGCGCCCACGATCAGGTCGCAGCACCACATGAGCATGAGGCCCGCGGCGAAGACGGGGCCCTGCACCTGCGCCACCGTGATCTTGCGGAGGTTCCGCCAGCGCAGGGTGTTCTGGAAGTAGTAGTGCCACTCCTGCAGCATCCGCTTCTCGGCGCCAGCACGGGTCGCCCCGTTGATCGACATGGTCGGGTGCGACTGGTACTCGGCGATCGCCTGCTTCGACCCCATGTCGTGTCCCGACGAGAACAGCGGGCCAGTGCCGCCCAGGATCACGACGCGGCAGCCGTCGTCGGCCTCGGCCCGCAGGAACGCAGCGTCGAGCTCCACGAGCAGTCCCCGGTTCTGCGCGTTTCTGGCCTCGGGACGGTCGAGGAGGATGCGCACGATGCGCCCATCGTCGTGGGTCTCGTAGCGCAAGAACTCGTAGTCCGACATCGGTGTCCCCCTTGTGGTGGTCCCCCGACCACCGGCCAAACATGACGTGAGTGTCAGAATAGTTCGATCTCGTCGACCAGGCCCCACCGTCGCGCCGTCGCCGCGTCGATCGTGCGTCCCGTGGTTGCGAGCCACGCCGTGCGATGCCGACCCATCCGACGCACGAGACTGACCGTTCCGCCGGCGCCCGGGATCAGCCCAAGCCCCAACTCCGGCAGCACGAAGGTCGCATCGGGATGCGCGATCACGCGGCCCGCGCACGCCGCCAGCTCCACCCCCGAACCTGCGCAGGGCCCCTGCATCCACACCGTCGTGCGGTGGCGCAGGCGCAGCAACCGCGCCGCGATCGATCGTTCGAGGCGCACCAGGTGCGCGGATGCCGGGTCCGGCGCCGTGCCGAACTCGTCGAGGTCACCGCCGCTGCAGAAGCTCGCGCCGTCGCCGCGCAGCTCGAGGTGAAGGCCCGGGTCGGCAGCGACGATCGCGAGCGCCTCGGCCAGCTCGTCGCGCTGGGCCCGGTCGTGCGCATTGCGCCGGCCGGGGCGTTGCAGCGTCACGCTCAGCACGCCGTCGCGGCGCTCCATTCGCAGCCGTGGCGTCGGCGAGGAGACGCGAGCTCGCACCCGTCGATCCGCCCGCCAGGCAAGATGCTCCGGCCCACCCTGCAGCGCGGCGAACACCGCCGATTCGAGCTGGAGCCCCTCGGCGATGGGTCGCGATTCCGCCCCGCGCAGCACCACCGCGAGCGCCGCGGCGGCGAGGGGCGACCGGGCGGTGGCCAACTCGATGTCGAGCTGCTCGCCGGCCTCGGCGATCTCCGCGTCGGCGAGCGGCGCAACCCCCGGCGCCGAGAGCGGACAGTCGGGTGTGGCCAGCACCATCGTCGGCACCAAGGCGAGCCGCTCGACAGCGGCATCGATCCGGCCGGAATCGGTGCTCGGCGGGGCCGACAGCAGCACCAGCTCGCCCGCCACGTCCGGTTCGGTCGGGGCGAGCAACGCGGCGACCAGGTCATCCCCCGACCGCACCGAGCGCCGCATCGGCGGACCGTACCATGCCAAGCTCGGCCCGTGACCTCGATCGTTCCGGGCGCCGACGCGCTGCCCCAATGGGCCGACCGGCTCGCCCGAGCGACTGCGAGTTGGGGGCGCGAGGTGCGGGTCGACCCGTTCGAGCTCATCGACCAGCGGGCCCGCTCGCGCGGCTTGGCACCCACCGGCTGGGCTGCTGGGGGGCGGGTGAGCTGCGGCGGCGCCGCCCGACTCGTCCCGTGCCGCGACGGCTGGGTCGCCGTGTCGCTCGCCCGGGCGTGCGACGTCGAGGCGGTCCCCGCATGGATCGCACTCCTCGGCGCCGCCGCACCTGCAGCGGATCTGCGCGACGCGCTCGCGGCGGCCGACGGCGCGACGATCGCGTCGACGGCCGAACTCCTCGGCCTGCCGGTCGGCGTGCTCGCCGAACGCGCACCATCGCCCGATCGCGGGGTTGCCGTCCACGCCCTTCCCGATCGCCCCACGGCCGGCCGCCCGGAGCGCGGCACACGAGGGCCCATCCGCGTGGTCGACCTGAGCGCGCTGTGGGCCGGCCCCCTCTGCGGCGCAATGCTGGCGCGGGCCGGGGCCGAGGTGCTCAAGGTCGAATCGCCGCGGCGACCCGACGGCGCACGCCGCGGCGACCCCGCCTTCTTCCGATCGCTGAACCGCCACAAGACCTCCCGGTCGGTCGACCTCGCCACCGAGGCCGGGCGATCGCACCTTCGGACGCTGCTGACCGGCGCCGATGTGGTGATCGAGTCGAGCCGGCCGCGTGCGCTCGCCCAGCTCGGGCTCGATGCCGAGTCGATCGCCCGCCCCTCCGGCCGACCCCACGTGTGGGTGTCGATCACGGGCCACGGGCGGGCGTCCGGCCGCGTGGCCTTCGGCGACGATGCGGCGGTCGCCGGCGGCCTGGTCGCGCACGGGCCCGACGGCCCGTGCTTCCTGGGCGATGCCATCGCCGATCCGCTGAGCGGGATCGCCGCGGCCACCGCCGCCGCCGAACTCGTGGCCGCGGGACGGAGCGGGCTCGTCGATGTGGCCATGGCCGGCGTCGCGGCCTCGTTCGCTCCGCGCCGAGGACCCACATGACCGATGCACCGCCGACGACAGTCGTCGACGCGACGCTGCTGGGAGCGACCGTTCCCGGGGTCGGCCCGGAGCGGCGCGTCGACGTGCGGATCGAACACGGCCGCGTCACCGCGATCGCGGCGCACCTCGACCGCAGCGACACCGACGTGACCGACGCACGCGGCGGCCTGCTGATCCCGGGGCTGCACGACCATCACCTGCACCTCCTCGCGATGGCGGCGACGCGCTGGTCGCTCGACGTGTCGGCCGCCGCCGACGGTGCGGCGTTCGACGCTGCGGTCCGAGCAGCCAACTCGACAGCGGCGCCGGCCGACTCGCCGTTCGAATCGCCGGGGTGGCTGCGCATCGTCGGCTACGACGAGCACCTCGGCCCGTTGGATCGCGACCGGCTCGACCGGCTCGCGCCACATCGGCCGGTGCGGGTCCAACATCGCTCGGGCGCCGCCTGGATGCTCAACGGCGCGGCACAGCGCCTGACCGGCGCGGCCGAGGCATCGGGCTGGGTCTTCCGCGACGACGATGCCCTGGGCGCGCGCTGGCGTGACGACCGGGGCGACGACCTCGCGCGGGCGCTGCGCGAGGTCTCGACCTCCCTCGCGTCGATGGGCGTCACCGGTGTGACCGACGCGACCCCCTTCGCCGACGCGAGCGCGTTCGACGTGCTGGCCGCGGCGCGGCGCAGCGGCGACATCTCCCAACACGTCATGGTCACCGGCGGACCGGCGCTCGCGACCATGAGCGCGCCCGCCGGGCTCGTGCGCGGCCCGGTCAAGCTCGTCGTGCGCGACGACGCGCTTCCCTCGCCCGACGAGCTCGCGACGCACATCGACGCCGCGCACCGAGCGAGCCGGTGCGTCGCCGTCCACTGCGTGACGCGCGTGGCGGCCGTGGTCGCGCTCGCGGCGTGGCGTGCGGCCGGCCACCTCCCCGGCGACCGGATCGAGCACGGATCGGTCCTGCCCCCGGAACTGATGAACGACCTCGCCGGGCTCGGGCTGACCGTCGTGACCCAACCGGCGTTCGTCGCCGCCCGCGGCGACCGCTATCTCGCCGACGTCGACCCCGACGACATCGCGCACCTCTACCGGTGCGGGTCGCTCACGGCGGCGGGCGTGGGCGTCGGCGGCTCGACCGACGCGCCCTACGGACCGGCCGACCCGTGGCAGGCCATGCGCGCCGCGACCACGCGCACCACGCCATCGGGCGCGGTGTTGGGCCACGCCGAGCGCGTCACGCCGAGCGCCGCACTCGATCTCTTCCTCACATCACTGTCGGACCCCGGCGGTCGGCCGCGCCGAGTCGCCGTCGGCGCCGTCGCGGATCTGTGTCTGCTCGATGCACCCGAGGCCGCGGTGTTCGCCGACCTCGACAGTGCACGCGTCGCGGCAACATGGATCGCCGGCCGGCGCGTTCACGGCGACGGCTGACCCGCGGACCGATACAGTCCCACGCCGACGAAGGGGGTCGTTGTGTCGGATTTCTCCGCGTGGGTGCTCACCCGCGACGAGGACGGTCACCAACAGGTCCGTTGGGCCGCGCTGGACGAGGCCGACCTGATGGATGGCGACGTCACCGTCGACGTCAGCCACACCACCATCAACTACAAGGACGCGCTGGCGCTGACCGGCGCGTCGCCCGTGGTCCGGCGGTGGCCGATGATCCCCGGTATCGACTTCGCGGGGACCGTCCGCAGCTCGAACACGGCGGGAATCGCCGTGGGTGACCGCGTCGTGCTCAACGGCTGGGGCGTCGGCGAGACCCATCTCGGCGGCTACTCCCAGCGTGCCCGCGTGCCCGGCGATTGGCTTGTCGGCTTGCCCGCCGCATTCAGCCCCGAACAGGCGATGGCCATCGGCACCGCGGGGTACACGGCGATGCTGTGCGTGCTGTCGCTCGAACGCCACGGAGTGACCGCGGGGGACGGACCGGTGCTCGTGACCGGCGCCGCCGGCGGTGTCGGCAGCATTGCGGTCGCTCTGCTCGCCGCGGCAGGCCACGAGGTGATCGCCTCCACGGGGCGAACCGAGGAGGAGCCGTATCTGCGCGGGCTCGGCGCAGCGAGTGTGATCGACCGGGCCGAGCTCAGCGGCCCGGCGCGGCCTCTGGCGAAGGAACGCTGGGCGGCCGCCGTCGACTGTGTGGGGAGCCATACGCTCGCCAACGTGCTCGCCGGTACGCACTACGGCGGCACGGTCGCCGCGTGCGGTCTCGCCCAAGGCATGGACCTGCCATCGTCGGTCGCGCCGTTCATCCTGCGCGGCGTCACGCTCGCCGGCGTCGACAGCGTGATGGCACCGGCGCCGCGCCGGCACGAGGCGTGGGGGCGGCTGGCAACCGACCTCGACGCCGGGGCGCTCGCCGCGGCAACGACGGTCCGCCCGCTCGCCGAGGCGCCCGACATCGCTCCCGACCTGCTCGCCGGCCGGGTACGCGGCCGCGTCGTGTTCGTCGTTCCACAGGACTGAGGAGGTCACCATGTTCGATCCGTCCGGTCGCCGGGTGCTCATCACCGGCGCGTCGTCGGGGCTCGGAGCGGCGCTCGCCATGGGACTCGCCCAGCAGGGCGCGGTGATCGGGCTGGCCGCTCGCCGCCCCGACCGACTCGACGCGGTGCTTGCCGAGGTACGCCGCCACTCCCCCGACAGCCGCGCCTGGGTGGTCGACCTCGCCGACCTCGACGGGATCGACGCCTTCGCCCGCACCGCGGTCGACGACCTCGGCGGGCTGGACGTGCTGGTGAACAACGCCGGCATCCCGAAACGCCGCTGGGCGTGGAATCACCGGCCGGACGAGATCGCCGACGTGCTGCGCATCAACGTGGAATCGCCCATCCGGCTGACCACGGCGTTACTCGGCGACCTCGCGGCGAGCAACGGTCACGCGGTGTTCATCGGGTCGGTCGCCGCGCGTCTCGCACCGCCGAACGAGGCGGTGTACTCGGCGTCGAAGGCGGCGATCACCGCGTACGCGGAGGGGCTGCGGGTCGATCTCGGCGTGGCCGGGTGCCCGGTCGGCGTGCACGTCGTGCAGCCGGGCGTGCTCGCCACGGAGCTGTTCGAACTCCCCGACAACGATCCGTCGCTGTCCGACATCGAGCCGCTGCCGCCGGCCGCGATCGTCGATGCGGTGCTGGGTGTCCTGGCGAGCGGCGCAACCGAAGCGTTCGTGCCGGAGTGGTTCCGGGACCTCCCGGCGGTGAAGGCCGGCAACCTCGACGGATTCCTGCAGGGCGCCGTGGAGTACACCACCGGGCGGATCGAGACCCTCGGCATCGCCCCACCCGAGCCGCCGACCTGAGTCAGGGCCGGTCGGTGTCGGGCTCCAGACGCAGCGCGTCCTCCAGGCTCAGCGCGCCCTCCGGACACGCGGCGACCGCACGGCGCACACGATCGGTCGCCTCGTCCGCGGCCTCGCCCGTCACCTCATCCAACGCCTCGTCCACGACCTCGCAGTGACCCAGCTCGTCGGGAAGAAACGTCAGCGGTGCGAGCGCGTAGCACCGGCCGTGCCCCACGCAGGCGTCGACGTCAAGGCGGATCCGGGCTGCCACGTCACGCCACCGGAGCGGCGACGGGGAACGACAGCGGCAGCCGTTCGATCTCACGGATTCCCGGCGAGTAGGCGAGCTCGGCGCCCGCCTCGATCTCGTATTCGGGCAGCCGGCGGTGCCATTCCTCGAGCGCGATCTGTAGCTCCAGCCGGGCGAGGTGGGACCCGAGGCAGCGGTGTGGGCCGCCGCCGAAGCTCAGGTGTCGGTTCACGTCGCGGTCGGGATCGAACCCGCTCGCGCTGTCGCCGAACTCCGACGGGTCGGTGTTGGCGGAGCCGAGCATGATGATCGCGGTGTCGCCCGCCGCCATCGACACGCCGTGCAGCTCCACCGGCTCGGTGAGCACGCGGAGGATCTGCATGACGGGGGTCTCCATCCGGAGCAGCTCCTCCACCACCGCCGGCGTGTCCTCGGGGCGGTCCACGAGCCGTCGCCGCATCGCCGGGGTGCGCGCCAGGTACGCGAGAGAACAATCGAGCGTGGATGTGACGGTGTCGAGACCGGCCAGGATGAACAGGAAGCAGATGTCGAGCATCTCGTCGTGCGACATGGTTCGACCGTCGGTCTCGGTGGTGATGAACCGGCTGATCAGGTCGTCGCCCAGGTTGACGCGACGATCGGCCAGCACCTGCTCGAAGTAGTCGTACACGGCGCGGCCGGCGGCGTGGCGGCGCCGCATCGCCTCCTCGGGCTCGAGCATTCCGCCGCCCGGCCTGATGATCTCGTCCTTCCAGTGCAGGAAGGTCGGCAGGTCGTCGAGCGGCAGATCGGTGATCTGCAGGAACACCTGGCACGGCAACGGGACGGTGAACTCGGCGTGTGCGTCGACGGTTCCTCGGTCGATGAACCGGTCGATGACCTCGTGCACCACCCGCCGGATCTCGGGTTCGAGCGCCGCGACCTCGCGCGGTCCGAGCGTCGGATCGATCACGCGGCGGTAGCGGGCGTGGTCGGGCGGGTCGATCTGCAGCGGGATGAGCGGACGCTCCTGGCCGATGTCGACCGCCACCAGGTCGGAGCTGAAGACCTGCGGGTTCCGCAGCGCCCAGCGCACATCCTCGTAGCGGCTGATGATGTGGACGCCGAGCCCCGCCATGCCCTCCATCGTCGCGACCGGGCACTGTTCGCGCAGCTTGTCGTAGAACGGCACGGGATCGGCCGCGACCCACGGCAGGTACGGGTTGGCCTCGCCCGTCTCCGGGTTCACCGCCTCGGTCGGATCCATCGCTTCTCCTGTCCCGTTGTCACGCCCGCGGCGTTTCTGACACGTGCGTCATGTTAGGCGGTCATCGGGCCGGATCGATCAGTACCTTGATCGCACCGCTCGTCGCCTGATCGGCCAACGCGGCGAAGGCGGCCTGCCACTCGGTCAGGGCGAACGTGTGCGTGATCATCGCCCGCAGGTCGACGCGGCCCGCCGCCGCCAGGTCGAGGTAGTGCTCGATGCCGTGGCGGCGCTCACCGTCGATCGTCTCCATGCCGAAGGCGTTCGATCCGACGAGCGACACCTCCTTGAAGTACAGCGGGCTCCACTCCCACCGCGACGGAGCGTGAACCCCACTCTTCACGAGGGTGCCGTGCGCCCGGAGCACCCGAACGCCCACCTCCATCGTCTCGGGT
>WBZL01003565.1_pt1 | contig 14143 bp, 12 predicted proteins | sample 5204291 | NCBI WGS metagenome assembly WBZL01 (sample SAMN12344345, study PRJNA552823) | activated sludge metagenome | biome: Activated sludge suspended growth; feature: Nitrification reactor; material: Wastewater; isolation source: activated sludge from nitrification reactor of wastewater...
CACAGACGGCAAAGAGGTGGTGAACATCCTTCTGTTGGGCGCAGACTACAACGGCACCAACATCATCTCCCGCACGGATGTGATCATCATTGCCTCCATCCGCCCTGGGGATCGGATGGTGTCGCTTATCTCGATTCCCCGCGATTTGTACGTGTCCATTTCCGGGCGGGAGATGAACCGGATCAACACCGCGTTTGTTTACGGGGAACTCGATCAGTATCCGGGCGGGGGCGCGGCGCTCCTGCGGGATACCATTTACAACAACCTCGGCATCACTATTCATTATATGGCGATGGTGAATTTTGACGGTTTTCGACAGATTGTGGATACGTTGGGCGGGGTGGATGTGCCGCTCGCCTGTCCTTTTGCCGATTATCGCCTGAATGGGGCGACGGGGAATTTGTATTGGGCCTCGGTAGGGCCGGGGGTGGTGCATATGGATGGGTACACCGCGCTCTGGTATGCCCGCTCGCGTATGTCTTCCAACGACTTTGACCGGGGGCGACGACAACAGGAGATCATCCGCGCCATTTATTCCAAAGCCTTACAACTGGACATCGTCCCGCAAATTCCCCAACTTTATCAAAACTACAAAGATGTCGTGCTCACGGATATGACGTTGACCGATATTTTGTCGTTGGTTCCGCTCTCGTTGGAAGTTCAAGCCCCGCGCATCCGCAGTTTTTCGGTCAGTGGCCCAACGATGGTAAATAGTTGGATCACGCCTGGGGGGGCGTATGTGCTGATCCCGAACTATGATGGCATTTATCGGATGTTGCAGGAGGCGCTCGGTCCCCCCGCTGAAAATGAAATTAACCACCTGCGAACGGTGGTAGAAATCTGGAATGGGTCCCTGACCCCTAACATGGACACCCTCGCCGCCGAACGCCTGAATTACGCGGGATATCAACCCCTGACTTCTCCCTCTCTCCCACCCGCCGCCTCCACGACCCTGCTTTACGATTTGACCCTCGCGCAGGATTTGGGCAAAAGCCGGGAGTTATTGGCGTTGTTTGGGCTGAGTGACGTTAACTTACGAAGCGAACCCACCGGAGGGGATGTCGCCTACCGGTTGGTGTTGGGGAGCGATTTTAATCCGTGTTTTGCACCGTTTTTGATTGAGCGATAACAAAAAAGGAGTGCGGAAGCACTCCTTTTTTTATCCGATGGTCGTGGCGGTTTCAACCGCTTTTACGACTAAAGTCGTCACTACGAATGGTTTACGGCGAAGCGGGATTAAAAATGGCCGGGAGAAAGTTGAGGTATTCAACACAATGGATTGTGGCGTTGGCAGTGGTGTGAGGAATAGTTTCTCCGTCGCGCGTGGCAATCAGGGATTCAGTGAAGGTGATGAGGGTGGATGCGCCCGGTGCCAGGCATTGAAGTTGGATGGTGGCGGCTTGTCCACCATCGCACGGAATTGTAGGGTTAACTTTGGTCACATCATACGTGATCGTACCCAGCGCGTTGCTGGCGATATTGGTCGCGACAAAATCGGGTTGGGGGCAATCGCCGGGGGTGATTTGAACGCCGTCCGTACCCAGATCAGCATCGACCACCGCTAACATGGTGGGGTCAAAATCCAGAATGAAGTGCAGTCCATACACATCTGAAATATTTTCCAACATGACAGAGAGGTCCGCGGTACTCTGGAAGGAAATATTGAGGTTGTCTGGTTGGAGCGAAAGCAGGGCATCGGGAGGAAGTTGGGTAATGGTGGGGGTGGGGGTTGCACTTGGGGGGACGTCGGTTCCGGTGGGGGTCGGGGTCATGGTCGCTGTTGCTGACCCTGTGGGAGTGGGGGTGAGGGTGTTCGTCGGGGTGGCGGTAATGGTGGGGAGGGCAGTTTCGGTGGGGGTATCTGTCGGGGTCGGTGTGGGACCAACGATGATCAGACCGTTTTGGGCGGTGTGGGTGATGGACATGCCGTTGGTGTCCGCGATCAGGTGGGTGGTGAAATCGAAGGGGCTGGTGCCATTGGCGATAGCCTGAAAGGTGACTTGGGCGACGTTTCCGCCGTTGCAGGGGGGACTCGAAAACTGGGTGACGGCGTAGTTGAGGGTGCCGGTGATGTTGTAGGCGGTGTTTTGGATCACAAAGTCCGGGGCCGGGCAGGTGCCGGGGAGAATCTGGACCCCGCCTGTGCCGGAGTCGGCGTCCACGATTTGGACAATTGCCGGGTCGTAGGTCATTTCCAGTTCAACGCCGAAGACGTCGGTGGCTTGATCGAGTTGAATGGTGACGGTGACGGTTTCCCCTGTATTGATGACAGGATTGGCGGGGTTGATCCAGAGTAGAGGGGTGCCTTCGGCCTGGATGCTTCGGAAAAGGCCAAAGGTAATGAGCAAGGCCAGGGCAAGAATGCCCCCAAGGATAAGTTTGCGATTCATGAGGTCCTCCAAAAGGGTGGGTTAGAGGGAGATTTTGCGTGCCCGCAGACCCAAAAAGAGCGGGATTTCCTGGTTGGCCAGGTTTTCGGCTTTGGCGTTGGGGCCGGAGGCAATGGTTTTGTAGGTGGGGATTTCTTGAAATTGGTCCACCCATAAGCCGTTTTGGGCAAGTGTGTTGATGTATTCGTGCAGGGGACGGTGGAAACTGCGGCTGACGCCGGTTTGGCCGGGGTAGGGTTTGAGGGGGACGGGGAGGGGGGTCAGGTAGCGGTCCACCCGGCGGAATTGGAGTTTGCGGTCTTCATCCCAGCCCCAGCCGCTTTGCCGGGGGACGCGGAAGCAGGGGTGGGTCATCAGGATGACGACGCGCCCGGTGGGTTTGAGTGCCCAGGTGGTGTTTTCGAGCACTTCGCTGAGGGGGTCCATGTCTTGGATGCTGAGGAGGAAGACGGCGGCGTCGAAGGAGGCGGCTTGAAGGGCGGGCAAGGCGGAGAGGCGGCGGGCGTCCCCGGCCATAAAACGTCCGTCTTTGCCGTGGTGTTGGCGGGCAAATTGCAGGAGTTTTTCGCTGGCGTCTATACCGGTGTATTTCGCGCCCGCTTTGGCGACGAGGGGCGCTAATACGCCTGTGCCCGCGCCCAGATCGAGGATTTGTTCGCCCGGTTGGGGGACGAGTAAATCCATGACGGCAGGAAGCGCAAGGTTGCGATGATGTTTACTGCCATCTTTGCCGACCCAGCCATCGTACCATTGGGCAAGAGGCTCCCAACTGGTGGAGGGCGGGCGGTTGGTTGATTTGCGTGTAGGAGACCTCATGAAGGATAATCCCTGGGGTTAAGTTTTGATGACCTTTGATGTGTTTTTACGAACAGGTCGCTGATCTTCAGGGAGATTGCCCCAGAAATCTTTTGCAAAAATGCCGAACACGCTCATGATTCCCCCAAAGACCCCAGCAAACAGGGTGTTTACCATGGTACGCGGGCCGACGGGTTCGGTGGGAATTTTGGATTGACTGGCGAGTTTGACGATGCTCCCGGAGACTTCGCTTGAGATTTCGGTTTCTTTGAGTTTGCGGGCCAGAGTGATGTAGGTGTCGGATGCGATCTGGTAATTTTGTTGTAAGCGTTCCTGCGTGGTTACTTTTTCTTTGATTTGTGCCTGGAGCGAGAGCATTTCGGTTTGTAAGGGGGCAAGTTGAAGGGTGAGGGTGTCTTTTTTCGCTGTGAGTACGGTATGCAATTGTTCGAGATGCGTGGTTAATTCGCGCCCGGTGCGTGGCGTCTCGGCAGGTTGGGCGTCAATTTGAACCTGGGTTAAGGTGGTGTCCAGGTTAAAGGCTTTGAGTTGCAGGAGGAGGGCCGTCAGTTCGGTGTCAAAAGACACGACCTGGTTGGCGGGTAAGTCGCTTATTTGGGCTTGAAGGGTTTCAATATCCTGGAGCACCCCGGTCAACTTGGCTTGATCGGTCAACAATTGGCTGTAGGTAGTTTGTTGCACGCTCAAACGAACCGTTAAGAGCGTCGCCTCATTTTGTCCTTCATATTCGACCAGGGTTTGTTGGGCCGTTTCACGTTCAGCCTGAATTTGGGCAAATTGATCTGTGAGGGTACCGGCACTCTCTTGGGTATTGTCGAACAGATCGTTGGCTTTTTTAACCATGACGGTCGCCCAAAGATTAACAAGTTTGGCCGCGGCCTCTGCATCGCTGGAGGTCACGATCAATTGAAGGGAACTGGTTACATTATCAAATTCCACCTTCGTCATGCCGTCAATGGCTTGAAGGGTGAGACTGGTATCCCCTCCCTCGGTGAGCCATGCAGAATACAAGGCTTGAAAGGTAGAATCAGATTCAGCCAGTTGGGCGACGGGGCGGTAATACAATAAATCAGGACTAGAATCCGTTTGAAATTTTGGATCAAAAGTCAATGAATATCGGGGGGGAATAATTAAGATCAGGGCTTTGGCTTCGTAGGTTGGGGATAAAACATACAAACTAATGACCATTGCGACCAGAGCTAACACAATCGAGGCCCCCGCTATCCACTTCCAATGATTAATGAGTAGCAGGATATATTTTTGGAGATCAATTTCGTCTTCCATTATGGCTCCGTAACATTTTTATTACAAACAGCGGCAATCATAACCGACATAAAAGGTTTTGACAACTTACGGCGAATCGAAAAGCCCCTCCTCGAAAGGGGGGGCTTTTGTTTTCAAAAATTCCGGTTTCCATCCCGTTCATCCCGGTAGAACCAGCATTTATCGCTGAATATTCGGGGATAACCAAAAGGCATTATCATCGTCCGGGGAGGCTTTCGCTCTGACGGTGAAGATAAACTCCACCTCTTGCCCAGCCAGCGCACTCAAATCCAGATCAATGAAGGTGATATTGCCATCAAATTCTTCGTCCCAACTCCCAAGATTGACAATCGTGCTCGTCCCCTTGACCCGATAGTCGAGTTGGAAGGTGACTTTACATTTCGGACTGTTGTCCAGGCATCCCACATACGTGAAAAAATGATCTCCCGCCTCGATCAATAGACTCGGATACGTCCCGGAAATCCATCCCTTCTCTTCTTTTTTCGGGAACATCCACAATGTGGGTTCGTCATCGTGGCGGCTTTCCAACGCAGGCTCGGACAGGGTGGCGATAAATCCGCTTGCATCGCCCTTGAGACCGGGGCAGGGCAAGACGCCGTCTTCGTTCGTCCACACGGCAGAGCAGGCGTTGACGGCAAAGTTGAAGAATTGACCGCCCTCGGCCGCGATGACCTTGATTTTAACGGAGAGCGGGATATCGTAGTTTGTCCCTACGCCGAAGAGTTTGCCATCCTCGCTTTGGAGCATCCAGAATCCCTGGAACGTGTTCGGGGAACCGGGGGCCTCCATCGCGACCACGAGGTCAAGCGTTTCTCCTGGCTGAACGGTCTTGGGCAGAAAACTGGTCTTTTTGCCGCTCATCCGCTCGCCACTGGCGTGGATCAGCGCATAGTTCGTTGTCCAGGTGCAGGAACCCACGTTTTTCACCCGCCAAATTTTGGTGAATTCAATGTTGGGATTAAACAGGGTCATATCGGGGACCGTCACATCGGCGATGAAACTGGCGGCGTTACACGGGACGCTCGTGGTGGGGGTTGCGAAGACGGGGGTAAAGGTCGGGAGCGGGGTAATCGTCGGAAAGAGGGTGGGCGTTTCCGTCGGGGTGGGGCTGGGGGCGTAGAGTACGGTCGGGGTCTCGGTAGCCGTCGCCGGGATCAGGGTCGGCGTGAGGGTGGGGTTTTGGGCGACCGAGGTGATTTCGGCGATCACGGTTTGGGCAATCGCGGTGAAGGTCGCCTGGGGGCTGTTCGGGTCCAGCGTTTGGGTGGCGGTCGGATTGCCGGGTTGTTCAGTGGGAACCTGTTCAACGGGGGAGCCGATAGTGCAGGCCAACCCGACGAACAGGGCGAGGGAAAGAAGAAAAATGATTTTACGAAACATAGGAGTTTTCCTGAATGGTGATAGGTCTTTCTTAAAATCTGGGACACGTCATTGCGAGCCGGGCTTTGGCGGCGAAGCAATCTTCCTGATCGAGCAGGGAGATTGCTTCGGGGCAAAAACCACCCCTCGCAATGACAGATTCTGCAACTTTAAGAAAGCTCTGGGTGATTGGATGCGGAAATATGTGAAAGGTGTAACAATGCCTCGTTAAAACGCTAAAGGACAAAAATCTGTTCCACCCAATCACACCCTCACGGCAACCACACCCGCAACACGCCTCCCTCCAACCCCACGCCCAACGCCAGCGTCCCATCTTGAAGCGTGACCCCCGCCAGATTGGTCAGCAAGGTCGCGTCCAAAATATCTTCAAACAACACGACCGAATCCCCCTCCGCATACCGGATATACGCGAGCTGATCAAATGTCAGGTTGGGCACCACCAGTTCGGCAAACCCATCCCCGTCGAAATCCCCGGCCAGGGCCATGTCCAGGTTGCGGGTGCCGAGGACGTGCGAGGTGAAATCTTCCAACAGCGACCAGACTTCCAGCCGATCTTCCACCCATTCGGAAAACTCCACGATGCCCTCGGTGTGTGGCGTTAGTACATCGGCCAGTAAAATTTTCCCGGCAGGGTCAAACGGGGCCACCGCGATTTGATGCCGCCAGCGGAACCCACGCCCAATCGCTGGCCCGGCGGCTATCCGTTCCCCTGCTTCGTTAAACACCAACACCTGTGCGCCACTATTTTCATCGGACGCGGTCACGATAATTTCTCGAATCCCGTTCCCGTCCAAATCCGCCCAAATGGGGGCCAACCCCTCTACAACTTTTCCATCGGGCATGGGGGCGGTCCACAGTAGTTGAAACGTCGGTTCGGTTTGCACGAGCGAGATGCTGGACGCCTCGATGCCATCGCCCAACACCGCGTGCGGGTACGTGTTCGTCGCCTGGCTCAAGACCAACAACCGGTGCTGTTCATCCTGCAAAATGCGGGCGTCCAGCGGAATGGTCAACGGAAGTCGCCCGATTTCCCGGTTTTCCCACAACACCAGGTCGCCGTTCCCGTCCACAAACGCCAAACGCGTGGGGTCATTTTGCACCACGACCGGGTGGGTGAGCGTGGACGCGGATGGAAGGGGGGGGATGATCAACGAAGGGACCCCGCGCAAGACCCGTAAAAGCGGCGGCATTCCAGGCGGAAGCTGTTCGGGGGCGATGCTGACCTCGGTGGTGATCCCATCCCGAAGCATAAACCCCTGTACCGTCCCATCTTCCAACACGACCGCCCACACACTCCCCATCCCCTCCATCGGTGCCCCCACAACCCACGCGGGGTCGCCGTTGAGCGCAATATCTATCGGATTGGACGCGCCGCCGTGTCCCTCCAAAAACCGATTGCCATCCGCCCGTTGGTACGTGTAGCCGAAAAGAATCTGGTCATTCAGGTTGATTGTCGGGGTGAGGATGCCGACCCCGGACAGGTCCACCGGAAGCACAGGCGGCTCCAGCGGGGTGGGCGTTGGAGAAGGCGTCCGGGTGGGGCTGGGCGTCCGCGTGGGCACCGGGGTGTGGATGGGGGTGGGCGACGGAGTTGGGGAACTGCACCCCATCAAAAACAGGAGAATGAACAGTAAGAATTTTTTCATCGCAGGTAATATACCGCTTTTTCTATCCCTTTGCCAATTAGAGGACAGCAATTCTCGATATAGATACCAGCTGACGAACGGCGTTCCTTAAAACGACCTCCCTAAAGCCAATAGACGCACATTAAGGAACGCCGTTCGTCCAAAATGAGAATTGCTGATTAGAGGAAGGTGAATTATGATACCGGGGCTTCAAAATTCAGTAGCTTAGGGCCTTGTGCCCGTTGGATTTGAACGCCCACAAGGGGCTAGGCTACAGACTACGCTTCAGGAGAGTAACTATGATTCATTTAACTGGGGAGGGTTTGACCATCGAACAGGTGGTCGCGGTCGCGCGCGGGCATGAGGCTGTGGCGCCCTTAAGTGAAGACGTTCAGGCGCGCATGTGGGCGAGCCAGCGTTGGGTGGATGCGGCGGTAAAAGGCCGCACGACGATTTATGGGGTGAACACCGGGTTTGGGCCACTCGCAACGACGAGCATTGCGCCCGACGAAACCCGCAAACTCTCCCGCAATTTGATTCTCTCCTGCCTCGCGGGGGTGGGGGACCCGATCCCGGCGGACTGGGTCCGGGCGATGATCCTGATCCGGGCGAACTCCCTCGCAAAGGGCTACTCCGGCGTGCGCCCGGTCGTGGTGGAGACGTTGATCGAAATGCTCAACCGGGGCGTGACGCCGTGGGTCCCGTCGAAGGGGTCGCTCGGCGCGAGCGGCGATCTCGCTCCTCTTTCGCATATTGCCGTTGTTTTGACACGGGACGAAACCGAAGATGGCGGCTTTTCCGGGCAGGCGTATTTTGACGGGGTGTTGATGTCCGGCGCGGAGGCGATGACCCGCGCGGGATTGGAACGGCTGGTGTTGGAAGCGAAAGAAGGGTTGGCGTTGTCGAACGGCACCACGTTTATGGCCGCGGCAGGTGCGTTGGGCGTGTACGACGCCGAACGATTGCTGGACCACGCGGAAATGGCCGCGGCCCTGAGTTTTGAAGCGTTGTTGGGCATTACCTCGGCCCTGCATCCCGCCCTGCACGAGGCGAACGGTCAACCCGGTCAAATGCAGGTGGCGGCGAATTTGCGAAAATTATTGGAGGGGAGCCAGTTGGTGGACTCCGCGCCGCACAAGGTGCAGGATGCGTATAGCCTGCGCTGTACCCCGCAGGTGTTAGGGCCGGTGCGGGATACGCTGGCGTTTGTGCGCGCAAGGTTTACGGGGGCGATCAACGCGGCGTCGGATAATCCGTTGATTTTTGCAGAGATTGAAAATGGCCGCGCGGTTTCCGGCGGCAACTTCCACGGCCAAGGCCCGGCGATGTGGCTGGATTTTCTCGGCATCGCGGTGGCGGAAATCGGCGATATTTCCGAGCGGCGGACGTTTCGCCTGCTCGACCCGGCGTTAAACGTCGGCCTGCCTTCGATGCTCGTGCCCACGAGTGGGTTAGACAGCGGTTTGATGATCCCGCAGTACACCGCCGCCGCGCTGGTGTCCGATAACAAAACGCTTGCCCACCCCGACAGCGTGGACTCGATCCCGTCCTCCGCCAACCAGGAAGATCACGTTTCGATGGGCGCGAACGCCGCCCGCCACGCGCGGGAGATCATTTGGAACACGCAACGGATCATCGCGATTGAGATGATCACCGCGGCGCAGGGGATCGATCTCCGCCCCGATGGCCCCGCCCGGTTAGGGGTGGGGACGCAGAAGGGGTACGCGATGGTGCGGGAGGTGGTGCGGTTTTTGGATCATGATCGGGAGACGACCGGGGATATTGAGGGGGTAGTGGGGAGGATGGGGGGAGGTAGATAGGGTAGATAAGGTAAATAAAGTAGATAAGGTAAATAGGGTAGATGAGGTAGAATATTCTTGTGAAAAGATTTTGTGAAAGGAAGATACTATGCCCACCGTTCAAATTGAAGCCCAATTGTCATTCGATAAACTTGTTGAAGCCGCCAGTCAGCTCAGCCTCCCAGATTTGGAGCGGTTCTCCACGCAGGTGTTGACTCTGCTGCAAGCGCGGCGGAAAGCTCCCAATTTATCGAAAGCTGAAGCGGAATTGCTCATGAAAATCAACCAGGGACTTTCGCCGGATGTTCGCCGCCGGTATTCAGAATTGATAGAGAAAAGGGATGCAGAGACACTTTCTGAACCTGAATATCAGGAATTGCTCAATCTGACTGATCAAGTAGAGATGCGTCAGGCGGAACGGATTGAAGCTTTGGGGCAACTGGCGCAATTACGCGGGGAGCCTGTTAAAAAGTTGATGAAATCGTTGGAAATTCCGTCTTTGGTGTAACTTTGGCCGTGCGTGTATCTGCTGGTCAAAAACGCGTTGTTCGAGAACGCGCGAGGGGGTATTGTGAGTATTGTCTGACGCCGGAAGATTTTTCTTCACAACCTCATTCCGTCGAACATTTTTGGCCGCAAAGTAAGGAGGGCGAATCAGACCTTGAAAATTTGGTGCTCTCTTGTCAGGGATGCAATAACCACAAATATAACAAGACGGGTGGAATTGATCCGCTTACAGGAGAAATGGTTGCCTTGTTCAATCCCCGCGAACAATCCTGGCATCATCATTTTGTCTGGAATGAAGATTTTACGCAGGTGGAGGGACTAACAGCAACGGGGCGTGCCACGATTGAAACGTTACGTCTAAATCGGCAGGGAGTCAGGAATATTCGAAAGGCTTTGTTTGTTTTGGGACAACACCCTCCTAAGATGTAAAGATGATCATCCTCATCATCGGCCCCTCCGCAGTCGGCAAAACCGCCGCGACTTGCCGTTATGTCGAAAAATACGGGGACTGCATCCTCTTCAATCTCGATGACCCCGTTGCCCAACGGAATAACACGGAAACCGCCTTTCAATCAGTAGAGCAATTCGGTTGGGAGAAGTTTTTTCAAGATTGCCAGGCGATCATCATTTTCGGAATTGTGAGGCGGTTATTAACTGCAATGGCCTCTCCATTGAACAAGTTGTTGATAAAATGGCGCCGATCATCCAGGATGACTTTCATATCGCACCTTTGTCCTGATTAAACTACCCTATCTACCCTCTTTACCTTATCTACCCTATATACCTTATTTACCTGTATACCTGCATCCCCCAAGGACCCTTCCCATGACCCCCTCCCTCCTCGCCTTCCACCGCATCCTCGACCCCACCGACAACGTCACCGGAGGCGGCGCGGCCTCTGCCGTCGCTGGCTCCATGGCCGCCGCGCTCGTCGGGATGGTCGCCCGCGTCTCCGTCGGCAAAAAAAACATGCCCGAACCGGACGCGTTTTATCAAGCCATTGACGCCGAAGCCCAAGCCCTCTCCCTCACCCTCCTCGAAGGCAGTAACGCCGACTCCGCCGCGTTCGACCGCGTGATGGACGCCTACCGCCTCCCCAAAGCCACCGACGAAGAAAAAGCCGCCCGCACCGTCGCCATCCAACAGGCCATCACCGGCGCGACCGAAACCCCCCTCCACAACGCCGAAGGCTGTGCCCGCGCCCTCGAACTCGCCGCCCAACTGGTAGGCCGCTCCAACACCAATGCCGCCTCCGACCTGGAATGTGCCCTCTTCCTCGCCACCGCCGGACTAAAAGGCGCCCTCTCCAACGCCGAAATTAACATCGGCAGTCTCAAAGACGAAAGTGTGGTGGCTGCGTTTGCAAAACGAGTTGCAGAGTTGAAGGCAAAACTTTGACGCCAAGCCGCTAAGGCGCAAAGGTTTTTAATAAAATCTTCGCGGCTTTACGCTTTTGCGTCAAAATGATCAATTTATGAAACGCTCCATTAATTTTATTTTTCTCCCATTCTTCCTCACCGCCCTCGCCTGCCAGACGCTTTCGCCCACGACCACCACCTTAACTCCCACACCAGCGACGGACGAATTTGAAGGCACCTACTCCAACGGGTTTGAAGTCTCGGCCTTCGTCCCCTGCGAGGGAGTCAGCCCCGGCCCGGGATACGTCCCCGCCTATTGGCTCAGCGGCACGACCGAGTTTTACGATCAATACTACGCTCTGGTACAATCCAGCGGTCATGACCCCGTAACCGGCTACCTCTCAGTCTACGTCCGCTTCAAAGGCGAACTCTCGCCCTCCGGCACCTACGGACACCTCGGAGCCTACGAACACGAAATCACCGTCACCGAACTCCTCGAAATGTCCCTCGTTGACGGGCAATGTAATCATTAACCACAAAGTACACGAAGGCGGATGAGTACATCCGCGCACAAAGGTTTTTAGAAATTTTCCTTTGTGTTCCTTTGTGCCCCTCGTGGTGAAAGGAACCATCCAATGAAACAAATCCTCATGGCCGAACCGAACATCTCCGAAGGCCGCAACCTCGACCTCGTCCAACAAATCGTCGCCGCCGTGCGTGCTGTCCCCGGCGTCACCGTTGCCGACTACTCCTCCGACGCCGCGCACAACCGCTCGGTCATCTCCTTCCTGGGGGAACCGAACGCCGTTCTCGCAGGCGCAAAGGCCCTCGCCCTCAAAACCTACGAACTCATTGACATGGCCCATCAACACGGCGAACACCCCCGCCAGGGTGCGATCGATGTCTGCGCGTTCATCCCCATCCGCAACGTCACCTCCGCCGAGGCCGTCAGCATCGCCAAACAATTCGGCAAATTTGTCGGCGAGCTGGGTGTCCCCGTCTATTTCTACGAAGACGCCGCCACCCGCCCCGAACGCACCAGCCTGCCCGACCTCCGCAAAGGCGAATACGAAGGTCTCCCCGCCAAACTCGCCGATCCCAAATGGGCACCGGACGAAGGCCCCGCGGTGTTCAACCCCCGGACGGGCGCGCTCGTCACCGGGTCGCGGTTTCCCCTCATCGCCTTCAACGCCAACCTCCGCACCACCGATCTGACCATCGCCCAAAACATCGCCAAAGCTGTGCGCCACATCAGCGGCGGGTTCCGGTACGTGCGCGGGCTGGGCTTCCCCCTCGAAGAAAAGGGCATGGTGCAAGTATCCATGAACCTGCTCAACTACACCAAAACCCCTATCCACCGCGTCCTCGAAGCCATCCGCTCCGAAGCCGCCCGCTATGGCGTCACCGTCGCCGAAACCGAATTCATCGGCCCCGTCCCCATGGATGCCGTGCAGGAAATCGTCCGTTTCTACCTCCAATGCCACGACTTCAAAAGCGAGCAAGTATTAGAAATGGCCTTACTCGAAGATTAGTCTGACGCAAAGTCGCAAAGCCGCAAAGAAAACTTAAAAACCTTTGCGCCTTTGCCCCTTCGCGTCTTTGCGTTAAAAAAAAGTGACCGCCCTAAAAACCTTCCCCCAATTTGAAACCCACCTCCGCGGCCTCTACGCCGAAGGAAAACTCCGCGAAATCATCGCCCAGATTGACGAACGGCGCGACGACTTCCCCGACGAACGCCTCTTCCTCGCCTATTGGCAGTTGGGCATGGCCGCCCGCCTCGAAGACGATGACCTCGCCTTCCAAATCCTCGACGACCTGATCTATCAGGGACAGTGGATCAACCAGGTATTGCTCAAAACCAGCCCTTCCCTCGAAACCCTGCAAAATAACCCGCAATATGAAGAGCGTCTGCGCGAAATGGCCGTCCTCCAAAACCGTGAAATCACCCAACTCATCCCCCTCCTCACGCTCCACAAGGAAGGCCGTTGCCTGGACGCCAACCCCTCCCCGTATGTCGGGACAGGCCCCTCCCCGTATGTCGGGACAGGCCCCTCCCCGTATGTCGGGACAGGCCCCTCCCCGTATGTCGGGACAGGCCCCTCCCCGTATGTCGGGGCAGGCCCCTGTCCGCTCCTCATCGGTTTGCACGCGGGGCGCAGTCTCTCCCTCAAATCCATCCCGTTTTGGCAAGTCCCTGCCACGCACGGGTGGCTGGTAGGCGTTCCGCAATCCTCCCAGGCGTTGTGGAGCGGCGGTTACGTTTGGGATGACGAACAAATCGCCCGTGACGAAATAGAAGCCCACATGCACGGCCTCATGGAAAAATACACCGTAGATCGTCGTCGGGTGATCCTCGCCGGACACCGGAATGGGGGTGAACTTGCGACCTTTTTACCGGTCAGTGGGGGGATTGATGCCCGAGGATTTATCGCCATTGGCCCCACCGGCGCGCTGATGGATGACCCCGATCAGTGGGCGCGTATCCTGCAAGGGCGTCCGCCGCGCGGCTTACGCGGGGTGGTCCTTCTCGGCGAACATGATCCTGCCCCGCGCGTCGCCGAAATCCGCCGTACTGTGGATATCTTCAACACCCTTGGGTTGCCGTGTCTGTTGGAAATCGTCCCCGGCGTGGGTAGCGATTATGAACCCGATTACGATCAGGCCATTTTACGCGCGATAGATTTTGTGCTCAGTTAACGAGATCGGACACAGAACCCACAGAATAAAAACAGAAGGACACAGAGAATTTATACAACTTCTCTGTGTCCTTCTGTGCTTTCTGTGTCCGATGAATCCCCCCACCTCATTCACGCAGTGTTTGAATCTTATTTTGTAACTGCTCAGGGCTGATTGACTGACAAAAATAATAAAAGAGGCTATTCAGAAGCGCACACCTGTGGCAAAGTAAGGGGGCGAAACCACATTACCATAGGAGTTAAGCCATGTCGGATAGCCTTACCTTGTATCGTACCATTGCCGCCTTG
>WBZL01003566.1_pt1 | contig 14141 bp, 16 predicted proteins | sample 5204291 | NCBI WGS metagenome assembly WBZL01 (sample SAMN12344345, study PRJNA552823) | activated sludge metagenome | biome: Activated sludge suspended growth; feature: Nitrification reactor; material: Wastewater; isolation source: activated sludge from nitrification reactor of wastewater...
AGGTATGTCACCCCGGCGCAGGCCGGGGTCCAGGGAGTTGCTGGATTCCGGCTTGCCCCCTCGCGGGGATAAACGCCGGAATGACGGAATTGAGAGGAGAGGTCAGGCCGACGAAATGAGTATCGGACCAAAGACGCTGATTTCAAGGCATAGTTTCAGGCAATTTCATTGTCATTTTCGATCATGGCCCTCGAATCCTACCGCGAGCAGATGCCCCGCCTGGGCCGGGACGTCTATATCCACCCCACCGCCACGGTGATCGGCGATGTGGAACTGGGCGATGAGACCTCCATCTGGCCCAATGTGGTGATCCGGGGCGACGTGAACCGGATCCGCGTCGGCGCCCGTTCGAATATCCAGGATGGTTCCATCCTGCACGTGAGCCATCGGCGGGCTTACGATCCGGAGGGCTCGCCCCTGTTCATCGGTCGCGACGTGTCCGTCGGCCACGGCGTGATCCTGCACGGCTGCATGATCGGCGACGAATGCCTGGTGGGCATGGGTTGCCTGGTCATGGACAAGGCCGTGCTGGAGCCCCGCGTGCTGCTGGGAGCGGGCAGCCTGGTGCCGGAAGGGCGGGTGCTCGAATCCGGCTGGCTGTACCTGGGGCGTCCGGCCAGGGCGGTGCGGGAACTCGCGGCGGAAGAACTGGATTACTTCGCCTACCTGGCGGCCAACTACGTCAGGCTGGCGGCGGAATATCGTTCCTGACGGATGGGGTTTCCCCCTGTGTAAAGGGAGGAAGGCATTCCGGATGCCTCAGCGTCCCCGCTCCATCCGCCTGGCGTGCCGGTTCAGGCTGCCGGTCAACTCCGAGATGATTTCCCCCGCCGCGTGGATGATCTGGTTGGGGGTGAAGCCGCAGTGGCGCAATTCCTTGTAGAAGCCCTTGGCCAGCATTTTCGCCACCTTGTCCGGGTCGTGGGCGGACAGGGCGGTGACCGTGTAGGCGTTGGCGCTGCCCTCCAGGGTGAGGGCCATCTGGGCGAAGCGGGAGTCCAGCATGCGCTCCAGGCGGCCAACCTGGATGGCGCGGGCGATGAGCAGGGCCGCCAGTTCCGCGGCCGCCAGGTCGTCGGCGGAGAAAGTTTCGCGATCGACGGGGTTGCTGATGTTGAGCACGCCGGCCGGTTCGCCGGCGAGAAACAGGGGACAGGCCATGAAGGCGCCGGCATCGTCGGGGCGCCGGGCGGTGGATTTCCAGGCGGAGCGGCCGATGCGGCTGACCCGCACGCTGACGCCGGAGGCCAGCACCCGGCCGGCGACCCCCTGTCCGGGGGCCTGCTCCTCCTTCCAGGCGACTTCCGGCAATTCCCCGTAAAGGGCGCTCAACTTGAGGCGCGAGCCCTTGCCATGGCCGGAATCCAGCAGCATGAGGGAAACGCGACCGGCCGCCAGCAGTTCGCCGGCGATGCGGGTCAGGCGATACAGGTTGTCCTCGAAGCCGCCGCAGATCTGGAAGCCGGCGAGTTCGCGCAACTTGGCCTGGCGTAGTGTTTTGCGGTCCATGCGAAGTCTCCCAGACGGATGCTCGGGACGGAAGGATGGGATGTCCGGCGCCCGGCTCCGGCCGCGCGTCAGTTCAAGGCGCTGGCCAGCTTGCGCCGGTAGGCGGCCACCAGCTCGCCCTGGCCCCCCAGCATGTTGAACACGGCGAGGATGGTCTTGCGCGCCGCGTCGTCGTTCCAGTAACGGTTGCGGCGCACGATCTCCAGCAACGCGTCCAGCCCTTCCGCGTGACGGCCGGCGGCCACCAGCAGATTGGCGAGTTGCATGCGCGGTTCCATGTCGTCGGGATCGGCGGCGATCCTCTCCCGCAGGCCGGCCTCGTCGCCGCCGCGCCGGCCATCCATGGCGAAGCTCAGCTTGGCGATGAGCTGCTGCGCCCGATCCTCCATGCGGGTGACGGCGGACAGGCTGTCCAGCAGGCGCCCGGCCTCCTCCAACTGGTCCAGGGACAGCAGGATGTCGGCGGCGTCCAGGCGCACCGCCTCGTTGCCCGCGTCCAGCCCGGAGGCCTCCGCCAGCAGTTGCAGGGCCTTGGCGCTATCACCCTCGGCCCGGGCCAGGCTCGCCGCAGCCCGCAGTTCCTCGGCGGGGGAAGGAATGATGCGGGCCAGGAATGCCCGTACCTCCGCTTCCGGGATCGCGCCGGAGAACTCCTCCAGCAGTTCGCCGTTGAACACCGCCTTGACGCTGGGGATGCCGCGCACGCCGAACTGGGCGGCCAGGTCCTGGTTGTGGTCGGCGTTGATCTTGGCCAGGATGAACTTGCCCTGGTACTCCTCGGCGAGTTTTTCCAGGATGGGTTTCAGCACCTTGCAGGGGCCGCACCACTCGGCCCAGAAATCCATGACCACCGGGGTGCGCCTGGAGCCTTCCAGGACGATTTCCTGGAAGTTGGATGCGTCGACGTCGTATGCGAAGTTGCCCATGTCGTGCTCTCAGTTCTTGCCGATGCGCCTGGCCAGGTCGGCGCCCTTGCCGGTGTAGCTGGCCGGCGTCATGGCCAGCAGGCGTTGCTTGGCTTCGTCCGGGATGGCCAGATCCAGGATGAACCGGGCCAGGGATTCCTTGGTGATGCCTTCCTGGCCCCGGGTCAGCTTCTTCAGTTGTTCGTAGGGCTTCTCCAGGCCGTAGCGGCGCATGACGGTCTGGATGGGCTCGGCCAGGACCTCCCAGTTGTGGTCCAGGTCCTCGGCCAGGCGGGCGGGATTGGCTTCCAGCTTGTTCAGGCCGCGCAGCAGGCTTTCGTAGCCGATCAGGGCGTAGCCCAGGGCGACGCCCATGTTGCGCAGCACGGTGGAATCGGTGAGGTCCCGCTGCCAGCGGGAGATGGGCAGCTTCTCGGAAAGGTGGCGCAGCAGGGCGTTGCTCAAGCCCAGGTTGCCCTCCGAGTTCTCGAAATCGATGGGGTTGACCTTGTGGGGCATGGTGGAGGAGCCCACCTCGCCTTCCTTCACCTTCTGTTTGAAGTAGCCCAGGGCGATGTAACCCCACACGTCCCGGTCCAGGTCGATGAGCACGGTGTTGACGCGGGCGCAGGCGTCGTAGAGCTCGGCCATGTAGTCATGGGGCTCGATCTGGATGGTGTAGGGGTTGAAGCTCAGGCCCAGGCTTTCCACGAAGCGCCAGGCGAAGGCTTCCCAGTCGAAGTCCGGATAGGCGGACAGGTGGGCGTTGTAGTTGCCCACGGCGCCGTTGATCTTGCCCAGGCAGGCGACCTCGGCGAAACGGTCCATGCCCCGGCGCAGCCGATACACCACGTTGGCCATCTCCTTGCCCAGGGTGGTGGGCGAGGCGGGCTGGCCATGGGTACGGGCCAGCATGGGCAGGTCGGCCAGATCCACGGCCAGTTCGGCCAGGCGGGCTTCCAGTTGCCGCATGGCCGGCAGCAGGACTTCCCGGCGGGCGTCGCGCAGCATGAGGGCGTGGGACAGGTTGTTGATGTCCTCGGAGGTGCAGGCGAAGTGGATGAACTCGCTCACCCGGGTGACCTGGACGTTGCCGGCCAGCCTGTCCTTGAGGAAGTACTCCACAGCCTTGACGTCGTGGTTGGTGGTCTTCTCGTGGTCCTTCACCGCCTGGGCGTCGGCCAGGGAGAAATCGGCCGCCACGGCATCCAGCGCCGCCAGGGTGGCGGCCGAGAAGGCGGGCACCTCGGCGATGGCGGGTTCGGCGGCCAGGGCCTTGAGCCACTCGATTTCCACCTTGACGCGGTACTTGATCAGCCCGAATTCGCTGAAGTAGGGCGCCAGCTTGTCGCCGGCGCGGCGATAGCGGCCATCCAGGGGAGTCAGGGCGGTGAGCGTGGTCAAATCCATGTTGTTTCCTCGGTTCAAATCTTCTGGCGCAGGGCCAGCGCGGTCTGGTTGCGCAGGGTCTTGATGAGGCCGAGCACCTGGGCCGACACCCGCAGGGATTCGCGCATCCGGTCGGCGTACAGCAGGGCCAGGGGCTTGCCCGCCACCACGACGGGCAGCAGCAGGAAGGCGTGGGCCTGGACCTTGCGCGCATACCAGTCGGGGATGCGGGTACGGATGTTATCCGCGGTGGCGTCGGAAATCAGGATGTCCTGGGCATTGGCGGTGGCGGCGTGGAATACGTCTGGGGCGAAGGAGAGGGGAATGCGGAAGTCGCCGCGCATGGCCATGGCGTTGGGGCCCAGCCCCACCCGGCCCACCAGGGATTGGCTGGGCCGGTCCAGCACGCAGACCATGACGTGGTCGAACAGCTCGGTTCGGTACAGCACTTCCGCCACCATCTTGAAGACATCCGCCAGGTGGTATTCCCCCAGCAGCATGGCGGTCATGTCCTGCATGCCGAGGGCGAGGACATCGGTGGGATCGTTGCCGGCGCATTCATCGGCGGCCTCTCCGGCCGGCGCCGTTTCCGCCTCCCCCCCGGGCCCGCCCGCCCCGCCAGACCCGGGTTTTGGCGGCAGGGGCAGGGAGGTGCTCTTGCTGATGTCCACGTTCAGGATCGCGGCTTCGCCGCGCAAGGTTTCCACCGCCTTGCGGGCGGCTTCCGCCAGGCTTTCCCGGCTGGTCTGGACCGCCTCGCGGTAGCGCAGGTAGAGCCCGTCGAGGGCCTGTTCCTGCTCCTCGGGGCGCTTGCCGGCCACGGTACGGTGCAGATCCCGGGCCAGGTTGGCGACGATCCTCAGGCGACCGCTGTCCGAGGCGGCCGGCCGGACGCCGGTCTCCTCCAGGGGCGACATGGCGTGCAGGATGGCGGGCGGAAAGTGCCAGTGCCTGGCGATGGCCAGGCCGAGCTGGTCGTAATCCGTCCCGAACACCCGCTGGGCCGCCGCCTGTTCGCTCAGCAACGCCTCTTCCATGAGCAGGGCGACCTGCCGGGTCTTGTCATAGAAATGGAAGCGGGCCATGAGCCGGCCCAGTTCCCGGAACAAGGCGCTGATGAAGGCCTCCTCGCCGTCCCGCACCCCCGCGCTCGCGGCCAGCATGCGGCCGAGAATGCCCCGATAGAAGCTGTCCACCGCCTCGCCCTTGAGCTCGTCCACCTGGGCGCGGTCGTGCAGGTGCTCGAACAGCAGCAGCGACACCGCCGCGTTGCGAACCGCGTCGAAGCCCAGGATCACCACGGCGCGGGAGATGGTGCTGATGGGCTGGCTGCTGAACGAGCCGTAATGGGCGGCGTTGACCAACCTGAGCAGCTTCTTGGTGAGGGAGATGTCGCGCAGGATGATATCGGTGAGGATATTGGCGCGGCTGTTCTCGTCCCCCACCGCCCGGTTGATTTCGGCGATGGTGCGCGACAGGGCGGGGAAATCGTCGCCCTTGTCCATTTCGGCGAGCAGGAGCGCGAGGGGATTCCTGGTTTCGGCTTCGGTCATGGCGGGGCGGTCAGACGGCACGCCGGTCCAGCAGGGCCTGGGCGATGGTCATGCCATCCACGTGTTCCAGTTCGCCGCCCGCCGGCAGGCCGCGGGCGATGCGGCTGACCTTGAGGCCTCGGGACTTCAGCAACTCGCCGGCGTAGTGAGCGGTGGCCTCGCCCTCGGCGGTGAAGTTGGTGGCCAGGATGACTTCCTCCGTGACCCCGTCCCGGGCCCGCTCGATAAGACGCTCCAGGCCGATTTCCCTGGGGCCGATCCCGTCCAGGGGGGAGAGCCGGCCCATCAGCACGAAATAAAGCCCCTGGTAGGCCTGGGTTTCCTCCAGCCGGTTCAGGTCGGCGGGCATTTCCACCACGCACAGCTGGCGGTGGTCCCGCCGTGGGCTGGCGCAGATTTCGCATACGACCGCCTCGCTGAAATTGTTGCAGCGCTGGCAGTGCCGCAGCTGTTCCAGGGCGCCGGTCAGCGCCATGGACAGCCGCGCCGCGCCGTTGCGGTCCCGTTGCAGCAGGTGGTAGGCCATGCGCGCGGCGGATTTGGGCCCCACGCCGGGCAGCGCGCGCAGGGCCTCGATGAGGGCGCCGAGGGGGCCGGGAAGAAGCATCAGGGGCAAGGTTCAAGGAGCAAGGCGCAAGGGAAGGCTGTGAATCCTTGTCCCTTGCTCCCTGCCCCTTGCATCTCAGAATGGCAGCTTGAACCCCGGCGGCAGGGGCAGGCCGGCGGTGGCGGCGGACATCTTTTCCTGGGTGAGGCTTTCCACCTTGCGCACCGCGTCGTTGACGGCGGCGGCCACCAGGTCTTCCAGCATGTCCTTCGCGTCGTCCCCCTCGTCCGCCAGCAGGGAAGGGTCGATGGTGATGCGCTTGACGTCGTGCTTGCCGCTCATGACCACCTTGACCAGGCCGGCGCCGGATTCGCCCTCCACTTCCATCTCCGCGATCTTGGCCTGGAGCTTCTGCATGTTGTCCTGCATCTGCTGGGCCTGTTTCATCAGATTGCCGATTCCACCTTTGAGCATGTCGTTTCCTTGCCGTCGTTCTGGTCAGTTGTCGGTGCCCGTCAGCCTGGCCTGGCCGGCCAGGGGACGGATGTTGTTGATCGTCGCGTCGCACTCGCGCACGAGGGTCTGGATGAAGGGGTCGCCGTGGATCGCGGCTTCGGCCTCGCCCTGGCGGCTGGCCTGTTCCCGCGCCCGGGCGGCGGCGGGAGAGGCGTCGGTGTCCGCCACCAGTTCGACGTCGAGCTGGATGACGCCGCCGAGTTTTTCCGCCAGGGCTTCGCGCAGTTTGTCGCCGAAGTTGGCAAGCAGGGATTTCTGGCCCTCCGGCAGGCGCAATCTCAGGCTTTGACCGGCATGGGAGGCCAGTTCGCACTGCATGGCGAGCTGCCGCGCCAGACCCGGCAGGCTTTCCGCCAGGGTGCGCCAATCGAATTCAGGCCCCTTCCCGTCCGCGAGGCTGGCGGGGGCGCCCTCACCGCGAGCGGGGAGGGCCGGGGTGGGGAGGGTGGGTTCGTTGGCGGCCCGGGCCACCGGGAGCGGGCGGGCGGTGGCGGGCGGCAGGGGCCGACCCGAGGCGGTCGTGGCCTGGCCCGCGCCCGGGCCGGCGCTCCGGGCGGGCGGCGGAGGTTCTCCGGGGGTGAAGGCCAGCATGCGCAGCAGGGTCATGGTGAAGCCGGCATACTCGTCCGGCGCCCATTCCAGGTCGCGGCGCCCCAGGGTGGCGATCTGGTAGTGCACTTGCACGGTTTCCGGGTCCAGTTGGCGGGCCAGGACGAACAGCCGGTCCCGCTCCGGGATATCCTCGCCCACCGCTTCCGGCACGCTCTGGGCCAGGGCGATCTGGTGCAGCAGGCCGGCCATGTCCTGCAGGGCGGCGTCGAAGGAAAAACCGCGGGCGGCCAGTTCCTCGGCTTCGCGCATCAGGCGGGGGCCGTCCGCCGCCGCCAGGGCTTCCAGCACCGGCAGCAGGTAGGCCTGGTCGATGACACCCAGCATGGCACGGGTTTCTTCTTCCTTCACCTGGCCGCTACCGTAGGCGATGGCCTGGTCGGTGAGGGACAGGGCGTCGCGCATGCTGCCGGCGGCGGCCCGGGCCAGGAGGTTCAGGGCGCCGGATTCGAACGGCACGTTCTCCGCCTCCAGCACCTTCTTCAGGTGGCCCGCCACCTGGCCGGGCGGCATCTGCTTCAGATTGAACTGGAGGCAGCGGGACAGCACCGTCACCGGCACCTTCTGGGGGTCGGTGGTGGCCAGGATGAAGATGACGTGGCCGGGCGGCTCCTCCAGGGTCTTCAGCATGGCGTTGAAGGCATGCTTGGAGAGCTGGTGCACCTCGTCGATGATGTAGACCTTGTAGCGGCCGGCGGTGGGCGCGTACTGGGCGTTCTCGATCACCTCCCGCATGTTGTCGATGCCGGTGTAGGAGGCCGCGTCGATCTCGATGAGGTCGACGAAGCGGCCGCCGTCGATTTCCTGGCAGGCGGGGCAGGTGCCGCAGGGTTCCGGGGTGACGCCGCCGTGCTCGCTCCCCGTGCAGTTCAGGCATTTGGCCAGGATGCGGGCCAGGGTGGTCTTGCCCACGCCGCGGGTGCCGGTGAACAGGTAGGCGTGGTGCAGGCGCCCCTGGGCCAGGGCGTTGGTCAGGGCGCGCACCACATGTTCCTGGCCGACCAGCTGGCCGAAGCCGCGCGGGCGCCATTTGCGGGCGAGAACTTGGTGGCTCATGGGTCTGTGTCCCGCCCGGGGGGATCAGTAGTTGTAGCCGAGGCGGATCTGATGGAAGTTGATGCCGTCGTTGGGCTCGGAGATGCCGGCGTTGGACAGGTGCTGGAGACGGTAGCCGAGCTCGTAGCGGTCTTTCGCGCCGAGCAGCCAGCCGAAGCCGATATGGTCGCCGAAGCTGAAGTTGCCGCCGAAATCCCGGTCGTCGTTGATGCGGGTTTCGGAAAGGTAGTGGGCGCCGATGGCGGCCTCGAGGAAAAAGCGGCTGCCCACCGGGCTGAGCCGGAACACCGGGGTGATGCCGACGTCCCACAAATTCTTGGCGCCCGTGCCGTCGCCATCCCAGTAGCCCAGGCTGGCTTCCCAGAAGCCGGTGGCGTGCCAGCTCTGGCCGACGCTCCAGCGCTTGTCCCAGTTCCAGCGCAGCGTGACCCGGGCCATGTTGGTGGAATCATCGCCGGTACCCAGTTCGATGCTGGAGCCGTTCACCGCGTTGGCGGGTTGGCCCATGGCCAATCCCACGCCGAGCAAAAGTATGGAAAGGGCGCCTTTGGTCATGCGTCGACTCCTGCGATCACTGGGAAGTACTTGAAAGAATGGGGTGGCGAGCCCAACCCCCGGCACTGGCATCGATCGCTGTGGCTGCTTCCTTCCGGACCTGACCAGGTTGGCGACTTAGCCATGCGGGGAGACCCGCCACGCGGCATTCTAACCCAGGGCGGCCGGTTCCGGATGCGTCGCGACGAAGGCGCCGTCGCGGACCGCTTACTCGTCTTCCGTCGGCGTCGCCACGCGCCGGGCCTGGACCGCCTCGGCCAACTGGCGTAGCAGGGGCTCGGTGGCATCCCAGCCGATGCAGGCGTCGGTGATGGAAACGCCGTAGTCCAGGGGCTTGCCGGGCAGCAGATCCTGGCGGCCGGGGTTGAGGTGGCTTTCGATCATCACTCCCATGATGCGCCGGTCGCCCGAGGCGATCTGGCCCGCCACGTCGTTGCCCACCTCGACCTGGCGCTGGTACTGCTTGCTGGAATTGGCGTGGGACAAATCGATCATGACCTGCTGGCGCAGGCCGGCGGCGGCCAGTTCGCCGCAGGCGGCGTTGACGCTGGTGGCGTCGTAGTTGGGCTGCTTGCCGCCGCGCAGGATGACGTGGCAGTCCTCGTTGCCGGCGGTCTTGAATACCGCCACGTGGCCGGACTTGGTGATGGAGACGAAGTGGTGGCGGGCGGCGGCGGCCTTGATGGCGTCCACGGCGATGCGCAGGTTGCCGTCGGTGCCGTTCTTGAAGCCCACCGGGCAGGACAGGCCGGACGCCAGTTGGCGATGGGACTGGGATTCCGTGGTGCGGGCGCCGATGGCGCCCCAGGCCACCAGGTCGGCGATGTACTGGGGCGAGATCAGGTCGAGGAACTCGGTGCCGCAGGGCAGGCCCATCTCGTTGATTTCCAGCAGCAGCTTGCGCGCCAGGCGCAGGCCCTCGTTGATGTCGAAGCTTTCGTTCATGTGGGGGTCGTTGATCAGACCCTTCCAGCCCACCGTGGTGCGCGGTTTCTCGAAATAGACCCGCATGACGACCACCAGGTCCCGCTCCAGCGCCGGCATGAGCGCCTTGAGCTTGCGGGCGTATTCCAGCGCGGCCTTGGGGTCGTGGATGGAGCAGGGGCCCACCACCACCACCAGCCGGTCGTCGGCGCCGCGCAGCACGTCATGGATATGGTTGCGGGCCTGGAAGGTCGTTTGCAGGGCCGTGTCGCTGGCCTTGATCTCGCGCATGAGTTGCATGGGCGCCAGGAGTTCGTCGCCCTGCTCGATGCGAGTGTCGTCGGTGCGGATGTGGGTCATTTCATTTCCTTGTCGATGCCGGCCCTGAAACGAAAAAACCGCCAGGGACCTGGCGGTTTCTCGGGTGGCTCAATGGGTCTCGCGTGACTCAGCGCCTCCCGGCCGCCTGGGCCAGGAAGCAATAAAATCGAAAAAAGCGCTGAGGAATCAGGGTCATGGGCACGGATGCTAACAGACCATGGTGCACCGCCGCAAGCCGGGTTTCACGCGCGCTCAACCCACCTTGGGCAGGCGATGCAAGGCCGCCTCGATCTCGTGCTCCGGATAGGCGTAGTCCTCCAGTTGGCCGGAGAAGTAGCGGTCGTAGGACGACATGTCGAAGTGGCCGTGGCCGGACAGGTTGAAGAACAGCACCTTGGGCTCGCCGGTTTCCTTGCAGCGCAGGGCTTCGTCGATGCAGGCGCGAATGGCGTGGCAGGATTCCGGTGCCGGGATGATGCCTTCCGAGCGGGCGAAGGTAACGCCGGCCTCGAAGGTGGCCACCTGGGGTACGGCTACCGCCTCGATCAGATTCTCGTGGTAGAGCTGGGACACCAGGGGCGAATCGCCGTGGTAGCGCAGGCCGCCGGCATGGATGCCGGGGGGCATGAAATCATGGCCCAGGGTGTACATGAGCATCAGCGGCGTCAGGCCGACGGCATCGCCGAAGTCATAGGCATAGTGGCCCTTGGTGAGGGTGGGGCAGGAGGTGGGCTCGGCGGCAACCAGCCGGGTGTTCTGGGCCTTCGCGACACCCGCGGCCTTGTCCGCCAGGAACGGGAAGGCGGTGCCGGCGAAGTTGGAGCCGCCGCCGCAGCAGGCGAACACCATGTCCGGATACTCGCCCACCTTCTCGAACTGCTTCTTGGCTTCCAGGCCGATGATGGTCTGGTGGTGGCACACGTGGTTCAGCACCGAGCCCAGGGCGTAGTTGGTGTCGGGCCGGCTGGCGGCCTCCTCCACCGCTTCCGAGATGGCGATGCCCAGGCTGCCGTTGGATTCCGGGTCCAGTTCCAGGATCTTGCGGCCGGACACGGTGTTGGGCGTGGGGCTGGCGAACACCTCGGCGCCCCAGGTCTGCATCATGGAGCGGCGATAGGGCTTCTGCTCGTAGGACACCTTCACCATGTAGACCCGCACGTCGATGCCGAACATCTGCCCGGCCAGGGCCAGGGAGCAGCCCCACTGCCCGGCGCCGGTCTCGGTGGCCAGGCGCTTGATGCCGGCCTGGGCGTTGTAATAGGCCTGGGCGATGGAGGTGTTGACCTTGTGGGAGCCGGCCGGCGAGACGCCTTCGTACTTGTAGTAGATCTTGGCCGGCGTGCCCAGGGCCGCTTCCAGCTTGTGGGCGCGGAACAGGGGGCTGGGCCGGTACATGCGGTAGGCCTCGCGCACCGGCTCGGGGATGGGAATCCAGCGCTCGGCGGAGACTTCCTGCTCGATCAGGGCCATGGGGAAGATGGCCGTCAGGGCTTCAGGACCGATGGGCTTGCCATCCGGGCCCAGGGGGGGAGCCGGCTTGTTGGGCATGTCCGCCACCACGTTGTACCAGTGGGTGGGGATGTCGGACTCGTCGAGCAGGATCTTGGTTTGCGGCATGAAGGTCTCCAGGTTGTCTCCGTTGGTACGCCGGTGCCTCCCCCGGCCGCCGGCGAATCCGGCGAACTATACTCGCGCGCTCATCGAACCGAAAAGCGCACAGCCATGGACCATCCCGACCTCACCGAACACACCCTGGACTCCCGCGACGAATACCGGGGCCGCCTGCTGCACGTGAAAAAGGACCGGGTGCGTTTGCCGGACGGCAACGAATCCAGCCGCGAATACATCGTCCATCCCGGCGCGGCGGTCATCCTGCCTATCTTCGAAAATGGCGACATCCTGCTGGAACGCCAACATCGTTATCCGTTGCGGCGCGACTTCATCGAGCTGCCCGCCGGCAAGTTCGACCCCCACGAAACCGAACTGGCCTGCGCCCAGCGGGAATTGCAGGAGGAAACCGGCTACCTGGCCCGGAAATGGCGCGAACTGCCCACCTTCTACCCCTGCATCGGCTATGCCAACGAACGCCTGGTCTATTTCCTGGCCGAGGAACTGAGCTTCAGCGGCGAGAACATGGACGAGGACGAATTCCTGGAAATCCTGCGGGTGCCGTTTGCCGAGGCCATGGTGATGGTGGGGGACGGACGCATCAACGAGGCGAAGACGGTGATGGGCTTGCTTTGGTTTGAGCGGTTTGGCAAGGCGTAATCATGGAGAGCGGCTCAGGCCTGGGCGGGCAAGTCGTAGCTCACCTTGTTTCCCTCTACTTCAAGCGGCCTTCACCAGATCAAATTTCTCGGAATGCTGGGGTGGTCCACCAAATCAGGCATGCGCCAGCGAATGCACATCCGCCAGCCTTTCCCCCATATCCGCCTCCGCCATTTTCAGATCGTAAGCCGCCTGTAGATTGAGCCAGTATTGGGGCGTCTGATCGAAGGCGCGGCCGAACAGCAAGGCCAGTTCCGCGGTAACCGGGCGCGTGCCCTTGATGACATGGGAAATCCGCATCGGCGAGAGGCCGACGGCGCGGGCGAACTCGGCCTGGGAGATGCCCATCTCGGTCAGGATTTCGCTCAGGAATTCGCCCGGGTGAATGGCTGGCAGCTTGTTCTTCAACATCGTGGTCTCCTTAGTGGTAATCGACGATTTCCACGTCGAGGGCGTCGCCGTTCTCGAACCGGAAGCAGATACGCCACTGGTCGTTGATGCGTATGCTCCATTGTCCGGTGCGGTCGTGAGACAAGGCTTCCAGCCGATTGGACGGGGGCAGGCGCAAATCCTCGATGCGGGTGGCGCCATCCAGTTGAGTCAGGCGCATCGCCGCGCGCTTGAGGATGTCCGGTGGCAGACGTCGAGACTTGCCGGTGGCGAAGTAACGCTCCGTTTCGGAACAAGCGAAGCTGCGAATCATGGAGCCAACATAAACATATTGTTTATATTGGTCAAGCGACTCATGCCAGGAGCAGATGGAAGTGGTGATCGGGGTAATACGTATGCCTATCTTCCCGTCGTCTTTCTCACGCCTGATAAACTCTTTGCCAGCCCATCACTGGCCTTTGATCATGTCCATCGCCACCCTGGAACAACTCGCCGCCGCCGTGAAGGAATTCGGCCGGGAGCGGGACTGGCACCAGTACCACGACCCCAAGAACCTGACAGCCGCGCTGATTGTCGAGGCGGCGGAGTTGCTGGAGCCCTTCCAGTGGCTGACCCCGGAGGAAAGCCTGAATCTGCCGGAAGCCAGGCGGGAGGCGGTGCGCCAGGAAATGGCCGACGTGTTGATCTACCTCGTGAGCCTGGCCAACTGCCTGGACATCGATTTGTTGCGGGCCGCCGAGGACAAGCTGGCCATCAACGCGGCCAAGTATCCGGTGGAGAAGGCCAGGGGCTCATGCGCCAAGTCTTCCGAGCTCTAGCCCACGAACGCTGAATCGACCATGAGCCACTTCAAACACCACCTGTTTTTCTGCCTCAACGTGCGCGATGACGGCGAGCCCTGCTGCACCGACCACAACGCCGAGGCCATGTTCGAGCGCGCCAAGAAGAAGGCCAAGAAGCTGGGCCTGCACGGCAAGGGCGGTGACTGCCGGGTGAACCGGGCTGGCTGCTTCGACCGCTGCGGCGAAGGCCCGGTGTGCGTGGTCTACCCGGATGCCGTCTGGTACACCTACGTGGACGAGGCGGACATCGACGAGATCGTCGAGTCCCACCTGCGCGACGGCAAGGTGGTGGAACGGTTGAAGATTTGAACGTCACCGCGACGCCCCACCCCAGTCCTCCCCTCGAGCGGGGAGGGAGTGATCACCTCCCCCGCGGGCGGGGGAGGCTGGGAGGGGGAGGGGATCCACCCCGGCCGTGAAGAAACACAGACTCCGCATCAAGGGCCCCGCCGGCGCCATAGAAACCGTCGTCGAGGAGCCCGCCGGCGAGCCGAGCGGCCTGGCCCTGGTGGCCCATCCCCACCCCCTGCGCGGCGGCAGCCTGGACAACAAGGTGGCCTGGACCCTGGCCCGGGCGGGCCTGGCCCGCGGCCTGATCGCCATCCGGCCGAATTTCCGCGGGGTGGGGGAAAGCGAGGGGGAGTTCGACCACGGCGTGGGCGAGACCGAGGACCTGCTGGCCGTGGCCCGGGCCGCGGAAGCCCATTACGGGACTCTGCCCTGGACGCTCATGGGCTTTTCCTTCGGCGCCTACGTG
>WBZL01003568.1_pt1 | contig 14139 bp, 28 predicted proteins | sample 5204291 | NCBI WGS metagenome assembly WBZL01 (sample SAMN12344345, study PRJNA552823) | activated sludge metagenome | biome: Activated sludge suspended growth; feature: Nitrification reactor; material: Wastewater; isolation source: activated sludge from nitrification reactor of wastewater...
AACTTGGCGTGATTGTCGAAGAATAACCAGATTTTCCTTGACCCGCCCGTTGGGTGGGGTAGCGTTATGGGAAAGGACCACCGATGAACATTCCACGGAAGATGGTTGAGGCTGGGGCGAGGGCGGTTGACAACGAGATGCACGGCGTTGAAGAAGGCGAGTCGTTGGACGAACACTTCGAGCGCATCGCCGAAGCATGCCTCCGTGCGGCCATTGGGTGCGCGGAGGTGGTGAGGACGAACAACACCACAACCGACGAAAGTGTTGACGTTCAGACGTGGTGCGAGGAATCGGTTGGCGATGTTTGTCCGCTCCACCCCGGCGACACCATCCTCATTGTGCGGGCAGAGAAGGGCGGGGGCAATGGCTAACTCAATCACCATACGCCTGCCACACCCGCCGCGAATCCTCCACCCGAACGCGCGTCCACACTACATGGCCAAGGCGAAGGCGACCAAGACCTACCGCAACATGGCCAAGGCTGCGGCGTTGGAAGTGAGCGGCGGTTCCCAGTTGTGGCCAGCGGCGACGGTGAAGGTGATTGCCACCTACAAGGACGCGAGGCGGCGCGACCGCGACGGGATTCTGTCGTCGCTGAAAGCGGCGTTTGACGGGCTGGCCGATGCGTGGGTTGTGATGAATGACGCTGACTTCACTTACGAGCCGGTTGAGGTTCGCAAGGGCACCGACGTTGGGATTGTGTTAGTCATTACGGAAGGAGCGAAGCAATGAGACACCACAGCACTTCGATCGTTGGGCCTGACATTGACGGCGAAGTCACCAAAGAGGGCATGATCGCCGCGATGGAGGATGCGAGCAAACTCGTCGCGTCGTGGCCCGAGTGGAAGAGAGAGGTATTGAGGGAGCCCGACTCAGCACAGCCTTCGATGAAGGAGGCAATGGCAAGGGTTGACGCTAGGGCTGAGAAGATCGTCGCTGGCATTCCTTTGGGCCAGCGAGCGATCGTCAGCAAGGACGAGTTGAGGCCCGCACAGCCGAGCGTGGGGGAGCGGCACAAACCGCTAAACATGCCAGCGGGTCGGTCAAAGATGATCGAAAAGGCCATCAACGCGGACGATGGGGCGTGCTCAACTGGAAAGTTCGCAGAGAGCGATGAAGCGGAGTATTGGTCCTTGCGTACAGCACTGGCCACCATCGCGCACGAGAATCTCAACACGATCGGATTGAGCGACTCTGAGAAGGTGGCGGCTTTCAAGAAGTTGGCTATTGACGCCCTCTCCGCCGCGCTCGCGTCGAGGGTGAAAAGGGCGGAACGGGAGGGGAAGCGATGAAGTGGCTCATCCGCAAACTAAGGACAGCGTGGTGCATCATCACCGGAGGTCATCACTGGACGATTGACGGAGTGCGATGGCCAACACGCGATGGAGACTATGACGAACAGACGTGGTATGTATGCCAAAGGTGCAACCTGGAAGACAAGGAGTCCACATGACCCCGAACCCCGCGACGATGACGGTGCAGGAATGCATTCTGTTTGTGCAGGGACAAAGAGTCCTTGAGCGTAACGCCAAGTACACAGCCAGAACCCCAGTCGATCGGTACTACGACGATCCAGACCCTATTGAACCCACCCTCGACTCCGCTGCCACAGCGATGCCAAACGGATGGATGATGCACTCACTTCGCCAAGGCGTTCTGCGAAGGTGGCAAACAGAAGCATGGAAGGATGGGGAGATTGTGGCAGCCACCGCCGACACCGAACTCCTCGCCCGGTGGAGGCTGGTCGTCGCGTGCATGATGGCGGAGAAGGAGGTGGGGGATGAGTAGGAGAGTACCACGAGCAACGATGGCGGGAGTGCCGCGAAGCAGGGCGAGGCAGACAAGGGAACAGCGAAAAACGAACCGATGGTTCAATCGCGTCGTGATGCCACACGCAAAGGAAATACTTGCGAGGCTGCACCCCACCGCCCACGTCGAAGTCACGAGCAAGGAAATGGAGGGGAAGAGATGAGACTACTGAGCCACCACAAAGGAACCACCCGCAAGCCGCACTCGTGTTGGGGCTGTTGCAAGACGTTCCCCAAAGGCACAGCCATGTGGCGGTGTGTCAACAAGGACGGAACGCTAATCACGACGTACTGGTGCGAGCCGTGTCAGGCGATCATCGAGCGAATGGCGAAGGACGATCCTCACATCGTCCAAGACGGATTCATGCGTGGTGAGTTGCTGGAGTATCACGAGAAGGAGTCCCCATGAACACTGAACGAGTCGAGGCTGCGGCGAAGGCACTTTGGAACGCAACTCTCCCCGGAATCGCATGGGACGAACTGCGAGAGGCGAGCCGAGAGCCTGTCAGGGTGCAAGCCCGTGCCGCCCTCACCGCAGACGACGCCGCGAGCGGGGAGAGGGTGGTGTGGTACAACGGGCCAGCGAGCGGATACACAATCGTGATAGATGACTGGATGAGAAAGACGTTCACGGAAGTTGGGCCTAGGCAAATCACAATCGAGGTTCGCGGCGAAGAACTCTTCGTGCGGAAAGGGAGGGCCAATGGCTAGACCCACACTCACATCCCACATGCGCGGTTGGAAGCCGTGGACTTCCGTCCAGTCAGCAGCGGTCAAGGAACTCGCCGCGAAGAAGTTGCAGGCCCAGCACCGCAAGGAAGAAGCCCGCGTCGTGGCGATCCTGAAAACCTACGACACCGAAGCCGCACACAAGGCCGAGGTAGCACGATGCACGGCCCTGTTCCCCAGCATCCGCGCGGAAGTGTGCCGGCACATCGGCGTGGATGAATCGCTGTTCTCAACCACTAGCCGCCTGCCGAAGATTGTTTCGGCCCGCATGGTGGTTGTGTACCTGATGCGGAAGAACACGCCCCTATCGTTCCCGCAGTTGCAAATCCTGATGACGCCGCACACGGGCGCGCACAGCACGGGCATCACGCAGATGCAGCGATTGCGGACGAAGTGGGAGGAGGATATTGGCGGGGGCGACCCGCGTACGTTCCGCGAGATTATCGAGGCGTTTGATTCGGCGACGTTGAAGTTTAGGGAGGCCACTAATGGGAATCGGTAATACAAGCGAACTGATCCGCACCGAGGAGTACCGCAAGGGTTTCGAGGACGGCTATCAAACCGCCCTGCGGGAGATGCGCGAGATGGTCGGCGAGACACACCAGCCCGGTCGCGTGCCCGAGGACGCGATCGAACACCGGAACCATCCAAGAACAAAGGAAATGCCATGATGTATGAAGCGATACGAATGGAGCCTGGATCGAACTATCTTATCACGGAACACCGCAGAGACGGTACGAGTCGTGTTATCACGGTTGTAGGGGAGAACGAGGCCGAGTTCTGGGAGAAAGAACTTCGCAATGCGTATGCGCTTGGGGCGTCGGATCAGCGTGCCTCTATGGAAAGAGAGAGTCAAGAGGACGCGATCGAACACCGCAACGGGCCGAAGTTCAAGGACACGATTGAGACGAAGGGGCAATGATGGGACGGGTTTTGACAGAAGCACAGCGCGAGAAGCGCAGACAGAAAGATAAGCGCAAGTATCGGCGGAAGGCAGAGGCTGGCGGCGAGGTTGTCGTGATGCAACTAGACGCGGCCCTGAATCCGAACATGAGTACCACCGAAGTCGCTAGCATCATGGGAATCAGTAGGAGTTGGGTTGAGCGTACCGAATGGTCCGCCCTACAGAAGTTCGCCGACGGGCTGGAGTTGGCATTGGCCGACGTGTGGGATAAGTACAAGGATTCCAAATGAACACCGTCATTCTTGTATTGGTAGCCGTAGCAGAGGCCGTCGTGTGGCTATGGCGTTTGCGCGCTGGCGTTGGAAAATCAAGGTGGCACGCGGCAGCATCGACGGTGCTTGTGTGCCTCACGCGGATGGTGTGGTTGTGGGCGGGCGTGAAGGCCACGCTAGATGGCTCTCCGGTGATAGGTGCCATCGCGTATTGTGGTGCCGCCGGACTAGCCACGTTTGTCGTACATGGGTGGAAGTTGAAGGACACAGGATGCGTAAACTAAGCACGACCCCGCACGCGATCAAGATGCGCGAGCGGCGGAAGAAAATGAAGGTGGAAGGGATCGAATCGCAACCGCGTCACGATTGCTTGTGTACGCTCCGTGAGATTGCCGAGTATTGGGGCGTGTCCACGGCGCGGGCCGGGCAGATTGAACGCATGGCGTTGGACAAGATGAGGGAAGGGCTGGCCGACGTATGGGAGGACTACTGTGATCGACAGCAAAGCACTCGAAGCCGCAACACTGGCAGCGTTCTCCGCGCTATACCCTCAGGCGAAGTGGGAGGATATTCCGAAGGATTCGCAAGAGAGTTGGACGAGGCTGACGACGGCAGCGATTGAGGAATACCAGCGGGCTACACTGAAGGGGTACGCGGAGAAGATTGAACGGAAGGGGTTCTAATGCCACACTACGAAATCGGCGAGCGTGTCCGCTTCCGCAACTCAACGATCATGTACGGGAAGGTTCTCGATTGGATCGGGAACGAGGAGAAGAACGTGTACCTGATCGAGTGGGACGACGGGCGCGATGACAACCCGGTGAGGTGGGAAGAGGAACGGCATTTGGAGAAGGACGCCTAAGCCGGATGCCCGAAGAACGCCGCTAGGAACGCTTCGTTTTCTTCGTCCCAGTCATCTTCGTCTCCGCCAGTCCAAGCCCCATGCGTTTGTACGTCACCCCGTCCAGACCCTCCGTGTAGTACGGCTTGGGAACGAGGATACCTGCGGCTACGGCCTGTTTCAGGATTGGCCGCGCCCGCGCCCTGTCTGTTATCCCAATCGCGGCGGCAATGTCCTGACATGACCACCCCTCCGCCTCTGGACGTTCACTCCTAATACGCTCCAGTGCGGCCCGCAGTTGTTCGATGTTCACGCCTCAATCTCCTTTGTTCCTTCGCCAGCCATGACCCACGGAGCGACCAGCGGTAGGGAACCTTTCTTGTTTCCCCGCCAATCAAGGATGACCCCGCCAAACTCAGGGACAGCCGATGGGACCACATTCCAGCCGAACGACGTTAGTGCCTGCCATGCGGGGGTGGTGATTGCCAGCCCGCCCGAGTTCTCGTAGCACCCGAACGTGTGTCGGTGTGATCGGACAATGACCGACGGCGGTTTCTGGCCGGCGTCCACGGCGGCTTGCCGTTCCTCGGCCAACTCGGAGGAAAGTTGCGTAGCGTACAGGGCCTTCCGCTTGGACGTGCCGATGTGATGCTTGAAGGAACACAAGCACCCGTTGACCCGGATCAGCCAGTGATGCGCCGCTCGTTGATTAGTGTCCGGGTGCCGCACCGCACCCAACGCCTCGCCAATCCCCATCTCTGACAGGTGCCCGACGTGCGCCCCGGTGCCGCGTGTGATGTAGACCGCCGATGCCTTCGCCGCCAGTGGCTTTAGAACCTCCACGGCGATCCGCGCGTGTACGCCCGGATCCGCGTGGACGATTTGCTTGCAACCGTGATGCACACCCTCGATGGCGTCCCCATTGACCACCAGCCCCCACCGTACACCCTTCAACGATTCGTCGGCCCATCGCCGGAACGCGCACCACTTGTCCCAAATGTCATTCTGAATCTCGTTCAGTATCCAGCCGCCATCGTCAAGTAGCGGGCACATGGGAGGACACAGCCCCACGGTGGACCCGCAATGCAGGTCGGACACAACGAGAAGGGCTTGCAGCGGCTTGGCCATGTATTCCTCCACCGTTACCGGCGAATCATCATCCATAGACGTTTCAACCACAAAACACACCCACAGCCGGGCACCTCGTCCCAGCGAAGTTTTTCGGTCAGGTTGTGCCACCAGCGAACCGGGCGCGGGATGCCAAGCCACTTCACGCCCAACCATCGGACGTGCCCGTAGTGGTCGGCTTGTTTGCCCTTTGGACACTTGCCGCCCTGAACATGCCAGCCGATCGGGTGCCCGTCGATAGTGCAAGCCGCGTGATCGTCGGCGTGTTTGCACGATGCACAGATGATCGTGCGTGTACGGATCAGGTCGCGGCCTTCGATTCGCAGTTCAACGTTTGCCACAGTTGCACCCCTTCACACCACGCAAGGCCCTTTGCAGGATTTGCTCTCTCTTGAGTGATTCGCTTTGCATGGGCTTCGTATCAAGTCGCGTGCTTGTTGCCTTTGCAAACCCGACCGGGTTCTGATTTGCACATGGATCGGATCGGCATGGGTCGCCAGCCGATACGGACCACCTACAAGAATAGTACCACTCCCCCGCCTGAGTACCGTTCCACAGCCCCTCAAATGTTCCGCCCTGATTGGTAAGGGCCACCGGCAAAGATGCCAGCCCAACAAACGTGCCACTCTCCTCAAACGCCCCACCGTCGCACGCCTGACTCCCCGACCACGCGACGGTCGATCTGATCGAACCTAGCCCAAACTGGCACGCCCGCCCGTTGGTTCCGCCACCCTCTTGTGAACACGCCTCGATGCTCCGCTCAAACTGGCCCGCACACTCGCCCGCGTCATAGCGGAACACCCCATATGCCGTCAGGTCGAAAGGCATACCGAGTATGATCGCGGTCGGCAGGAGGACGCCAACTTCGCTTCGCGTCAGCCCGCACCCTTCCTGTCCAGTATGAAGATCATTCCACGTTTGCTCATACTGGGTGAGATTGGTTTGCGTGCGCCCACGCGCAATAGATACAAGTTCGCAGGCGTTATCGTCCCGCACGCGAATGTTTGCGTAGTGTAAATCAAGCCGCCCATCCACGCGGGATACCCCGGTAACTACCCGCGTGTTAGTGGTAGGGTCACAAGTGAACGTGAAAGTAGCCGTTCGCGTGAACACCTGCTCTGCCGCCGGTTGTGTGTGGCCAGTCGATAGGCCAATCGTGCATGGGTATTCGTAGTCGGTTCCTGTTACGGTTGTCCGCGCCGTTTCGGTGATTGTCAGAGTGTAGTTATCTCCACACTCGCAGCATCGAGGTTTGCCAACGTCGCCGCATCCTTCTGGCAACTCGTTCGAACCGCAGCACTCTGGGCAGTTATCGCAGGCCGGATCAAGGCACGAATCGACGATGAATGAATCGGCAGATACCGGAACAAAGAATGCACCCGCTGGCACTTCCGCATATGTGCGTATGTTTCCTTCTGGCAATGGATCAGAAGTCCAACACGCATCCTGAGGGTTTGAGGACAACTTGAACGTTTGCGGTTCGGTTGGCGACAGCGATAGAAGCCAGTCGCGATAGCCCGGACAGTCCATGCGATTCATGTAGACCCACGCCTCACGCGCGGGATCGCAGCACCAACGGACCTTGACGTAGTTGGGGCAGGCACCGTCGCAGCAAGTATCAGCGCACGATGAAGTAGCCAAGGCCCGCTTGTCGCGGACCCGCAGCAACTTTCGACCGCGCTTGAGAAGTCGCACGCAAACCCCTTGCGGTTAGAGATTCTTTGCGCCAAGGCGGGCGATGGGGTTCGTGTAGGTGATGTTGGTCAGGGTGGTTGCAAGGAACCCGGCAGGCCCCTCGTTGTAGTTTGTGAATGTCACAGCCCTTGCCATCTTGTCGGCAATCAACCGGCCCCAGTTGTTGATTGTGGTAATCGTTCCACTTGACAGAAGCGTAACCTCGGCATCTGGAGACAGGATGTTCAGCGTCCCGATTGTTGACGTGCCACTGTCAATCGTAAGCCGCCCGCGACCATACACATTGATCGTGGTTGCCCCGCGCTTGATAACGTGGGCACCACCGCTAACATTTAGCGTCGTCATGCCAGTGCCGTTTGCTTGTATGATTGCCGCCCCACCGTTCAGCGTGGTTGAAGTGGTAAGGACCGTTGTGGAATCGACCGACAAAGAACCCTGACCAAGTACGGTGTTCACAAACGTACCTCCAGTGAGGTAGCACGAGCCAAGCGAACTCATCCAGAAGTTTGTGATTTCGTTCGTGCCAGACCCAGCCGCTTGCAGGTAGAGCGAGCCGCCACCAGCGTTGTAGACGACGCGATTGGTGAGGCCGCTCGTCGCCCGCAACTTGAGTGACCCGTAGCCAGCCCCGCCGATACGCCCAGTGAAGCCCGGAAGAATGTCGAGCGTGTCGATACCGTTCGTCACTCCTGACTGATCGAGCGACGTGGTGATGGTTTGAGAGCCAGACGAGATTGCAAGGATTGCATCTTCGGCAAACCCCGTAGCGTCGGACCAGTTTGCAGCCGCCAACGAAACGGCACCTTCATTGAGATAAGCGGTCATGATTCACTCCTATACATTATCCGTCACGTTGATGTTCAGGTCCACAAGGGCCGTGCCCGAGTTCGCCGTTGTCGTCACGATTGCCACATACGCCGCGTCCGCTTCCGTCGCGGATAAGCCCTTCAACTTGTCAGACGAGCCGATAGTTACCGGCGTGCCAAAGTCCACAGGCTCGGCGTTGATGTGGTTCATTTGGCGAAGGCTCAGCACGCCAGCCGACCATGCTCCATTCGCATGGGCCTCGATCGACACCGACACGTTTGCGAGTTGGCGGTTGCCCGACGCGCACGGCACAACCACGCGCACGCGGTTCCCGTTCTCGTCGTAGCCCATCGCCACACCCAACAGGGAAAGGTCAACAGCCCTGAACTGGTAACTGCTCATATGGTGCCCTCGCCCTTCTCGCCGCTCACAAGCGTGCCGGTAGTGAACGTGCCAGACCCGATACCAAGCCCGCCAGTCCCGCCGCCAGTCGGCTGACCGTCAGGCCCGAGGACCACGCCAGACAACGGGTCAGGCTCGCGGACTGGTTGCGGTTCTGGGCCGTCGCAGTCCTCGTAGTCCGGGGCCTCGCCGTCGTACCACACGAGCGTTTGCCCGACGATGTAGGCGTTGGCAACGGGCCACCCAACCGGGAACGGGCGCACGTCGAAGTCGGCCCACATAGACGGCACCGTTGGACGCACGTTTGGAATCGTGACCATCCCGCCGCCTGGCATATTGATCCTCACCGTGTAGCGAATGGACGCGGCAGGGCCAGCCGTGCCGGTTACGCCGATCACCGATCCTGTCACTGGTTGGGCCGGTCCCTTACTCAAGGTCCGTCCTCCCCATGCCCGGCAACGTGCGCCAGCCAAGCAACGTAGATTCGTCGTAGGGTGCAAGCAACTCGAAGTCTGGCGGCTCAGTCGCTACTTCACGCGGGATGACGACCCATTGTTGGAACGGTGGGCGGTGCAGTGGCGTTAGTAGTGGGTTCCCGCCTTGGGAACCTCGCGGTGTTACGAGTGGCGGTGAGCCAGCCTCACCAGCCCCCTGCGGGTTGATGATCGTGGTGCCCGTATCGTGAACCCAGCGATAAACGTACCGGCACACATCACGCATGATCGGGTCCGTGCCCTCGCCTCGCGATCCAAGGTACTGCGTCTCGCCACCAAGGAATCGGAACTTCTTACCGTTGCCCCCGCCGAACTGGTGGATTCGCGTAACCTGCGATAGCGTGTCGGATACCGCCGCGTAGTCTGGTGCCCAATCAATCACGTCTACCACGAACGTCATAGACCCCTGCGGAATGTCGAAGATGATCGTTTCGTAGTGGGGGATGACCGTATCCACACCGTTGATCGAGATGGTCTTGCGGGCCAGCCGTGCGATTGGCATACGGGCCGATGACTCGGCATAGCCAAGGCCGTAGTGGTATTTGCCAATGTCGGCCTGCTCGGGGATGATCGGCCCCAACGATCCCGACGTGACGTTTGAGTAGGTAACGACGCACTCCCAGCCAAACGCGGGCACGGGCTGCCAGTCGATCCCACGCACCACGGCATCGACGATGCGTGGGTGCGGTTCGTTCATTCGCGGAATACCGGGCACGTTCTCGGGCGGGTGTTCTGTCACGCCACCGTCCAGACGGAACGTACGGGTAGCGCGGGCAGCACCATTCTCGGCGCGGCCTACCGAACGCTGATCGGCAAGTTCGTAGACGGTTGCCACTACTCAGCCCCTTGATAGTTGACGGATGGAAGTTGGCCCTCGATTGCCGTGCGTTGGCGGTTTGCGAGCGAGAATGATTGTCCTTGATTGCCAGCGAAGAAGGATTCGACGCGGGTACTTTCGGCCTGGGCCTCACGTTGCTGGCGATAGAAGTCCTGCATCAGACGTACCTTCTCGGCGGCTACACGCTTGTCCTTGGCTTTCTCTTCGTCCTCTTCCTGTTTGATCGCCGTCAACTTTCGTTGCAGTTCGAGGTCGATTGCCATAAGACGTGCCGCAAGTTCGTCATCCTTGAGCGTGGCCCGCGCGTTCTGTTCTTCCGCTACTGCGTCGAGAGTTGCCTGAAGCGCGCCGGATTCGTTTTCGGCGACAGTCTTGGCAATGTCATACTCCAACTTCGCCTTCTTGTCGGCCCTATCCTTGTCGATTTTCTCTACAAGTTGGCTAGTTCTAAGCCTATAACGCTGCTCGATTGCCTGTGTTGACTTGGCAATCTGTTCGTTCATCTTTGTTTCGGCTTCAAAAGCCTCGCTGTATCGCGCTTCGTTGCGAAGGCTTGAAATCTTGTCAATGGCGTCCTGCTTTGCTACTTCAAGATCAGCAAACTCATTCTCGCGCAAAATCTCTGGGCTGCTTCCCTCGCCCTTCTGAAACTGTGCAAACATACCCTCAATGGACTTGTTCGTTTCCTTTATGGCCGCAGCCGTGTCGTATCCCTTGCGGCCCATCCGATCGAGCAGCGCGATGATACCAGCACCAGCACCGACAACCAAACCGATGACACCGACGAACCGCGTGTATAGACCGATGACGCGACCGATAGCCTGACTCTTGCGGTGCAAAGACTGAACGATGCTGTCGTTGGACCTTGTAACCTTGGTAGCCTCGGCCTCAAACTGGACACTAGCCATTGGGCCGAAGTTCTCGCCCGGCATGTACGGCCTACCGCCAGAAGCGGCAGCGGCGGGACCACCGGCGGCAGACGCGACAGAGGCGACCTGCGCCTTCATGTTCTGTGCGGCCTGCTGCACCGTCGCTTCGGCCTTCTTTGCCGCTTGCTCTACGCCCGTAGTGGTACCCGTGAAGTCGATGTTCACGCTGCCCGCACTGTTTGGACCGCCTGCCTGTGACATAGTTCCCCTTACGAATCAGACGACGTGAGCGGGCCAGTACCGCGAAGTTCAGCCGTGACGATGATCGGACCCGTGGCCGGTACGTCGATGGTCATGCGACGTAGATAGACGTATGCGACAACCTTGTTAGCAGACCCAGCCGCGAAGCCGGTGATAGTCTGGTTCGGGTAGCCGCTCGAATCGCTGTAGACCTGCGCCGCGAGCGTGCCAGAGGGAAGCAGAGACGTAGTGCCCGCGAACGTGATCGCGCCAGTTGCGTTGAAGTTGTACCCGTAGTTCTGCGGCCCGTCGCCGGGAATGTCCGCGTCGGCCATGCGTTGCGTCGTGATGGTCGAGAACGCGATGGTGTTGTCCGTCACTTCGTCCGACAGCCGGAACGTCAGCCCCGCCGCCGTGTCACCCTCGAAGAACGTTTCAAGTTCAGCGGTCGAAGCATCGCGCGTGCCCGTCCATGATCCCGAGATGGTGGGGAAATACTTCGGTGCGTAGAAGTGCCACTTCTCCATACCAGACGGATAGCCTGACGTATTGATTGGCGTAAGGTCATTTTCGCCCCAGTCGATCGAGAGACTAAACGACCGGCAGTGCGTAATGGTCGCCGTGCCAGTGCCAACAGTGATAAGGCCCGCGTGTCCCAACTTGCGAGTAGCCTTTGGGTAGCGTGCCGAGATGTTCCAGGTGTGGGACTTGCGCAGCGTACCGAAAGACTTGGCCGTGTCCGCGTTCGCGGTCTTATCGTCCGCAGGTGCATCGACCGTGTACGAGCACGATTGGATCGCGCACGATCCGCCCGTTGGATCGAGGAGGTAATAGACGTACTGGCCGGTGCCTGACGTACCCGCCGCCGTGACGTTGAACTGTGCGCCTGATGCTTGCCGTCCCATACGCTACTCCTAAATAGCGGGCACCGTGCGCCCGTACCGAATCTCAAACGTTGACCGAATCACAATGACTTTGTCCGTGTATTCGTTTTCTGTGCCCAAGTGCATGAACGGCCCCGCCCGCGTGTACCCGTTCCACGCGGTATCGTCCGGCTCCCAGCGATACAGACCAAACGACGGTTGAAACCCCACCTGTCCAGATGCATCCCCATAGATGCGGTCGGCGATTGTCGCTACGTCAATGTCGCCCGTGTCGCCGGGCCGCTTCGGGGGCCTGCCGTAAATCTCAAACTCCACGCGGGCGACATGCTCATCGCTCGTCATGGTGCCCTGCCCCGGCGCGATGGACGCGATGCGCCATACGACCACGGGCGAACCTTCGGTCACGGTGGTTTCAATATCGTCCGAGTAGTTGCGCCGGAACCGCGACGGCCCAGCCCGCTCAGCGTCGTACAACAACCCATCGGTCGTGTTGAACAGACCTTCAGGCCCCGTGTCGGACGTGATGCGGGCGTGGATCGAGCGTGTCAAGGCGGTCATGTTCACGGCTTAGAGCCTCCGTACTTCATAATTATCTTGTGACGGACATTCAGCCATTCACTTGTGAAATGACGCTTAGCCGCACTAACCGCGAATGGCCCGTATTCCTTGAGGCCAAGAGTTGCCCACGGGCGGGCGGATACTCTCTTGCGAAGGACAACCCACACTTCAAACTTCTGGCTCTTCCTACGCACCTTTCCGCTCACCTTGACCCATACACCAGCAACGTCCTGCTTGTGATGTGAGCGAATGAACACAAGCCCCTCGGCTTTGGCAAGACCGCGAATCCCGCCGTGTGTGGCGAGTCCACGAGCGGCCTTCGCGTTCACTGGTACTGTCAGGCCCTTACCTTTTCTAGCCTTGACGCCATACTGCATGTATGACGCTTGTGGGATATTGCTTCCTACGCGTGCCTTTAGGTCAGTTTTCTTTGCCGGAGAAACCTTGATAGAACGAGCGAGTTCACCAGACCGCTTGCCAGGCCAGCCGCCCGGCTTTGACTTCCATCCACCGTATCTGTTTAGGCCACCATCCTTGAGCCTTCGCTGGAACTCGATAGCACCGGCATTGATTGCGCCCGCTGCGACCTGACGCATGGCGTTCACTACCTTCGTGCGGTCGAACTTGACGGTGGCGACACTCATTGCGGTTCTGTTTCCTGATTGTCCGTTTCGAGCAGCACACGTTGGAGAATCTGATCGCCTCCAGCCCATTCGATCGTCGCCGGGCCGATGACGCGGTACACAACCTCAACGCTGCCGGTCGTGACAGACACACGGGCACCGTCCTTGATGTGGAAGTCGGTCAGCCCGTAGTCGGACGCGAGCGGCCCCGGCGCCGGAAACAGCCCCGAGAACGTGATCTGCCCCAACGCCTGTGCGCCCATCTCGATAGCACTGGAACCAGACAACGGCGTGATCCTGCAAGGCAGGTCAACGCCCTCGTCAAGCGTGGTCACGAGCGTTTGTCCGGTATCGTCCTGCGAGAACCCCCCATCGGCGATGGGCTGTTCAATCGTGGCGACGTGAGGCATGAGATGGTACGGCACTCTCATAGCACCCTCCGATACGCGGCCATGCGGCTGGACCACTCGGCCCACTTGTCCGCCGCCGATTGGAGCGTGTACGAGTATGACTCGATGTTCTCGGATTGCATCGCTGGATCGCGCCCAGCCGAAGCACGGATCGCGTCAACCATCTCGTATTGGATTTGCTTCAGGTCGCTGGGGATCGTGGCGTAGCCAGCCGTGTAGGTCACGAGTACGTTCTGGTTCCCTTGCGGCCAGACGTAGCCGGGCGAGTAGTAGCCAACCTCAGGCGTCTCATCGGTGTAGACGAAGCCCGGCCCCTGCCCGTCGCGGATCAAACGCCCGCGTCGTGTGTAGGTGTACGTCGTCGAGTCTTGCGTTACAGTCGTTCCATAGCACCGAATCTTCACCGCCGAAACCGCCGTCACCGGCCAGTTTGCCAGCCAAATGTCGGCGATGTTCTCCCCGTCGTACGCCTCATCGGTGTACGTCGCGGACCCGAAGTCGGTCACGCCACAGAACTTTTCCATCGCGGACTCGGACGCCTCTAGAGCGAACGTGATCCGCGTGTCGAAGCCCGTGCCGCTGATTCCGCGCGTGGTCTTGTATTCGGTTAGTGTGCCGATGGCCATTAGGCTGAGTT
>WBZL01003569.1_pt1 | contig 14139 bp, 8 predicted proteins | sample 5204291 | NCBI WGS metagenome assembly WBZL01 (sample SAMN12344345, study PRJNA552823) | activated sludge metagenome | biome: Activated sludge suspended growth; feature: Nitrification reactor; material: Wastewater; isolation source: activated sludge from nitrification reactor of wastewater treatment...
GCTCACGCTGCCCCTGTTCGTGCTCGAGATGGGCGGGCACCTCGTGCCGGCCCTGCACCACTGGCTCATGGCCACCCTCGGCCGGCCCGCGCTCTTCGCCGCCGAGCTCGTGCTCGCCACCGTGGTGCAGCTCGGGCCCGGCCTCCGCTTCCACCGCAAGGGGCTGCCGGCGCTCGTGCGGGGCGCCCCCGACATGAATTCGCTGGTGGCCGTGGGCACGTGGGCCGCCTATGGCTACTCGCTGGTCGCCACGCTCACGCCGGGGCTGTTGCCGGCCGACTCGGTCCACGTGTACTTCGAGGCCTCGGCCACCATCGTCACGCTGGTGCTGCTGGGCCGCCTGCTCGAGGCGCGCGCCAAGGGCCGCACCTCCGACGCGATCCGCCGGCTCATGGGGCTGCGGCCCAGCACCGCGCTCGCGCGGCGTGACGGGGCGCTCGTCGAGGTCCCGCTCGCCGACGTGGCCCCCGGCTGGGAGCTGGTGGTGCGCCCCGGCGAGCGCGTGCCGGTGGACGGCGAGGTGCTCGAGGGCCGCTCGACCGTCGACGAGTCGATGCTCACCGGCGAGCCGTTCCCCGTGCCCAAGCAGCCCGGCGCAGCGGTGGTGGGCGGCACGATCAACCAAGCCGGCGCCCTCACCCTGCGCGCCACCGCGGTGGGGGCCGACACCGTGCTCGCCCGCATCATCGCGCTGGTCCAGGCCGCGCAGGGCAGCAAGCTCCCCATCCAGAGCCTGGTCGATCGCGTGACCGCCTGGTTCGTGCCGGTCATCATGGCCCTGTCCGCGCTCACGTTCGCAGCGTGGCTCTGGTGGGGCCCCGGGCTCGCGCCCGCGCTGGTGAGCGCGGTCGCGGTGCTCATCATCGCGTGCCCGTGCGCCATGGGCCTGGCCACGCCCACCTCCATCATGACCGGCACGGGGCGCGCCGCGGAGCTGGGGGTGCTGTTCCGCCGCGCGCAGGCGCTCGAGCTCCTGCACGGCGTGGGGCTGGTGGCCTTCGACAAGACCGGCACCCTCACCGAGGGCCGCCCCGCGCTCACCGATCTCGAGATCGTGGCCGGGCGGACCGCGCCCGAGGTGCTCGCGCTGGCGGCCGCCGTCGAGGCCGGCTCCGAGCACCCGCTGGCCCGCGCCATCGTGGGCGCGGCCGCGACCCGGGGGCTGGTGCTACGGCCCGCCCGGGGGCTCGAGGCCGTCCCCGGCCATGGCGTGCGCGCCGAGGTCGACGGCCACGAGGTCGCGATCGGGGCCGAGCGGTACATGCAGCGGCTGGGCATCGACCTCGCCCCGCTCGCCCCCCAAGCCCGCGCGCTCGCCGAGCGCGCCCGCTCGCCGCTCTACGTGGCGATCGATGGCTCGCTCGCCGCCGTGATGGCGGTGGCCGACCCCGTGCGGGCCTCGGCCGCCGCCGTCGTCGCGGCGCTGCACGCCCGCGGCGTGCGGGTGGCCATGATCACCGGCGACCTCGCCTCCACGGCCCGCGCAGTGGCCCAGGAGCTCGGCATCGACGAGGTGATCGCCGAGGTGCTGCCCGACGGCAAGGCCCAGGCGGTGCGCCGGCTGCGGGCCGCGTCCGGGGGCCGCACCCTCGCCTTCGTGGGGGACGGCATCAACGACGCGCCCGCGCTCGCCGAGGCCGACGTGGGCATCGCCATGGGCACGGGCACCGACGTGGCCATCGAGAGCGCCGACGTGGTCGCGATGTCGGGCGATCCGCGGGCCGTCGTCAACGCGATCGCGATCTCCCGCGCCACGCTGCGCAACATCCGGCAGAACCTCTTTTGGGCCTTCGCCTACAACGCGAGCCTGGTCCCCATCGCGGCGGGCGTGCTATGGCCCGCCCTGGGCGTGCAGCTCTCGCCGCAGCTCGCCGCCGGTGCCATGGCCATGTCGAGCGTGTTCGTGGTGGGCAACGCCCTGCGCCTGCGCCGGCTCGTGCCCCCCATGCCCGCGAGCGACGCGGCCCCGCAGCCCCGCACCCCCGACCTCCCGATCACCGCGGCACACGAGCCCGCGGCGCCCGAGCCCTCACCCAAGGACGAGCCCATCATGACCACCGAAGCGAGCACCCTCGACGTGCGAGGCATGACCTGCAACCACTGCGTGCGCCACGTGTCGCAGGCGCTGCGCGGCGTGCCCGGCGTGGCCGACGTGCAGGTCGACCTTGCCTCGGGCAAGGCCCGCGTGGAGCGCGACGCCGGCCTCGCGCCGATCGAGGCCCTCGTCGCCGCGGTCGAGGGCGCAGGCTACGAGGCCTCGCCGGCCTAGGCGCGCGGCGACGGCCCAGCGTCCTGCGCCTCGGGACCCCGCGGCTGCGTGACCACCAGGATCACGATCCCCAGCACCACGAGCCCGGCGCCCGCGTAGGCCATGGCGTCGATGGGCTCGCCGAACACGAGGGCGCTCCACACCATGGCGAACGCGATCTGCACGTAGCCCACGGAGGTGCCGCGCCCCGCGGGCAACAGGTGCAGGCCACGGGTGAGGCAGACCTGGGCCACCTGCGTGACGGCCCCGAGCGCCACGAGCACGAGCCACTCGCGCGGCGTGGGCCACACCCACACCCGCAGCGCCAGCGGCAGGAACAGCGGCGTGGACACCAGCGGGAACCACAGCACCACCACCAGCGGGTCGTCGGTGCCGCGCAGGTGCCTCACCGTCACGTAGGCCGCCGCCGAGAACACCGCGCCCACGAGCGCCACCGTCACGCCCAGCGGGTCGAGCACCTGGGCGCCGCCCGTGAGCGCCTGCGGCCGCGCCACCACCACCACGCCGACGAGGCTCACCACCAGCGCCACCCCCAGGCCCACGCCCACGCGCTCGCGCAGGACCACGGCGGCCATGAGCGCGGTGATCACCGGGTTGACGTAGTGGATGGTGGTGACCTCGGGCAGCGGCAGCACCGTGATCGAGTAGAAGAAGCAGTAGAGCCCGCACGAGCCCAGCACGCCGCGCAGCAAGAGCCACCCCGGCGCGTTGCCCCACACCCGCAGCCCCGCCGCGCGCACCGAGACGAAGCTGAGCACGAGCCCCGCGACCGCGCGCGCGACGATGATCTCCTCGGCCGGCAGGCGCTCTCCCGCCAGCTTGACGCACACCGTCATCACGCTGAAGAACAGCGCCGCCGCGAGCAGGTAGGCGTAGCCGGTGCGCGCCGGGGACAGGCGATGAGCCTAGCAGCGCGCCATCGGATGAGCGAAGCACATGCAAGACGCGCCTTCCATGCAGAGCTGGCCCTCGTTTTCCCCATTCCACGCTCCTGGTGCACGATAGGGGCGCACACCATGCAAGAGCTGCATACCAGTAGCCTCGACCTGAACCTCCTCGTGGCCCTCGATGCGCTGCTCACCGAGCGCAACGTGACGCGCGCGGCGGCCCGCGTGGGCCTGACGCAGTCGGCCATGAGCCACAAGCTCCGGCGGCTGCGCGAGGTGTTCGCCGACGATCTGCTGGTGGGCGGTCGTCAGGGCATGGTGCCCACCGAGCGCGCGCTCGCGCTCGCGGGCCCGGTGCGCCGCGGCCTGCTCGAGCTGCACGCCGCGGTGCGCATCACGGCGCCCTTCGACCCCGCCACCACCGAGCGCTGCTTCACCATCATCACCTCCGACTACGCCGACTTCGTGATCATGCCGCGCGTGCTCGAGCACCTGACCCGGCACGCGCCAGGCATCGGCATGCGCGTCCGCCCCTACGAGGGCTCGGCCACCCACGCGCTCGAGGACGGCTCGGCCGACCTGGTGATGGGGATGGCGATCGAGGGCGCTGCCCTCAAGCAGCGCGCGGTGTTCGAGGAGACGTTCGTGGTGATCGTCCGCCCCGACCACCCGGCGCTGGCCGACGACGGCACGATCCCGCTGCCCCGCTTCGTGGAGCTGGGCCACGTGCTGGTGGCCGCCGACGATGGGCCGGGCGTCGTGGACCGCGAGCTTGCCGCGATCGGCAGGTCGCGTCGCGTGGTGCTGCGCACCCCGTACTTCGTGGGCGTGCCGTTCATCGTGGCGCGCTCCGAGCTCGCGGCCACCATCCCGCGGGCGCTCGCCGAGGAAGCCGCCCTGGTGGTCCCGCTGCACATCGTTCCGCCCCCGCTGCCGCTCCCGTCGTTCCGCATCACCATGACCTGGCACGAGCGAGCGCATCGCGATCCCGCCCACGAGTGGCTGCGCGAGCTGGCGCGCCGACTCACCGTCGAGGCGCTGGCCGAGCGGCGCGGCCACCTGCCCGCCGACGCACACGCCCGCTGACCGCCCGTGCGCACGGGCGTATCATCGGCGAGGGTGGCCACGCACAGCGAGGATGACGACGCCACCTTGGGCGTCTCGATGGCGCCGCGCGAGCGCGAGCCCACCAACCCCTCGCCGCAAGCCAACCTCAGGGCGGGCCTCGACCGCTACGTGGTGCTCGAGCAGGTCGGAGCCGGGGGCATGGGCGTGGTGCACCGGGCCTACGATCCCAAGCTCCGCCGCGAGGTCGCGCTCAAGATGCTGCGCTTCGATCGTCGCGACGGCGTCGACATGCCGCGGGCCGAGCAGCGCATCCTCCGGGAGGCGCAGACGATGGCCCAGCTCAGCCACCCCAACGTGCTGCCGGTCTACGACGTCGAGGCGGTGGGCGAGCTGGTCTACATCGCGATGGAGTACGTGGACGGCGAGACGCTCGGCCGCTGGCTCCGCCGCGCGCGTCGCCCGTGGCGCGAGGTGGTCGACGTGCTGCGCCAGGCCGGCCAGGGCCTGCACGCCGCCCACCAGGCGGGCATCGTGCACCGCGACTTCAAGCCGTCCAACGTGCTCCTGGGCAACAAGGGGCGCGTGCTGGTCACCGACTTCGGGCTCGCGCTCGCCGACGACCGACCCGACGAGCCGCCCGCGGCCAGCAGCTCGGGCACCCGCCGGTCTCGCACGCTCGTCACCGCGGAGGGCGAGGTCGTGGGCACGCCGGCCTACATGGCGCCCGAGCAGCTACGCGGCGAGCCCGTCGACGCGCGCGCCGATCAGTACGCGTTCTGCGTGGCGCTCTACGAGGGCCTGTTCGGGCACCGCCCGTTCCCGCACGGCGACCTGCGCGAGCTGCAGCACGCCAAGCAAGCCGCGCGCCTCGACAACGACCCCAACGCCGGCGTCCCCGGGTGGCTGTTTCGCATCGTGGCGCGCGGCATGGCCCCCGAGCCCGCACAGCGCTTCGCCGACATGGGGCAGCTGCTCGAGGCGCTGGGCCACGACCCCGCGCAGGCGCGGCGCCGCTGGCTGTGGGTCGGCAGCGGCGCGGTGCTGGGCGCGGCGGTGATCGGGCTGCGACTGGCCACGAGCCCCGCCGAGCCCGGGTGCCAGGGCGCCGACGCGCTCGTCGACGAGGTGTGGGGCGAGGCGGCGCGCGAGCGCCTGCGCGCGGCGCTGCTCGAGACGGCGCAGAGCTACGCCGCCGACACGGCCGCGCGCGTCGTGACCCGGCTCGACGCCCACGCCAGCCGGTGGGCCAAGAGCCACGTCGACGCGTGCCAGGCCACGCGCGTGCGCCACGAGCAATCGGAGGAGGCGCTCGACCTGCGCATGGCGTGCCTGCGCCGCCAGCGGGCCGAGCTCGAGACCACGGTGGAGGTGCTATCGGACCGCGTGAGCGTGTCGACCCTGCGCGGCGCCGTGGGCCTGGTCGACGCGCTGCCCGAGCCCGAGGCGTGCGCCGACGTGGAGGCCCTGCTCGCCGGCCGCCGCGCCCACGACCCGGCCCACGCCGGCGAGCTCGAGGCGCTGCGCACCGAGCTGGCGCGCGGCAGCGCGCTGGTCCGCGCGGGGCGGACCGCCGAGGCGCGCGTCATCCTCGACGGCGTCGAGGCCCGGGCCAGCGCGCTGCACGACCCGGTGCTGCGCGGCGAGGGCCTGCGCCTGCGCGGCACCATGGCGTCGATCGAGCGCGACATGCCGGCGGCCGAGCGGTGGCTCACCGAGGCCTACGCGAGCGCTGTCGAGGGGCGCGACGCCCAGCTCGCCAGCGCGGCCGCGATCGAGCTGGTCGATCTCGTGGGCACGCAGCTGGCCCGCCCCGCCGAGGGCGAGCTGTGGGCCGTGCAGGCGCGCGCGTGGCTGCGCGGCGCCAGCGACGACGACCCCCTCGTCACGCGGCTGGCCATGCGAGAGGGCAACGTGCTGCGCACCGCGGGCCGCCTCGAGGAGGCCCGCGCGGCGTTCCTGGTGGTGGTGGAGCGGCTCGAGTCCCGCGCCCCCACCGACGACCTCGCCGCGGCCAACCACGAGCTGGGGCTCGCGCACATGTCCTTGGGCGACCTCTCGGAGGCCGAGCGCTGCTTCGGCCGCGAGCTCGCGCTCCGCGAGGCTGCCCTCGGGCCGAGCCACCCCGACGTCGCGGCCGCGCACCAGCGGCTCGGCGCGGCCCTCTACGCCTCGGGGCAGCTCGGCCGCGCGCTGCCCCACTTCGAGGATGCGGTGCGGATCTCCGAGGCTGCGCTCGGGCCCATGCACCCGCGCGTGGCCGCGAGCCTCGGCAACCTCGGGGCGCTGCGCGACGACCTGGGCGAGCCCGAGGAGGCGCGCGAGCACTTCGAACGCGCGCTCCGCATCCTCGAGGCCGCCGAGGGCACGGGCTCGACCGAGCTCGTCGCGCTCCTGGGCAACCTCGCCACCACCCTGCGCCACGCCGGCGAGCCCGCGGCCGCCGCTCCCCACCTGCGCCGCGCGGCCACGCTCGTCGAGTCGACCCTCGGGGCCGGCCACCCCGAGCGCATCGACCTGCTCACGCGCCTGGGCGAGGCGCTGCTCGAGGCGGGCGACCTGGCGGCGGCCCGCGAGGCGCTCGCCGAGGCCGACCTGCGCCGCCGCGAGCTGCCCCCCGAGGCCGCGCTCATCTCGGCCGATGCCGCGCGGGCGAAGGCCCGGCTGCTCGTGCACGACGGGCAGCCGGCGCAGGCGCTGCCGCTCTTGTCCGAGGCGGTGGAGCTGTATCGCTCGCAGGGCCCCGTGCTCGACGAGCGCCGCGGCCAGGCCCTGCTCGAGCTCGGCGAGGTCCTCTTGCAGGTGGACGACCCCGCCACCGCCGTGCCCACCCTCGAGGCCGCGCTGCCGCTCTTGGCCACGCCGCAGCTGCCCTCCGTGTGGCTCGCCCGCGCCCGCTTCGCGCTCGCACGCGCGCTGTGGGCCCAGGCCACCGCCCCCGACGCCCGCACCCGCGCGCGCCGCCTGGCCGAGGACGCACGCGCCGGCCTGCCCGACGACGACCCCCGACGTGCCGAGGTCCGCGCCTGGCTCGAGGCGCACGCGCCGTAGCGCCGCGCGGGCTACGGCAGCAGCTCGAGCCTCCGCGCGCGCGCGCGGATCTCCTCGTCGGCGCCGTGCACCATCGCGAAGGTCGCCGCGCGGATCCACATGCCGTTGCGAACCTGTCGCCACACCACGAAGCCCGGGTGCTCCTCCCACTCGTCGGGCAGCTCGTTGACCCGCGGCAGCGGGTGCATGACCACGCAGTCGGGGCGGATGAGCTCGCGGTACCTGGCCTTGAGCACGTAGGGATCGCTGCTGCCGCGCTCGCCCTTGGGCTCGCCCGTGTCCCACTCCTGCTGCAGGCGGGTGACGTAGATCGCGTCGATGCGGCGCCCGTGCTCGCGCAGCATGCCCTCGAGCGTCTCGTGCACCCGCACCTCGATGCCGTGCTTCTCGAGGTAGGCCAGCAGATCGCGCTCGGGCACGAACTCCTTGGGCGACACGAAGTACACCCGCGGCTGGTCGAACTTGGTCATGAGGTAGGCGAGCGAGCGCGCGGCCCGGTTGCGCGAGATGTCGCCGATGACCAGCAGCGTCTTGCCGTCGATGCCCCCGCGCTCGGCGAACGAGTACCGCAGCGTGTACACGTCGAGCAGCGACTGCGTGACGTGCTGGCTGCGCCCGCTGCCCGCCGAGATCACCGGGATGGGCCGGTGGCTGCGCGACAGGGCCCACGCCGCGCGCGTGGCGAAGTCGTCCTCGTGGTGGCGCACCACGATCGTGTCGAAGAAGCTCGACAGCGTGCGCACCGCGTCCTCGACCGACTCGCCCTTGGCGAACGACGAGGTGCTGAGATCGGTCACCATCTGGCTGCTGGCCCCCAGCTTCTCGGCTGCGGCCAGGAACGACTGCGCGGTGCGGGTGCTCGGCTGCGAGAACAGCTGCATGATCCGCTGCCCCGCCAGCACCCCCCGCAAGAAGCTCCGGCCCTCGCGGTGGCGATCGAGGCGACGGATCGCGGTCGCCGTGTCGCACAGCGACTCGATCTCGGGGCGCCCGAACTGCTGGCTGAGCAGCACGTGGAACGTGCGCCCCTTGCTGTGCAGCACCCGCTTGCGCGCGCTCGAGTCGCGCAGGCTGGCATTGAACTCCTCGTAGCTCATTCCCTTGGTCATGGCCGGCCTCCTCGCCACGTCGCGCGGCGGAATGTACCCGATCCGCCCGCGTGGGCTCGATCGTCGGCCGTGTGCAGGTTCTGCCGATGCGCACCGATCGCTCGCGGCGTAGCGGCAGCAGCGAGCCCGCCGTGCGCTCCTCGTCGTGCCCGGGTGCGGGGCTTGATTTTCCGCACGCGATCTCGAGCGTCGAGCGGCGGTCAGCCCGGCGCCACGCCGGGCTCGGCTGCCTCGACCGACCACTCCCAGTCGTCGAGCAGCACCAGCGAGTCGTAGATGTGCCCGCTCGAGTCCCACAGCGCGAAGCGAACCTCGAACACCTCGCCGGGGGTCACGTTGCCGCTCATGCGCAGCCACCCGGTGCCGCCCCCCTCGGGGCCGCTGCCGCAGCCGGTGCCCACGGTGTCGAAGCCGGTGCCCTCGAGCAGCGCATCGCCCACGCAGCCGCTGTAGCTCGTGCTCGGCGGGTGCTCGCAGCCGATCTCGCCGTTCTGGCACTGCGTGAACAGGCCGTCGGCCACCATGGCCAGGTTCACCCCCACGGGCCACACGGTGCCGTCGTCGTCGTAGATGGCGATGTTGCCGTCGGCGGGGTTGTCGGCCGTGGAGCCCACCAGCGCCACGAAGAAGTCGTTGAACTCGCTGCACACCCACTCGGGGTACTCGGCCGAGAAGAAGAACATCATCACGCTGAACGAGCTCGCGTTGGTGGGCGCGCGCATGCGCAGCGTGAGCATGGCCGAGTCGTTGGCCATGGTGCTCCACGGCGCCAGGCAGCCGGCGGGGTTGGGGAACTCGCCGCCGTTGGCCGCGAGCCAGTCGGCGGGCGCGTCGGCCTGCGTGCCGAGGTTGGTGCCGCTCTCGAACGCGGAGTAGGGCGGGTTGACGTCGTCGAGATCGGCCGCGTGCCCCGACGACAGCACCACCAGGCGATCGCCGTGCTCGGGGTCGATGAGCGCGCCGAAGCCCGGCCGCAGCGCCCGCTGCACCGGCAGCGGCGAGCCGCTGCCGTCGGCCAGCGACAGCGAGGCGTCGATGACCCCCCAGGTGCGATCGGCCGGCGACAGCGGGCTCTCCGAGGTGGTCTGGCACAGATCGAGCGCGCGCGCGAAGTGGTACGGGTTGGCCGAGTCGCTGGGCAGGCCCTGGTCGCAGGTCTCGGGCGCCTCGTCCACGTCGCCGTCGCAATCGTCGTCGAGGTCGTTGCCCACCACCTCGTACGCGCCGGGGTTGACCAGGTGGGCCTCGGTGCAGCCGCCCCCGTCCACGTCGCAGCAATCGCCCGTGCACGATCCGAAGCCGTCTCCGTCGCGATCGGAGTCGTCGAGCAGGCCGTCGCAATCGTCGTCGATGCCGTTGCCGCACGCCTCGGCGCCCGGGACTACCTCGCCCTCGCACCACAGGTCCCAGCGCCCCTCGGGGGTGCACGCGTTGACCCCCGAGAGGCACGCGCCCACGCCGTCGGTGCCCGTGGGGCCCGAGTAGCACGGCCGCGTGTCGCCGAAGCGGCACGGCGGACCGCACGTGCCCTGCTCGAGGTCGCACACCTCGCCCGCCGGGTTGCCCACGCAGTCGCCGTCGGCGTTGCACTCGGGCTCCGCGCTCGTCTCGTCGACGACGTCGTCGGTCGCCTGCGCCGTCGAGCCGGAGGAGCCGTCGGCGTGGCCCGTGCCGGTGCCCGTGAAGTCGATGCCGCCGTCGCTTCCCCCGGGGCACGCCGCCAGGGCCAGGCACGCGAGCGCAGACGTACGGAGCAGGCCCAGCCGATCGATGACCATCGACACGTACGTTCATTATCACGCCCAACCCCGGCGGGCGCTCGGATCCGGGCCGCAGATCCTCTTGCGCGAACCGTCGTCGAGTCACGCCGCGCGGCGGCCGTCACCGCATCGTCACGCCAGCGTCGAGCACCACGGAGCCCAGCGTTGGACGCGCATGCGTCAGGGGACCCCGTGCTCCACCGCTGGGCCCGCCTCGGGGGGCGTGGTGTGCTCGAAGCAGATCTTCTCGCTGTCGGCGTGCTGCAGCGCCTCCCCGGTGAGGCCGCAGCGGAACCGGCGATCTCCCTCGTGCCGGAAGTGCGCGCAGCTGTGGCACTCGCCGAAGCTCACCGCACCCGAGGCCCGCTGCATGCGACGCAAGAGCCCCTCGATCCCCTCCACCAGGGCGGCGTCGGAGGGCGTGGCCACCGCGCGCAGCAGCTCGGGGGGGAACGCCTCGCGCACCACGTGCTCGCCGGCGGCCGTGAGGATGAGGTGGATCCGCCGCCCGTCGGCGGGATCGGTTCGCTTCTCCACCAGGCCCTTGCGATGCAGCGCCGCGAGGGTCTGCGAGACCGTGCCCTTGGTGAGCCCGAAGAACTCGGCCACCGCCGTGGCGGTGTCACTGTAGCGGTTGCAGCGGCCCAGGTAGCGCAGCACGTCGAGCTGGATGGGCTCCACACCGTGGGCGCGCGCGGTCGCCCGCGCCCGCGCGCCCAGCAGGTTGGCCACCCGCTCGATGCGGTCGTGGAGGGCGCCCGCGGTCACCCCTCCGAGGGTAGCTCGCGCGCCTCGCATCGAGCCAGGGGCGCGCGCCGGTGGGCCCCCAGACGCGAATTGGCGGCCGTGCTCCCCTGGCTAGCCAGGATCGAACGGCCCGCCTGGCGCCGCCGCCTCGAGTATGGCTTGATGGACCGGCGGATGAGCGACGCTACCTCCAGCCATGCCTCGAGCGAGCCCGGGTTCGGCTCCGTGGTCGATCTCGGCTTTCGGACCGCCTACAAGGTGGCGCACCGCATGCTTCGCGCCTACTGGCGAGTGCGCCGTCCCAGCACCCACGGCGCGCTGGTGGCGGTGTGGCACGAGGGCCAGCTCCTGCTCGTCAAGAACTCGTATCGGCGGCACTACACGCTGCCGGGCGGGTACGTGCGCGCCGGCGAGTCGGCGGCGGCCGCCGCCCAGCGCGAGCTGATCGAGGAGGTGCGCCTGCGGGTGCCGCTCGAGCGCCTGCGCGAGGTGTACTCGCGCACGCACCCGTTCGAGAACCGCCAGGACAAGGTGACCATCGTCGAGATCGAGGTGGACGAGCCGCCGCGCTTCGACGTCGACAACCGCGAGGTGGTGTGGGCCGGGTTCGAGACGCCGCAGCAGGTGCTGCGCCGCCCGATCGTGCCGCACCTCGAGGAGTACCTGCGCGAGCGCCAGGCCCGGGGCTGACGCGCAGGCCTTCGTCCACGACGACGAGCAGAGCCCGGGCTCCACGAAGGAGCCCGGGCCCTCTCGAATCGCACCGCACCGTTGGCGCTCCCCGGGCACCGATCCGGGGAGACGCCGAGCACCACACCTGCCCTCGAAGCACCGAGGGCCCATCCACTACCAGTTTTCGTTCTCGTCCAACGCGAGGGAAGTCGCAGCGGGCCAGGCAGGGCGCGGGGACGCCCTGGGACCCGCCAAGCCACCCGGCGACGAGCACCGAGCGGGGCACCGGCAGCTGGCCGACCTCGGGGAAGGAAGGACCAGCGAACGACGCCGAGAGGAAGGTCGAGCCGTAGTCGTTCAAGCCAAGTCGTAGTCGTTCAAGCCAAGTCGTAGTCGTTCAAGCCAAGTCGCACGCCATCGAGCCAAGCCGTAGTCGTTCAAGCCAATCCGTCGTTCAAGCCAAGCCGTCGTCGTTCAAGCCAAGTCGCAAGTCGTTCAAGCCAAGTCGCACGCCATCAAGCCAAGTCGTCGTCGCCGGGCCGAGGGGGTCGCAAGCCGACCAAGGGGACCACCGCGGTTCGAGCGAAGAGCCGTTCAAGTCAAGCCAAGGACGGGAAGCAGGGGATCGAGCGTTCCGGATTCGTGAGGTCCGTGCGCCGGATGCTCCCCTAGGTTGCAGTCGCCGTGCCACGATGTCATGCGCACGGAATCCTTGTGGAAAGCTCGTCACTCGCCCCGGCGCTGCGCGCCCTAGGGCCCGAGCATGACGCGAAAGTCCGAAACGACCCCGCCTCTCGCGTCACCCCCTGACACCGATGTCGCGCTACGCCAGGGCGCAGCGCGCCACGTAGACGCGTGTCCGCCCCGAACGATGCAGGCCGACGGGCTCGACGGGCCCTCGCGGCCTACAAGAGGTTGGGGATGATCGCCTTGCGGCGCCGCGGGTACTCGGGGAAGGTCCGCTGATACCAGCGGTGGTGCGAGACCGCCCGCGGCACGAGGTTCGCCGCGGTGAACACCGCGAACGCCAGGCCCGCCGGCGACCAGGTCAGGATCGCCCAACCGGTCCACTGCAAGAGCTCGCCGAAGTAGTTGGGGCACGAGATCGCGTCGTAGAGCCCGCCGGTCGGGATCGAGTAGCCGGTGTCGCCGGGCTTGCGGAGCGAGCGGAGCTTGGCGTCGGCCCAGCGGTTGACGACGAAGCCCGTGCAGAACACGAGCAGCCCGTAGAGGAACCGAAAGCTCAACAGCCACCCCAGCCCGTGCTCGGGGCCGAGCGCGGTCAGCCAGCGCGCGTTGAGGTAGGCGTTGAGGCCGTTGAAGACCATCGCCATCAGCATCACCATCACGGGCATGCGCCGGCCGGGGCGGCTGCGCATCATCAGCGGGTACACGAACGAGCGGTGCACGTAGTGCACCTGCCACAGCACGAGCATCACGAGCGGCACCACGTCCCACGCTCGCGGCCCCTGCAGGTAGATCCACAGGAACAAGAGCGACGCGGGCGCTTCCATGATCACCCAGCCCAGCCGCTCGGGCACGCCGGGGCCCCAGCCGCGCCGCTCGTGGCGCCCGTAGGGCGCGCTCACGAGGCCGAGGGCGGCAAACACGACGCCCGAGATCGCGAACAGCAGCATGAGGAGCACGTGGTAGAGCTCGGGCTCGGACATGGCCACGCACACCTAGCAGAAGGCACGCGCGCACGCGAAGGCCCCCACGCCTGGCCCCCTGCGGCCCTCCGTGGCCGCCTGCGGCCGCCCGCGGCTGCCCCGACCCCGCCCGTGACCGCCCCTCGTGGCCACGGCGCCCACCCCCGTGCACGAGGCTGCACGCCCCGGCGCACGGCGCCCGCGAAGACACAACCAAGACCAACGGCGACGGAGAGATGACCGTGGGCCGCTCGCCCGCGCGCCATGCTCTGCTTCATGAACCTCCTCGAGATTCCGCCGGCTCCGCCCATCCCCACGAGCGGTCGCCACGCGCGGACCTGGCGAGACTACGAGTGGACGGCGCTCACCCCCTTCCTGCTGGTCCAGGTGCTCGGCATCGCGGGCGCGATCGCGGGCGTGGTGCTCGGTGCCCCGGCCTGGGCGTGGGTGCTGGCGCTGGGGCTCTACGTGGCCCGCATGTTCGGCGTCACCGGTGGCTACCACCGCTACTTCTCGCACCGCACCTTCAAGACCGGGCGCGTCATGCAATTCGTGCTGGCCTTCCTGGCCATGTCGAGCGCCCAGCGCGGCGTGCTGTGGTGGGCAGCGCACCACCGCGACCACCACAAGTTCTCCGACGGCGAGCGCGACGTGCACTCGCCGGTGCGGTGGGGCTTCTGGCACTCGCACGTGGGCTGGATCTACGACCACAACGACGCCTTCGACTGGGGCCGCGTCAAGGACCTCTCCCGCTACCCCGAGCTCGTGGTGCTCGAGAAGCTGTGGCTGTTGCCCCCGGTGGTGCTGGGCGTCGCGTGCTTCCTGCTGGGTGGGGTGTGGGGCCTGCTCATCGGGTTCTTCTTCAGCACCACGGTGCTGTGGCACGGCACCTTCACCATCAACTCGCTCGCGCACGTGTGGGGCAAGCGT